>Ga0081539_10004301_pt1 | contig 15932 bp, 12 predicted proteins | sample TabmetS4T2R2_FD_71023 | JGI IMG/M metagenome (GOLD analysis project Ga0081539, IMG submission 71023) | Tabebuia heterophylla rhizosphere microbial communities from the University of Puerto Rico - S4T2R2 | ecosystem: Host-associated > Plants > Roots > Rhizosphere ...
GCGGCGACGGCGGTGACTAACTCTAAGTCGTCGCGGGTGAACTGTGCGAAGGGGTCGAGGCGGTCGGCGTAGAGCGCGCCGTGCACGCCCGACTCGGTGACGAGCGGCGCGCAGATCGTCGAGTGGACGCCCTGCGAAATGATCGACTCGGCGCGGCGGAACTGCTCGTCGGTCGTCGCGTCCTGCGACAGCAGCGCGACGCGCTCGCGCATCACGTGCTCCGTGATCGTGCGGCTGATGGTGGGGCCTATCTCCGGCGATGACAACTTCTCGTGCCGCAGTTGCGCGGCGACGGGGCGCAGGGGTGCGCCCGCGCGCGCCCGCTCGTCGCGCAGCAGCGCCACGACCCTGTCGGCCGGCGTGACGCGGAAGACGATCTCAGTGGCCTTGGCGAAGATGGCGTCGAGGTCGAAGACCGAGCCGAGCGTCTTGCTCAACTCGTAGAGCAGGCCGAGGATGTCGGCCTTGCGGCGCAGCGCGACGATCTCCGTGCCGGAGGGGCGCGCGGCCGCGCCCGTGTGCAGCGCCTGGCGGATCACGTCGTTGACCGAGACGGTCAGCCGCGTGCTGCCCATCCGCCCCTCCTCGTAACGGACGGCCGCCGCGCGCTCCTCCTTCGGCTCGACAAAGATCAGCCGGCTCGCGCCGATGGTGATCTGATCGCCGTCCGCAAGCTGATGCTCGGCGCGCGGCTGCCCGTTGACGAGCACCTTGTTGATGCTGCGCTTGATCTCCGCGCCGACGACGACGCCGTCCACGATGACGTACTCGCCGCCTTCGTGTTTGATGTGCGCGTGGTAGCGCGAGGCGCGCGGGTCGTCGAGCGTCACGCTGTTGTCGGTCGCGCGCCCGATGGTGCAGCGCACGCTCGGCGTTAGAGCGTACTGCCACTGCCGCCCGCTCGCGTCCGTGATTTGCAGGAGAGCCATAGAGAGTGTCGCGCGCCCGGCCGCGGCGACGCGCGCGTGCCGAGGGCCTGCGGGCGCAAAGTATAGCGCATTCCGGGGGCAGGCGACGCGCCGAACTCGCGGCGGTGACAGACTACATGACGAGCGAGCTATCGAGGTAGGTGCTGTGCTCCGGCTGGTAGGCGTCGGAGGCGGGCGGCGTGGGGGTGGGGTGCTGCTGCTCGATCAGGGCGTGGGCCGCGTCGGCGGCAACCGGGGGCGAGAACAGGTAGCCCTGCCCGAAGCCGCACGAGAGCGCGCGCAGTTGCGCCAGTTGCTCGTTGGTCTCGATGCCCTCGGCGATCACTTCCATCCCCAAGTTGCGCGCGAGCATGATGATGGTGCGGACGATCTCCAGGTTCTCGTCGCCGAGGCCCATGCGGCTAATGAAGGAGCGGTCGATCTTCAGGTTGTTGACGGGGAAGCGGTGCAGGTAAGAGAGCGACGAGTAGCCCGTGCCGAAGTCGTCTATCGAGAGCTGGATGCCCAACTCGTGCAGTTGGGTGAGCATCTGGATCGCAAGGTCAGCGTTCTCCATCACGACGCTCTCGGTGATCTCCAACTTCAGCGCGCGTGGGTCGAACTCTGTGCGCTCCAGGACTTCCTGAATCTGCGCGCACAGGTCGCCGCGCGAGAGTTGCTTGCCCGACAGGTTGACGCTCAGGGTCAGCGCGCGGTGGGCGAACGACTGCTGCTGCCACACGCGCATCTGCCGGCACGCCTCTTCGAGCACCCACTGCCCGAGGGGGACGATGAGGCCCGTCTCCTCGGCGACGGGGATGAACTCGCCGGGTGAAATCAGCCCGCGCTCCGGATGTTGCCAGCGCACCAGCGCCTCGAAGCCGCAGACCTCGCCCGTCTTGATCGCCACGATGGGCTGATAGTAGACGCGTAATTCCTGCCGCTCGATGGCGCGGCGCAGATCGTTTTCCAGATTCAGCAGCGTGACGGCGCGGGTGTACATCAGCTCGTCGAAAACTTCGTGGCGGGCCTTGCCGGCGTCCTTGGCGCGGTACATCGCCGTGTCGGCGTCGCGCAGCACGTCCTCCGGGCGCTCGTAGCCGGTGGTGCTGAGCGCGATGCCGATGCTGGCGGAGGTGAACGCCTCGTTCTGCTCGATGGTAAGCGGCGCGGAGATTTCCCGCTGGAGTTTTTCGGCGACGCGCACCACGTCGTTCGGGTCGGTGAAGCCGTCGAGTAGGATGGCGAACTCGTCGCCGCCGAACCGCGCGACCACGTCCAACTGCCGGAGGCAGCCCTTTAGCCGCCGGGCGACGGCGACGAGCAACTGATCGCCGTAGGTGTGGCCGAGCGAGTCGTTGATCATCTTGAAGCGGTCGAGGTCGAGGAACAGGACAGCGAAGTTGTGGCCGGGCTGCCGCCGCGAACGCTCGATGGCCAGCTTCAGGTAGTTGGTGAACAGGGCGCGGTTGGGCAACTCCGTCAGCGGGTCGTGGAAGGCGGCGTGGCGGAAGTGCTCCTTGCTCGCCTGCAACTCGTCGGTCGTGCGCTTTAGCTCGGTGACGTAGTGGTTAAGTTCCTCGACGTGGCGCTCGGCCTGTTCGGCGCGCGCCCGCTCGACCTCGGCGCGGGCGTGCTCGGCCTGCTCCGCCTGCGAGACAGAGGCTTTTAGTTCGTCTATGTAACGCCGGATCGTGAGGTAGATGATCGTGACGGCGGTGGCGGCGGCGACGGCCGCGTAAAAGCCCATCGCGCCTCTCAGCGTGACGAGTCCGCCCGCAAGGGCCGCGCCCGCGAAGTAAGAGAGCGAGGTCGGGAAGTAGTTCTTATTCCAGGTGTGCCAGACGGGCCTGTCCGTCTCGCACGCCGTGTAGACGGCCGCCAGGGAAGAGTTGGCCGCGTACTGCACGAGCGCCATGACGCACAGGGCGGTGAACAGCGCGACGACGTTTGGGACGTGCGCCGGGTTCACGCCGCGGCCCAGGCAGGCGGCGAGCGTCCACGCCGCCAGGCAGGTGGAGCAGGCCATGAGCGCCGCGTTGAACAAAATCCCGTCGAACCGGATGGTGATGCCCTTGGCGCGGAAGCGGAAAGAGGTGTAGAGCGCCTCGGCGGCGGCCGTCAGCACGGCCGCCGGGCCGCCATAGAGGAGCAGGATGGTGAAGACGAGCGTGTCCGTGACGGAGATGTGGACTTTCGCGCGCGGCAACTGGATCGTGAGCCGCGAGCCTAATAGGACGGTGAGCAGCGCGAGCAGTGCCAGCCCCAGGTCGAGCCGCGTGCCGGCCAGATCATAAGCGGCGCGGGCGCAGGCCGCCGCGCCGCCCGCCATGACCAGGGCCGCGAAAGGGAGGACATACTTTTGCTTCCCCGCTCGTTCCATCGAGGTTGATTCGGAGGGATTTGGGAGGAGCTAGCAGGCCGCTTCTTCCGCGTGCGCCTGCTGCAAGAAGATGGTGTCGTAGACGCCGCGCTGGTGATAGCCGGCCTTCCGGTATAACGCTTGCGCCGCCTGGTTCTGCTCGTTGACGAGCACGCAGATCGCTTTCGTCCGCGCGAGCAACTGCCGACTCAACTGCGAGAGGCAGCGCGCGCCGTAGCCTTGACCGCGCGCTTCGGGGCTGACGTGGACGCCTTCCAGGTAGACGACCTCCGGCGTGTCCGAGATGACATCCGCCTTGAAAAGCAGCCGCCCGTCCTCTGCCGCGCAGACCCACGTGCGTCCCTGCTCGATGCGCCGCGCGCAGCGCCGCTCGAACCCCAGCGGGTCAACTTCGAGCGGGTTCACGCCGCTCTCGGCCAGCGCCATCTCCGCGTGCACGGTCGTCAACTGTTCAAGCTCGGCCATCGTCGCCAGCCGCAGCCCCGACACGTGCTGTTCGACCGCGACGGGTGCGCGCAGCTCAAACAGCAACTCGCGGCAGAACAGGCGCGGTGCTTGCCCGGCCTCGGCGTAGTGTTGCCAGAAACTGCCGACCTGCCCCTGCTCGCCGATGATCATGTAGATGTCCGGGGTCGCCTGCGTGCGGCGCGCGAAGGCCGCGATGGCCGCCTCTGTACGCGCCTCCAACAGTGTGATCTCGCCGATCAGGGTGACGCCTTCGAGCCGCCCGGCCTCGTCGCGGCAGCCGTAGAACCGGCCGCGGTTGAGCGGGCTTTCCAGCCCGTTGTCCCGGACGAGACCGCTCAGCATGAAGGTGTGCGCGGCCCGCTCGTTAAGGAACGCGAGCACCTCGCCCGCGTGCCGGTCGCGTAGGGGGGCGACAGACAGGGCGTCGGGTTTGATAAGACACGGAGCTAGTGCTGCTGCTGTGGCTAATCCGCTTTGGAGTAACATGTTGTGCCCTCCCTCAGGGCTGACTTACGTTGGTTCGAGTATTAAGACAGACTGTTACGTGCGGCCGAGCGTGCGCGCCCGCCGCTACCTCATGCACGCCGTCGGGTCGCCGTTAATCGCGATGCCGGAATCGGCCCAGACCACCGACAGGTTGGTCGTGATGCCGTTGCTGATGAGCACGCCGTTGCTGATCAGGACGCCATTGTCCAATATGACGCTGCCGCCCAGCGACTGCGCGCCCGTCCCGGCGGCGTTCGTGTCTTCCAGCAGACTCGCCGTGCTACAGAACTGCGTGCCGCCGCCCAGCGCGTAGCCGTCGCTCGTCATCACGGAGTTGCTGATCAGGACGCCGTTGCTAATGAGCACGCCGTTGCTGATTAGGACGCCGTTGCTGATGAGCACGCCGTTACTGATGAGCACGCCGTTGCCGTAGATCAACTGGTACTGGCTGATGAGTTCGGGGCTGGTGGCGTAGGTGCGATCCAGGATGATGCCCTGCGCCCACGGAAAGGTGTAGCCGCTGATGGTCGTGTAGGGGTCGGGCAGTGTGCTCGTCGTCAGCAGCGGCTCGCCGAGCGCGGTGTTCGCCGTCAGATCGCGACGCACGAGCCGCGCCAAGCGTACCGCGCCCTCGACGTTCAGCTCGCCCGCGCCCTGTTCGAGTTGGTTGTAACCCCGAAGCGGCTGCGCAGTGTATTCGAGGATCATCTTGACCATGTTCGGCGTGAGCGTCGGGTTCGCCTGCAAGAGCAGCGCCGTCGCGCCGGAGACGATGGGCGCGGCCATCGAAGTGCCGCTCAGGTACATCATCTTGACCTCGTCTTTGTTCGTCTTGTAGACGTTCAGCGACGGGTAGTTGGTGACGAACCAGTTGTCGTTGCCCTCGGCCGAGACCAGGCGGTTGCCGGGCGCGACCAGATCGGGCTTGATCAGGTTGTCGTAGTGCGCGACGCCCGCCTCGTCCGTCCACCAACTGCGCGTCGGCCCGCGCGAGCTGTAGGTGGTGATGGTGTCGTCGGCGCGCGAGTCCGTGCCGTAGGTGTTGGCCGCGCCGACCGTGATGGCCGAAGGCTCGTTGCCCGGCGACTCGATCAGCCCGTAATACTTCTGCCCGTTGAAACTGCCCAAATTGCCGGCTGCCACGACGACGACGATGCCCGCGTCCACCAGCCGGCGCACGGCCTTGCACAGCGGGTCGTTGCGGTACGAGTCAACCGCCAGCGTGCCGAGGCTCATATTGACGACGCGCACGTTGTAGGCCGCGCGGTTCGTCATGACCCAGTCGAGCGCGGCGAGCACCCAGGAGGTCTGTCCCATGCCCTGCTGGTCGAGCACGGCGAGGTTGATGAGCTTCGCGTTGGGGGCGATGCCGGTGTAGCCGCTGTTGTAGAGACCGCTGCCGCCGGCCGCTAGCCCCGCCACGTGCGTGCCGTGGCCGAACTTGTCGGCCAAGTCCATCCGCTTCGCGCCGGTGAAGTCCACGTTCGCGACGATGCGGCTGACGCCGTTGCTGCCCGTGAACGCCTGGTGGGTGGTGTAGATGCTGGAGTCGAGCACGGCGATGCCGATGCCGGAGCCGTCAAGCGCCCCGCCGCCGCCGGGCGTGGCCGGGCGGACGATGTCCGCGCCGGTCGTCACCGAGACGTGACCGAGCGTCTTCACTTCGCGGTCGGGCGAGACGTAAGCCACGTCGTCGTCGGCGGCCAACTCGTCCACCATGCTCACCGGGAGTTCGACCACGCGCGTGTTGAGGTTGCGGAAGTGGGCGCGGACGCGCACGCCGCCGCGCTGAAGCAACTCTTGGAGCTTGCCGCCCGCCTCGCCTTTGGTCTGCACGATGACGCGGACTAATTCGTTCCCGGAGTGTGTCCCGCTAATACTCGCGCGCAGGTCTGAGGCCACTTTCTTGCCCGGCGCGGCGTTGGCGGTCTGTGCCGTTAGCGCGTGAGTTGATTGCGCTTTGACATTCTGGCCGGTCAGCCCCGCGCACATGGAGACCAGCAGTGCGCAGGAGATGAGCCAGGCCGCGAAGGGGGAATGTTTGCGGTTTCTCATGGCTTAATATCTTTCAAAGTTGCTCGGAGATCTGTGAGTCGCATCCGCCAGGGTAAAGCTGAGTGAGACTCCACGCGTCTGCTATGGCATCCGCCGTACCATACGGTTGCGGCAGGAAAACAGGCTAATTTCCGGCATTTTTGCCGTGATCGTCGGTGAGCGACGGCAGGCAGGGTGAACGAACTCGTCAATCTGAAGCGGCAGTCAGTCAGGCTGATGACTCAGGCTCTCGGGCCGGCCGCGCCGGGAATTCACTTCCACAAATGCGCCGGCCTCTGAGGTGGCCCGATCAGGTTATAGCGATAAAGGGGATACAATTTTCGGCGTATAATCTCTCTGTTCGCAAACCCTCACCGAAAGGGGCTTGGGCGATGGCAAAAGTCCGTGCTGTTGCGCAGACCGGTGTGCTGAAGCAGTGTTGCCGCTGCAAACTCATAAAAGACACGAGCGAGTTTCACCGCTACGCCCGCAACAGGGATGGCCTGCAACCGTATTGCCGCCCGTGCAAGAGAGCCATTGATCGAGAGCATTACCAGAGAAACCCGCGGCGTAATTACAAGCGCAACAGGGCGAAAGCGCGGAGTAACAGACAATGGGTTTACGAGTATCTGAAAACAAAACAATGTGAGTGGGAGGGATGCACCATCAGCGATCCCGACATGCTCGTCTTTGATCATCTACGCCCGGAGGAAAAGCGCGGGGAGGTAAGCCGCAGGGCGCAACAGACGTTCGGCTTGGAAACTATCAAGGCGGAAGTGGCCAAGTGCCGCGTGCTGTGCGCCAATCATCACCAGAAATACACCATACAACAGTTCGGCTACAGGAAGTGGCTCGTGGAAGATTGAGGCGTAAAGTAAATTGCCGTATAACTGTCGCTCAGCTATACGGCAATTAAAATTTCTGGAGCCACCTTCCGGACTTGAACCGGAGACCTACGGTTTACGAAACCGTCGCTCTACCAACTGAGCTAAGGTGGCATGACGTTGGCGAGGGAAAGCTTACGAAGGCGGCCGGCGCGTTGTCAAGCGGGCCGCCATTGCGGATCGAGGAGGAGAATCGGAGCATGCCAAAAGACCCAACACGCAACCAGCCGAACTATAAGATCGGCGGCGGTCATCTGAACGAGTTTGAGTACGCGCGCAATCAGGGCGCGATGACGGGGGCGGAGCACGAGCGCTTTCAGCAGCGGCAGGAGAGCGAGACCGACGCGGAACAGTCCGCGCCGCAGACCGAGGCCGAGCGCATCCAGCAGTTGATGGCCGACGTACACGAGCGGGTGCAGCGGCAAAAGGAGAAAGAGCAAACAGCCGCGCCGGCTGCGCGCAAGGGCGGCGCGCAGAAGCGCGCGGGCAAGTCGGGCGCAAAGTCCGCGCGCGGTGCGAAGAAGACTGCGCCGCAGAAGGGCGCGAAAAAGGCGAGTGCGCAGAAGCGCGCGGGCGGCGCGGTTAAGAAGGGCGCGGCGCAGGGTGCGGGCAAAGGCGCAGGCGCGCGTAAAGGTGCGGTCAAGTCCGTGCGCAGCAACGCCGCCGCGAAAGAGGCGCGCAGCGGCGTCGCCAAGCGTGCGGGCGGCAGAGGGCCGGCGCGCTCGGCCGGTCGCACCGCGGGCAAAAAGGGCGCGCGTAAATCGGGGCGCTAGAGCGGCGCGCGACAAGGAGGTTGACGCATGAAAGAAGAGACGGCGGATAAGCGCGACCCGGCGCGCGGCCACGGGGCAGGCGGCGCGGCCGGCGCGGCGCATGACGAGACGGAGACTGAGCTGCAAGCGGAACAGGAATCGGCGGCGGCGATGGACGCGGACGTGCCGCAGCCACCCGACGAGTCGCAGCCGGACGCAGGGCAGTCGGCTTGAGTTTGTGAATCAGGTAAACATCGCACCAGCGCAGGGCGACCGCACGGCACAACGCGGTCGCCCTGCGCGTCTGTTCTGCCGCCGCGAAATCGGCTAAGATGCCCTCTCGTCTTGCCGCGCGTCTCCCCAGACCTTGCGCACGCCGACCGCGTTTCGTAATGAAAAGAGTATTGCCTGCATTTCATTCAAGTCTATCGCTGCGCGCGGCGTCGTCGCGTTGTGCGACGCTGCTGAACACGGCCATCATCATCGCCGTCGTGTGCGCGTCCGCTTTCGCGCAGACAGGCACTACAGCGCGTCCGCGTAAACTGCCGGCGGCGGAGCGCGTCGTCGCCGACTACGTTAAGGCGGTCGGCGGTAAGCAGCGCCTGCGCGCGTTGCAGGACGCGACCTACGAATGGGCGGTGCAACTGCCCGGACAGACGGAGGCGCGCGCACGCTCCGTCAGGAAAGCGCCCGACGCTGTGCGCGTGGACATCTTCGCCGCGGGCGGCGAGACGAACACGGCCGCGAACGCCCGCACCGCGTGGCGGCGCGACGCTGACGGCAGCCTGCGCACGCTGACGGGCGACGTAGCGCAAGCCGCGAAGCTGCAAGCCGCGCTCGAAGCGAGCCGCCTGCTCGATCTGAAGAAGCGCGACGTGTTGGCGCGCACGGTTGATTACGACGGCACGGCGGGCGAGCCGGCTTACGTCGTCGAGTTCGCGCGCCGCGACGGGGCGCGTCTGCGCGGGCGCTTCGGCGCGGAGCGCAAGCTGCTCTTGCAGGTCGCCGACGAAGCGCGCCAGACCGTCATCGCCTACGAAGATTACCGCGCCGAGGCCGGCGGCACACTTGAGCCGCACCGCGTCCGCGTCACGACGGGATCAGCCGCGCCGCTCGTCTTCACGCTCCAGAGCGTGCGCTACAACACGGGGCTGGCGGACGCACTGTTCGAGCCGCCGGGCGACGCCGCGCTGAACGTCGTCGCGCTGCTGCGCGAGGTGGCGCAGCACCAGCGCGAGCTTGACGAGCGCGTCAGCGAGTACACGTTCACGCGCGCCGAGACCGAGCGCGAGTTCAACGACAAGGGCGAGGTCAAGAAGGAGAAGACCACCGTCCACGAGGTCTATCCGCTGCCGGGCGGCGGGCGCGTGCTGAAGCTCCTGAGCGAAGACGGCGTCGCGCTTACGCCGGAGCGCGCGGCGCGGGAAGAGAAGCGCGTGGGCGAAGAGATCGAGAAGGCCACGCGCGAATACGAGAAGCGCAAGGCGCAGCGCGAGCGCGAGCGGGCCGAACGCGCGCAGAAGCAGAGCGACAGCAAGGAGGAAGACGAAGAAGACCTCGGCGGCGTGGGCGCGTTCGTGCGCGCCTGCGAGTTCGTCGCGCCGCGCCGCGAAAGTTTTCAGGGGCGCGACGTGATCGTCTTCGACTTCCGCGCCCGCCCCGGCTTCAAGCCGAAGAGTCGGACTGAAGCGGCAATCGCAAAGATGATCGGCGTCGCGTGGATCGATCCGGCGGACAAACAGATCATCCGGCTCGAAGCACGCTTCCCCGAAGGCTTCAAGATCGGCGGCGGCTTGGTGGCTTCCGTTCGGCCCGGCTCGGCCTTCATGTTCGAGCAGGCGCGGTTAGCGGAAGGCGTCTGGCTGCCGCGCGCGGCGCAGATAAACGCGGCCGTGAAAATCTTCCTGCTCGCCGGCTTCCGCCGCGACATCACGCGCGAGTACAGCAACTACAAACGGTTCTCCACCAACGTCGGCGACGCCACCGTCGCCGCGCCCAAACCACCCCCGCCGCAGTAAAGGAATTCGTCAGCTTATGAACGTGAAACCCCGCGCCCTTCCACACGCCCGTGCGCCACACGCGTCGCCGCACCGCTTGCCGGTTCTGCTTGTCCTGTCCGCGCTGTTCCTCTGCGCCGCGTCGGTAACGTCAGGGCAGGCACAGACGCCGCCCGCGCCGACGGCGCAGACCGCAGGGACGAACGATGTTGCGGCGCTGGACATACCGGCGCTCTTGCGTGAAGTTGCGCGTAGCGAGCGGGCGATGACCCCGCGCCGGTTCGAGTATACGTGGACGATGAAGGTCACGAACCGCGAGGTGAATAAGCGCGGCGAGGTGACGAAGGAGGAGGTAAAGGTTTACGAGGCTTACCCGGTCAGGGGCGAGCTGGTGACGAAGCTCGTCAGCGAGAACGGCGTCGCCATCCCGCCGCAGAAGGCGGACGAGCAGTTGAAGAAGGCGGTGGCGAACCTGGAAAAGGCCGCGCGCGAAGACGAGCAGCGGCGCGCGGCTGCACCGCCGCAGACGCCGCCCGCGCCCGCCGACCCGAACCTGATCCCGTCCTTCGGCGCGCAGCACCGCTTCGGCTTCCGCAGCGGCTTCAGCAACGGCGCGTTCGCCTTCGCCCTCTGGCGCTTCTTCCGCGCCTGCGAGTTCTACGCCCCGCGCCACGAGCAACTGCGCGGGCGCGACACACTCGTCCTCGACTTCCGCCCGCGCGCGGACTTCCAACCCGCCGACGATCTGCAAAAGCCCTACGCCAAACTCGCCGGCCGCGTCTGGCTCGATCTCAACGATAAGGCGGTCGCGCGGCTCATGGCCTGGCCGGCGACGCAGACGGCGGGCACGAACGCGACGCCGCCCGCCGACCCCGCCATCGTCTACGAAGAGACGCGCCTGCCCGACGGCCTCTGGGTGGAGAGCCTCGTGCGCATCAACACCAACGGCAACCGCCCCGGCTTCAACGGCGTGGACGTGGACGTGACGAAAGAGATGAGCGACTTCAAGCGTTTCCAGACCACAACCGACGACGCGCAGGTCGCAGCCCCTAAGCCGCCGCTTTAATCACGGCCTCTCTGCTGGGAGCGCGGGCGTCCCGCCCGCCAAAGCGTGCGTGAGCACGCTTCGAAGGCTGCGCTTTCTTCAAGCTTGAATGAAAGCGCGGCCACTCTTCGCGCTGGCGCGCTCAAGGCGGGCGGGACGCCCGCGCTCCCAGCATAAGCCAGCTTGGTTAATTCAAACTCGATTCGCGGTAGAATGGTGGCCAGATTATGAGCGTGGACACAACGGGCGAGATCATTGTGGTCGGCGGCGGGTTTGCGGGCGTGGAGGCGGCGTGGCAGGCGGCGGAGGCGGGCGCGCGCGTGCGGCTCTACGAGATGCGTCCCGTCAGGCAGACGCCCGCGCACCACACAGACAGGCTGGCGGAGATCGTCTGCTCGAACTCGCTGAAGTCGGACGAGCCGGGCACAGCGCCGTATCTGTTGAAGGAAGAGTTGCGGCGCGGGCGCTCGCTCGTGTTGGAGGTGGCGGCCGAGACGCGCGTGCCGGCGGGCGCGGCGCTCGCGGTTGATCGTCACCGCTTCGCACAACTCGTCACGGAGCGGATCGAGGCGCACCCGCACATCACCGTCGTGCGCGAGGAGTTGACGCGCGTGCCGGAAGACGCCATCACGATCATCGCGGCCGGGCCGCTCTGCTCCGACGCGCTAGCGGAGGAGATCAAGCGGCTGACGGGCGACGACCAGCTCTACTTCTACGACGCGATTGCGCCCATCGTCGCCGCCGACTCGGTTGATCGCTCGGTCGCCTTCCGCGCCGCGCGTTACGACAAGGGCGGCGACGATTATCTGAACTGCCCGCTGGACGAGGAGCAGTACCGGCGTTTCTACGAGGCGCTGTCTGAGGCGCGCGAAGTGCCGTTGCAGAAGTTCGAGGAGACGCGCTGGTTCGAGGCGTGCCTGCCGATTGAAGAGTTGGCGCGGCGCGGCTACGACACGCTGCGCTACGGGCCGATGAAGCCCGTGGGCCTGCGCGATCCGCGCACGGGGCGCGAGCCGTTCGCCTGCGTGCAGCTTCGGCAGGAGAACTTGTTGGCCGACGCGTACAACATGGTCGGCTTCCAGAATCATCTACGCTACGGGGAACAGGCGCGCGTGCTCCGGCTGATTCCGGGCTTGGAGCGGGCGGAGTTCTTGCAATACGGCCAGATTCATCGTAATACTTATATCAGAGCGCCGCGCGTGCTCGGCCCGACCATGCGGATGCGCGCCCGTCCCCACGTTTTCTTTGCCGGACAGATCAGCGGTGTCGAAGGCTACGTCGAATCAGTGGCGACGGGCTGGCTCGCGGGAGTGAACGCGGCGCGACTGACGGCCGGCCGGCCGTTGGTCACAGCGCCCACGGAGACCGCCACCGGCGCGCTCGCGCGCTACGTCTCGGCCGCCGAGACGGCCAACTACCAGCCGGTCAACATCACCTTCGCGCTGCTGCCGCCGCTCGCCGCCGCCGAGCGCAAGCGGGCGCGCAGAAAGCGCGAACGGCACGAGCGCCAGGTCGTACTGGCCCTACAGGCGTGGGACGACTGGCTCAGGGACATACAACACGCGGACGCCGCGACGAGCAGTGCGGCCGGTTGAAGAGACAAGCAGAGAGATGAAACCACGAAAGCACACGAAGCAACACGAAACAGGGCACGCCGCTTTAGCAAGACGCGCGGCCTTGGTTCGTGTCGTTTCGTGTGGCTTCGTAGTTTCTGTCTTATGTGTCCTGCTCGCTTCCACCAGCTTGCGCGCGCAGTCCGGGCGCATGCGCCCTGAGCCGACACCGACGCCCGCGAACGGGCAGCGCCCGCGCCGCACTCAACCGGCCGCACCGAGGCCCGCGCCCGCTGCTGACCAGCCGGGCCAGCCCGCCACGCCCGACGAGCGCCGCGGTGCGCCGCAGCCCACGCCCACGCCGCAGCCGCTCACCGCGAGCGATCCAGACACAGGGCAGGCCATCGAGATCGACCCGGACGAGGTGGTGCACGTCAACTCGAACCTCGTGCCGATCCCGGCCTCCGTCATAGACGAGTTGGGCCGCGCCGTGAGCGATCTGGAAGTCAAAGACTTCGAGTTGCGCGTGGACGGGCAGCCGCGCCCCATCGGCGACCTCTCGCGCGCCGAGACGCCCGTCCGGCTCGCGCTCCTGTTCGACAACAGCTACAGCCTGCGCACGGCGCGCGAGATCGAGAAGCAGTCGGCGATGCGCTTCTTCCGCAGCGTCATCCGCCCCGTGGATCAGGCCGCCATCTATTCGGTGGACGACTACGAGCGGCTGATGCAGCCGCTGACGAACGACGTGGCGGCGCTCGTGCGCACCATTGACAGCTTCGGCGAGCCGGAAGGCTCGACGCCGCTCTTCGACGTGATCGTCAAGGCGGCCGAATACCTCCGCCCGCAGACCGGGCGCAAGGTGATCGTCATCGTCTCGGACGGCGTGGACACGACCAGCTCGGTTGACTTCGGCGAGACGATGCGGCGCGTGCAGGCCGCCGACTGCCAGATTTACGTCGTGCAGAACGGCATCAGCGACAACCCGAACCTGCACGATCTGACGGCCGAGAGTCGCATGCGCGAGTTCGCCACGCAGACGGGCGGGGCGGTCTTCGCGCCGAAGACGGTCAACGATCTGCCGTCCGCCTTCGCGCAAATCTCCGCCGACCTGGCGCAGCAGTACGTGCTGAGTTATTACCCCTCGGACGACCGGCGCGACGGCCGCTTCCGCGTCATCAACCTGAGCGTCAAGACGCGCCCCAACGTGCGCGTGCGCGCCCGCCGCGGCTACTACCCGCGCCAGGCCCAACTCTCGGCCGCGCCGCGTTACACCTACGAGCAAGTGCCGCAGCCCGCGCCCGCCGCGCCCGCCGCGCCGACGAGCGCCGCGCCGTCGGTCGGTCTTCAGCCGCAGCCCTCCACGGTCAGAACGAGCGCGCCCGCCACGGGCCCGTCTTACGGCAGCAAGAATCTGAACCCGGACGACGGCGACGCCGCCGCGGCGAACAAAAGTCCCGCGCGGCAGGTGAGCGCGAACACGGAGCGCGCGCGCAACGAGCCGGCCGCACGCGCCACGCCGGAGGTCGCCCGCCCGCCCGAACCGGACACGCGGACAGAGCTAGCCTCAACGTCAACCCCGCCGCCCGCCGCCGCGCCCACGCCCGCACCTACGCCAGCGCCGACACCAACGCCCACGCCGGAAACAAACGCGCCGAAGACAACACCACAGCCAACGCCGCAGCCACAGCCGCAACCGCAGCCGAGCGAGCCGAAAGCCTCTGCCGCGCAGCAGCCACAGGCGCAGCCGCCCGCGCGCGTCTCCGGCGGCGTGCTCAACAGCCGGGCGCTCAAGCTGCCGAAGCCGCTCTTCCCCGAGACGGCCCGGCGCATGCGTGTCTCCGGCGTGGTCAACGTCGCGGTGACTATTGACGAGAGTGGTAAAGTGATCGCGGCGCAGGCCACGAGCGGGCACATGCTGCTGCGCGAGGCCGCCGTGCAAGCGGCCCGCCAGGCCGTCTTCACGCCGACCATCCTGCACGACAAGCCCGTGCAGGTCGCGGGCGTGATCATTTACAACTTCAGCCAGTAAGATTGTTGGTTGTTCATAATTATTGCTGCGATCAAACCAGTCTCTGTTAACATCTTGTGCGGAAGGCGAACGATGACGCGGAGGTTCTATGACACACGAAGAACTTTTACGTGAATTCGCTTCTCTGCCGCCCGAAGCGCAACGCCGAGTCTCGGATTACATAAACTTTTTGCGCGAGCGTTACGGCCGCTCGGATGCGACGGAAGAACCTAAGGCTGCTGACTTGACTCAAGAGTGCTTTGTCGGCATGTGGCAAGACCGCGCGGAGATGCAAGATAGCAGCACTTGGGTGCGCGACAGCCGGGAACGCGAGTGGGTGAAGCAAGGTGGCTGACTTCACCGTCGTTGACACTGACATTCTGATTGATGTCGGTCGCGGCGTGGGTGAAGCTAGCACATGCTTACAGAATATAGAGCGTCGTTCCTCGTTAGCGGCGAGTGTCATTACGCAGATGGAGTTATTCGTCGGTTGCCGTAATAAAGCTGAGCTAAAAGAGGTCGAGAAATTCCTGCGCCGATTCCGCCTGCTTAAACTGTCGGAGCCGGTCTCGGACATGGCAGCCGATCTGTTGCGCCAGTACCGCCTCAGTCATGGCTTGCTGATCGCCGACGCGCTAATCGCGGCGACGGCGCTGGTCTTTGACGCGCCATTCGTCTCGAAGAACCAGCGGGACTATCGTTTTATCGCGGGTTTAAATTTGCTGCCGTATCCATAAGCTCTGTTAGTTATCGGCATTCGCTGATTATGGAACAGCTACTCGAACAGTTCTTCGAGCACCTGCGCTACGAGCGCAACGTGAGCGAGCACACGCTGCGCAACTACCGAATCGATCTGGGCCAGTTCTACGACCACCTCGCGCCGGCCGACCCCGCGACGGGCGCGCGGCGCGAGTTCGACATCAAGCAGATCGATCACATCACGATCCGCGAGTGGCTGTCGCAGCTACACGCCGCCCAGAAGCAGAAGTCCTCCATCGCGCGCAAGCTGGCCGCCCTGCGCACCTTCTTCCAGTTCCTCCTGCGCGAGGGCGTCGTCGAGATGAACCCGGCGAAACTGGTCGCCACGCCGCGCCTGGAGAAGAAGCTGCCGAACCACCTCTCCATCGAGGACGCCGTCCGCTTCATCGAGACGCCCGACACCAAGACCGATCTGGGCAAGCGCGACCGCGCCATTTTGGAGATGCTCTACGGTACGGGCGTGCGCGTCTCCGAGTTGGTCAAGCTCGATCTGCGCGACATAGATTTCCAGAACAAGATGGCGCGCGTCACCGGCAAGCGGCGCAAGCAGCGCGTCGTGCCCTTCGGCGACCCGGCGAAGCACGCGCTGCTGCAATACCTGGCGGTGCGCAACGCCTTCCTGCAAAACGCGCCCGCCTCGGAGCGCGACACGCAG
>Ga0081539_10004302_pt1 | contig 15923 bp, 11 predicted proteins | sample TabmetS4T2R2_FD_71023 | JGI IMG/M metagenome (GOLD analysis project Ga0081539, IMG submission 71023) | Tabebuia heterophylla rhizosphere microbial communities from the University of Puerto Rico - S4T2R2 | ecosystem: Host-associated > Plants > Roots > Rhizosphere ...
GTCTAAGGGCGTGGTGACCAAAGACGGTTACACCGTCGAGATTGCCATTCCATTCAAATCGCTGCGTTATGAAGCCGGCAAGGGCAAACTCTGGGGCGCGCATTTCTTTCGCCGGATCAAGCGTTTCAATAATGAACTCGATTCATGGATGCCGGTCTCGCGCGACCGATCGGGTTTTCTCAATCAAGAGGGACGGCTGACGGGCATCGAGGATATTTCGGTCGAACGCACGCTGGAGTTGATTCCGAGCCTGACCGTTTCCGAGACCGGCAAGCGGGTCCCGACGGTCCCTTCCGGAGCGCTCGATCTCAATCCGGCGCTTAGCGATCCCGGTCGTCAGGTCAATCTGCCGGTCCAACTCGATCCGGGATTGACCGTTAAATATAGCCTCTCATCAACCATCACGTTGGATCTCGCCGTCAATCCCGACTTCGCGCAGATCGAGGCTGATCAGACGGTGGTCACGGTCAATCAGCGCTTCCCGATCTTCTTTGAAGAGAAGCGTCCTTTCTTTTTTGAAGGGATCGATATTTTTCAAACGCCCATGCAAGCCGTCCATACGCGGACGATCGTCGATCCGGACTATGCCGCCAAGCTCACCGGACGGCGCGGCCGCAATAGTTTCGGCCTCTTGCTGGCCTCAGACAATGCGCCCGGCAACTACAGCGAAGAAGATCGCAATGATCCCGAACTCTTGCCGGACATTCAGAGGTTTATCAACAAGAATGCCTACATCGGCATCCTGCGCCTCAAACGCGACATCGGCAAAGAATCGAATATCGGGCTGATCGCGACCAGCTACAATTTCCTTGAGAAGCATAACCAGTTGGGCGGATTCGATGGGCGATTCCGACTCGATACGAAGACGACCTTCAGCTTTCAAGTTCTGGGAACGACCTCGCGGCGACTCTTCTACGATCCGGATCAGGATCAAGATCGTTATCGCACCGGTAATGGTTTCGGTTATACCTGGAATCTGGATATGACAGGACGACATTTCGGATACTTCGTGAGTGGGACGGGAAGGACGCGCGATTACCGCGCCGATGTCGGCTTTACGAGACGCACGGGCACCAATTCGATCGACTTCTTCTCTCGTTATAGTTCCGATCCGAAACCAACAGCGAAGTTGATCTCATGGAGAGTATCGCAATTCAGCAGCACCAATTTCGATTGGAAAGGGCGGTTGCAAAACTGGATCACCGAACCGTTTCTCAGACTTCAACTCCGTCGCCAGACCTTCTTTGGTGTCGGATTCACCGGGCGTTATGAACGGCTCTTTGAAGAAGAGTTCGGGGCGCGGCGCTCGGCAACCCAGGCCGGCGCTTTCTATGGCCCTGACCCGGAGCGTTCGACTTATCGCAAGGAGATCTTTGGAAACATCGGGACCACGCCAAGCAAGAAGTATTCGTTGTTCTTCTTCGGGGTCTATCGGTGGGGAGAGTTCGATTATGATTTCGGAGCCGGCTCACGATTCCCTCGCGTCAGCCCGGCAGCCCTTGCCGCCGCGGCGGCGAAAACGGATGAGGACGCGCCGCAAGATCCCGGCAGCGGAACTTCAATCAACCTTGAAGCAACGGTCAACTATCGGCCGACCGATGCGTTGAGCTTTTCATTGAATTACAGCAAAAGCCGGCTCACGCGTAACGATACAGGGCGCGTCGCTTTTAACGAGAACATCTTTGCCTGGAAGGCGACATATCAATTCACACGATTTCTCTTTGCTCGGGCGCGCATCGATTATGCGACGCTCTCGTCGAATGTACGCGGGCAGTTCTTATTTGGCTGGGCACCCAATCCGGGCACATCGTTCTATGTCGGATATAACGATGACATCACGTACAACGGGTACAGCCAGTTGACGGATCGTTTCGAACCTGGCTTTCATCGTAATCGCCGCACGTTCTTCATCAAGATGTCTTACCTTATCCGGCGCGGTCTTTAAAGGTCGCAATTATTCATCGTGCAACGCTGCCATCGGGTCTTGCCTCGACGCACGGCGTGCCGGCAGATAGCTCGCCAAAGCGCCGACTGCGCCCAACGCGATGATGGCGACCGCGATGGTGACCGGATCTCGCGGCTTCAATCCAAACAACATCGATTCCGCTACCTTTGCGCCTAATAACGCCAGGACCGTTCCAATGACGAGACCGATCGCCAACAAGATTCCGGCATCTTTCATGATCAGCTTCACGATTCTGATGCGGTCAGCGCCCAAGATCTCGACGAAATCGTTCCAGCCGCTGCCACTGATCGGCACGATCAAGGACTCCGCCGCGTAATCGACTCCCGGAATGGCTCGGAGACGATCGAGCAACTCTCGTTTGTAAGCATGACGACGCTCCTTCGGAAGCTTGAGTTTGGTAAAATCGACCTCCGCGACGACGATTCCATCCTGTTTAAAGCCCGGATTGGTACTCATAATCTTTTGCAGGCTGCGCACGAAAAGTAAGGCGCCGACCAGCAAGATCAACGAGAGCGCAACCTGAGACACAACCAGCATCCGGCGCAGGCCGAACCGCTCACGGCTGGCCGTCAGTCCGCGGCCGCTGGCCTTCAAGGCCGCGCCCGGAGTGGTTCGCGTCGCGCGAAACGCGGGCATCAAGCCAAACAAAATGATGGTAGAGACCGCCAGACCGGCGGTGAAACCCAACAACCGCCAATCGGGACCAAGGTCGAGAACGAACGAGTTCCCTTGTCGGCTGATGAACGAGACGAGAAAGCGGCTGAGAACCTGAGCCAGAAGAGCGCCGATGACGCCGCCGGTGGCGGCCAAAAGCAAACTCTCGGCCAGCAATTGCCGGATGAGCCGCAGACGCGAGGCCCCAAGGGCCAGCCTGATCGCGATCTCGCGTTCACGGGCGCTGGCGCGCGCCAACAGCAAATTGGCCAGATTGGCGCAGGCAATCAGCAACACCAGCCCGGCAATTCCCAATAACAACCAGAGCGAGTCTTCATACTTTTCACGCAACCTGGAAAGACCGGAGCCGGCCGGGAATGCGCCCAGTTTGAACTTGAGATAGGTCTCTCGGTTAGAGGCGTCATAGATCGGTGGTAGGGTTTCTTGAAATAGAGTAGGCGAGATCGTGCCCAATTGAGCGGTGGCCTGCTCCGCCGACCAACCTGGTTTCAATCGTCCCATCACCGTCAGCCACCAGCCGTGGCGCATGTCGAGACGGCTGCGTTCCCCTCTGATCACCGGCTCCGAGCAAATCGGAACAGCGACGTCAAACGAGCGTCCGACCTCAAGACCGAAAAAGCCGGAAGTAGCCACACCGATCACTTCAAAAGGATGGCCATTAAGCATGATCTTGCGGCCAACCGCGTCGGGCAATCCGCCAAATTCGCGCTGCCAAAATGAATAGCTGATGACCGCGCCGCCGGAGCCACAACCCCGTTTGTCATCGGCGGAACCAAGGACTCGTCCCACAAGTGGCGCCACGCCCAGAACGTTGAAAAATTCGCCGCTCACCCACAACCCGCGAGCCGGGCGGATCTGGCCGCCTTGAGCAAGATTGAATGAGTCTTCACTCCAGGCGAAGACGCCGGAAAATCCTTCCTGATGGTTGCGGATCTGCTCCCATTGGGGATTGGTGATTGAAGGGTGAGAACTGCTGAAATTGCCTGAGCGGTTATCGTCGTTGGCGATCTTGATGATGACATAATCGATTCCCTTTCCGAGTTTCCGTGCGATGGATTGAAGATCCCGGCCCTTCTATTTCCAGGGTTGAAACAAGATGCCCGGAATTCTACCCGATGGGGTGGGCGTCGTCGAATGTCATGGCACTTCGGGTTCAGTTCAGGACTCTTTACCGGAATCCCGAAGCCATCGCTAGAGCAGTTCAAAACCGGCTCGTGTAGATTTGATCCCCTACGCATTTTTGTAGCGCGCCCCCGAACATCCAGATCGGCTCGCCTGATCGCTCGGGAAAAGACCAGTTCAACGCTACATACTTAGGCGGTGCGAGTTGTCCCCCTCCCGAGTTACTTTACGCGCGTCACAGCAAATGAAAGATAGAAATGGATTGTTCCCAATAAAAATTAGGAGAAGGGGTATGTTCCGAGGAGGAGAAGGAGGGAGATTGGTATGGATGAATATTTTTTGCCATTAACGCCTGAGGTTCATGACAGACGCGCGCCGCGTCGTCGTTCCTGGGCCGAACCGTTCAAGATCAAGGTTGTAGAGCCGCTCATAATGACGACGCGCGCGGAACGCCAACGGGCATTGACGGAGGCCGGCTATAACACCTTCCTGTTGAAATCGGAAGATGTCTATATCGACTTGCTGACCGACAGCGGGACCTCAGCGATGAGCGACCGCCAGTGGGCGGCGATGATGATGGGTGATGAAGCTTATGCCGGCAGCGCCAACTTCTATCATCTCGAAGAAGCCGTTCGGCGGTACTACGGTTATCGCTATCTCGTTCCAACGCACCAGGGGCGCGGGGCGGAACATATCCTCTCACAGATGCTTGTGAAGCGTGGTGATTACGTGCCCGGCAATATGTACTTCACCACGACTCGCCTGCATCAAGAGCTGGCGGGCGGGACATTTGTGGACGTCATTATCGATGATGCGCACGACCCAGGTTCAATTCATCCCTTTAAAGGTAATGTCGATCTGGAGAAGCTCGAAGATTTGATCAAACGGGTGGGGGCTGACCGCATTCCTTACATCTGCCTGGGTGCGACGGTCAATATGGCCGGAGGACAACCGATTTCGATGGCCAATCTGTGCGCGGTCCGCTCGCTGGCCGACCGGCATGGCCTGCTGGTGATGCTCGATGCTACGCGCGCCGTCGAAAATGCATACTTCATCCAACAGCGCGAGGAAGGATATGCTCAGAGAACAGTAGCCGAAATCTTGTGCGAGATGTGTTCGTACACAGACGGTTGCACGATGAGCGGCAAGAAGGACGCGCTTGTCAACACCGGCGGATGGCTGGCGCTCAACGATTCCGGCCTGTTCGAAGAAGCGCGCAACCTGGTGGTGATTTATGAGGGCCTGCATACCTATGGCGGGATGGCAGGGCGCGACATGGAGGCGATGGCCGTCGGAATTCAAGAGTCCGTGCAAGACGACCATATTCGCGCTCGAGTCGGACAGGTCCAGTATCTCGGACAAAAGTTGCTGAATTGGGGGATCCCGATCATCCAGCCGGTGGGCGGCCACGCGGTTTATCTGGATGCGAAAGCCTTCTTTCCGCAGATCTCGCAATCCCAATTTCCAGCTCAACGGCTAGCCGCTGAGCTGTACCTTGCGGCCGGAATTCGAGCGATGGAGCGCGGCATCGTCTCGGCCGGCCGCAACAAGGAGACGGGAGATCATTACTATCCGAAGCTGGAGCTGGTGCGCCTGACAATTCCACGCCGGGTCTATACCCAATCTCATATGGATGTCACGGCTGAAGCGGTTGAAGAGGTCTATCGCCACCGTGAGCAGGTGCAGGGCTTGGAGATGATCTACGAACCGAAATATCTGCGTTTCTTTCAGGCGCGCTTCAAGCCGCTCGCAGTGGAAACATTCGTCGCCATCAACCGATTGCCCGCGGCTCAAGAGATGTTGGAGGTGAGGTCTTAGAAACCGGAGAAGGAAAAACTATGTTTACCGCAGCCAGCCTGGACGAGAGAACGAAGGGGCGCGGGGTGACGCATCGCCCCTTCACCGGAGCGGAATATCTGGAGAGTCTGCGTGACGATCGCGAGAGCTGGATTTATGGAGAACGTGTCAAAGATGTCACCCATCATCCGGCCTTTCGTAACACTTCGCGCATGATTGCCCGGCTTTATGACGCGCTCCATGCGCCGTCCACCAAAGAGATCTTGACGAGCGAAACGGATACCGGCTCCGGCGGCTATACACACCGTTTCTTTCGGACCGATCGGAGCGCCGATGACCTGGCAGCGGCGCGCGACGCGATCGCCGCATGGCAGCGAATCGTCTATGGTTGGATCGGCCGCAGCCCGGACTACAAAGCGGCCTTCCTCGCGACGCTCGGGGCCAACGCCGACTTCTACGAACCCTATCAGACCAATGCCATCAACTGGTACCGACGCGCTCAGGAGCAAGTCCTCTACTTGAACCATGCGATCATCAATCCGCCGGTTGACCGCCATCGCCCGCCCGATGAAGTAGACGACGTGTATATCCGTGTGGAAAAAGAGACCGATGCGGGGCTCGTGGTCAGCGGCGCCAAAGTGGTGGCGACGGGGTCGGCATTAACTCATCACAACTTTATCGCGCACTATGGGCTTCCTATCAAAAGGCGCGAGTTCGCCCTCATCTTCATCGTCCCCATGAATACGCCGGGATTGAAATTGATTTGCCGGCCATCATACGAAATGACGGCGAGCGTAATGGGAACGCCTTTTGATTATCCTCTTTCCAGCCGCCTTGATGAAAATGATGCGATCTTCATTCTGGATCGAGCGCTCATTCCGTGGGAGAACGTCTTCGTCTATGGCGATGCGGAGAAGGTCAATAACTTCTTCCCTCTCTCCGGCTTCATCCCGCGTTTTACCTTCCACGGTTGCACACGCCTCGCAGTGAAGTTGGATTTTATCGCCGGCCTTTTGTTGAAAGCGGTCGAAGCGACCGGCGCGGGTGATTTCCGAGGGGTACAGGCAAATGTGGGAGAAGTCTTGGCATGGCGCAACCTGTTCTGGGGCCTGAGTGACGCGATGGCGCGCACGCCCGTCCCCTGGAACAATGGAGCAGTCCTGCCCAACCTCGACTACGGCCTCAGTTATCGCGTCTTTGCTCCGACCGCTTACTCCAGAGTCAAAGAGATCATCGAACAGGTAGTCGCCAGCGGATTGATCTACCTCAACTCCAGCGCGGTGGACTTTAAAACTCCCGAACTGCGGCCCTACCTGGATAAATACCTGCGCGGCTCGCATGGTCTCGATTCAGTAGATCGCGTCAAATTGATGAAGCTGCTCTGGGACGCCGTCGGCACCGAATTCGGCGGACGGCACGAATTATACGAGCGCAACTATGCGGGCAACCACGAAGGGACTCGCATCGAGACGCTCTCCGCCGCGATGGCCGCGGGAGGAGCAGTCCAATTCAAAGGATTGGCGGAACAATGCCTGGCGGAATACGACCTGGACGGATGGACCGTGCCGGACCTCATCAATCCTGATGACATCAGCAATGTTCTTAAGATGCGTTGACGATGTTGATGAGTACTCGGTTGCACTCTTGCTGACAGCTTCACATCTATCAAGCTATCGTACCAATTCGATCGAGATAGGCTCTGACATCAAACTTCCGGGCGCAGCCGCCGGCGGACATATATCTGATCATTCCGAGTTTAGGATTGAACCAAAACTGATCCCTGATCCCTGATCTCTGGCCCCTGATACTTTTTTATTCGTATCAGTCAAGGGTCAGGGATCTGGGGTCAGGGGTCAGCAAATTGCCCGTTGCGTCTTACTTTGGGTAGACGAAAGAGACCTTCTTGAACGTAAAGACGAGCATCTGATCGTTCAAGAAAGCATACAGATAATCACCCTGGCACTGAGTATCCACGGTCGCGCTGGCATTGCCCCAGCTGAGCAGCGTGTAGGTCAGTTTCCCGTAATCCGAGCTCCATCCATTGATGTTGAAGCTGACACGCAGATCATCTTTGGCGTAGGGATTGAAAGGATGTGGCGTCCCGAATAACCCACCTTGCGGCGGCGGCTCGCTCCAGATGCGATCGCTGAACGACTGCTTCGCGTCTCCTCCAAATCGGGCCGGGATAAAGTACCATCCCGTGAAAACGGCCGGGTGGTAGTGAAGTTCACCTTCAGTGAACTGCGCCCAGTCGGATCCACCGCGATTGCCCACCATTTTGAAGGTGACATAATTTTCGCCTCCGCCCAACGGCGTCGAGGCGTGATTGACTAGATCGCCCAGTAATGCATTGCAGCTTTGCGCGCGGGCGTTCTCCGCGCCTAATCCAACGAGCAATACGGCGAACACGAACAGTGATGTGACAAGCTTCATAGTTACCTCTCCTTATGGCTGAAAGTTGAGCTTCACTTTTGACCGGCAGCGGCGCTGCCGATCTCATTTAATTAAGCGAATTTCGAAGGAGTAAACTTGAAGGTCGATGCAAGATTCTGAACCTATCTTTTCAGTCAGCTGCCGTCTCAGGATGCGGAGAGATCCGATGCCGGCTCTTCGGCACGAATATTGGCGCAAACAATGGATTAGCGGCTTGATTTGGTAAGGTCTGTGATGATCGTGATGAGATTGGCCGGCTCGACCGGTTTAGGTAAATGGATCTGGTAACCGGCGGCCAGCGAACGCAGATGCTCCTCTCCTCTAGCGTAAGCGGTCAAAGCAACAGCTGGAATCTTCTTCTGATCGCCGCGCTCTTCTTCAATGGCCCGCACCTGGCGGATGAGCATATAGCCATCTTCGCCGGGCATGCCGATATCGGAGACGAGAATGTCGGGCCGCCATGCGATAAATTCTCGCAGCGCTTCAGCTGCCGTTGCCGCTGTCTTCACTTCAGCGCCGCCCTGGATGAGAATAAAGGAGACGAGGTCACGCGCGTCGGGTTCGTCATCAACGACCAACACGCGGACGCCGGCGATCACTGGCTTTCCGGTCGTCGAGTATTCTCCCAACGGCAATTCTCCGGACTGAGTTTTCGCCGAATCCTCTTCGCCCTCTGCCTGGAGCGTTGACGACAGTGGCAGTTTCACTTGAAAAGTTGCCCCTTGCCCTTCGCCGGGACTCTCGGCGTTAATGTTTCCGCCGTGTAGCTCGACCAGACGCCGCGCGATGGCCAGCCCCAACCCCAATCCTCCGTGTTTCCGTGTGCTGCTGCCGTCGGCCTGGCGAAACCGCTCAAAGACATAAGGCAGAAAATCGGGACCAATCCCAATCCCTGTATCCCGGACCGAGATTATGGCCTCGTGGCCGATCCGTTCCAAACGAATCTCGACCTCGCCGTATGAAGGTGTAAACTTGATGGCATTGGAGAGCAGGTTCCAGATCACTTGCTGCATGCGGTCGGGATCGATCAAAACCTGTCCGACCTGAGAATCAAGAGACGATCGCAGTCGAATCGCCTTGGCCTCAGCCGCCGGACGCATGACCTCGGTGGCCCCCTTGATGATCGGAGCAAGGTCCAATGGATGAACCTCGAGGCGCAACTTGCCGCTCACAATTCGCGAAACGTCGAGGAGGTCTTCGACAATCTGTGCCTGTAACTTTGCATTGCGCTCGATCGTCTCCAATGCCTGCACAACCGAAGGCTGGTCGAGTTTGCCGGCCCGCAACAGTCTCGCCCATCCGAGAATGGCATTGAGCGGCGTGCGAAGTTCATGTGAGACAGTCGCGAGAAACTCATCCTTCAAGCGGCTGGCTTCTTCAGCTTCCGCTCGTGCGACTTGCTCCCGAATCAGTTGAGTGCGCGCTTCTTCCGCTCGTCTGCGATCGGTGATATCGCGCAGCGAAGCGAGGAAAGCAGTCTCGCCTTCCCATTCCGTTTCGACAACGCGCATCTCCGCCACTCCAGTCTCGCCTCCCGCGCGCAGGATATCGATCTCCGTCGTTTCACCGGCCACAATCGGGAACCCGAAGTTAGCGCCGAGGAGCGCGGCAGCCTCATGTTTGAAGAGCGACTCCGCCGCCTGATTAACAAACCGCACGACCCCTTCGCGATCGACGATAATGATGCCGTCCGCGTTTTTAGCAATTAGATTTCGGAAACGTGTCTCGTAGGCTTGTAATTCGCGCCTGCACTGTTCGAGTGATTTCAAGAGATCGGTTTTGTGCTCATCCATGACTTTACTTATCCGCCATTTGAGTTTTCACCGGGGAGGGTTCTCAGTGATCTACACTCCGCAGAGAGCAAACAAAATCGATGGAGCGTCTGCGGCCAAACGTTGGCCAATCGCTGGCCAATCGTGGGGGATGACCGAGATCAACTCTCGGAAAAGAGGTCCCGGAGCCGATCCAATTCCCCCGGAGCCAAATGTTGAGGGTTGCCCGCCAGAATCCCGCTCACGTTGCGGAATGGATGGCCGATGTGCATCCCCCCATGGTCAATGTTGAATTCGCGAATATCTTTGTTATGCATCGAACCGCGCATCTTAAGAACAGTCAAACCGCGCTTCATCTCTCCGAGAACCTCGACATAACGCAACAAAATGATTGAGTCGGTGATGGTCGAAATGTGCGTTTCGGTGATCGAGGTGCCGCCCATCAAGCTGGCAGTCGTCGCCGTGAAGAGGCCGGCAATCTCCTCGTGCTTGATGAACGAAGTGAGGCTGATGACAAATTCACGAAACCCCTTGATCGTCGAGCCTCGTTCAAGAGCCGAAAGGCTATCGACCGCCACGCGGTTGGGCTTGAACTCTTTGATCTCTCTCTTCATGCGCACCAGATGGTCCTCGAGGCCAATCGTCTCCGGATAGACACAGACGACTTTCAGTTTTCCGTCCTGTTCCATCTGCTCGAAGTTCATCCCCCAGCCCCGCGCATTGCGAACCAGTTGTTCACGGCTCTCCTCAAAGGCAAAGAGCAAGCAGCTCTCGTGATGTTTGACGCCGCCCGTAATGAATTCGGCGGTCATTAATGTCTTGCCGGTTCCGGTCGCGCCGGAGACCAGAATGATCGAGTCACGGAAAAATCCGCCTCCGCATAACTCGTCGAGTTCTTGATTTCCTGAAGTGATGCGAATGTTCGAGGATTTCTGTTCCAATTGGGCTTCGGCCAGGGGAATCACAATGATGCCTTCGCCCGAGAGCACCGTGAATGGAAACTCTCCCTTCTGATGACTGGTGCCGCGAAACTTGAGAATCTCGATGGTGCGCCGCCGCTTCTCCTCTTCCAACACATTGCGCAAAATCATGACATTGTCGGCGACGAACTCTTCAACCCCATAACGCGAAATCTCGCCATAATCCTCCGCGCATTCCGCCGTCAGAACCGCCGTGACATCCATCCGCTTAAGAGCCTGAGTGATTCGAAAAAGTTCATGGCGAACTGTGATCGCATCGGCGATACGGGTGAAGATCGCTCCCATCGAATCGATTACGACTCGTTTGGCGTCGACTTTCAGCACAGCATGCTCGATCCGGGCGAGGAGCGCGCCGAAATCATAGCTGCCGGTGACGGTCATCTCTTCTCCCGGCTGGAAAGAGGCATCGACGAAAGCCCACTTGTCGTCTCTCTCCCAACCTTCGATATCCCAGCCGAACCCGGCCATGTTTTTACGAATGTCCTCAGGTGACTCTTCAAGGGTGATAAAAACACCGCCTTCACCTGCCTGCCTGATGCCTTCGACCAGAAATTGAGCGGCGAAGATTGTTTTAGCGCTGCCGGCGCTCCCGGAGATCAACGTCACGCGTGATTTCGGTAACCCACCATTGGAAATAAAATCAAATCCCGCAATTCCGGTCTCCAGCTTCTCAATCTGATTCGTCTTTTTCGTCTCCATCGTCACTAAATCCCCTCAGTTCTCAGGTTTAATAAATGACAGAAGGTCCAACTCCAGCAGGACTTTCCTCCGATCCGAGAGATCGCCGATCACGCGCCGCGGCGGCAGCGGCAACGGTCTAATGAGGGTTGGCGTCACTAAAATTCGTTCGTCTTCAGCGAGTTGCGGCCGTTCCAGAACGTCAATAATAACCATCTCACAACGTCCTCTCAGCTCCTCTTCACAGATTTGCTTCAAGTTGGCGATTGCACGCTCAGACCTGGGAGTGAGCCCAGTGATGTAAAGCTGAAGCAGAGGTTTATTCATGCGTCTCCTCTCGCTTGGCCTCATCTTGCGGGCCATCGGAAACTTCGGTTTCTCCTACAGTCAAAGTGTAATTTCGGTAGAACGAGACCAGATGCCCCATCAGTTCAAGAACCAGCAGACGCCCCTCTTCGAGATAAGCTCTCGATTTCGAGATCGTTACATTTGCCGCCTTTCTCTCGAGGGCCGCGTGATGAATCTGGACGACATCGCGCGGTCCCGCCTTGAGAAAACCGAGCTGATCGCCCAGGACGCGGAGGCTCTCAGAGAGCCGATAATTGACTTTATATATCCGTTGTTCGAGGGCCAAATCTAATAATTCTCCATAATGCTGAACCAATTCGTCAAAGAGAGTCGGCAGGCTCTCGCGCAAGGGCTTAAGTCCAAGCAACTGAGCCGCGACAACCGTCTGAGGTGAACGGGGAAACTGCGTCAGCAGTTCGAGTTCCCGTGCCGTTTCCGCCTGCCTCGCACCAAGCAGCGCCTGGACATGTGCTAAAAGCGTCCGCAGGTGAACCGGCTTGGGCAAATAAGCATCGGCTCCAGCCTCGATTCCTTCCGCTTGATCGTCCGGAGACATGCGCACGCCAGTGACATTGATGACAATAGTCCGCGCGAGGTCCGGATCGGCTTTGATCTTTCGGCATACTTCGAGGCCGCTTAAATCCGGCAATCGAACATCCAAAATGATCAGGTCCGGATGCTCGGCCGCGGCAATTTGCAGACCTTCTTCTCCGCTCGTCGCATGCAATACATCAAAGTTAGCCAATTGGAGGATACGTGCGTAGGCGCCCGCGCTATTGACGTCATCATCGACAATAAGAATTGTTGGTTTATTCATGGCAATGCCATGGCAAGATTTAGCGGGGAGGCAAAATACTTGATCGGCAAGTGTCTAGGTTCTTTATCAGCGATTGTCAATTTGGAGGAGAACAAAAGAGTTCTCGGTGAGTGCAGGACTGCCGGTCTTTTGTTCTCCTCCAAATTGACAATCGTTGTTTTTTTACTCTCATCATACGTGATTCGAAACCTCATTTTGTGATAAGAGTGAATTTGAATCAAGAGGCAAACATCGGCTCTGACCGAATGATCGAATAACCGATTAATCATTCCCAATCGATAATTGCGCACTTCGTCATGGTTTATGAAAATAACTGACATTAAGGCTACAACCGTCACGGTTCCGCTCGAAGCCCCCTTGCGCCATGCCAACGGCTGCCATTGGGGACGCTTTGTGCGAACGGTGATCGAGGTCGAAACTGATGAGGGCATTACCGGGCTGGGCGAAATGGGTGGGGGCGGCGAATCTGCGGAAGCCACCTTTCGCGCGATGAAATCTTATCTCGTCGGTCATGACCCGGCGCTCCTTGAAGAGATGCGCTTCAAGATCAGCAATCCGACGGCCTCGCTTTATAACAACCGCACGCAGATCCTCGCCGCCCTCGAATTTGCCTGTCTCGACATCCTCGGACAGAAATGGGGAGTCTCGGTCTCTGAAATTCTGGGCGGACGTCTCCAACAACGAGTTCCATTCGCTTCCTATCTCTTCTTTCGCTACCCCAATCCGGAGAACGGCGGCGGCGAGGTCAGAACCGCCGAGCAGTTGGCGGCGCACGCGCGCGCCCTGAAGGAGCAATATGGTTTCACCTCGCACAAGCTGAAAGGCGGCGTCTTTCCGCCAGAATATGAGCTGGAATGTTACCGCGCGGTGGCCGCGGCGCTCCCCGGAGATCATTTTCGCTTCGATCCGAACGGGGTCTGGTCAACCGAGCAAGCGATCTGGTTCGGACAGCAGATCGAAGATCTGCGCAACGATTATCTCGAAGACCCGGTCTTCGGCCTCCACGCGATGCGCCGCACGCGCGAGAAAGTCCGCATGCCGCTGGCCACCAATACTGTGGTCGTCAACTTCGAACAATTGGCAGCCAACATCCTCGAGACCGCCGTCGATGTCATCCTGCTCGATACGACTTTCTGGGGAGGCATCAGACAATGCGTCAAAGCGGCAGGCGTTTGCGAGACTTTTCAATTGGGAGTCGCCGTCCACTCATCCGGCGAGCTGGGCATTCAATTGGCGACGATGCTGCATCTGGGCGCCGTCATCCCCAATCTCTCTTTCGCGGCGGATGCGCATTATCACCATTTGACCGATGACATTATCATCGGAGGTAAGCTGAAATATGAGGGTGGTTCCATTGCGGTCCCGACCGCACCCGGCCTCGGCGTCAAACTTGACCGCGATAAATTGCAGAGATATCACGAGCTTTATCAACGACTGGGCGGCTATCCATATGACCAGGACCCGCTCAGACCGGGCTGGACGCCGACCATTCCAAATAATCGCTGGGCGGATCCGGCCGACGCCAGGACGCCGGATTTACGGCCTTTTCACTGAGTAATCGGGATTGAACCGAACTCAATAGCCTGGCCAAATATTCCCGGTTGCTGATGAAATCATCATGAATTATCCTGCCAGCCTCCCTAATAATTTTATTATGGAGGTGCGTCATGCTTTCTCCCGTCGAAGTCATCATTAACGCACACTCGGGCGCAACAGATAAGGAGGAAGTGAAACGGATCCTCGATCAGATCTTCACGGCCGAAGCGATCGAGGCGCGGATTTCGCTTGCCCGTAACGGCGAAGAGATTGTTGAATTGGCGCACCGCGCCGCGCAGGGCAATGCCAGGGTGGTGGTCGCGGGCGGCGGCGACGGGACAATCAACGCCGTCGCCTCGCAGCTGGTCGGAACAGACAAGATTCTCGGCGTCTTACCTCTTGGAACATTCAACTACTTTGCCAGAAATCACGGGATCCCGCTCGATCCCGAAGCGGCCGCACGCACGCTGGTCGAGGGCGAGATCGTCGAAGCCAATACCGGCGAGATCAATGAGCAAATCTTTCTCAACAACGCGAGTATCGGACTCTATCCGCGGATTCTGCATCAGCGTGAGCAGGAATACCGGCGCTGGGGACGCAGCAAAATCGCCGCTTATTTTTCGGTATTGCGCACCATGGTGCGCCCGATTCGCATCCTCAACCTGCGGCTCAACGCTGAAGGAAAGGCCGCGTTACGGCGCACCCCATTGCTCTTCATCTGTAGCAACAAGTATCAGATGCTGGAGTTCAATGTTCCGGGCAGCGCGTGCCTGGATGCCGGCAAACTCGCCTTCTACCTGGCCCGCCCCGCCGGCAGGATCGAAATGCTTAAACTCGCCATTTTGACGTTTTTGCAGAGGCTCAACAGCGGGCGTGACCTCGAAGTGATGTGTCTTGACGAGGCCTGGATCAGCGCCCGCCGGAGGATGATGAACGTTGCCATCGACGGTGAGATCAGGGCCATCAGAACTCCATTTCAGGTCAGGCTGAGGCGCGGGGTATTGCGGGTCATCGCGCCGGCTTCTACTCAACGTACGATGAGTCCTGGAACGGGAGTGAACCATGCGGAGAGTGGCACATTTATCTGATCTGCATTTCGGTCGTGTCGATCAGACGCTGGTCGGCCCCTTGATCGAAGTTGTCAATGCGCTCAAACCCGATCTCGTCGCCGTCTCCGGCGATCTCACTCAACGCGCCCGCTCATCACAATTTCGACAGGCGCGAGATTTCCTTAAATCCCTGCCCGGACCTCAGGTCATTGTTCCCGGCAATCACGATGTCCCATTACACAACGTCTTTGCGCGCTTGACCGATCCGCTCGAAAAATACCGTCGCTATATCACTGATGACCTGCGGCCTTTCTACCTCGACGACGAAATAGCCCTCCTGGGAGTCAATACGGCCCGTTCGTTGACGATCAAAGGCGGTCGCATCAACCTCGATCAGGTCAAATGGATGCGCGAGAAGCTCTGTCAGGTGAGGAGCGACGTCGTCAAGATCGTCGTCACACACCATCCGTTTGATGTTCCTGAAGGATTCGATGACCGCGTTGTGGCAGGAGGCTCACGCCGTGCCATGCTGGCACTGGCGGAGTGTGGCGCGGACCTTTTCCTGGCGGGACACCTCCACGTCGGCCAGATTGGTCACGCGACAGCACGATTCAAGATCAGCGGTTATCGCGCACTCGTCGTCCAAGCTGGAACAGCCTCCTCCACACGCGGCCGGGGCGAAGCCAATTCCTTCAACTTGATCTCGATTCATCATCCACAGATCACCATCGAACGCTATCAGTGGACCCC
>Ga0081539_10004303_pt1 | contig 15920 bp, 7 predicted proteins | sample TabmetS4T2R2_FD_71023 | JGI IMG/M metagenome (GOLD analysis project Ga0081539, IMG submission 71023) | Tabebuia heterophylla rhizosphere microbial communities from the University of Puerto Rico - S4T2R2 | ecosystem: Host-associated > Plants > Roots > Rhizosphere ...
ACGTGCGCAACTTTTATGCGTAGAGAAGCCCTCATTCACGGCATAACGAAAAAGGAGGATCTGTGATTAGTACTAGTACGAAAAGAGTGATTCAGATTTCACTGGTATTCTGGTTGAACCGCCGAAAGGATCGCCGGGGTTTGGCCATCGTGTGATAGAGGTCTTCTTCGGAAAAAAAGGTGAAGACCTACCTGATTACCACGCGCTCGTCGATATGAACACCGCCAAGGTGCTCGTCGCCAACCCGCTCAGAGTTAAGTAAGGAGATAGTTATGAAAAGAATCAGTGCCATCGCGTTTCTATGTTTGTTGTTTTTGGTGATACCGGGATCGGCTGAACCGCATTCCGGTCACACCAATTGGGGGCCGTGGAGCTTCGATTGGGCAGTCAGGGACAAAGCCGGATTGGCGTTGCTCAATGTTCGTTATAATGGCCACACCATGATTTACAAGGGCAGTCTGCCGGTGATTCGCGTCAGATATGAGCCGGAACCAGACGGCAATATCTGCGGGCCGTATGCGGATCGAATCGTCTGGGGGAACTTCCTGGGTATCGGACCACACCTTATTCCCATCGGCGGCCGCTGTGGAGGTAAAAAGGTCTGCCAGAGTTCTTCCACGATAGGCGGCGTCGACTGGCTTGAAATGGCTGTATATGCCCGCATCGGCGCCTACCATCTCTATCAGAGCTGGATGTTAAGCAGCGACGGGCAGATAGATGTAAAGCTATTCAGCAAGGGGTTATCCTGCAATGCAGACCATGACCACCATCCTTATTGGCGCTTCGATTTCGACGTCGATGGTGCATCGGGAGATCAGATTTTGCGTTACGATAGATCTCCTTCCGGCAATTACTCCTCTTTCTACTATCTGACGGAACAGAACGATTTAAAGGATCCAAGCTTGGACCGAATTTGGTACGTCCGCGATCAGACCACATCCAACCGGATTTGGGTCACTCCCGGAGCTAACGATGGTCCGATTGATCCATACGGTTTCTGTACCAAGATGTCGGCTTGCGGCGTTTCCATGGTACAGAAGATCAGCCGTGGCCCTTCGGCGCTTCGGGCCATCTGGGTTATTTGGCGCCGCCTGAAAGCGTCGACACCCAGGACAATGTGTTCTGGTACGTCCCACACCTCTATCACCGGGCCTCCGAAGGTGCGGACCAATGGCACAGTGTTGGACCAACGTTGCGTGTTGATGTGGAGCCGCCGCCGCCGACTCCGACACCAACACCGCGGCCAACCCCGACTCCGAGAAGATGCTCTAGCAATCAGCAATGCTGCGGGAGCGTGAATCCTGACGAGTCATGTGACGGGCAATGCATACCGCGGGATAGGATCTGTCAATAAGATCATCCTCTCACTAACTATTTCGAGGTTCCGGAAGAATCGCTGTCTCAGCGAAATCACTCCCGCCGCTGAGGCATCGATTCTTCCGGAACCCAATGTCGTGCAATGAAAGTTAACCAGTTAGTCACGTTGAAGCATGCTATTTTTCAACTCAATAGCTCGATTGAGGTCTTTAAGCGCCTCGATATGATCAGGCCTGAGGTCAAATTTCGTCTCTCCAAATTTCAACCCTACTTTTTTTGCATTTACATTCTCCAGGAGCTTCTCGTACGGGACTGAAAAGACGTAAGATTCACGTGTCCCAAGAGTTCTCGCGGACGAAGCAGATTGTGGGGAATCAGTTATTTCTCTCTCTCCTCGCTCGATACTTTCCACTGAAGCGGACCCCTCGTCGAGACAAAACCTTTAAGCTGAGAGCGATCTCGCGCTTGCTGCGCCCGGGCTGTTTACTGGAGGGCCGGTAAAGATTAACGGTGAGTGGGGGCGTCTTCCCGCCTTTTTCTAACATGACCTTAAAATTCAGTGATACAATTGTCCGATCCCTTGCTAATCCTAAAAATCAAATCTGAGAACGATTATGAGAATGATGGAGGGAAGGATGAAACGCCAAGCGACGATTCTTTCGATGATGCTGGCTCTCACGCCGGTTTTAACTTTTTTAAATTTGAATGGAATAGCACCAATGGCTCAAGAACAGGTCCCAAGACCGCCGATAGCAAAGAAAGTTCCCAAGACGACGGAGATTCATGGCTACAAGGTCGTCGATGATTACGCCTGGATGGCCGATAAAACAAAAAGCGATCCCGAAGTTCTCTCTTACCTCAAGGCCGAGACCGAATATGCCGATGCGATGATGAAACCGACGCAAGGTTTTCAGGAAGCGCTCTACAAGGAGATGCTCGCGCGGATCAAGGAGACGGACCAGAATGTGCCCTATCGGATGGGCGGTTATTTTTACTATTCGCGGACGGAGGAGGGGAAGCAGTATCCGATCCTCTGCCGCAAGAAAGGGGATTTGAAAGCGGCTGAAGAGATTACGCTCGATCTGAACAAGATGGCCGAGGGGCAGAAGTTCTTCAGTATCGGGGCCTACAGTGTCAGCGATGACGGCAATCTGCTCGCTTTCTCAACCGACACCTCCGGATTTCGCCAATATGCGCTCTACGTCAAAGACTTGAGGACGAGCAAGATCACGGAGAAATTGGCGGAGCGCGTGACCTCGGTCTCGTGGGCCAATGACAACAAGACGCTTTTTTACTCGCAGGAGGACGAGACGACGAAACGTTCGAACAAGTTCTTTCGTCAGGTCCTGGGCAGCGGCAAAGAAGAGCTGCTCTATGAAGAGAAGGATGAGCTTTACAACATCAGTGGCGGAAAAACGCGCAGTAAAGGGTATATCGTTCTCGGCTCGTCGAGTTCAACGACGAGTGAGATCCGATATCTTGCGGCGAATCGGCCGAATGATGAGTTGAAGCTCTTTCTGCCGCGCAAGGAGAATCATGAGTATTACATCGATCAACTGGGCGACAATTTCTATGTACGCACCAATGATCAGGGGAAGAATTTCCGTCTGGTGACCGTCCCGACCGGCGATCCGTCGCCGCAGAAATGGAAGGAGATCATTCCGCATCGCAAAGAGGTCATGCTCGAAGACATCGATTGCTTCGCGGACCATTATGTGACGATCGAGCGGGAGAACGGCGTGCCGAAGCTCGATGTCGTCGATTTAAAGAGTGGCAAGTCGCATTACATCGAGTTTCCTGAGCCGGTCTATGTCGCGTCGCCCGGAGCGAACGCCGAGTTCAATGCGACGAATTACCGGTTCGTTTATGAATCGCTGGTGACGCCGAACTCGGTCTTCGATTACGACGTGAAGACGCGCAAACGCGAGCTGCTCAAACAACAGCCCGTGCTCGGCGGTTACGATGCGAAGCGGTATCAGTCCGAACGCGTTTATGCGACGGCGTCGGACGGAACCAAGATTCCGATCTCGCTTGTCTATCGGAAAGATTTGAAGCGTGAGCAGAATCCGTTGCTGCTTGAAGGTTATGGTTCATACGGAATTTCGAACGATGTCGATTTCTCGTCGAATCGGATCAGTCTGCTCGACCGAGGCTTGATCTTCGGCATCGCGCATATTCGCGGCGGCGGCGAACTCGGCAAAGAATGGCACGATCAGGGCAAGATGATGTCAAAGATGAATACTTTCACCGACTTCATCAGCAGCGCCGAACATTTGATCAAAGAGAAGTACACCTCGAAAGATCGGCTCGTCATCACGGGCGGCAGCGCAGGCGGTTTGCTGATGGGCGCCGTCACCAATATGCGCCCCGATCTCTTTAAGGCGGTCGTCTCTTATGTTCCATTTGTGGATGTCATGAACACGATGCTCGATGCCTCGTTGCCGTTAACGGTCGGCGAGTATCTTGAATGGGGCAATCCGAATGAGAAACCGGCATACGATTACATGCGAAGCTATTCGCCTTACGACAATATCGAGAAGAAGAATTATCCGACGATGTTGGTGAGGACCTCGCTCAACGACAGCCAGGTCATGTACTGGGAACCGGCGAAGTACGTTGCCAAATTGCGTGCCATGAAGACCGACAACAACCTCTTGCTCTTTAAAATCAAGCTGGAACCCGGCGGGCATGGCGGCGCATCCGGGCGTTATGATCGATGGAGAGATCAGGCATTCGATTACGCCTTCATTCTTGGCCAGCTGGGGATTTCAAAGTGAGATCAGGTCTTAACCACAGAATTCCAGATCTCAGACAAAGTCTGATGTCGAATTGACGGACAGGCGACGGATTGGCCGTGATTGAACGCAAAAAATCAGGTCCAGTCCGTCGAATCCGACGATCAATGGATCGATCGTTGGATCTTTATGATGCCTTCCCACAAAAATATAGCCGAACTCAACTTAACCGGGTATAATCGCGGCCACGTGTGAAATCGCTTAGGCGGTTTAACTCCCCATCACACGGGCAATCGTTGTTTGGGGGTAATTGTGCCGCTTTCGATCAGCAGGAAGATCAGCGCTGGATTCAGCCTGGCGCTCATAATTCAGATTATTATCGGCTTTTTTTCCTATCGCAGTATCGTCAATCTGATCTCTACCGTCGGCCAAGAGAATCGGACATACATCGAGTTGGAAAATTTAGGGGCGGTTGTCTCCGATATTAATAAGGTTGAGTCTTCTCAGCACAATTATCTAATTACTGGTGAGGAGCGGGATTACGAAGCCTGTTGGACGGCGATGACCTCGGCCACTCAGAAGTTATCGTCGTTGCAGAAGCTGATGGCGGACAATCTGACGCAGCAAGAGAGGCTCAATCAACTCGACAAGTTGATCGCCGAGGAGTTTTCTAATGTCAACAAGGCGATCAACGCGCGCAAGACGCGAAGCGAGCACGAGGCGCACCGGTTATTTCTGGCGAATCACGAAAAGCGGATTATCAATAGAATCCACGTTCTGGTGGAAAGTATCGATCATGACGAACGATCGTTGTTGAATCGGCGAGAAGGGGGGGCGAGAATCCAGGCGCGGTCCACTACTTATATCATCCTCTCCGGCAATCTGCTCGCTCTGTTTATGGTCGTGACGGCGTTGATCGTCATTTGGCGCGACCTGCGCGAACGGACGCGGATTGAACACGAACTGGAGACGAGCGAAGAGCGTCATCGCCACCTGTTTGAGAATTCGCCGGTCGGCATCTATCGGACGACGCATGACGGTCACATTCTAATGGCCAACCTTGCGCTCGTGCGGATGCTCGGTTACCAATCATTCGCCGAACTCTCCACGCACAACCTGGAAGAGGATGGTTACCATGCTTCGTATAGCCGTCAGCAGTTCAAGGAACGGATCGAAAGTGAAGGTGAAGTAACAGGGCTTGAATCGAGCTGGACACGGCGCGACGGCCGCCGGTTTTACGTCCGCGAAAATGCTCGGGCGATTCGCGACTCTCAGGGGAAGATCGTCTATTACGAAGGCACGGTGGAAGACATCACCGATCGATGGCAAGCCGAACAGCGGTTGGCGGTCCAACTCGCGGTCGCCAATATCCTGGCGGAATCCGCGAATATCGGTGAGGCAACGTCGAGAATTCTCGAAGCGATCTGCCGGAATCTGGGATGGGACGTCGGTGAGATGTGGAGCGTGGATACGATGTCCGAGAGGTTGCGCCTGGAACAGACCATGAGTGCGGGCCGGAGCTCCAAGGGAGAGTCGGAGGCGAAGGATGAGCCGGCATCTTTGGCCCGGGGTGAAGGGGTGCCGGGCCTCGTTTGGGCGAGCGGTCAGGCTGTTTGGCGAGTCGAACTGGCCGAAGATGAATATCTTCATGAGAGGGCGGCGATCACCGCCGGGGGATTTCATAGCGGATTCGCTTTTCCGGTCGTCTTTGACACCGAGGCGCTTGGCGTCTGCTGTTTCTTCAGTGCGGAGCGGCGAGAACGCGATCAGGTCCTGCTCGAAGTGATGAACGCGCTCGGCAAACAGATCGGGCAGTTCATCGATCACAAACGCGCCGAAGAGCAATTGCGCCAGAACGAGATCCGATTTCGGGTGCTCTTTGATGAAGCGCCGATCGGCTATCACGAACTCGACAGCGAGGGCCGGGTTCTGCGCGTCAATCACGCTGAATGCGCGATGCTCGGCTATCAGGCCGAGGAGATGATCGGGCGCCGCTGGTGGTATTTCGCGCTCGATCCGGACGTGGCCGAGCAAGATGTCCGAAGCAAGTTGTCGGCGCTCTCTCCGCTCAATCCGCATGAGCGGATTTGTCTGCGAAAGGATGGGCGGCAGCTCCCGGTTTTGATCGAGGAACGATTGGTGCGCAACCTGGAAGGGGAGATCACGGGGATACGCGCCACGATTCGCGACATCAGCGACTACAAGCAGGCGGAGAAGGCGTTGCGCCACAGCGAAGAACAATACCGCAATCTGGTCGAGCTGGCGCCGGACGTCATCTATTCGGTCTCGGTCAAAGACGGCACTTTCAGTTCGGTCAGCGCGGCGTGTGAGCGGATGATCGGCTGGTCGCCCTCTGAATTGATCGGCAGTCAGTTCCTCGATTTGATTCATCCCGATGACCGGGAGCTCAACCGAGCCATCTATCAACAGCTTTTATGCGGGGAGCGGCCGCCCGCCTTTGAAACACGGGCTCTGACGAAATCCGGCGTCTATCTGACCATGGAAAATTTCTCGATCCCGCAGATCGACAATGGACGCGTCGTCGGAATCCTCGGAGTCGCCCGCGACGTCACCGCGCGTAAACAAGCGGAGGCGGCATTGCGCCAGAGCGAGGCGCTGCTCCGCACTGTGATCGATTCGACCCCGGACTGGATCTTCATCAAAGACCTCAATCATCGCTTTTACCTGGTCAATCAAAGCTTTGCCGATTCCTTACAGAAGACTCCACAGGAATTGGTCGGCAAGAACGATTTGGATCTGGGTTTCTCTGAAGAGGTCGTGAAAGGCAATCCTGAAAAGGGCATCCGGGGGTTTTGGGCCGATGATCAGGAGGTCTTTGACACCGGCAAGACCAAATATATTTTGGAAGAGCCGGCATTCATCAATGGACAAAATCTGGTGCTCAGTACGGTCAAGGTGCCGCTCCGAGACGCGGAGGGCAAGGTTTGGGGAATTTTGGGATTTGTCCACGACATCTCCGCACATAAACGCGCCGAAGAAGCGTTGCGCGAGAGCGAAGAACGTCATCGGTATTTGGTCGAGAATGCCGATGATATTATCTACCAAGTCAATGCCAAAGGATTGTTCACATTCGTCAATCCGACCTTCGCGCGCCTCCTCAAAGCCCCGGCCGAGAGCTTCATCGGACGTTATTATCTAGAGCTGGTCCACCCGCTCTATCGCGAAGAGGTAGAAAAATTCTATCACTGCCAGTATGCTGAACGTATTCCCAGCACTTATCTTGAATTCCAAACCGTCGATCATGATGGAAACTCGATCTGGCTCGGGCAGAAGGTCCAATTGATCTTCAAGGAAGGGCGCATTACGGGAACTCAGGCCATGGCCAGGGATATCACCGAGCGTAAACAGATGGAGGCCGAGTTGCGGTTGGCACGTGATGCGGCCCTCGAATCGGTTCGGCTGAAGTCTGAGTTTCTGGCGAATATGAGCCACGAGATTCGGACTCCGATGAATGGGGTGATCGGGATGACGGGATTGCTGCTCGACACGAACTTGACGACGGAGCAGCGCGAATATGCGGAGATGGTTCAAACGAGCGCCGAGACGCTGCTCGGAATCATCAACGATATTCTGGATTTCTCAAAGATCGAAGCGGGCCGGCTGATTGTCGAATCGATCGATTTCGATTTGAATGAGGTGGTCGATGCGACCGTCGGATCGTTCGCCGAGCAGGTCAAGCACAAGCGCCTCGAGCTGGCATCGTTCATCGACCCGAACGTGCCGCGGTTGGTGCGCAGCGATCCGGGACGTTTTCGTCAGGTGCTCGTCAATCTCATCGGGAATGCGATCAAATATACGCCCGAAGGAGAGATCTATGTCTCGGCGACTAAACAGAGCGAGACGGAGCGCGAAGTCGTCATCCGCTTTGCGGTCGCCGATACCGGAATCGGCATCAGCGAAGCGGGGCAGAAGCGGCTTTTCCAACCTTTCACTCAGGCTGACGGCTCAATGTCGCGCAAATATGGCGGAACCGGGTTGGGGCTGGCAATCTCGAAGCGGATCGTTGAGATTATGGGCGGTGAAATCGGCGTCGATAGCGTCCTCGCAAGAGGTTCAACTTTCTGGTTCACGATGCTCATGGAGAAGCAGCCGACCAATGCCTATCGGGGCGAAGCCTATGGATTCAATGATCTGAGGGGCGATATGCGCGGCGTGCGGACCTTGATCGTCGATGACAACGCGACCAATCGCAAAATTCTCGAGCATCAAACGCTGTCGTGGCAGATGATTACCGAGCAGGCCGAGAGCGGGCCGGACGCGTTGGAACAGTTGCGCGCCGCGGTTCGACGGGGAGAACCTTTCGATCTGGCGATTCTGGATCTGATGATGCCGGGCATGGACGGCTTTGAGCTGGCGCGCGCGATCAGATCAGATCCGTCGATCGCCAATACGCAATTGGTATTGCTTTCATCGATCGGATTGCGTGGTTACAAGACCATCGCGCATGAATTGGGAATCAATACCTATCTTACGAAGCCGGTGCGCCAATCACAGTTGTTCGATTGTTTGGTTGCACTGCTCAATCAAAACGTACCACAGAGCATGCCCAAGGCGATACCACAAATTATGTCGAAGCCGGAGAACAGTCCCGCGCCGCAAGAGACAAAGCCCGAGGCGCGAGGTCGTATTTTGATTGTCGAGGACAACGTCATCAATCAGAAAGTCACCAAACTATTGGTCGAAAAACTCGGTTATAGCACCGATATTGCCGCCAACGGATTGGAGGCCCTCGAAGCGCTGGAGCAATCGTCGTACTCGCTGGTATTAATGGATTGCCAGATGCCGGAGCTGGACGGTTATGCTGCGACCGTCGAGATTCGCGCTCGGGAGGGCGTGTCCCGTCACACACCGATTGTTGCGCTTACCGCCAATTCAATGCAGGGCGAGCGCGAACATTGTTTACAGGTAGGAATGGACGATTTCCTCGCCAAACCGGTGAAACCCGCGGACCTGGCCGCCGCGCTCTCGCGCTGGATTCCGGAAGGCCCGGCGACTCCGGCCAATGCCGCTCCAGCCCAACCCGCCGAACCGGAGGAGGAACCATCGACGGAACCCCAGGAACCAGCCCTCGACGCCGCAGTCTTAGAGTCGCTGAGACAGATCGATGAAGGGCTGATCGAAGAATTGATCGGACTCTTTATGGAAGATACGCCCGGCCGGATTGAGGCCATGCGGATGGCGATCGCCGTCGGCGATCCGAAAGAGATGTGGCAGAACGCGCATGCCCTCAAAGGCAGTTGCGGCAACATGGGCGCGAAATTAATGTCCGGGTTCTGTCTCGAGATTGAAATGCTGGGAAAAAGCGGGTCGATCGAAGGCGCGGCCTCGCTTCTCATCAAGCTGGAACGTGAATTCAACCGCGTGCAAGCCGCCTTCGATCTTGAAATGAAAAAGCCACACTAATAGTTCCTCCCCTCAAGTTACTGCACTAAAAAATCGGTTATGAACTCACAGGCGACACGCATCGGATTGCCGCTGGCAATCCTCTTGGCATTCTACTTCGGCGTTTATCGTCTGCCGATCAAAAGTGGAGCGGATCAGACGATTCTCACTGTCGAACAATCGCGTCAGATGCTGGATGAGAGCCGAATCCGGATGCGGCAGGGCGATTACGAGACGGCCTTTAAACTGACCGAGCGATTGCATACCGCCTATCCGAACAGCCACGTCTATCTCGAGCAGCTGGCGACAATCAGCAATCGGATGAAGCGCTATCGGGAAGAGGCGGAATACTGGGAAGAGTTTATGAGGGACTCTCCGACACCGGCCGAAGCCTGCCCGCAACTCGGCGAAGCCTATCGCAGACAGGGCAAAAATAATGAGATGGTCGATGCCTGTGAGCGTTGCCTGGCGCTCGACCCCAAGAATGCCGATTCGATCTTCTTCCTCGCACGGGCATACGAAATAACGTCGCAGTTGGACAAGGCGGGTGAACTGTATGAGCGCGGCATCGCCCTCGGTCAGGAATATACCGATCAAACGATCGGTCTGGCGCGCGTTCGTCTGCGCCAGGGGAATGTGGCGAAAGCCGAAAAATTGATCACCCCGGTCGTCGAAAAGCAACCGGACAATGTCGATGCTCTGCTCGTGATCGGGTTGGTCTTACGAAGAGAGGGAAGGCCCGCCGAAGCCAAGCAGTATCTCGAACGAGGGGCGCGGTTAGCGCCACAATATACCGATTATTTCGTGGTGCTGGGCGGCCTCGCGGAAGAAGAGGGCAGAGTGAACCAGGCGATCAGGTATTACGATCAGGCTTTGCAATTGGATCCGGCCGATCAAGTACTGGCGAAGCGGCGCGCGCAGCTACAGGGAGGCACCAGATGAATAGGCGGAAATTGCTCTTTTTGGGCGGCAGGATCATCTTCGGACTATTTTGCCTATTGACCTCGGTCTACTGCCTGCTCGCATACATTCCGTTCACCTATTATCACTTTCTGCAATTTCGGCATGTCAGCGCATTATCATGGTTCGTCGAGTTACATCCATACCTCTATTTGATCGTGCTGGCGCTGGTCGCGGCGACTCTGCTCGACGACCTTCGGGCACAGAAGGTCGAGAGGGCGGCGTTCGCATTCATTGTTTTTCATACCTTGATTGGAGCGGCGCTGGTCATTCATCCGCTCCTGACCAATTTGAAGAATGACTTGTTGAGCTTTGTCTGGAGCCTGATCGCGATTGAGCCGTTGCTGTGGCTGGCCCTCATCGATTACTTCAGGCGGCAAAGCGAGCTGGTCTGGGCAGGGGCGGGAAGGGAAGAAGACCAACGGCTCTTTCGCGCCGCGCTCTTCACCGCATTGTTTGTGACGCTGCTCTACGCCGTGATTTCGATCGTCAAACAGGCGGCGGGTCTGGCGAGCAGTTCCGGAACGGCAGAGAAGTTTCTGACGACGGCCTGGAGTCTGGCGTCGCACCTCTTGATCTTCATGGCCATCTTTATTGCGCTGAGCCTGATTCGCGCGGTGGCGGGGCTCTTCAAAACGCCGCCGCGGGCGGAGTTTATCCTCTGCGTGATGTTAGGGGCGGTCTTGATCGCGCTGGCCCTCAATCATACGGCGCTCGGAGCGATCTCGCTGACGGGCACGACGGCGCACCTTTATGCTCTCGTCTCCGGATCAGCTTTGATGATGACCTTGGCCGGCCTGGCCCTGCGATTATGGCCGGGAAAAGAGGTCTCGGTGACGAGCGGGTTTGGCCTGGCGGTGGCGCCTCTGACCACCGATCACATCTCGTCGCTCCTGCTGCGGGCAACCTGGATCGCTCTGATTATCGTCCTGGCTTATCTCGGATCCGTGAAACTGGTGGTCATGGACTGGAACTTTCTGATCCAGAAATTGACGGCGAACATCGTTTGGGTGATGACCTTCATTTTTTTCTATGCGGCCATTCCCGGACCGCAAGAGCGACGCGACCGCGCGCTCGCCTTGCTGCTGATTGCCGCGTCGAGTCTGGGGGTTTATAAAGCGCTCGAAGCCTGCGGCGCCTATCTGCCGAGACTCGACACGGTCACCAAGCTGGATCATTACTCGGGCCGGGACATCTCATTTAAACTCGTCCATGAATTACTCACTCCGGCGCAAAGCGGCGGCGATTTCTACCGGTTTCTTCTCCAAAATACGAACATCGCGCATACGGTGAATGTCGATCCGGTAGACCTCAACCTGGTTCAGAAGTTGACTCGGACCGATGGACCCAAGCCGTACATCTTTATCTTTGTCATCGACAGTTTGCGGCGCGACTATCTTTCGCCTTACAACAACGCCGTCACCTTCACGCCGGCCGTCGAGAGCTTTGCGCGCGAGAGTATCGTCATGGAGAACGCGTTCACCCACTATGGGGCGACCGGATTGTCAGAGCCCTCGATCTGGGTCGGCGGAATGATGCTGCACAAACAGTATATCACGCCATTTTATCCGATGAATACGTTGCAGAAACTGATCGAGGCCGAAGGCTATCAGAGCCTCATCAGCCTCGATACGATTCTCCGGGTGGTGGTCAGGCAAACGGCGACGATCACCGACTTGGACGCGGATGTGCCGAATAAAGAGTATGATTTTTGTCATTCGCTCAAAAACCTGCAAGACCGGCTCGATCAACGTCCGGGGGATGCCCCGCCGACATTCGCCTATACGCAGCCGATGAACATCCACGTTTCGACCATTAATCGTGAAGGCAAGAGCGTGCCTCCGGGAGAATCATATCCGGGATTTTACGCGCCTTATGCCTCGCGGATTCGCCGGATCGACGCCTGTTTCGGCGCATTCGTCGATTTTTTGAAGAAGAAAGGGCTCTACGAGCAAAGCATCATCGTCCTGACGGCGGATCACGGCGATTCGCTCGGTGAAGAAGGGCGCTGGGGCCACGCTTACACGATCTTTCCCGAAGTCATTCGCATTCCATTGCTCATCCACCTGCCGCCACAAATGCGCAAGAATTTCGTCTGGAATACCAAGCTGATCTCTTTCTCGACCGATATCACCCCGAGTCTCTATTACCTGCTCGGCCATCAACCGACGGCGCGCAGCGAACTCCTCGGCCGCCCGCTCTTCACGGCGACAGAACCGGAGCAACGTGGAGCCATCCAGGACAATTATTTGATCGCCTCGAGTTATGGGGCGGTTTACGGTCTCTTGCGCAATAACGGCCGATATCTCTATATCTCAGACGGCGTCAACTATACCGATTATTTCTACGATCTAATCAACGATTCGCGAGGCGCACGCAATCTTGTCACCCCCGCGCTCAAGATCGAGAACGAACAATTGATTCGCGAACGTGTGCGCGCCATCAATGAGTTCTATCGATTCAATCCGGGGCAGTGATCTTCTCTGCGAGTCTCAAAATCAGAACTTTCTTCACCTCGCATGACCAGTCTTGTCCATAGTCTAGATTCCTGTTTCAGATTTCAGACAACGCCCTTTCGCGATCTCTGCGTCATCCCCATAAACCTTTCTCCCGTCGATGTTTGATTGAAGTGAGGTGGCCCGCCGGGTAAGTGGTATGGAGCTTGCTTTACCGATGGAGAGGGCAGTCTCTATGGTAAGGGCAGGGTGGGATTGTCGAAGAAGGTGATGCGCTCTCGGTGATCGATTTGAGGAACGGTGGTTTCACTAGACCTCTTGCAGAAGTGACTGGAAGCCAATTGAGAGTTGAATTGGCTGGTGTTGGTGTTGGACGGATCTTTTGCAAGAGGTCTAGTGAGGCCACTGCCCAGAAACAGTGAGCTTTATGTCTTTGACGGTTGAATTAAAAAGGTTGGGAGTAGTGTTGATGCTGGCCCTCCTGGCTTTATCGCAAATAGCGGAGGGGCAGACCGGCAGTCCGGATGACCTCTATCAGCAAGCTCGCCAGCGAGCCTTTGCGGGAGAGCGGCGTGAGGCCAAGGAACTCTGCGAGAAGGCCCTTGAGATGAGTCCGAATCACGTCGATGCCCGGTTACTGCTCGGACGTTTGCATGCCTGGGATGGTGAGTACGATGCGGCGAGACGTGAGTTGGGACAAGTGCTGAAGGCCAAACCTGACTACGTCGATGCGCGTGAGGCGCTGATCGATGTTGAGTTGTGGTCGGACAATCCACGTGAAGCGCTCCGCCTGGCAGAGGAAGGGTTGGCGCTCGATGCGAACAATCAGACCTTGAATTATAAAAAGGCCCGGGCTTTGCGGGCACTCGGCGATCTCAAAGGAGCGGCCGGAGCCGTCGATAACGCGCTCAAGACCGAACCCAAGTTTTCAGAGGCCCGGATCTTTGGCCAGCAATTGAAAGAAGAGAAAGAAAAATATCGGGCCAAGATCGAGTACTCCGCAGATCTCTTCGATCAGACCTTCGATCCCTGGCATCTAGTGACTTTCAGTTTGTCGCGCCGAATGTCGTGGGGATCGCTGGTGGGACGCGTCAACTATGCCGCCCGCTTCGGCCGTGAGGCGACGCAATTTGAGGTCGATGCTTATCCCAGGATCAGGAAGGGAACTTATGCTTATCTGAACGCCGGTTATTCGTCGTCAACGATCTTTCCCCAAAAACGCTTTGGGTCGGAGATCTATCAGTCCCTCCCGCGGAGTTTTGAGGCGTCGTTCGGTCTGCGGCATCTGCGTTTTTCCGGAGAGGGCGTGACGATCTATACCGGCTCGGTCGGAAAGTACTACGGCAATTATTGGTTTTCATTTCGTCCCTATCTTACCCCGAGTTCGATTGGACGCTCGTTCTCCGGCAATTTCACGATCCGTCGCTACCTGGACGATGGCGAGAGTTATCTCTCGCTGGTCGCCGGAGCCGGCTCGGCGCCGGACGAGCGGTTCTCGACTTTCGAGTTGATCAGATTGAACTCGCAAAAGATCGGCTTTGAGGGGCGCAAGCAAATCGGGCGAGATTGGGGGATCGTTGCTTCATTCGGATTTGAGAATCAAGAGCTGAAGTTTGGCGGGACGCGCAAACGTTATACCTTCAACTTCGGAATCGAAAAGAAATTTTGAAGTTCGACGAGAGACCGGAAGATCAGGAACTTAAGTTCCAGACTATTGAATGACGAGATTGAAAAACACCGCCGATTTTGGCTTCTTCGTAATGGCGGCGCCGGCGCCGCCATTACGAAGAAGCCAAAATCGAACTCAGGAGATTGCAGCACAATGGTTGTAACCAGTCTATCACTATCGTTACCAAAAGAAGTCGTCACGGCGATCGCCGGGAAGCGGTTGGCGCTGGTCGGCTTCAATATCGAGGATACAATCGAGCTGTCGCATGCCCTGGAAGAGGTCCAAGCTTTCTCGCGCTCGTTCGAAGAGGAGGATACGCCGCCGGGCGCCGAATCGTTGCATCCGTACGATCTGGTCGTCGTCAACCTGCACCACGGGGTTCGGGAATGCAGTTGGATGCAGCCGGAAAGACTCAAACAGAACACCAAGCCTTTGCTGCTCATCGGGCCGTCGGATCTGCTCTTTCAGCATATTCCACCGGCCCAGACCAATACCTATGATTTTTTGACGACGCCTTTATGTACTGAAGAAGTTTTGTTGCGGATCTATCATATTTTATCGGAAGTCGAGAGGAAGCGTGTGCAACGGAGCACCTCGTCAAACGGCAAAATGAAGGTTCTGGTCGCCGATGACGATTCGACGACGACGACCCTCATCAGCGCGCTCATCAAGAAGTACGGAATGGAGTGCGAAATCGCTCGTGATGGGGGGCAGGCTCTTTCGCTGGCGCGCGAACTGCAGCCGGATGCCGCGATCCTCGATATTAATATGCCGCATTTTGACGGCTTCGAAGTGCTCATGTCTCTCAAGTGCGATCCGCAGCTGAGCCAGATTCATGTCATTCTGCTGACGTCACGACAACAAGAGATTGATATTATCCGCGGCTTCGGATTGGGAGCCGATGATTATGTGGTAAAACCGTTTAATCCGATGGAATTGGTGGCCAGGTTAAAGCGATTGATCGCGCGCGATGCCGATCGATTGTCAATCAGCTCGTAATAAAAATTAGCTTGATTTGAATGTACAGTAATAAGATCGAGGGGCGTTCGGATCTTTCCGGAGAGTGCCCTGCAGAAAGAGAGAAGCGGCGAGCGGCCCCTCGCCGCCCGCCCATCGCTTCGGCTTGAGCTAGGCAATCCGCTCTTTCCTGTTCATCTCTTTCCTTTTGAAACGCCAAAGTCGATTAATGCCGTGAATCCATCAACGAGAAATATCCGTGTGGCCGTCTGGATGCGGACGATCAGTCTGATTGCGGCTTTTTTTCTGGCAGTCCTGGTCGCCGACCGGCTCATTTTGGGTCAAGTCTTCACGAGCGAGGCGCTGGCGTTGGCAGTGTCGTTTATCGTTGTCCAGTTCACGCTCATCGTGTTGTTGTTGGTG
>Ga0081539_10004304_pt1 | contig 15919 bp, 16 predicted proteins | sample TabmetS4T2R2_FD_71023 | JGI IMG/M metagenome (GOLD analysis project Ga0081539, IMG submission 71023) | Tabebuia heterophylla rhizosphere microbial communities from the University of Puerto Rico - S4T2R2 | ecosystem: Host-associated > Plants > Roots > Rhizosphere ...
GTATGACTCAATTTCATCGCGAGCTGGCAGGTCTCTTCCCACTCGCGTGATCGCGCTAAGGGAAAAAGCTGTTGCAAGCGAAGCACAATCTGTCAGAGATAAATTCATTACTGAACCCGCAACCAGCCCGGCCACCATTGCATCGCCCGCGCCGACTGTGGATTTCAATGTCACAGAAGGCGGCACTGCAAGCAAAGACTCACTCTCTTTGACAAACAATGCACCATCCCCTCCCATCGAAATGACTACTACTTGAACATCTTCATTGAGTAATGACCGCGCTGCGGAGTGGATTTCGGTCAATTCGCCAAATTCCTTTCCGGTCAATTGGCTTAACTCGCTGATGTTCGGTTTGAGCATGCGCGGGCCAGCCTTCAAGCCTTCGAGCAAAGCTTCGCCGCTGGTATCCAAAACGATCTGGCGATTTTTCCTTTTGATAACTTGGATCAAATCTGCGTAAAAATTGATTGGAAGTCCAGGAGGAAGGTTGCCCGATAAAACGATCCACTCACACGATTCAGCCAACGCCTCAACTTGTTCACTGAGACGATCAACATCGTCCTTGCCCGGCGCTTTGCCCGGGGTGTTCAGGTCGGTTGTTGCCTGATTTCTTTCATCCATGATCTTGATGTTGACGCGCGTCTCACCCGGTACACGGATAAAGCAATCTTCAATTTTCTTCCGGGCAAAATGGCGCTCGAATAGGTCTGCATTCTCCTCGCCCAGAAAACCTGTCGCGGCGACCTCCAAACCATAGTCTGCGAGGAACGATGCCACGTTGACTCCCTTGCCGCCTGCATCCAGCCTCGAAGAAAGCGTGCGGTTGACGGTACCTGCTTGAAAGTTATCCACAGAGACGGTCTGATCGATGGCGGGGTTGAGGGTGACTGTAGCAATTTTCATAAGGCCCGCACCTCTGCTGCTGTGCGGCAAGCCAAGGCCTTTTGCGCCAACGTCTGCAAGTCTGCAAGAGATGTCTTGCGAAGCTGTGCCTTGATGGTTGGAATGGTTGGCACTGTGATGCTTAACTCTTTGACACCGAGCCCAACCAAAATGGCCGCACCTTTTGTGTCGCTTGCTGCGCCGCCACAGACTGCCACCCACTTGCCCTCTTTGGTCGCGGCTTTCACTGTCAAATCCACCATACGCAGCACCGCGGGATTCAACGCGTCGGCCTGCTTGGCAAGTTGCGGGTGAACACGATCCATTGCCAATGTGTATTGAGTCAAATCATTGGTGCCGATTGAGAAGAAATCCACCACTTTCGCAAATTGATCGGCCAGGATGGCAGCCGAGGGGACCTCCACCATAATTCCAAGTTCAATCTGAGGCGCGTTCAAATCCTTGCGCACTTTTTCCGTGATCTCACGTACTTGTTCTACATCCTCAAGCGTCGAGATCATCGGGAACATGATCCGAATATTTCCCTCTACCGCGGCGCGATAAATGGCACGTAATTGGGGGATGAACAAATCGGGTCGCGCAAAACATAAACGAATGCCACGAATGCCGAGGAATGAGTTATCTTCCTTGGGAAGATCTAAATGTGGCACCTGCTTGTCACCGCCGATGTCCAGCGTGCGAATGGTCAACGGACGTCCGCCGAGTGCCTTTGCCATATCGCGATAGACTTCGTATTGTTCATCTTCTGAAGGAGTCTTTCCACTTTCAAGGAAGAGGAATTCTGTACGCATCAAGCCTACACCTTCAGTTCCATATTCAACTGCTTTGACTGCATCCGTCACCCGATTTACATTTGCAAAGATTTCAATCTGATGACCATCGGTTGTCTTCGCAGGTTCGAGACGGGTGACGTAATCTTCATTCAGTCGCCGCGCCACTTCTTCATGCAATTTCTGTGCGCTTTCGATATCCTCCTGTTGCGGGTTCACATACAAATTGCCACTGAAACCATCCAGAATACAAATGCTCCCGCTGTTCAGGTCAAGTACAGAGGCGCCCGCTGCAACGATCGCAGGAATGCCCATGGCGCGTGCGATGATCGCAGTGTGTGACGTGGGGCCACCTTTAGCAGTGATGAAGCCCAAAATCAAATCGGGGTCGAGAGCCGCAGTGTCAGAGGGGGTCAGATCATCGGCGACCAACACAGAAGCTGTTGTCAGAGCAACAGCCGATTCATCTGGAAGCCCCAGCATGAGTCGAAGGACGCGCTGTCCCACATCACTAAGGTCAATCGCGCGGCCTCCAAGCACAGGATCGTCCAGTTTTGACAGCTGCTCGATGCGCTTTTGAATCTCCTCCTGCCACGCCCACGCGGCACTATGTTTCTGTGAAATTAGATCTTCGACATCCTTTAGTAATTCTGGATCCTCCAGAATTTCCGCATGCACAGAAAAGATAGCGGCTTGCCCTGACCCAAGACGTGTTTTTACCTCTTCATAAATTTTCTTAAGTTCAGTGTGCGCGGTCTTGATCGCTTTATCGAAAGTTCGCTTTTCGACAAGCGCTATCGATAGTTTGTCTTCTACCTGAATGGTTTTTGCGCGATGCTGGCTCAACGGGCCGACAACAATGCCATCGGATGCGGGAACACCTGAAATGGAGGTAACAGCAGATTTTGGTGACCATGCCAATCGGTCGCGTGTCGGAGTCGTAGCCGGAGGCGCCTCATCGCCCAGACCCGTCTCGATCGCTACTTTCAAAGCCCCTAATGCCTCGTCTTCATCCACACCCTCTGCGGAGACAATTACTGTAGCGCCCTTGCCCGCGCCCAGCTTCAGGATACTAACCAGCCTCTTCGCGTCTGCAACGATCTCACCGTGTCGCACCCGGATTTGAGACTGGTACTTTTTCGAGAGCTTGACCAACTCTGCAGCCGGACGCGCATGCAGGCCTGTGTGGTTGATAATTACGGCTTCAAAATGTTTCGAAAAATCGCTTGTCTTTTGGACAGGCTCTTCGGGGCGTTGTTTCTCCAGCATAAAACCTCTTTCAGAAGGTCAACGTGGGTTGAAGCAGTTGTAGTAGAAGTGTTAGAAGGGAACTGGCTTCGAAAGTGTAATCGATTACATATTTTAAGTCAAGAAAAATGCCGATATTTTGTCGAATTTGGCTTACATAGACAAAAAACCCAGCTTTATCAGCAAATCTTACAAGAGATAACACCGATTTTTGGAAATCGTTTTCATGAATTTCTGAAAATGGTATAATTCAGGCTATGCCAAGCATCAAAGACGTCGCGAAAACTGCAGGGGTTTCCACAGCCACAGTATCACGTGTGCTGGCCAGTAAATCGAGGGTGAAACATGCCACACGTACACGCGTATTGGAAGCCATTGAACAGCTCAACTACCGCCCCAACCTGATCGCCCGAAGCCTGCGTGCACAGAAGAGCACAAAAATAGGCCTGGTCGTGTCAGATATCCGCAACCCGTTCTTCACTGCCATCGGTCGCACAGTAGAGGATGCAGCCTATGAAAAGGGATATTCGGTGCTGATGTGCAACACGGATGAAGATCCTGAAAAAGAGGAACTCTATCTTAATGTCCTGCATGATGAAAATGTGGCAGGCATCATCTTTTCTCCCACCAAAAAGTTTGGTGAAATCCATAAATCTTATAATTCAACGATCCCCCTGGTGAGTATTGACCGTACCGTGCAAAGCAAAAATGTGGATATGGTCCTACTCGATAATGTAGCGGCTGGTTATGAGTTGGCTATTCATCTAATTGAAAATGGCTACCGAATTTTTGCAGGTCTTTTTGGTAATGCCAGCACCACCGGGCCGGAAAGGAGCCAGGGGTTCCTTAAAGCATTAAGTGAACATAACTTGAGTCCAATTGCCACCTATTTCATCCCTCCACAGATCAGGCAGGGATATGAAACTACAACAAACCTACTCCAGCAGAAACAAAGGCCTGATGCAATTTTCACGAGCAATAGTATGCTTACGGCAGGCGCGTTCCAGGCCATACGCGATAGTGGACTGCGCGTTCCAAACGATGTAGGGATTGTGGGATTCGACGAAACGACCTGGGGTGCACTGGTTGACCCTCCCATTACATTGATCGCTCAGCCCACGGAAGAGATTGGGCGCACCGCGACGGAACTTCTTTTTCAGCGAATCGAAGAGCCGAAGCGTGCTCCAAAAACTGTGACTCTCAAGGGGACGTTGATCGCGCGTGGCTCCAGCGCGCCGCGTGGAGGTTAAGCCTTCCTCACTGCTGCAAATCCCAGTCCATTGGGGCCAATATGTGTTCCGATGACCGTCGTTACATTGACCATCAAAATATCGCGCGGCACAGACTGGCTTGCTTTTTGCATCACTGAATTTAGGAATTCCTTTGCACGCGATTCGGCTCCTGTATGCAGGATTGCCAGTCTTTCCAACGGACCCTCTTCTAATAAGAAATTCATTATTTTTTCGTTGGCTTGGTTGGTTGTGCGCGCCACGCCACTGGGTCTCACTTCCCCATTGGTTAATTCAATCAATGGTTTGATATGGAGCAATCCTCCAAGGGTAGCGAACGCGCCCGGGAGTCGGCCACTTCTTTTTGCGTATTCCAACGTGTCAAACGCGGCAAAGACTTTCAATCGCTGGCGTGTGGATTCGGCTGCATCCAATGCGGCTTGCAGTCCTATCTCGGCAGCTTCGGCGGCAGCGATCACTTGAAAACCAAGCCCCAATGACATGGAGAGGCTGTCTATCACAGTTATCTTTTCTGGGAAATCCTGCGCAGCTTGCCGCGCGGAGTTGATGATCGTTGTCAGCTTTCCTGTGGCGTGAATGGAGAGGATGTGATCACAGCCGCGGGTGAGCAGGGAGTCGTAACGGGTCGAGAAATCGCCGATAGAGGACGCGGCAGTGGTCGGTTGCGTCTGAAATGAAGGCAGCCTTTTGTAGAATTCTTCACGAGAGATTCCGATCCCATCTGCATACTCCTTTTCTTCAACTATCAGAATCGAAGGAACGACTTCAAGCTCATACTGTTCAATTAGGTATTTCGGAAGATCGGATGTTGAATCGGTGACAATACCGAGTTTCATTTTTAGGCTCTCCCGTTTTTAACGGGAAACAGGGTCAAAAGCGACCAAAACATGCAGACGAAAGGAATTGAAATTGCGGTAGCCAAAGCCGCGTCGGTTGAGCATCTTGATTTTCAAATTGACTCCTTCGGCAAACCCGTTATTGAAGCGTCCCTCAAAGTAGTTCAAGATTTGCTCCCACCAATTGTGCAGCGTGTTGACGAACGACTTCAAGGCTTTGAACGAGCTGGCTTCTACTTTAGCAATCCAACCGAGCAGACGTTCTTCAGCAGCTTGGTAATTCAGATTTTCGTTGAACAAATCTCGAAAGGATTCTTTGAGCTCATAACAACTTTTCAATTCAGGCGAAACCTCCAACATGCTAGACAATTTCTGTTGTTGTTCTTCGGTCAGGTTCTCACGGTTCTTGACTAACAACCAGCGGCAACCTTTGAGAAGTTCCTGGGTGGCTTCATCCGCCTCTTTTTGAATAGCTCGTCTGGTTTTGGTCAAGGCTTCGTTCAGGTTCTTCATGACATGAAACCGATCCACCACACGTCGAGCCTTGGGCAATTTCTGCTCCGCTGCTTCCTGATAGGCATCCCACATGTCCGAGCAAGCCACCTGAACTGCCGCACACCACTTGGGACCGCGTTCCTCCAGCCATTTCAGTAGATTTTCCTTGCTCCGATCTTCCAAAACGTCCAACACCAGTCCCAACTCAGGAGCCGAGATGACCAAAATGAAGTTGCCATGACCTCTGTGCAAGCTAATCTCATCCAAACAAATCGCTCTCACTTGTGGGTAGCCGCGCGCCTCAATCGTTTTTTTGCCCTATGTTCAAAGATGGCCTGAACGGCTTCTTCGCTCAGACCTTCATCTTGGGCCGCCTGACTGACCGTCTCGCGGCGTACTTTCTGATATACATAATGTTCATAGCGCTCGGTGTAACTAACATGCGGTCTTTTCCAGTTCACTCGTTCAACAAAAGTCTTTTGGCAATGTTCACATTTGAACCGCCGTGCCTGATAACTCAAATAACAACGGCGTTCGGCAATGGGCAAATCCCGAATCAATTGCACTTCGCCCAGGTCATGAAGCTGGTCACTAATGTGCCCACACTCGGGACAACTGGCAACTGGCATACTCGATTCAACAAACAGAATAACCTGCTCATCACTTGAAAACTCAGATCGCATTACTTCAAGATTGGAGAGACCCAGCAATTTGTTTAGAAGATCGTTGTTGTTCATCGGAAGCAACCTTTTGCTCCGATATTAGCACATCCTTTCAGCTTTTCCCGTTTTTTACGGGAGAGCCCATTTTTATAGAAGCGAAGTAGTGATTGTAATTAACAGTGCAAAGAGAATGATAACAACGCCAAACACAACAAAGATCAATCGCGTGCGACTATCCTTCAGTGCCTGTGCAAGACCGAAGAGAAAAAATGCCACGGCAAGTACGGTCAATGCGTTGACGTATGTATCGGCTTTGTAGTCCCAGGCATGATACGCATCAGCTGCCTGGTTCTGCCTGGCAACGATCTCATTTGCTTTCTCGAAGGCGTCAGTAAGATATTGATCGGTATTGGGTAGATCATTCTCACTTGGCGGTGCATAGCGAGGGTCCGTATAGAAGATGGAAAATTTCTTTCCCATGTCTGCGCTTGCTTGCGATATTGCAGCCAGTGCGCGGGTGGCCTGAGCTGCTTTATCTTTTCCATCTGTTTCCTGCTCCAAGGCAGTCAGTTCGAGCACTGTTGCTTCCTGCAAGTTTTTCAAATGATCGCCGAATACGGTAAGCTCATAATTTGATTCCAAACCAGAGCGAGTTAGTTCACCTGAAGCGAGGATAGTCAAATACTGCGAATCTCGATTGGCTGTATCGGCGCGGATATTTGCGTCAGCCTGCAATGCTGCGAGCACAGCAGCAAGCACGGTTGTGAATACGATGAGTGCAACGATCAAGCTTGTATAACGATCAGCGTTTTCCTGTCCCGTTTGAGGAGTCACATTGGCTTCATTCATCATCCACCTCGACGCATAAAGAAGAAAATAAGCTCAACGCCAGCGAACCATAAAACACCCAACAGATAAAGACCCAGCCCCAACGTGAACTGCCAACTCCGTATCCGCTCACTGCTGACTTCTGCCAGTGCGAGCCAAAAGAGACTCACTGCCAGAAATATGCTTCCAACCACAAGCCAGCGTTCTTGTGAAAAGAATGAATCGGCCCGTGCAAAAGATGCAGCCGGGTCCAACTGGCTTTCTTCCGCGCTCTGCATATCAGCTAATCGTTTTTGTAAATCATAGGTCCCATCGGTATTTTGGTATTTTTCATCGGTTGCCAGTGGCTGGGCAAGCAGTTGCATGTTCGGGAGAAGATATTTCCTACTATTCGCTGCCTGATCCTGAACAATCGGATCGTCACTCGCTTCCAATGCCTCGACTTCTGCCTGTTTCACAGCAAATTGATAGGCAAAACCCGCTTCTTCATATACCTTACGATAGTTCTCATTCTCAAAGGCCTGCTTCTTGACGGCATCGATCAATCCCAGATGGCTGTGCTCGGCAGCGTTCGACCCCATTACATTCGTGCGCCAGACAGCAAAAGCTGTAGTAAGTGAAACAACGGCAATGAGCATAGCATTGACAACTTCAAATCGGGATGTGAACCAGTTTGATCTTTTCATGGCTGCTCCAACTATAAGTTACTTTCTTATTATCTGTTAACCCCATAGCGCTGACACACGCCTCGTCACTGAGGATTCAGGTGCGTATGTGGCGAGTATAGCATAAGCAAAAGGACGGGAGAACTTTACTATCAAGGGAGGATTCTCGGAGAAGAACTTTGCAATCTTGTTATCGACCTTCAAGTAAGCGTCAAATACCCATGACCATAGTATGACGTTTACAGATATGACAGCGGCTTGCAGGCTTTTTTGCTTCATCAAATGTCCTGTTCTCTATAACATAGAGTGGTGATTACAGTGAATGCAGTTTTTCCTGTCAAAAGGAGAATTCCATGAATAAAACAATCCACCAAACAATAGGCGCAATGCTAACGTGTATCCTAATATTGGGAAGTTATAGCAATGCACAAGCTGCAGTACAACCTTCTAAACTAACTGCAACTGGCAGTGTTTATTACGTCTCCACTACAGGGAGCGATGCCAATCCAGGTACCGCGTCCGCTCCGTTCAAGACGTTTGTGAAAGCAACGTCTATGCTTAGCACAGGGAACACCCTGTATATCCTTCCCGGAACCTATAATGAACAATTGAAAATCTCCAACAGCGGTATGGAAGGTGCATGGATTACAGTCAGACCCTCTGGTGGTAATGTGATCATTGATTCAAAGAGTACATCGGATTCTCCATTAAATCTGCGAGGCTCTTATATCGATATCAGCAATTTGGAAGTGAAAGGTTCGAGTGGTATTTGCGTCAATTCATCCGGAAATTATTTGCGAATTTCCAGTTTAGTTGTCCATGATTGTCAAACACATGGTATTTTCATCAGCGGTCAGCATGTGGAAGTCCTGGGGAATACAGTGTATGCAGCCTCTCTTGTCAACCAGGCGCGCAATACGTCGAGCGGTTGGGCATCGGGGATAAAAATCGCCCTGGGGGGAAACGATGTCCGCGTGAGCGGCAATACGTCCTATCACAACTATGGGGAGGGAATTGCAGCGACCCGTGGCTCGAATGTGATAATTCGGGCCAACATGGTCTATGACAACTATAGCGTGAATATTTATGTGGATAACTCCTTTGACACCCGGGTGGAACAGAATTTTGTAACATGTCACACAAATACAGGCTTTGAGCAGAATGGTAACCCAGCGGCAGGCATTGCCCTGGGCGAAGAATTTTATGAAGGCTGGGGAGCAAAGTTGAACCGTGTAACGATCGCAAATAATATTGTGGCATTTTGCAGCCGAGGCGTTTACTACTTTGGAGGCGATCCGAGCCTAACGGGCCCTGGGCTGAAAAACTCGACTATTGCATATAACACCCTCTGGAGCAGCACCGATACAGCCCTGGGCATTATTTACGGGAATGGTCAGACTGGCTCTTTGATTACCAGCAATATCATCTGGCAGGGAAATAACAAGCTTGCGTATGTGGAGAATGCCGCAGGGCTAACCTTTCAGAATAATCTGTGGAAAGTTACACCTCCCACCATCGCAAGAGGAACTGGTGACCGTATAGGCGACCCACTCTTCCTGGTAGCTCCCAGTTATGATCCTCAAACGTTTGCGTTGAGCGCGCTTTCACCTGCCATTGGTGGAGCACTGAACATTGGCATTTCAATTGATTATTTTGGTAACTTGAGGGGTCCATCTTATGAGATAGGCGCACTTCAATATGTGAATGCGATTCCATCCCCAAGCCCAACAATTATGAGTACCTCTACTATCCCGGCACCCACTCAAACGACAATGCCAACGTCAACAAGTATTCCTACGCTTATCGCCACCAGCACTCCGACAGCCACTTCTTTGCCTCCCAATCCGACGGGGACCGCGATCCAATCCACACCAACTTCAGTTGTTCCCGCTTTAGATGCATCTATTTACAACGACAATCATGCGGCATTTGTGTATTCCGGCAACTGGCAAAATGTTTCGAAAGCCAAAGCCTATGGTGGTTCATTCAAACTAACCCGCCAGATTGGCTCATCTTTTAAATTTAAATTTATCGGACAATCATTTAGCCTTCTCTATACGAGCGGCTCCACCAATGGCAAGTTCGACGTTTACCTGGATAATCAATACCTTGCCACTGTAGATCAAAAAACCTCTGCAATTCTTTTTCAAAAGCGCTGGGACTATGCCGGGAGATTTCCGGTTGGACTCCATGAATTACGTTTGGTCTTCATAGGTCCCACAGACACCAGAGGAACGATTGATGCGGTGATTATTCGATAATGTACGTTTATTCGTGGCGGCTTGAGCAAGCTTATAAATTATTGACCTGTGAGCTGCAAACTGTTCGAACCATATTCCATCAACTCGATCTGGTTACCATCCGGATCCGCGATCCAGGCTTGACGCGCGTTATCCATTCCCATGCTGATCTCCGAGACAGCCACACCTTTGCTTTTCAATGATGTGCAAAATTCATCCAAACCGGTGACTTCGAGGCAGAAATGTTTATAGCGCGTGCCAATATGGAGTTCTTCGACCTTTCCGCCCCACACTTCTACTGCCATTTTCTGGTCGAAAAATTCAATAAAGGTGGTGTTGCCGCACTCAAAGTAATATCCAAAGGGCTGACCTTCCTTGTTATTCAATGTGAACTTTACCTTCAGCCCAAGCTTATTTACATAGAAGTCAATGATTTTGGAAAGGTCATTGGTGACAAAATTAAGATGTGCGAGTGTGCGGATCATCTTGATCCTCCTTCTTCATTTTTATTCAAGAGGATGAGGAGGCGGTGGGACAGTTTCCATCTTCCACGAAGTGAGATAGGATGTATTTGGGCCACCGGTGTACCAAAGCAACGGAATCCAGCCACCGCCCAATATCCGGCCCCAAACATTCGAAGCAGATGGGTAATATTCAACAATTCTTGCAGTCTCACCCTCCTCCAACTGCCTTTCTGTGGGTTCAATCTTTGGACCAGGTGTTTTTTGAACGTATATAGTTCTATTCGCGGTGACAGTCATCGGCAGGTCAGGGAATTTTTCGAGCCTGCTCATTTCAATCCAGACCGGTTCTTTGCTTACCAAAGGCCAGTATAGATCGCCTCGCGGTGGGTTGACAATGAAGGTTCTCTGAGTCTCTTTTTTCCAGCTCACAACAACAAATTTATGAATCAGGTCCGGCCGGGTCACGTAGTTAACTCCGGCAGCATCGGGTGGATCATTGTAAGAAAGTGTGTGGACTCTGCCCCATTCACCGCGGATTTCATCTAAAGTAATGAGATTCCCACCCATTGTCAGGCTTTCCAATTGAGGGAACCCGGCTGTATTAAATAAACCTGTAGAGGGTGACTTCAAGTATCTCAGTTTTTCTTCATTATTGTTATTCAGGGAATTGATCAGAGTTTCCCACCGACCCTCTAATCTTGTCCTGTTTGTTGAAGCCGCTGTACCCGGAGATCCAAACAGAGGCACAACTTCCGGCGTTTGGTCGCGGTCACCCCAGTCTTTGGCCGCAGTGCGGGATTTGAAGTTGTAGATGGCAAGCTGACTGTCATGCTTGACGCGGAAATATTGAATCCGTTGAATCGGAGTTGGGGTGTCGAGGATAAATGTCTGGAAAGGGGTGACGCTGGGCTCCGGCGTAAATGTGCTTCGCGGCGTGGAAGAAAGCGTTGCAGTTAATGTGGATGGAGGGATCGCTGCTACGGTTTGTGTGGAAGCGGCATTGGCTGTCTGAACAATAAAGAGGTTGATGGAATTTGGGTCAGTTGTGGAGATAGGGACAGGAGTAGGAAGAGCAGGAGCACAGGCCAGGATCAGTGTAAGGGTTATAAACCAGAAGAATAACTTCCTTCGAGATGCTGTCATTGATAAGTTCAATTATCAAGGATTTATTCGGTATATGCAAGCTGTCTGATAGGAAATTCTTCTTATTGCTCATCCTGCACAATCTCTTTCACTCGTCCCACCTGCCCATTAGCTAAACGGACCTTGATCCCATGCGGATGATTCGGAGATTTGGTAAGAATATCCTTGACGATGCCTTTGGTCAATTTACCAGTGCGCTGGTCCTGTTTTAGTACGATCAGCACGGTCATGCCGGGTTTGATATTTGCGCGGGTCTGTCCATTCATTAGATTTATTTTCTAAAACTTTTCTAACCACAAAGAGCACAAAGGTCACGAAGGAAAAAGATCACAAACCATCTACTTTTCCCTTTGTGTACTTCGTGTCCTTCGTGTTAAGATTCTTTCTTATCCGTTGAAGGTGAAGCATATTCATTCAGAAACACAGTGAAATCCAAATCACCTGGCGAGTGACCATATTCCGTGAGGAGCGCGGCGGCTTCGCTGCGATGTTGTGTACCATGATTGACAACATGCAACAGGCAATGCCATAAGATGCGGTCGCGTTTGATTCCAGTGTCCAGGATGTAATGACGATGACTTTCAAGGTCTTCGTCGCGCAGTGACGCAAGATACGCGCGCATCTCCTTTTCTTCTTTCACCCAACGTTCTTGAATGGTGTCGAAAGTTGGAAAATCCGCCTCGTTCAAATCGGGTGCGGACCAGTCGTTACTTTGAAAAAACATGCGCCAGCCCCATTCTGTGTCCAGGATGTGGAGTAATGTGCCGCGCAAGCCACCATAAGGAAAGTACCCAGGAGCATTGAATTGTTCTTGTGTAACATTCGCGCTCACGGTAAGGATTCGCTTATTTGCCCAATAGTTGTATTCGTAAAGGAGGTAAATATCATGTGTGTTCATATTATGTGCTTCCACTGATGAGGGACATGGGATGTACAAGCTATTGTCCGCATTATAACCAGTTGCAAATGGAAAACGACCACATCTAACAATGGGGAATGTCCAAATTCCATGACATAACCCGTCATTGCGAAGCAATCCCCAACACAACGACGGAGATTGCTTCGTCGGGCTACGCCCTCCTCGCAATGACGGTCACTTTTATTTTCGATGTTAGACACTCCCTAACAATGATAGATTGTTTTGGCTACCATAACAGTCAACATTTCTCTTCGTTTCATTAATCAGCAAAAACTTGTATTATTGAATCACGCACGTACGGGGTTAGAAGCAGTACTATTTTTATGGATTACATCTCGTTTTTGAAAGCGCTCTACCTTTTCAAGTAGTGAAATGCGAAAGCTTCTATCGAACCTACCCAATCTCTTTAAACTCGCGTACCAAGACTGGAAAGAGGATTATGCTTCCCGTCTATCCGCCGCACTCGCGTATTACACGATTTTTTCTCTTGCTCCGCTGCTTGTGATTGTCATAGCCATTACAGGGCTTATTTGGGAAGCAGCGGTTGTACGGACGCAGCTATTGAGCCAAATTCAAAGTCTGGTAGGTGCGGAAGGGGCAGATTTTGTTGCCAGCCTGATTACCAACACGGGCAGCTCAGGGGAAGACGTAGTTGCTTTAATCATTGGAATTATTACCTTGCTTTTTGGTGCCTTGGGGGTTTTCAATGAACTACACAACTCTCTTAACATCATCTGGAATATCAAAGCTGAGAAGCCTAAAGGCTTTCTGCAAGCGGTCAAAAAGATCATTATTGACCGCTTGCTTTCTTTCACAATGATTTTAGGGATCGGATTTCTGCTGCTTGTTTCGCTGGTGGTCACCGCCGGACTTTCCGCAACGCAGGAAACAATTGGCAATGTCTTCCCTCTCTCGGAATTTATTCTGCAAATTGTGAATCTTGTCATATCCATCGGGGTGATCACGGTCTTGTTTGCATTCCTCTTCAAGTTTCTTCCAGATGCTGAGATCGCCTGGCGTGACGTGTGGCTTGGCGCGTTTGTCACCGCTGTCCTATTTTCAATCGGCAAGACTCTGATCGGAATTTATCTTGGAAATAGTGCCGTCGCTTCCACCTTCGGTGCGGCCGGGTCATTGGTCCTTCTCCTGCTTTGGATTTACTACTCCGCCCAGATCCTGTTCTTCGGCGCGGAATTCACTCAAGTGTATGCTGATCAATATGGTTCGAGGATCGTTTCACCATGGGAGGCGAAGAACCCACAACAAGATACGAAAGAAACGAAAGAATGGAGTGTCCGGCCTGCGTCCATGGACATTGCGATTTCAGATATAGAAAGTCAACGAGAAAAGGAAAACCGTCAAACCGCGCAGTTTTTCTTGGGTATGTTGCTTGCATCCTTCCTGACAGGAATTTTTACGACGATTTTTGGGCTTAAGAAAAGGTGATGATCCTTCAATAACTCGTAGCCTAAAAACTACAAGGTCACAAAGAAGGACTTACAAAATGGGATGTAAAAGCTAATTGTGAAGATCAAAAGAAATAGATTATTATTGAAAGAAGCTCTCAGATCTTGAGAAAGCATATAAGGAGCATGATATGGCACAAGTAATTTCGAAAGACGGAACGAAAATTGTTTATGACAAAGTGGGTACAGGATCGGCTGTCATATTAGTTGAAGGTGCAACTGCTACACGCTCATCCTTCGAAGAACTTGCAAATCTCCTCGCACCCAATTTTACAGTCTATTACTATGATCGCCGTGGACGCGGAGATAGCTCAGATACATTACCATACTCTGTTGAAAAAGAAATCGAAGATATTGAGGTACTTATTGAAGAGGCAGGAGGGAAAGCAAATCTTTATGGTATTTCGTCTGGCGGTGCATTAGCGCTTGAAGCTGCGAGCAAACTTGGGAACAAAGTTAGAAAACTGGCTATATACGAAGTTCCTTATGATGAAAGTGAGACTGGACAAGCAAAATGGAAAGAATACAAACTCAAGCTTAATGAGTCGCTTATAGCTGGTAAAAACGGTGATGCCGTAACTGCATTTATGAAGTTAGTAAATGTTCCTGATGAGATGCTTACGGGAATGAAACAGTCACCATTTTGGGGAGAATTAGAGAAAGTTGCCCCAACTCTTGCCTACGATGCTGCATGTCTGGGTGAAGATCGCAAAATACCCGCCGAGAAGGCGAAACACTTAACTGTCACAACCTTGGTTATGGACGGCGGTGGAAGTCTTCAAATGTACCCCAATATGCGTGCTTCAGCAGAAAAGCTTGCTACATTAATACCAAATGTAGAGCGCCAGACTCTAGAAGGTCAGACTCACGATGTGAATTCTACAGTACTTGCCCCGGTCTTGGAAAAGTTTTTTATAGAATAGTTTGAGAGGAGGTGAAAATGTGTTCGATGATCTCCTTTTATTGAAGAACGCTGTGATTTATTGATTTGCAAACTGGCTTACTGCCTCCATTGCTGCCCTACAGTACTTGCAAAAATCACTTTGCCACTTGCGATATAGGTTTGTACATTCTCACAACCCAACTCCTCAAAGCATTCTTTCAGATTCGTCATCGGCACTTTGTTTTTGCCGCCGACATTTATTCCATGTAGTAAGACAACGAATTTCATATATCACTTTTCTTCACCTGGTGCGAGCGTCTCTACGTTGTTTATTGAGCACCGCTTGCACCGATGGGCTTATCGGCTTATCCGTTCGGTGAATGCAGCCCAGCCAGCAACAAGGTCTACGCATCCCTTCCTTGAGTTCACTGATTGTCCTTTTAACATGTTCCTTTCTCGTTTCGTCTTTCTTGACGAAGGTAACCCAACATATCCACTCATTGCGCGCAAGCGGTGTAAGATCCTCCCAAAGTGTGAGCGCTTTCGGGTCAGAAGTTAAAGCTTCCCGTAAATCCTTAGGCACCTTGTGCACCGTCCCCTCGGAAATTGCTTTTTTGACCATAATAATCGTCTCCTAAGAATTATATCGAAATCTTCATTTTTTATACTATTTCTTATTATGTCCATCAAACCACCAAAATTCTTCCCTATAAGTCGCGCGCGCAAAAAGGAATGGGGACAAATCTGTGGTTTGACGGACTTAATATTGAGATTTCATTAGTTAATTGTTTCAAAGGATCATGAATGTACGCATCCAAAATCCGCTCAAAAGGCTCAAGCCGCTATCGCCTGCAAAGCATACTATGGAATGGCGACATTGTATGAAAGAAGATTTACGCCATTCACCTTGAAAAAACAACAGTAAGCGGTGCGGGAAACGAACTTATCTACGAAATTGTATTTTGCAAACCCAAAATCTACGGCGTGGGCGTTGGCGTTACCACAACCGGTGTGCTGGTTGGGACAGTTGGGAAAGGTGTAAACGTATCTGTCGGTGTGACGGGGGCTGCCGTGGGAGGGATAGTGGTCGGTGTGTCTGTTGGCGGGAATTGAGTCGGTGTAGGCGTCACGGTGGGGGGTGGAGTGG
>Ga0081539_10004305_pt1 | contig 15916 bp, 15 predicted proteins | sample TabmetS4T2R2_FD_71023 | JGI IMG/M metagenome (GOLD analysis project Ga0081539, IMG submission 71023) | Tabebuia heterophylla rhizosphere microbial communities from the University of Puerto Rico - S4T2R2 | ecosystem: Host-associated > Plants > Roots > Rhizosphere ...
AAGAACGCCTCGGCCTCGGACACCGGCATCGCGAGGACCTCGCTGATGTCCTTGCCGCCGAAGGTGTACTCGAGCACCGATGCGTCGAAGCGCTTGCCGCCGCACTCCTCGCAGGTCGTGGCGACGCTCTGCATGATCGCCAGCTCGGTGTAGACGACGCCGGCCCCGTTGCAGTTGGGGCAGGCGCCCTCGGAGTTGGCGCTGAACAGCGCCGGCTTGACGCCGTTGGCCTTCGCGAACGCCTTGCGGATCGGCTCCAGCAGCCCGGTGTAGGTCGCCGGGTTGCTGCGCCGCGAGCCGCGGATCGGCCCCTGGTCGACGAGGACCACCCCGTCGCGGCCGGCCACCGAGCCGTTGACGAGCGAGCTCTTGCCCGATCCGGCCACGCCGGTGAGCACCACGAGCGCGCCGAGGGGGATGTCGACGTCGACGTCTTGCAGGTTGTTGGTCGTGGCGCCGCGCACCTCGAGCGCGCCCGACGGCTCGCGCACCGACTCCTTCAGCGAGGCCCGGTCGTCCAGGTGGCGGCCGGTGATCGTGGCGCTGGCGCGCAGCTCCTCGACGGCGCCCTCGAAGACCACCTCGCCGCCGGCCGAGCCGGCTCCGGGGCCGAGGTCGACGACATGGTCGGCGATCGCGATCGTCTCGGGCTCGTGCTCGACGACGAGCACGGTGTTGCCCTTGTCGCGCAGCGCGAGCAGCAGGTCGTTCATCCGCTGCACGTCGTGGGGGTGCAAGCCGATGGTCGGCTCGTCGAAGACGTAGGTGACGTCGGTGAGCGAGGACCCGAGGTGGCGGATCATCTTCGTGCGCTGGGCCTCGCCGCCCGACAGCGTGCCCGACGGCCGGTTGAGCGAGAGGTAGCCCAGCCCGATCTCCACGAACGAGTCGAGCGTCTCGCGCAGCGCCTCGAGCAGCGGCGCCACCGACGGCTCGTCGAGGCCGCGCACCCACGCGGCGAGGTCGGTGATCTGCATCGCGCAGACGTCGGCGATGCTGACGCCGTCGATCTTCGACGAGCGGGCCGCCTCGCTGAGCCGGGTGCCGTCGCAGTCGGGGCAGGTGGTGAAGACCACCGCCTTCTCCACGAACGCGCGGATGTGCGGCTGCATCGCGTCGACGTCCTTGGACAGCATCGACCTCTGGATCGTCGGGATCAGACCCGCGTAGGTCAGGTTGATCCCCTCGACCTTGATCTTGGTCGGCTCCTTGTACAGCAGGTCGTGCAGCTCGCGCTTGTTGTACTTCCTGATCGGCTTGTCGGGATCGAAGAAGCCGCTGCCGCGGAAGATCCGGCCGTACCAACCGTCCATGCTGATGTTCGGGATGGTGAGCGCGCCCTCGTTGAGCGACTTGCTGTCGTCGTAGAGCGCGGAGAGGTCGAAGTCGCTGATCGAGCCGCGGCCCTCGCAGCGCGGGCACATGCCGCCCGTCTTGCTGAAGCTCGCGCTCTTCGTGATCGTCTTCTCGCCGCGCTCGACCGTGATCCCGCCGCTGCCGTGGACGGAGGCGACGTTGAAGGAGTAGGCGCCGGGCGGGCCGATGTGCGGCTTGCCGAGCCGGCTGAAGAGGATGCGCAGCATCGCGTCGGCGTCGGTCGCGGTACCGACCGTCGAGCGCGGGTTCGATCCCATCCGCTCCTGGTCGACGCTGATCGCGGTGGTCAGCCCTTCGAGCACGTCGACGTCGGGCCGCGCCAGCGTCGGCATGAAGCCCTGCACGAAGGCGCTGTAGGTCTCGTTGATCAGCCGCTGGGACTCGGCGGCGATGGTGTCGAACACCAGTGAGCTCTTGCCCGAGCCCGACACGCCGGTGAACACCGTCAGCCGCCGCTTGGGGATCTCGATGCTGAGGTCCTTGAGGTTGTTCTCGCGCGCGCCGTGGACGCGGATGAGGTCGTGGCTATCGGCGACGTGCCCGGCGGGCGACGGCGTGTCGGTCATCGTGGCCATGACCGTCACGGTATCGACGGCTCCGCGGTGGCGCTTCTCGATTCCTGATCGGGTCGGCGATGTCACGATCGTGTGGGGTCCCTCGTCAGCTGGGCATGAACGAGATCGTGATCACCGGATCGACGGGAGTCATCGGCAGGCGGGTGGTGCGCGAGGTGCTCGCCGCCGGCCACCGCGTCACGGGCGTGACGCGCTCGGCACGCGGCCGCGAGCGGCTGGAGAGCCTCGGGGCGGGCGCCGTCGAGGCCGACGTGTTCGACGAGGCGTCGCTGCGCGGCGCGTTCGACGGGGCCGACGCGGTCATCAACGTGCTGACCCACGTCCCCAGCCCCGATCGCATGGCCGATCCATCCGCCTGGGCGGAGAACGACCGCCTGCGCAGCGAGGCGTCGGCGGCGATCGCCAGCGCCGCCCGGGCCGCCGGCGTGCGGCGTCTCGTCCAGGAGTCGATCGCCTTCGTGTACGCCGACGGCGGCGACGACTGGCTCGACGAGGACGCGCCGGTCGCCGACGGCGGCGTCGCGACGGCGCCGCTGGCCGCCGAGCGCAACGCCCGCGAGCTGTTCGACGGCGACACCGTCGTGCTGCGCTTCGGGCAGCTCATCGGGCCCGACAGCGAGTCGACGATGGCCACGCTGCAGGCCGCGCGCGGTGGAGCGTCGCTCGCGGCCGGGCCGCCGGGCGCGTACCGGCCGACGCTGTGGCTCGACGACACGGCGACGGCGATCGCCGCCGCGCTGCGCGTCCCGGCCGGCACCTACAACGTCGCCGACACCGAGCCGGCGACCAACGCCGAGATCGACGCTGCCCTCGCCGCCGCGGTCGGCGTGCAAGACCTGCGCACGAACCCGCCACAGGACGTGCCGCAGGGGCGCTCGCTGCGGGTGTCGAACCGCCGGCTGCGGGAGGCTGGCTGGGCACCCAGCGTGCGCGCGGGCATCGAAGGCTGGGCGCGGGTCGCCGGATGACCGCCGCCGAGCGCTTCGCCCAGGCGCGCCCGCGGCTGCTGCGCCTGGCCTACAGCGAGCTCGGCGACCTCGGCGAGGCCGAGGACGTCGTGCAGGAGGCGTGGCTGCGGCTGGAGCGTGTCGACGCCGACGCGATCGAGAACCTCGACGGCTGGCTGACGACGGTCGTCGGCCGGCTGGCGCTCGATCGCCTGCGCTCGGCACGCGTGCGCCGCGAGACCTACGTCGGTCCCTGGCTGCCCGAGCCGCTCGTGTCCGACGACCCGGCCGACCGCGTGACGCTCGACGAGTCGGTCAGCTACGCGCTGCTGACCGTGCTCGAGCAGCTCTCCCCGGCCGAGCGCACCGCGTTCGTGCTGCACGACGTGTTCGACGTGCCGTTCGGCGAGGTCGCCGAGGTGGTCGGCCGCACGCCCGAGGCGGTGCGCCAGCTCGCCTCGCGTGCCCGCCGCCACGTCAAGCGCGAGCGCCCGCACCTGACGGCCTCCAGCGACGAGCACGACCGCGCCGTGCGCGCGTTCGCGCAGGCGGCCGCCGAGGGCGACCTCGAGAGCCTCGTAGCCGTGCTCGACCCCGATGTCGTCTGGACCTCGGACGGCGGCGGGCGCGCGCCCGCCGTGCGCACGCCGCAGCACGGCGCCGAGCGCGTCGCGCGCATGTGGGCGGCGCTGGGCCGCAGATTCGCCGGCGAACCGGCGGAGATCAGGCTCAACGGGCGGCTCGGGCTGATGCTCGCGAGCATCGACGGCCACCGCGCGGCGCTGTCGTTCGTGGTCGACGACGGCCGCATCGCCCGCATCGACTCGGTCCGGAATCCGGAGAAGCTGCGGCGCCTTTGAAAAGTCGCAAAGAGCGCGGTTGCGCCATGCGCGGCGACGGCGCGGTTGCGTCTTGACGCGGGTCCGGGCCGCTGATACCAACGCTCCTGGTCCCGTCCCATGAGCCAGACCGCAAAGCGTCATCGCATGACAGACGCGGAGCGGTACCGAGCGGTGACCGCGGCCCGTGAGCGCTTTCTCGCCGGCGACGATCGGGTACGCGGGGTCAGACCCGAGGTGGCCACGTCTTGGTATCGCTGCCGTGAGCAGTATCACGTCGATCCGGGGTTGCATCAGGCCCCGGCCGCGTCGGCGCAGGACGAGTCCGCGGTCGAGCACACGCTCGAGCACGAGATCGTCTTCGCCCAGCTCGGCGGAGCGGCGGCGTCGATCGCCAACGAGGTCGAGACGGTCGGCGGCGTCGTCACCGTCTCGGACGGAGCGGGCCGCATCCTCACCATCCAGGGCGACAAGGAGACACTGCGCCGCGCGCGCGACAGCAACATGGCGCCTTGGTCGTGCTGGTCGGAATGGGCGACGGGCACGAACGGGATGGGCACGGCGCTCGAGGCACCGGGGCCGGTCCTGATCAGCGGGCCCGAGCACTGGTGCTGGGGCTTTCACGAGTGGGTCTGCGCGGGCGTGGCCGTGCGCGATGCGGTCACGAGCGAGCCGATCGCGGTCCTCGACGTCTCCACCTGGCGGCGCAACCTCCCCCCGCAGGCGGCGGGATGGCTGTCGCGGTCGGTCAGCGGCGCACGCTCGATCCTGCGCCAGCACGCGCGCGACAGCGGCGAGGAGCTCGCCGCGGCGTTCACCCAGGCCCGCGCACGCTCCGGGCCCGCGCTGGCCGCGCTCGACGCCAGCGGCAAGGTCGTCATCGCCGACGAGGAGGCAAGCCTCATCCTCGGCGTACCGGCCCGCGCGCCCGCGTTCGATCCGGCGGTGCGCTGGCGCCCCGGGCTCGACCTCACGCGGCTGGCCCGTCACGCCACCGAGGAGGCCCGGCTGGACCGCGGCTGGGTGGGCTCGACGCAGATCGTCACCGAGCTCAACAGCGACCCGGTTCGCGTCAGCCTGCGGCCCGTCTTCCTGGCCGATCAGCCCATCGGCACGCTGGCCACCTTCGGCGCCGCCGACGCCGACCCGCGCGAGCGCGAGGCGCCCACGCGCAGCGCCGGCCCGCCGCCGCCGCGCATCGTGGCGGTCAGCGGCGAGCGCATGGTCCTCCTGCATCGCCCCGAGGTCCGCTTCGCCGAGGCCGACGGCAACGACGTCTGGCTCGTCACCGACGAGGGGCGCCTGCAGGCCGCGGTGCGGGGCATCGACCGGCTCGAGGAGGAGCTCTCCGGCGGCGAGTTCCTGCGCGTGCACCGGCGCTTCCTCGTCAACCTCAGCTGCGTGCGCGCGGTCGATCGCGGCCCGCGCGGGGAGCTGTCGCTCATCATGGACGGCTCGGCGCGCGAGACGGTCCCCGTCTCGCGCCGCAACGTCCCCGCGGTGCGGCGCGCCCTCGGGCTCTGACGTCGTCAGGCGCGCGCGCGGCGCTTCATCGTGCGATAGACGAGCTCGTCGGTCTGGGCGGACTCGCGCGCGGCGACGACGCGTCCGTGATGGGGCGAGAAGCGGCAGACCGGATCGGTGGCCGCCGCGTCGCCCGCGAGGCGCAGCGCCTGGCAGCGGCAGCCGCCCCGATCGATCTCCTGGCGCGCGAGCGGGCACGTGCGGCACGGCTCCTGCATCCAGTCCGTTCCGCGAAAGAGGTTGAACGCGTCGGACTCCGTCCAGATCCAGGCCAGCGAACGCTCGCGGAGGTTGGCGGGCTCGAGGCCGGGGATCGTCGACGCCGCCTGGCAGGGCAGCACGTCGCCGTTGGGCGCGACGACCATCGCGGTGCTGCCCCAGCCGCCCATGCACGGCTTGGGCAGCTCCTCGTAGAAGTCGGGCAGCACCCAGAGGACGTCAACCCTGGGGCCGACCAGCTCGCGGAAGCGCTGCACCGACTGCTCGGCGCGGCGCAGCTGGTCCCACGACGGCATCAGCGCCTGCTGGTTGGGCACCGCCCACCCGTAGTACTGCGTGTTGGCCAGCTCGAGCCGCTGCGCGCCGAGATCGAGCGTCAGGTCGAGCAGCTCGTCGATGCGATCGAGGTTGTGGCGGTGCAGCACGCAGTTGATGGTGAGCGGGAAGTCGAGCTCCCTGGCGGCGCGCGCGGCCGCGATCTTCTTCGCGAACGATCGGTTGCCCGCGATGCGGTCGTTGTCCTCGGCGTTCGGGCTCTGGATCGAGATCTGCACGTGATCGAGGCCGGCGGACTTCAGCGCTTCGGCGCGCTCGCGCGTGAAGAGCGTGCCGGCGGTGATGAGCGACGAGTACAGGCCGGCGTCGCGGGCGCCGGCGCACAGCTCGACGAGGTCGCGGCGCAGCATCGGCTCGCCGCCGGTGAGCGCGAGCTGGAGCACGCCGAGCTCGCGCGCCTCATTGAAGGCGCGCAGCCAGTCCTCGGTTGCCAGCTCGTCGCGGTAGTGCTCGTCGCCGATGTCGAGCGGGTTCGAGCAGTACGGGCAGTGCAGCGGGCACTGGTAGGAGAGCTCGGCGATCAGCGTGGAGGGCCTAGGCGGCATCGACCACGAGTCCTCTCTGCGCCATGGCGTCGATCAGCTCGTGCACGTCGTCGCGGACGTCGGCGCCGTCGTAGCGGACCGACAGGGTGCCGGCGATGTCGTCGAGCGAGCGCTCGCCGTCGCACAGCTCGAGCACCTGTGCGGCGGTCGGGTTGAGCCGCACGACGCCCTCGGGGATGAGCAGCACGTGCTCCTCGCGGACCTCGTCGTAGCGAAGTCGCGCGCCGGTGACCAGGCGCGGACGCGTCACGGCCCGTCTCCCCGCGGCTGGGTGTCGCCGCGCTCGATGGCGTCGAGCTGCGCCCAGAGCATCTCGGTCTTGAAGCGCAGCGCAGCGACCGCCGCGTCCTGCTGCTCGGGGGTTCGGCAGCGCTCCACGGTGAGATCGAGCGCGTACTGCGCGTCGCGCGGCGCCTGCTCGAGGCGTGTGCGGAAGTACTCCAGGCCGGCGGGATCGATCCAGTCGTAGTGGCGCTCGAGCGCGTCGAGCCGCACGCGGATCGCGGCCGGGCCGAAGAGCTCGGTCAGCGACGAGGCGACGGCCTCGATCCACGGCCGGCGCCGGGCGAAGTCCACGTAGGCGTCGACCGCGTAGCGCACCGCCGGCAGCACGCGCCGCTCGGACTGAAGCTCCTCGCGCGAGACGCCGAGCGCCTCGCCGAGGCGCAGCCACGACTCGATGCCGCCGGTGCCCTCGGTGGTCCCGTCGTGGTCGACGATGCGCTGGATCCACTGGCGCCGGACCTCGACCTCGGGGCAGTTGGACAGGATCGCCGCATCCTTGAGCGGGATGCACTTCTGGTAGTAGAAGCGGTTGGCGACCCAGCGCTGCAGCTCCTCGCGGTCGAGCTCGCCGGCATCCATCTTCCGATGGAACGGATGCAGGTTGTGGTAGCGCGTCCCCTGCGCGCGCAGGCGGGCGATGAGCTCCTCGGTCACAGCGCGACCTCGAGGCCATCGTAGGCGACCTCGACGCCGGCCCGGAGCACCTCGGCGCGTTCGGGCGAGTCCTCGAGCAGGATCGGGTTGGTGTTGTTGACGTGCACGAGCACCTTGCGCGGGCGCTCCAACCGGGCGAGCGCCGCGAGCGTCCCGCCGGGGCCGGAGAGCTGCACATGGCCCATGTCGCGTGCCCGGCGGTTGGAGATGCCGAGGGCGGCGAGCTCGTCGTCGCGCCAGAACGTCCCGTCGACGAGGACGAGATCGCTCGCCGCGAACCGGGAGAGCACGCCGTCGTCGAGGTTGCCGACCGCCGGGGCGTAGGTCGCGACTCGATCGGTCACGCGGTCGCGGAAGACGAGCCCGCTGGCGTCGCCCATCCGGAAGGCCTCGACGGTCAGGCCCTCGATCGGCCTAGGGCGCTCCGGCTCGAGCGTCTGCCAGTCCACGCCGCAGAAGCGCTCGAGCATCCGCAGCAGCGTGTCGCTCAGCGCGCGCTCGACGCCCGCGTCGCCGAAGACGCGGATCGGCTCAGCCGACTCGCGCATCAGGAGCAGCCCCGCGGTGTGGTCGATCTCCGCGTCGGTCAGCAGGACGCAGGCGATCGGCGGCGCGCGGACGCCGTCCACGCGCTCGGGCGCAAGGGTCTCGAGCTGCTGGCGGGCGTCGGGCGAGGCGTTGACGAGCAGCCACGGCCCTTCGTCGCCGCGGATGGCCAGGGAGGACTGCGTGCGGGGCCGCGCCCGGACGCCGGCGCGCGCGGCCTCGCACGTCTCGCAGCGGCAGTTCCACTGCGGCAAGCCTCCTCCGGCGGCCGAGCCGAGAACGCGGACGCGCACCTTGGCCCGGCCTCAGGTCCTTACCGGTGATACAGGTAAGAGGTGACCTCCGAGCAGAGCTCCACGATCACGAACTCAGGCTTCGTCCACTTCATGGTGCCTCCTGTTTGAGTGCGATTTCGTTGTTCACAAGTCATGCGCGCGGCCCCAGCACGGTGGCCATGACCACCAGGGCGATGCCGGTCAGCAGATCGGGCCGGATACGGATCACGTGCGCGGCCGCTCGCCCGACCTGCAACCCCGCCAGCGCCATCACGAAGGTGCACAGTCCGAAGACCACGGGCGCAAGCCAGGGGGAGACGCCGAGCAGGCCCAGGCTCGTCCCCGCCACGACGTTGTCCAGGCTAAGTGGCACGAGCAGGCCGAACACCGCCCACGGCTTGTCGAGCTCCGGCGCCGGCGTGCGCCATGCCCGGATGACGAGGAACAGGCCATAGAGGCCGAGCGCGATCGCGCCGACGTACTCGCCCGTCTCGCCGATCGACTCGGCCCAGTAGTGCCCGACGAGGATGCCGATCAGCGGCGCGACGCCGTCCCAGAAGCCGAACATCACGGCCACCTGCAGGCAGCGCCGCCACGTCGGCTGGACCGCACCTAGCGCGATCGCCGTGCGGAAGTTGTCCAGGCTGAGGGTGAATCCGAGGACGAGGAGACTGCCAATCATTTTCCGTCAAGCTCGGTGGCGGGGAGTGAGTGCGGGCGGCCCATGCACGGCCGCCCGCACCCGTAGTTGCGCTTACTCCGGGAGCGCGAAGCAGAACAGCGCGCTTCCGTGCGAGGAGCCCAGCATCTTGGGCAGGAACCCCTCGGCCCAGCCGCCCCAGCCGCTGGGCGCGACGATGTACTGCCGTCCGTCGATGCTGTAGCTCGATGGGCTGCTGTGATGGCCGCTGCCGCACTGGAACTGGAACAGCAGCTCGCCGCTGCTGGCGTCCCACGCGTTGAACTCGCCGGTGGGCTCACCGCCGAACACGAGGTTGCCGGCCGTGGTCAGAAGCGACGAGCACATGCACAGGTCGTTGGTCCAGCGCCAGCGCTCCTGAGCGGTGCGCGGGTCGTAGGCGCTGACGTACCCGCTCTGGTCCTCGCCGTCCACCGCGACGCCGGCACCCCAGTACGGGATGCTCTCCTTGAACTCCCGCCGCCGCCGCGTGGCCGTCGCGCCGACGTCCTGGACGGGCACGTAGAGCAGCTCGGTGTTCGGGTTGTAGCAGGCGTGCGTCCACTCCTTGGCGCCGGCCGGGCCGGGCCAGAAGTGCACCGGGTCGCCCTCCTTGTCGGGGAAGACCCTCGGCGTCACGTTGCCCTTCTCGTCGACCTCGCCCCAGTCGATGCGATCCACGAACGGGGCGACACGGACCGCCGACATGTCGGTGCGATCCAGGATGTAGAGGAACCCGTTCTTGTCGAAGTGGGCGGCCAGCTTCTGCCCATCGAGGTCGAACAGGATGTGCTCCATCGTGGAGTCGTAGTCCCACAGGTCGTGCGGCGTGTACTGGAAGTGCGCCTTGATCTCACCCGTGTCGGCGTCGACAGCGACGCCGCAGTCGGTGAAGAGGTTGTCGCCGGGGCGGACCTCTCCATCGAAATCCGGGCACGGGTTGCCGGTGCCGTAGTACAGGAGGTTCAGCTCCGGGTCGTAGGTCGGCGTGATCCAGCAGTTCGCGCCGCCGCGCGCCCACGCCTCGCCGTCGTCCGGCCAGGTCTCCGAGCCGGGCTCACCGGGCTTGGGGACCATGTAGCAGCGCCACACGCGCTCGCCGGTCTCGAGCTTGAACGCATCGGTGTGACCGCGCACCCCGAACTCGCCGCCCGAGCTGCCGACGATCACCATGTCCTTGACGATCAGCGGAGCGACCGTGGCGCTCTCACCGGCGCGCACGTCGCCGAACGGCTGATCCCAGATCTTCTTCCCGCTCTCGGCGTCGACCGCGATGATGTGGGCGTTGAGGGTGGTCATGAAGACCTTGCCCTCCGCGACCGCGACCCCGCGGTTGACGTTGCCGCAGCACAGCGAGATGTCGAACGGCGAGGCGTGCTTGTAGCGCCACAGCTCGCTGCCTGTCTTCGCGTCCAGAGCGAACAGCTGGCCGTCCCAGGCCGAGATGAACATCACCCCGTCGACGACGATCGGCGAGGCCTCCCACGCATACGTCGATGCGCCGGAGTGCATCCCCATCGAGCCGATCTGGTAGACCCACACCGGCGTGAGCTGGCTGACGTTGCTGGCGTTGATCTGGTCCAGCGGGCTGTAGCGCTGCCCGTCATAGGCGCCGTAGTAGGTCAGCCAGTTCTGCGGCTCCTCACGTGCATTGAGGATCCGCTCGTAGTTGACGCCCTGGGCGACCGGCGGCGCACTGCCGACGTCGGCGCTCAGGCTCTGGTAGGGGATGGCAGTCCCTGCGTCTACGTACTCGGTTGCCATCGGGTGCTCCTTTCCAAGGGAAGAGCGGCGGACGGTCTACGGGCGCGGTTGGGGCGGGCGGTCCAGGCGCGCCTCGGGCGGAACCTCGCCGCCCACGACGATCGCTCCGGTCAGTCCCCGGCCCTCGTCGTTGCCGGTCGTGGAGCCGTACCAGTAGTACCCCGGGCCGTCGAGCTCGAGGGTGGCGGTGCCGCGCGAATGGTTCACCAGCCAGATGAACTGCGTGTCGCCGTTGCTCGGCAGGACCGCGCAGTGGGTGTTCTTGTCGTCGTTGATGAGCTCGAGCTCGATCTCGCCCCCGTGGGGCACGAAGAGCACGGTGGGCTCATAGACCAGCTCGTCCTCGGGGATCCGGATCGTCGCGCGCATCTTGCCGTCCGGTCCCTCCTCGGCTTTTCCGGTCTTCCCTCGTCCGAGGAGTCGACCGATGGTCGCCCCGTTCTGCTTCTCCAGGCCCGGTATCTCAGGCATGGCGCTCACCTCGCGTCGGATCTGGGGACTCGGTCTCGGAGTCCCCGACAGGACATGTCAGACCGGCATCCGAAAGGGAGCACTGCTCCACCTTCCGACCCGGCCGGATCGTAGTCCGGGGTCGGAGAGCCCGCACCGCGTCCGCGCGCGGTTGCCGTTCGGTCCACGAGGGCCACCGCTCGTTCGCGATCAGGTGCCGCTGGTGCGTCGGCTCAGCCGGGCTGCTCGACCGCGAGGGCCTCGAGTTGGCTCTGCCACGCGGCCGCGCGCGTGGCGTCGCCCGCCTGCGGACCGCCGCCGGCCCAGCGCGTGACGGCCCGGATGCCGTGGAGGGCGCTGACCAGCCAGGTCTCGCGGCCGGCGAGCTCGTGCGGCGCGGGGCGACGCTGGGCCACCGCCGTGCCGCGCCGGCCGGCGAGCTCGATGAGCAGCGCGCGGGTGATCCCGGGAAGGATCGGCGCCTCGTCGGGGACGGCCCAGAGCGTCTCGTCCTCCCACCACAGCAGGCTCGTGAAGGCCCCCTCGATGAGGCGCCCTTCGCCGTCCGCGATCACCGCCTCGCCGGCGCCGTGCGCCGCCGCGCGGTCGCGCAGGCCGGCCAGCCGCTCGAGGTCGGGGCCCTTGCGGCGCGGCGCGCGGCGCGGATCGGGCACGTCGGCGATCCAGGCCACGACGGTCGGCTCGCGGGGCGGTGCCGGACGCATGTGGAAGCCGAGCTCGCCCTCGGCGCTCAGCTCGACCCGCGGGAACCAGCGGCCGGCGGCGGGCAGCGCGCGCCGCACCTCGCCGCCGAGCGCCGCGAGCCTCTCCGGCTCGACGCCGTGCTCGCGGCAGGTCGCCGCGAAGCGCGCCCAGTGGCGGTCGACGGCCCGCGCGCGCCCGTCCTCGACGAGCCACGAGTCGGCCGCGAGCAGGTCCGTCATCTACGCGAGCTGGCGAGCTCGCCCGCGCTCACCACCGAGCCGCCGACCGCCTCGAGCACCGCGCGCGCCTTCAGCAGCATCTCGTCGTGCTCGGCGTCGGGGTCCGATGCGGCGACGATCGCTCCGCCCGCCCCGATCTGCAGGCCGTGCGGCGAGGCGACGAGCGTGCGGATGACGATGCTCAGGTCGGCGGTGCCGTTGACGGACAGGAACCCCAGCGCCCCCGAGTACACGCCGCGCGCGCCGTCCTCGAGCCGGTCGATGATCTCCATCGTCCGCAGCTTCGGCGCGCCGGTCATCGAGCCGCCGGGGAAGGCTGCGCGGATGCAGTCGATCGCGGTGGCGTCGTCGCGCAGGCGCCCGCGGACCGTGGTGACGAGCTGGTGCACCGTGGCGTAGGACTCGACCGCCATGAGCGCCGGGACCTCGACGCTGCCCAGCGCGCAGACGCGGCCGAGATCGTTGCGGACGAGGTCGACGATCATGAGGTTCTCGGCGCGCGACTTGTCGTCGGCGCTGAGGGCCTCGGCGCGGTAGGCGTCCTCCAGGGGATGGACGGCGCGCGGCGCGGTGCCCTTGATCGGCTTGGACTCGACGATCCGCTCGCGGTCGACGCGCAGGAAGCGCTCGGGGGAGGAGCTCAGCACCGAGACGTCGCCGAGGCGCAGCAGCGCGGCGTGGGGCGCGGGATTGCGCGCGCGCAGGGCGCGATAGGCGGCGAGGGGGTCGATCGTGCCGTCGCTGTGCAGCTCGGTGGTCAGGCAGATCTCGTAGCTCTCGCCTTCGAAGATCTCGCGCTTGCACGCGGCGATGTTGGCCAGGTAGGCCGCGCGGCTCTCGCGGGGGGCGAAGCGGAGCTTCGCGGCCGCCGCGGGCGGCAGGGGCGGCGGCTGCCCGGCGATCGCCGCGAGCTCGTGCTCGGTGGCGGCGATCCACGCTTCGGCGGACAGCTCGCCCTCCGCGTCGGCCAGCGCCACGAGGTGGACGCGGCGCTCGAGGTGATCGAAGGCGATCAGCCGGTCGCAGAGCACGAGCGACGCGTCGGGCAGCGCGGAGCGGTGCACGAGCTGGGCGCCGCAGTCGGCCTTGAGCTCGTAGCCGAGATAGCCGGCGAAGCCGCAGGTGAAGTCGAACGGCAGGCCGGGGGCGTCGGCGCGCAGGCGCTCGAGCTCGCGCCGGCAGTAGTCGAGCACGTCCTCGTGGCGCTCCTCGCGCCGGCCGGCGCGGTCGACGGTGACCACGCGCGACCCGACGTCGTAGCCGACGACCTGGCCGAGCGGGCCGTCGGGAGCGCCCATGAACGAGAAGCGCGCCAGGCCGGGCTCGACGCGCGAGCTGTCGAGCCAGACGGCGTGCTCGTGGTCGCCGTAGAGCGCGACGAACGCCGCCTCGGGGTCGCACCACGTCGGCAGCGCGCGGCAGTGCAGCCGCGCGCGGGCGGCCGGTGGACTGGCGTCGCGCGGCGTCCCCGCCGGGCGCCGGCGGTGGGCGCGCGCGAGGTCGCGGAAGTTGCTCAGCAGCGTGCGGCCGTGCTCGGTGGAGATCGACTCGGGATGGAACTGCACGCCCCACAGCGGCCGCGTGCGGTGCTCGAGCCCCATCACGACCTCGTCGGGCGTCCATGCGGTCACGCGCAGGGCGGCCGGCACGGCGCCGACGACGAGCGAGTGGTAGCGCACGGCGGCGAAGTCCTGAGGGATGCCCTCGAACAGCCCCTGGCCGTCGTGGCGGATCGCGCTCAGCCGGCCGTGCATGACCTCGGGCGCGTGGTCGACGGCGCCGCCGGCGATGTGCGCCAGCGCCTGGTGGCCCAGGCAGACGCCGAGCACCGGCACCTCGGCGCGGCGGAGCACGTCGAGCGAGACGCCGACGTCACGCGAGTGCTCCGGGCGCCCGGGACCGGGCGAGATCACGATCCCGTCCACGCGCAGCGCGGCGAGCTCCTCCCACGGAAGCTCGTCGTTGCGCATGACGATCGGCTCCTCGCCGATGACCTCGCCCAGCAGGTGGAAGAGGTTGAAGGTGAACGAGTCGTAGTTGTCGATCAGGAGCGTGCGCATACCGCATCTACACTCTGCCCACGTTGGCACAGAAGCGCCCTCCGTTGATCATCGAGACCGTGGTGACGACGATCAACCCCGACGGCAGCGTCAACTGCGCGGCGATGGGCGTCGAGTGGGGCGAGGAGCGGATCGTCATCAAGCCCTACCGCGGGACGCGGACGCTGCGCAACCTGCGCGCGACCGCGGCGGCGGTGGTCAACGTCACCGACGACATCCTGCTCTTCAGCGAGGCGGCGCTCGGCGATCCGCACCCGCCCACGCGCCCCGCGGCGAGCGTGGAGGGGGCGGTCCTCGACGACGCCTGCTCGTGGCGCGAGGTGCGCGTCGAGGCGATCGACGACGATTCGCTGCGCGCCCGCGTCACCACGCTCGTGGTCGATCGCGGCACCGGGCGCGAGTTCCTCGGCTTCAACCGGGCGTCGCACGCGGTGCTCGAGGCGTCGATCCTCGCGTCGCGCGCCCGGCGGCTCGCCTCCGAGGAGATCCGCGCCGAGCTGGGCCGCCTGCAGGTGCTCGTCGACAAGACGGCGGGGCCGCGCGAGCGCGCGGCGATGGAGTACGTGCGCGGAGTGGTCGGCGAACCGTGATAAGGGTCCGGGCCCCAGCGCGCCTGCATCTCGGGATGCTCGCGGCCGCGGGCGATGGCGCCCGACGCTTCGGCGGGCTCGGGGTGTCGATCAGCCGGCCCGCCGTCGTGCTCGAAGCCGCGCCCGCCGATCAGCTCTCGGCCGAGGGCGAGGAGGCCGAGCGGGCACTGGCCTTCGCGCGGCGCTGTCGCGACGCGCTCGGGCTCGGGGGCGGCGCGCATCTGCGCGTGGTCGAGGCGATCCCGGCGCACGTGGGCCTGGGATCGGGCACGAAGCTCGCGCTCGCCGTAGCGCAGGCCCTGGCCGCGCTGCACGGGCGCAGCGCCGACGCTCCGACGCTGGCCGAGGCGGCCGGGCGCGCGGCGCGTTCCGCGGTCGGGATGTGGACGTTCGCTCTGGGCGGCCTGGTGGTGGAGGGCGGCGTGCTGCGCGGCGTCGAGCGCCCCGCGCCGCTGCTCATGCGCCACGCGGCGCCCGAGGAGTGGCGGATCGTGCTCGTCGTCCCGAAGGCCGAGCCCGGGCTCTCGGGGGTGGCCGAGGAGCAGGCCTTCAGCCGTCTCGTCCCCTCGGCCGAGCGCTCGGCGGCGATCGCGCAGCTCGTGCTCACCTCGCTGCTGCCGGCGCTCGTCGAGCGCGACGTCGACGAGTTCGGGGCGGCGCTGACCGACGTCCAGCAGCTGGTCGGCGACTCGTTCGCCGAGGTGCAGGGCGGGCGCTTCCATCCGCGCGCGGGCGCGCTCGTCGAGGCGCTGCTGCGCGAAGGGGCCGCCGGCGCCGGCCAGAGCTCGTGGGGGCCCGCGGTCTACGGCGTCGTCGGCAGCGAGGCCGCCGGCCTCGAGCTCGCGCGCCGGATGCACGACGTGCTGGGCGCCGACGGCAGCGTCGAGCTGGTGGCGTTCGACAATCGCGGCGCGCTCGTGGAGCGCTCGTGAAGCTTCTCGTGAGCGTCGTGGACGCCGACGAGGCGCGCCTGGCCGCCGCCGCGGGCGCAGACATCGTCGACGTCAAGAACCCGGCCGAGGGCTCGCTCGGCGCGCCGGCGCCGGCGGTGATCGAAGCGGTCCGCGGCGCCGTGCCGGCGGACCTGCCGGTCAGCGCCGCCATCGGCGACATGCCCGATCTGCCCGGGACGGCCGCGCTCGCCGCCCACGGCGCGGCGCGCAGCGGGGCGACGTTCGTGAAGGTCGGGCTCTGGGGCGTGTCGACCGAGGCCGACGCGGTCGCCCTGCTGCGCGCGGTCCGCGAGGGCGCGGCGGGCGCGGAGGTGGTGGCCGCCGCCTACGCCGATGCGGCGCGCGTTGCGCACG
>Ga0081539_10004306_pt1 | contig 15915 bp, 12 predicted proteins | sample TabmetS4T2R2_FD_71023 | JGI IMG/M metagenome (GOLD analysis project Ga0081539, IMG submission 71023) | Tabebuia heterophylla rhizosphere microbial communities from the University of Puerto Rico - S4T2R2 | ecosystem: Host-associated > Plants > Roots > Rhizosphere ...
TGTAGCCGCGCTCGCTCGATTCGGGCAGCTGGGCGAACCAGTCGCGGATCGGCGAGAAGGCGCCGGTGTAGGTCGCCGGGTTGGAGCGTGGCGTGCGGCCGATCGGCGACTGGTCGATGTCGACGATCTTGTCGAGTTGGTTGACGCCCTCCAGGCTGGCATGGGCGCCGGGATGCTCGCGCGCGCCGTTCAGGCGCTTGGCCAGCGCCTTGTACAAGGTCTCGATGATCAACGTGCTCTTGCCGCTGCCTGAGACGCCGGTGACGCACGTGAAGGTGCCGAGCGGAATGCTCGCGGTCACGTTCTGCAGGTTGTTCTCGCGCGCGCCCTTTACCGTAAGCCAACGGCCGTTGCGCGGCGGCGGCTCGCGCCGCAGCGACGGGACTGGGATCTGACGGAAGCCCGACAGATACTGTCCTGTCAGGCTGGCGCTGTTGCGCATGACGTCGTCCGGCGTGCCCTCGGCGATCACCGTGCCGCCGTGCGCGCCGGCACCCGGGCCCATGTCGACCAGATGGTCGGCGGAACGGATGGCATCCTCGTCGTGCTCGACCACCAGGACGGTGTTGCCGAGGTCGCGCAGCCGCGTGAGCGTCTTCAGCAGACGGTCGTTGTCGCGCTGGTGCAGCCCGATCGACGGCTCGTCCAGCACGTAGAGCACGCCGGTAAGGCCGGAGCCGATTTGCGAGGCGAGCCGGATGCGCTGGCTCTCGCCTCCAGACAGCGTGCCGGAGGTGCGATTGAGCGTGAGGTAGCTCAGGCCCACGTTGTCGAGAAAGCCCAGCCGCTCGTTGATCTCCTTCAGGATGCGGGCGGCGATCTCCTGCTGCTTGGCGGTGAGCTTGGGCCCGAGCTCGGCGAACCACTTCACGGCTTCGCCGATCGCGAACTCGGTGACCTGGCTGACGTTCAGGCCGCCGATCTTGACCGCCAGTGCCTCAGGCTTCAGGCGCGCGCCGCCGCAGGCCTCGCATTTGGTCTCGTGCTGGAAGCGTTCGAGATCCTCGCGCACCCACGACGAATCGGTCTCCTTCCAACGGCGGTCGAGATTTGGGATCACGCCCTCGAACGGCTTGGTCGTCTGATATTGCCGGATGCCGTCGTCGTAGCGCATGGCGATCGCCTCGCCACCGCTGCCGAACAGGATGACGTCGCGCACCTTCTTCGGCAGGTCGCGCCAAGGCATCGACATCTTCACCTTGTAGTGCTTGGCGATGCTCTCCAGGGTCTGCATGTAATACTGGCCGGACGAATCGGCCCAGGGTGCGATCGCGCCCTCGCCGAGCGACAGCCGGTCGTCCGGCACGACCATCTCCGGATCGAAGAACATCTTCACGCCGAGCCCGTCGCAGGCCGGACAGGCGCCCTGCGGCGCATTGAACGAGAAAAGGCGCGGCTCGATCTCTTCGATGGTGAAGCCCGAGACCGGGCAGGCGAACCGGGCCGAGAAAACCGTGCGCTCAGCCGTGTCGGCATTTTCTGCCACCGCCAGGCCCTCGGCCAGCTCGAGCGCCGTCTCGATCGAATCGGCCAGGCGGTTGCCGAGGTCGGGCCGCACCACGATACGGTCCACGACGACGTCGATGTCGTGCTTGTACTTCTTGTCGAGCGCCGGCGATTCGGCGATCTCGTACAGCCTGCCGTCGATCTTGACGCGCTGGAAGCCCTTCTTCTGCAGCTCCTGCAGCTCCTTGCGGTACTCGCCCTTGCGGCCGCGGACGATGGGCGCCATCAGGTAGAGCCGGGTGCCTTCGGGCATCGCCTTCACGCGATCGACCATCTGCGACACGGTCTGGCTTTCGATGGGCAGGCCGGTCGCCGGCGAGTAGGGCACGCCGACGCGGGCGAACAGCAGGCGCAGGTAATCGTAGATCTCGGTGACCGTACCGACGGTCGAGCGCGGATTGCGCGACGTGGTCTTCTGCTCGATCGAGATGGCCGGCGACAGCCCCTCGATCGAATCGACATCTGGCTTCTGCATCAGCTCGAGAAACTGGCGGGCGTACGCCGACAGGCTCTCGACATACCGACGCTGGCCTTCGGCATAGATCGTATCGAAGGCGAGCGAGGACTTTCCCGACCCCGACAAGCCAGTGATCACCACCAGACGGTCGCGTGGCAGGTCGAGGTCGACGTTCTTCAGATTGTGTTCGCGCGCACCGCGAATCGAGATGAAGCGATGCGGCTCGGCAGCGGGGAAACGGGGCTTGGCCATCGGAAGAACATTAGGCGATGCGCGCGGTGATCGCATATGGCGATTAACCCCCAGAGACACCAGTCCCGGGGGCAAAACTCAGCATCAAACCGCTGCTTGCAGTGCTTGCATTCGGGCCGTCGGCCGATCGTTCATCAGCAGCTGCAAGGTGCCGGCGATGAGGCCAATGAACACCCCAAGCTTCCAGGCGAGGTCATAGGAGCCCATCAGATCAAAGAGATAGCCGCCGCCCCAGGCACCAAGGAACGAGCCGGCCTGATGGCTGAGAAAGGCGATGCCGGTCAGCGTCGAAAGGAAACGCAGGCCGAAAATCTGCACCACCAGCCCGTTGACCAGCGGAATCACGCCCAGCCAGAGAATACCCATCACCGCGCCGAACAGCACGACGGACACGGGCGTCGGCGGGAACAGGAAGAAGAGGGCGAGTGCCAGCGAACGCAGCAGGTAGAGGCCGCCCAGCAGCAGGCGCTTGGGATACTTGTCGCCCAGCCAGCCGAAAAGCCACGAGCTGAGCACGTTGAAACCGCCGATCAGCATCAGCACGACGGCGCTGTAAGCCGGGTCCATGCCGCATTGGCTGAGATATGTCGGCAGGTGAGTCGTAAGGAAAACGAGTTGCAGGCCGCATACGAAGTAGGCCGCGGCCATCACGACATAACCCGGATGGCGGCGCGCCTCATTCAATGCGTTGAGCAGGGTGAGATCGCGGTCGCTCGCCGTGCTGTTGGGCAGGCAGTCGGCGCGACTGCCCAACCAGCCGGCCGGCAGCATGGCCGCGGCGACGATCGCCAGGCCGAACAAGGCGGTGCGCCAGCCGTAGGTCTCCAGAAGCAAGGCCGCGAGCGGCGCGATCACCATGGTGCCGACTGAGCCGGCGGCAGAAACGAGGCCGAAGGCGAGCGTGCGACGCGCCGGCTTGACCACCCGCGCGGCGATGTTGGCGGTGATGCCCGAGGTCGTGCAGGAAAGCGCGATGCCCAGCAGCACACCAGACCCGATGACGATCGCCAGGGCGCCCTCAGCCGTCGCGGTGAGCAGCATGCCGACCAGCAGCATGATGCTGCCGGCCAAGGCCACGCCACGCGTGCCGTGCTTGTCGGCCAGCACGCCAACGAATGGCTGGCTGAGACCCCAGGCGACCTGCTGGATCGAGACCGCAAGGGCGAAATCGGCGATGGCGATGCCGAGATCCTTCGCCGCCGCAGCCTGGAACTGACCCAGGTTCTGGCGGATGCCCATGGCCACCGTCATCATGAGCGCCGCGCCGCCCAATATGACGTAGGCCTGCTGGCGCGAGACCTCCGGCACATGAAAGGAGCCCTTCATCGCCGGGAAGATAGTGGAGCGAGCGCGTCCGCCAGCAATGATTTGTCGGAGGGTCGCCATGAAGCAGGTTCAGGCTCCCTGGTTGCAACCCAAAATTAGTGGCTGCCCACAGGCGCCCGGGATTAGGTTGCGCAACATGAGGTAGGTGCCGTGCCCTACGGCACCGGGAAAGCAAAGGAGGCCCCCCATGGCGGGCAGCGTCAACAAGGTCATCCTGGTCGGCAATCTTGGCCGCGACCCCGAAGTCAGGTCCATGCAGGATGGCAGACCCATGGTGAACATGTCGGTGGCGACGTCGGATACCTGGCGCGATCGCCAGACCGGCGAGCGCAAGGAACGCACCGAATGGCACCGCGTGGTGATCTTCAACGAGAAGTTGGCGGAGGTGGCGCAGAAGTTCGTGCGCAAGGGCTCCAAGGTCTATGTCGAGGGCCAGCTCGCCACGCGCAAGTGGACCGATCAGAGCGGTCAGGAGCGCTACACCACGGAGGTGGTCATCCCGCGCTTCGGCGGTGCGCTCACCATGCTTGACGGCCGCGGCGGGTCGGGCGGCGAGGCTGGGGCTGGCGCCACGGACGATGATTTTGGCGGCGCATCGATGCCGGCAAACGGGGGTGGTGGCGGACGGCCGGCGTCGCGCGCCAGCAAGGCCGAACTGGACGACGATATCCCGTTCTAGTGAGACCGATCGCGGTCGAGGAGGCCTTCGTTACGGCTGAGGTCGTGGTGGGCTGGAAGGACGCGCTCAGCCGGTCCACGGTCGAGCCGGCCTTTGGCAGGCGACATCATGATGCCGCCGGTCGGCAAGCCGCTGGTTGACAACCTGAAAGGCCTCGGCGGAGCGGCGGCTCTGTCTCGTCGTGCTGGGCGTCGAGCGCGTCATATTCGCTGTCGACTATCCTTATGAGAACGATGTCGAGGCTGTACGCTTCATGGATTCGGCGACCATAACCGAAGACCAGCGCCGGCAGATCTACGCTGGGAATGCCAAGCGCATCTTCAATCTGAAGGCATAGTCGAATGGCACAGCCGCAGGCGCGCATCTGGTACCAGAGCTTCGTCCATCCGGTCGAGCAGGCTCCCTACATCGAGCGTCTCCAAGCCCTGCTGGACTCGGTTGCCGGACCGGGCATGCGCTTCGAAGTGCACGGGCTCGACCCGCCGGACCACGCGTTTCATCCGCTCACCGAGTTCCGCTGCGCCGCGCAGATCATCGGGCACGCGCTGCGAGCGGAGAAGGAAGGCTACGACGCCTATGTGATCGGGCATTTTCAGGAGCCGGGGCTGCTCGAGATTCGCAGCTCCGTCGACATCCCGGTGATCGGCCTCGGTGAGGCCAACCTGCTCGCGGCCCTCACCATGGGATATCGAATGGGCCTGGTGACAATCGATCCGATCTTCATTCCCTGGCACGACCGGCAGGTGCGCCTGCATGGACTCGCCGAGCGCGTGGTTGGAACCGCGGCGCTCAAAATGAATCTGCCATCGTTCATGAAGGCCTTCACCGACGACGCTGCATACGCCACGGTGCGCGCCCAGTTCGTGGCCCAGGTGAAGCCCCTGATCGCCGCCGGCGCCGAGGTCATCATTCCCGCCGGCGGGCTGCCCATGCTGCTGTTCGCGCGCGAAAGGCCGTTCGTGATCGACGACGCACCCGTTCTCAACGGCATAGCCGTTGTCGCCAAGGCGACGGAAATGGCGCTGGCTCTCAGGTCGATAACCAACGTCTTCGTCAGCCGCCGCAGCACCTACGCGAAGGCGCCGCCGGCAGCGATCAGCGAGTTCCTGGCGCGGCTGGAATAGCGCTGGCGGGGCGGGTCGCCCGGCATCAGGCCGCCAGCCCAAGCGACCTGAGCGCGCCCGTCGTCCGTTCGGCCGACTGATGATGAATGGCGTGCAAGCCAAAAGCGCGGGCGCCTTCGACATTGGACAAGTTGTCGTCGACCAGCACCGCTTGCGACGGCCGGAAATCGCCCGCGCGGCAGACCAGCTGGTAGATCGCCGCATCGGGTTTGCAACAGCCGACCAGGCCCGAGACGACAACGTCGCGAAAGCAGCCGAGAAAGGGATGTTGGCGTTGACCGCGGCCGCGTGCCCAGGCGTCAAGGAAGGCGGGTGCGTTGGACAGCAGATAGAGCGGCGTGCCGCCGGCATGCAGGCGTTCGACCAATGCAACCATGTGTGGGAACGTGTGGTCGAGCATCTCGTCGAAGCGATCGTAGAAAGCCTCGATCAGCGCTCCGTGTTGGGGGTGCTGCTGCTTCAAACGACGCGTCGCGTCGACAGGATCGCCGCCGCGGTCCTGCTGCATGTGCCACTCGTTGGTCGCGACCGTCTCCAGGAACCGTTCCATCTCCTGCGGATCGTCGATCAGCTTGCGGTACAGGTGGCGCGGATTCCAGTCGATCAGCACGCCGCCCATGTCGAAAACCACGATGGATGGCCGTTCGGCGCCTGCTCTCAGGCTGTCTGTGGGGGCGGATTCGGGGACTTTTCCAATCATCTTTCTGCCTTGAATTCGGACAATGTTTTCAAAGGCTTATACCACAGTTACCTGTGCGTTTTTGCTTGGTATTCCAGGGCCGATTTGGTAGTCTGCCTGAAACCTTTGCCGGGCTCGCTGGCAAGGTCAGAAATCGAGCAAAAAACCAGGTTCCGTGAGCGACGATACGACTCTTCCGCCGGCGCCGCCGCCCCCCGACGCGCCTCCGCCCCAGCCGCCTCCGCACGACATAGCGCCGATCACAATCGAAGAGGAGATGCGCCGCTCCTACCTCGATTACGCCATGAGCGTGATCGTGGCGCGAGCGCTGCCGGACGCACGCGACGGTCTCAAGCCGGTGCAGCGGCGCATCCTCTACGCCATGAAGGAAGGCGGCTACGATTCGACGCGGCCCTTCCGCAAGGCCGCGCGCATCGTCGGCGACGTGATGGGCAAGTACCATCCGCACGGCGACACGGCGATCTACGACGCCATGGTGCGAATGGCGCAGGACTTCTCCATGCGCCTGCCGCTTATTGCCGGGCAGGGCAACTTCGGTTCGATGGATGGGGATCCGCCGGCGGCCATGCGCTACACCGAAGCGCGCTTGGCGAATGCTGCCGAGCCGATGCTCGCCGACATCGACAAGGAAACCGTTGAGTTCCAGCCGAACTACGACGACCGCGAGCAGGAACCCACCGTCCTGCCGGCAGCCTTCCCGAACCTGCTGGCCAATGGCGCAGGCGGCATCGCCGTCGGCATGGCGACCAACATCCCGCCACACAATCTCGGCGAGCTCCTGGACGCCTGCTGCGCGCTGATCGACAACCCCGACCTCACCGTCCAGCAGATAATGGAGTACGTGCCGGGGCCGGACTTCCCGACCGGCGCCACCATCCTCGGCCGCACCGGCATCCGCGCCGCTTATGAGCTCGGCCGCGGGTCGCTGATCATGCGGGCTCGCACGCGCATCGAGGAGAGCCGCGCAGGGCGCGAATCGATCATCATCTCGGAAATCCCCTATCAGGAGAACAAGGCGCGCCTGCACGAGCGCATCGCCGAAGTGGTGCGCGACAAGAAGGTCGAAGGCGTGGCCGAGGTGCGCGACGAGAGCGACCGCGACGGTGTGCGGCTGGTGGTCGAGCTGAAGCGCGAGGCGATGGCCGACGTCGTGCTCAATCAGCTCTACCGCTACACGCCATTGCAGACAACGTTCGGCGTCAACGCGCTGGCGCTCGACGGAGGCCGGCCGCGGCTGATGAGCCTCAAGGAGTTGCTTGAGGCCTTCATCCGCTTCCGCGCCGAGGTTCTGACGCGGCGCACGACCTTCGAGCTGCGGGCCGCGCGCGACCGCGCCCACGTCCTGGTGGGCCTCGCGATCGCCGTCGCCAACATCGACGAAGTGATCGAGCTGATCCGGCGGGCTCCCGATCCGGTGGTCGCGCGCGAGCGACTGATGGCGCGCGACTGGCGCGCGGTCGACGTGGCACCCCTCATTACGCTGATCGCGGAGCCGGGCCGCGAGGTCTCTTCCGAAGGCACCTACCGGCTGTCGGAGGCCCAGGCGCGTGCCATTCTTGACCTTCGCCTGCAGCGGCTGACCGGCCTGGAGCGCGACAAGATCGCCGAGGAGCTAGGGGAGGTCGCCAAGCAGATCGAAGGCTACCTCGAGTTGCTGGGTGATCGCGACAAGCTCTATGCCCTGATGCGCAAAGAGCTGGTCGAGATCAAGGAACAGTTCGCCACGCCGCGGCGCACCGAGATTCTCGAGAACGAGTTCGAGCAGGACGTCGAGGACCTGATCCAGCGCGAGGACATGGCGGTCACGGTGACGCATGGCGGTTACGTCAAGCGTGTGCCGGTGTCGGCCTACCGTGCCCAGCGGCGCGGCGGCAAGGGCCGCGCCGGCATGGCGACCCGCGAGGACGATTTCGTCTCGAGCCTCTTCGTCGCCAACACGCATACGCCGGTGCTGTTCTTCTCCAGCCGCGGCATCGTCTACAAGCTCAAGGTCTGGCGGCTGCCGCTCGGCGCGCCGCAGGCGCGCGGCAAGGCATTCGTCAACCTGCTGCCGCTCAGCGAGGGCGAGACGATCAGCGCTGTCATGCCGATGCCGGAAGACGAGGCGAGCTGGTCGACGCTGAACGTCATGTTCGCGACCGCCCGCGGCGGCGTCCGGCGCAACGAGCTCAGCGACTTCGTCAACGTGCATCAGAGCGGCAAGATCGCCATGAAGTTCGAAGGCGAGGACGCTGGCGACCGGCTGATCGGCGTCGGCGTCTGCAGCGAGGAGCAGGACGTGCTGCTGGCGACGCGCCAGGGGCGCGCCATGCGCTTCCCGGTGGCTACCGTGCGCGTATTCCAGAGCCGCGCCTCGACCGGAGTGCGCGGCATCGCGCTTGCCGACGGCGACGAGGTGATCTCGATGTCGCTGGTGGACAGCGGCAAAGGCATCACGACAGAGGAACGCGAGACCCATCTGCGGCAGTCGCGCGCGCTCAGGCAGGCCGAGACAGCCGCGGAGAATGGCGCTGACGGCGTCGAGGAGGATACGGGAGGCCCGCCGGACGAGGGCACTGCATCGACCAGTCTTCCGCCGGACCGCTTCGAGGAGCTGCAGCGCAACGAGGAGTTCGTCCTGACTGTCGCCTCGTCGGGCTTCGGCAAGCGCACCTCGGCCTACGAATATCGCGTCACCGGCCGCGGCGGGAAGGGAGTCGAACTGATGAACCTGACGCGCGGAGGCGAGGTCGTGGCGGCCTTCCCCGTGCTCCACAGCGACCAGGTGATGCTGGTCACCGACGGCGGTACCTTGATCCGCTGTCCGGTGAATGGAATCCGCATCGCGGGACGGGCCACCCGCGGCGTGCGCATTGTCCATGTCAGCGAAGGCGAGCGTGTGGTGTCCGCCGTGCGGATCGGCGAGGACGACGCCGGCAACGGTAATGGCAACGGCGGCGAGCCTGACAATGGCGGTGAGCCGCCAACAAACGGTGGATAAGGGACTGCCGTGTCGCTAAGACTTTGCCGCCGCGCTCGGCCACCAAGGGGGAGTCATGGCGTTAGATCGCATCGGCGTGTATCCGGGCACGTTCGATCCCATCACCAACGGGCACACGGAGATCGTGCGCCGCGCCTTGCGCCTCGTCGACACGCTGGTCATCGGGCCCTTCATCAACCTCGGCAAGGGGCCGTTGTTCTCGCTGCAGGAGCGGATCGACATCATCAAGGAGGACATCGAGGATTTTCCGCAAGCCGACAAGAATCGCGTTCACGTCGTTCCGTACGAGGGTCTACTGGTCCATTTCGCCCGCCAGGTCAGCGCTTCCGTGATCATCCGCGGCCTGCGCGCGGTCTCGGACTTCGAGTACGAGATCCAGATGGCCAACATGAACTACCGGATGGAGCCCGACATCGAGACGATCTTCCTGATGGCCTCCGACCGGCACCAGTTCATCGCTTCGTCGCTGGTCAAGGATATTGCACGGCTCGGCGGCGATACCTCCCAGTTCGTCTCCAAGAAGGTGTTCGAACGGCTGAAGGCCAAGTTCGCCAAGGCTTGAGCCCCAAGCTCGCGACCAAGTCCGGCACGTTGACCCTGCGGCCCGCGGCCCTTATACGAGCGCCGCGCGGGCCGATAGCCCGCGGTGCGAGGCGGCGTAGGGCCCGTAGCTCAGCGGTAGAGCATCTGACTTTTAATCAGGTGGTCGTAGGTTCGATCCCTACCGGGCTCACCAGCACTTGGCAGAGGGGCACTTGGCAGAGGGGCACTTGCCAACCGGGCACCTGCCGAAGGCGCAGTTGTCAGAGTGGCGCACGCCACAGGGAGAGGCGCGGCTCATGCCTTCGGTGAACATCGTCAACGGCAGGCAGATCGTGGTCGAGCAGCTCGATCCCGGTGAGCGGGTGGGTCGTTTCCTCGCCAAGCCCTTCCGGCAGATGCGGGACCACCAGGAACTGATCCAGGCGGTCCTGCGGCGCGAGCTGCGCGCGCGCTTCCAGGGCTCGGTAGGCGGCTGGTTCTGGGCCGTCGTCGCGCCTCTGGTGGCAATCGCCGTCTACACCTTCGCCTTCACCACCAACCTGCAGCTGCCGCTCGCCGACACCATGGGCAGCCACCGCGTGGCTTACGCCCTCTTCATCTTCAGCGGCATCGTGGTGTTCAACTTCTTCTCCGAGATGGCCTACCGCTCGCCGATGCTGCTGCACGAGTACGCGCACTACATCAAACAGACGATCTTCCCCAGCGACATGCTGTCGGTGATCGCGATGCTGCGGGCGACCGCCTACACCGCGATCTCGGTGGTCGTCATGCTGCTGTTCCAGCTCGCGGTGTCGGGCCGCCTGCAATGGACCGCGCTCCTGATACCCTTCGTGTTTCCGCCTCTGATGGCCTTCCTGGCCGGCATGGCGTGGTTCCTGTGCGCGGTCGGGGCCTTCACTCGCGACGCCGGCTACCTGATGATCAACATCGTGCCGTTGTTCATGTTCGCCACGCCGGTGTTCTATCCGCACACGTCCCTGTCGCCGCCGTTCGATCTGCTGATCTACGCTAATGCCCTGACCGGCTACATCGAAGTCATGCGGGACATTGTGCTATTGGGGCGGCTGCCCGATCCGCTGGTGGTGGGCTGGGTGCTGGTGACTTCCGTGACCACGTTCTATTTCGGCTATTGGTTCTTCGACAGGTATCGGAATGTCATCGTCGACGTCATCTGAAGTCGTCGTCCGAGCCCGACACCTCGGCAAGGCCTACCAACTCTACGCGCGGCGCGGCGATTGGCTGAAGCAGGTCATGCTCGGCTGGTGGAGAACCTACTACAAGCCGTTCTGGGTGCTGCGAGACGTCGACCTCGACGTCCATCGCGGCGAGAGCATCGGCATCCTGGGGCGCAACGGCTGTGGCAAGTCCACTCTGCTGCAGGTCATCTGCGGCATGACGCTCCCCAGCAACGGCGAACTTCGCGTCACCGGCCGCATTGCTCCCGTCCTGGCGCTGGGGGCTACGTTCGACGCCGAGCTGTCGGGTCGCGAGAACATCATGATCGGCGGCGCGGTGATGGGTCTGAAGCGCGCCGAGATCCTGACCAAGTTCGCGTCGATCGCCGAGTTCGCCGGCATCGGCGATTACATGGAACAGCCGGTGAAGCACTATTCCGTGGGCATGCGCACGCGCCTGGCATTCGCCATTTGTGCCCATGTCGAGGCCGACATTCTGGTCGTGGACGAGGCGCTGGCGGTCGGCGATGCCGCGTTCCAGCGCAAGTGCCTCGACTGGATCGACAGCTTCCGCAAGACCGGCACGCTGCTCTTCGTGTCGCACTCGGTGGCCGAGGTGCGGCGTCTGTGCACGCGCGCCATCTGGATCGAGGACGGCCGGATCCGGGCCAATGGTGCGCCCAACGACGTGATCAGGGCCTACCACCGGGCGCTGGCGATGGAGAAGGATGACGTCCACCGCTTCTCGGCGCGCGCGTGATGGCCGATGACCGGGAGCTTCCTGTTCTGGACCGCAACCACCTGGTGGACGGCCACAATGGCCGTGCAATGGCTGAGCGCCGTCCTGGCGCGGCGACGCCGGCCGCCACCGCAACCACGCCACGGCACGGCCGATTTCAGCATCGTGGCGCCGCTGGCCGGCCGGCGTGATGCGTCGGCGCCGTACATCGCCAGCCTGGCCAACCTGTCGCGCGCGGGCGCCGAGGTGTTGATCTGCACCGTCGATCCGAACGACGAGGCGATCGAACGGACCCGCGCCCATTGGCCCGAGGCGCCGATCCTGGTGGGGACGGATCGCACCTTCAATCCCAAGCTGAACAATGTGCGCAAGGGGCTTGAGGCGGCGACGCGGCCGATCGTAGCCCTGTGCGACGCCGGAGTGGCGTTGGCCGAAGGGCAGCTCACCAGCGGCGCGGCACAGCTGTCGGACCGGGTCGGGCTGGTCCTGGCCCTGAAGGCCGGAACGGCGCCTGAAAACTTCGCCGCCGAAATGGAATGTGCCTACATCAACGGACATCAGGCGCGTTTCCTGCTTGCGGCCGACCGTCTCGGCATGCCCGTGGCGTCGGGTGGCATTACCATCCTGTCGCGCGACACGTTGCAGCAAATCGGCGGCCATCAGGGCTTTTTGCATTACATTGCGGACGATTACTCGGTGGTGCGCGCGGTGCGCGCTCGACCCGGGCGAACGACCTGGCTTGCCAACTTCATGCCGCGCATGCCGGTCGGCGAACGGGCCTGGCCAGACGTCTGGCGCCGCCAGGTTCGCTGGGGGTCGACACGCCTCAACCTGCCGATCGAGGTCAGGGCCTTGGTGCTGTTCGAGCCGACCATCGGCTGGCTGGCGGGCGGCATTGCCGGATCGCTGGCCCTCCTGGCGGCTGGTGCCAATGCGGCCACCTTGGTGGTTGCGATGGCGGCGCATTCGGTCGCGTGGTTCGCGGCTGAGGCTTGGTTCCTGGCCGGCTATGGCCTGCCGTTCGGGCCGCGGGCGTGGCTGGCGGCGGCGCTCAGGGAGGCGCTGGTCCCGCTGTTGGCAGCACAAGCGTGGCTTGGCCGCCACAGTATCGACTGGCGCGGCACCGATCTCGCCGCCGGATGGCGTCCTTCAAGGGATGGAGCCGAAGGAAAGAGCGTATGATGCCCAACGTCATGGATGAGATAGCAACGATCCTGCTACCCGAGCGGGTCGATTCCGCCACGTCCGGCGCGGTTGGTGCGATGATCCTCGCGGCTATTCGCCCCGGCGCCCGTGTTATCGTCAATGGCAGCGCTGTCACCTGGATGAGCGCCGCGGGCGTGCGCGTGCTGGCAACGGCCATCCATCGCGCGCGGGACCAGGATACCCGAATTGTCCTGTGCAGCTTCAGTGGCCCGGCCGCCGATTGCTTGCTGGTCAGCGGCTTTTCCCAATTGTTCGATGTTGCGGAGACGGTCGACGACGCGAAGCGGCGGCTCGCCGATCATCCCACCCAGCCGGCGGGCGACCGCTTGCACCTGCGCCGCGCCGCAGGTTAATTACTCCGCCCTGAAGCAGGAGCTTGGAATGGAAGGCGGCATGGGCGCCACGTTGCAGCCTTTCCGGACGGAGATCGCGACTTGACAATTTGGAGCTGGCTGCGCGCCGCCGCGCGCCCGACGATGCTCGTTCTTGCCCTGGGCATCGGCGGTTGTACGGCGATGCCCGGCGATGGCCCGTGGATGGGCGGGGCACAGGCGACGAGCACTGAGGCGCTGCCCTTCGATGTCATCGATCTTACGCCAACGACTGTCGCGGCGTACCGCCTGCCGAGCGTCGATCGGCCGTCGACCAGCACAGCCGATCTGTCGCCCGCCGTCCCGATCTCGGTGGCACCGGGTGACGTCCTGAAAATTCGCATTTTCGAGCGCTACGGCGGCAACATCTTTCCAACTCTGCAAGGTCAGAGTGCCGACCTCGGCGTACAGCGCGTCAGCGAGGACGGCACCATCAGCCTGCCCTTCGTGGGCAAGGTGCAGGTGAGCGGCCTCGACCTGGCCGGCGTCGAGGAGCGCATCAAGCAGCAGCTCGGCAACAAGGTGCAGGAGCCGGAGGTCATCGCCGATTTCGAGTCGCCTCGGGCCCACACGGTGATCGTCTCCGGCGACGTCAAGAAGCCGGGACGCATATCCCTTCTGGAGGGAGTGCGGACGGTGGTCGAGGCCTACAACGAGGCAGGCGGCTCCCTGCTGCCCGCCAACCAGCTCGAGGTGGTGGTCCGCCGGCACGGCCAGGTGATCCTCAAATCGCAGCTTTCCGATCTCCTCGCGGGCGGCGACATTGCGGTCCAGCGCAACGACGAGATCATCGTGCGGCCCAATTCGCGCGTATACACCGTGCTGGGCGCCGTGCAGAAGTCAGGCAATGTCGAGATGACTAAGGCGAGCCTCAGCCTGCTGGAGGCGCTGGGCAACGTCGGCGGATTGCAGGACCAGCGGGCAAACAAAACCGGCGTTTATGTGTTCAGAATGGGGGATTTGCTGACCAACCCCACAGCCAGGGCGCGTGTTTTTAGACTGGACCTGTTCCAGCCCGTATCTATCTTTGTCGCACAGCAGTTCGGGGTTCAGGCGCGCGACGTGGTCTACGTCACCAACGCGCCTCTCTACGAATACGACAAGGTGCTGACGTCGATCTATCGCACGTTCTCGATCGTCGGCATCGCCAAGGGGAATATCGTCACCTCGACGTCTTTCTGACGCGGGTGGGTGCTGCCTGAAACGTTTTTTGGTAGAATTTGCAATGGCTCGAGCGACGAAATTCAGGTGGGGTGCGACGGGGCTGGGAGTGCTTGTAGTGCTCGCTGCCATGGCTTTGTGGATCGCGCCCAGCCGCCAAACCAGCAGCGCCCAGGAAACCACTCGAACGGAAGCTCCGCTTATTTCGCGGGGCTATACCGACGCGCCGGCCGGCACCGCCGTGGTCGCGGGCGACCCGGCCGGCGGGTCGACCGTCATCGAGCTGCGCATCCGGGACGGTCAGAAGGTCAAGAAGGACGAGATCATCGCCGTCCTGTCGAACTATCCCAAGGCCGATCTGGCGCTGCGCATGGCGGAGGCCGAGCTGGTGAAGCTCCGGCAGATGCGCGACACGGTGCTGCACGGCACACGCATTGAGCAGATCAAGCTGCAGGAAGCGTCGCTCAAATCGGCCGAAGAGGAGAACAAGCTGAAGTCGCTCGAGCGGGCCCGCTCGTCCAAGCCGCTCGACCAGCGCGAACTGGAGGCAAGCCTCGCCGATCAGAACCTGGAGCGGCAGCGTGCCAATCTGCAGCTTGCCAAGCAGACGCTCACCAACGAGCAGGCGCAGATGGAGATCGACATCGCCAACACCGTGTCGAAGATCGACAACGCGCGCCGCACGCGGGACGAGGCGCTGGTCCGCTCGCCACTCAACGGCATCGTGGTGCAGATCTTCTCGCGGCAGGGCGAGCGCGTGAGCCCGGCCGGCATCGCCAAGATCGTCGACATGGGCCAGCTGCGCGTGCTGGCCGACGTTGACGAACTGCACATCGGCCGCATCCGGCCGGGCGGCAAGGTCGAGATCACCTTCCGCGGCAGCTCGACGGTATACAAGGGCACCATCGCGCGTGTGGCGCCGACCGTGAAGCGCATGCAGCGGGTCGAGCCGGACGGCGCTTCTTCGACCGACGCTCGCGTGGTGCAGGTCGAGATCGAGTTCGATGATCCTTCGACCATGCCGCAGGTGCTCGGCCGCGAGACGCGCGTTACCTTCCTCTAATGGCCCTCATCCTGCCTGATGTACCGGCGCTGCGGCTGCGGCTGGTGCGCCTGTGGTCGAACCTCGACCGGCGGCGGCCGCGCTTTTCGCTCACTGGCCTGCGCGAGGCCGGCCGCACTGCGACGGCGATGCCGCTTGGCGTGCAGCAGCTCAAGCGCCAACGCACCAGCACGCTCCTCTCTCTAGCCGGTGTTACGGCCAGCCTCTTGGTGATTTTCGCCCAGCTCGGCATCGAGCGGGCGGTCTACGAGTCGTCGGTCCGCCTGCACCGCCTGGTCGTGGGCGACCTCGTGGTCGTGCCCTATGGCTTCAAGTCCATGCAGCTGCACGCCGAAGTGCCGGTCGCGGTGACCGATATCGTGACCACCAATCCGTCGGTCGGCAGCACGTCGCCGTTCTGGTTCGGCGTCATGTCGATGACTCATGCCGGGATGTCGGTGCCGCGCCGCATCGCCTGGTATGCCATCGACGTCGAGCGGCCGGCCCTCGACGCTCCCGGCTTGGCCGACAATCTCCACAAGTTGCGTGAAACCCGACGGATGCTCTACGACCGCGATTCGCGGCCCTACTTCGGCGACCTCGCCGAGCAGGCGGACCGTGGCGTCGAGGTGCCGGTGCTGGGCCCGCCTGACA
>Ga0081539_10004307_pt1 | contig 15914 bp, 13 predicted proteins | sample TabmetS4T2R2_FD_71023 | JGI IMG/M metagenome (GOLD analysis project Ga0081539, IMG submission 71023) | Tabebuia heterophylla rhizosphere microbial communities from the University of Puerto Rico - S4T2R2 | ecosystem: Host-associated > Plants > Roots > Rhizosphere ...
TTTTTGGAGTGCGGCGGCCTGGCGCCGCTTTGGCCTCGATCCCACATCATCGATACCAAAGCGCCGCCAGGCCGCCGCACTCCAACGAGGTTCGAAAAGCTTGATCCTCTTCCTGCTCTCGCGCTAAGCTTCAACTCCGCATTCGTAACCGCCAGCTTCATAGCGGTTGCGACGAAACTGATGAAATCCTCAGGCTACCTTCGTTTACGGAGAGTCCAACCATGTCCAGAAAATTTGCTTACTCCCTCTGCCTGCTTCTTTGCCTTACTCTCGGCTGTGTTGCTGCCTCCGCCCAGGACTGCAAACCACCGGAGATAACCGCAAATTCTCAGAACTACAACATCTTCTCTCCCGAACAGGAGATGATCCTCGGCGAGCTGAACTCGCAGCGGATGGCCAGCGAAACTCGCTATCTCCAGGACGAAAAGCTACTCGCATACGTGAGAGGCATCGGTGATCGGCTGGTCCGTCACCTACCACCCACGGGGCTGAAGTTTCAGTTTTCCATCATCGATATCCCCGACGCGAATGCATTCAACACGCCCGGGGGATACGTTTTCATTTCCCGCAAACTAATCGCTTTTACCAAGACGGAAGACGAGTTGGCGGGCGTGATGGCGCACGAGTTAGGACACGCCGCGGTGCGCCACTCCGCCAGCGACATGTCGGAGCTTTTCAAAAAGATCCTCAACGTTACTCAACTCGGCGATCGCAAAGACATAACTGACAAGTTCAACCTCTTGATCGAAAGAGAGCGCACGAAGAGTGTTTCGCGACCCTCGGGCCACGAGTCGGCCCAACAGCTCGAAGCAGATCGCATCGGCTTATTTGCAATGGTGGCGGCTGGCTACGATCCAAACGCGTTTTCAGAATTCTTTGCGCGGCTTACGGAAGCGAAAGCCAAGTCAGGAAACTGGTTCACAAACATCTTCGGCGGCACGACTCCCACCGATAAACGCTTGCGCGAAATGATCAAAGTCACGGAGCTGTTGCCGCCCGCTTGCCGCGAAAACCGCAACGCCAACGCATCGGAGCAGTATTTAAATTGGCAGGCTGAGGTGGTTTCGTTCAGACAGTCGCAGGTTGCCGAAGAGCTGCCGGGTCTACTGTGGAAACGAGAGCTCTCGCCGCAGCTCAAGAGCGACATCTGGCACCTGGCCATCACAAGCGACGGTAAGTATTTCCTGGCCCAGGACGATTTTGCCATCACTATCATTCAGCGCGAGCCTTTGAAGGTAGCGTTTCAGATCCCCACGACCGATGCTCGTCCGGCATCTTTTACGCCTGACGGCAAGTTCGTGGTGTTTGGTACGGACTCATTGCGGTTTGAAAAATGGAGCATCGCCGACGCTAAACCGCTCGAGGTCCGTGAGCTGGTGATCAGACGCGACTGTTGGGAACAGGCGATTTCACCCGACGGCAAATACCTGGCGTGCGTTGACTACGATCTGGGTTTGAGTCTTATCGAGACAGAAACAGGAAAGCGAGTTTTTCAGAAGAAGGAGTTCGCTAAACTAAACTTCTTCGAGCTCATAATGTGGTTTGCGCTGCGGAGTGACGACGAAGAAACTGCGCATCAGAACAACTTCTTCAGTCTACAATTTTCGCTCGACTCACACTATCTCCTCGCCGGGCGCGCAAACCGGTTTCGCTTCCGTATTCTCATCGACTCAATCGCCATCGGTGAGACCGATGCGCTGGCGCTCGATATCACGACGCGCAAACAAATCTCAGCCAGCGGCGATCTGAAAAAGGCGACCCGCAGCTCGTTCATTTTCCTGAGCCCGACGAAGATCCTCGCGACCATGCCGTCGAGCCCTGACGACGCCGGGATATTCACGTTTCCGGAGGGCAAGAGGATCGCGAAGTTTCCCTTGTCTGCGATGGACATGGCGCTTACAGCAAACCCGAACTACGTTCTTGTCAAGTATTCGAATAACTCCGTCGCTTTCTTTGATCTCGAGCGCGGTTCGCTTGTTGGGGGTTTCAACAGTTCTAACGTTGCGCTCTGGAACGACGTGATTGTCTCTGAAATGTTGTCAGGGAACGTCGAGCTGGCTAAGGCGGAGTTTTTATTCGAGAAGAAAACTCTTCGCACTACGCGACTCGCATCCGTGGACATCCCGGTTGGCTCGATGAACCGGATTTACGCTGCGAATGTTTCCGACAACATGCAATGGCTTGCCGTTTCTTCGAAGACCCGCGGCGCCGTGTGGGACTTGAACAGTGGCGACCGCAAGCTGCACGTGCGGGGTTTTCGTGGCGCCCTCGTAGCCGCAAACGGCACGGCAATCGGCGATTTTCCCAAGCAGGAACCGGTGAAGCACGCACTTGTTTACCTCGACGCACCAAAGAGCGACATCAACGTGTTGCGTGAGATACCGGAGCGAGGTGCGCGACAGTATGGTCGTTTCATGCTGCTTCGCAAGAGTCTCAAAACGTTGAAGGAGAATAAAGATAAAGCGAAGGATACGGACGCGAATGTGGTTGGGGAAGGCAATGAAACATTGAGTCGCGAAGTGCGATTTGAAATGCACGACATCGTCAAAAACCAGGTTGTTTGGGGCAGAGACTTTCAGAAGGAAGCACCGGGTTACTTCTTCGACGATTTCTCCGGCCGCATGATTTTGTACTGGGGTTTGGGGAGCGAAGCCGGCAAGGCGCGCGTGAAGGAAGATCCGGCTCTGGTGGAGCGCTCGCGCCAGATGGGCAATAAAGACGACGACTACGTGATTGAAGTCATCGACGCTTTCGAGAACAAGTCGGTTGGGAGTCTGTTGCTGGAGACGGGTAAAGGTTCGTTTGATATCGAGTCGGGTTTCTCGGAGGGCAACTGGCTTGTGCTGCGCGACGACAACAACCGCGTTTTGGTTTATTCGATCTCGGACGGCGAGCTGCGTCACAGATTCTTTGGCGCGAACGCTGCGTTGAATCCGAAAGGACACCAGATCGTTGTGCAGAATTATCCAGGCGAGCTGACGGTCTACGATCTGGCCACTGGAAATCCGGCCGCGCGCCTGCGGTTCAAGACGCCGGCGGCGTTTACGCGGTTTAGTATAGACGGGAAGAGGCTGTTCGTGTTGACGGCCGGACAGGTTGCATACGCGTTCGACACGGAGCGTTTGAAGTGAGTGGAACGTATTCCGCCCTTTCACCGCTGGTGCCGGTTTTTATCTGGGACCAGGGTGACGCGCTCCGCGCTTGCCCTGGCGTTCCTATTCCGCGCGCCTTTGCACAAAAAGTCGGACCAAAGCGCCAACGGCGCGAAATATGATAGCCAGGGGCAAGCGCGAAGCGCGTCGCCCCTGGAACTATAGACCAAACGATGTCGAGGCCTGAAAGGCCGAAATATCCAAACAAATTACGCCCTAGTCCACGACCACCGCACGGAATTTGTGGAACACGCTCTCTAAATTCTATTGACAGGAAGCCGTTGTCGAACTAGAGTGCGCAAGCGTACTAACCTGAATTCCCCCGCCAGGCCGCAAACCTCGCTCGGTCAAATGCTCGGCCTGCTTGTTGACGTGCGGTTCCAGCACACCGCCCTGTGACCTGTGACCAACCGGACCGATTGGCTCACTTGAGATATTTCTATCGGCTCCTCAAACAATTTGTCGCCGATTGTCATAAGGAATAGAACGGGAGTAACCCATGCCCCTCATTCAGATCAACACCGCCGAAAACTCCCTGCAACAGACTGTCCGTGCCCTGCTAACTGAATACACCATCCATAACCACCGTACCCCCGACCTGCTGGTGGTCCAACTTGTGCCGGATCGCGATTGTCCAGGCGCAAAAGCCATACGAAAGCTGCGCGAAGAAAACCAAAATCTTCGCGTTATCGTCGTCTCACACACAGCTTCTGCTGAGATAACGCAGCAGGCAGTGCGTCTACGCGTAGACGACTTCTTTACTTTACCGGCCCAGGGTGAGGCCTTTCGAGCATCTGTTGCCGCTTTGATCGCCGGTCAGGAAGCGCCGATCAGGTCTTTCGATCACGAGCCGGTGCTAATCGGCGATAGCGCAAACATGGTCGCGCTGCGCCGCTACGTCGCGCGCGTGGCAATGACTGACTCTAACGTTCTCATCCTCGGTGAAACGGGGACCGGCAAGGAATTAGTCGCCGAACTGATTCATAAAAGCGGCGCCCGGTCTGCCAAGCCTTTCATTGCCGTTAACGCAGCCGCCATTCCCGACTCTCTTTTCGAAAGCGAACTCTTCGGTTACGAAAAAGGCGCGTTTACCGGCGCTTACAACAAATCGCCCGGCAAACTCCGCCAGGCACACTGCGGCACAATCTTTTTCGACGAGATTGGCGACATCGCAGCCGGCGCACAGGCCAAATTGTTGCGAGCGATTGAGTCACACGAGGTGTATCCGCTAGGTGCCACACGCGGATCGAGAATTGACGTGCGCTTGATAGCCGCAACTAATCGCGAAATCGATACTCTCGTTAGCTCGCAACAGTTTCGGCAGGATCTTTTTTATCGCCTCGACGTCGTGCGGATCGAAATGCCCGCGCTGCGAAATAATCGTGAGGACATCCCAAGGCTCCTGAAGCACTTTGTCGAAACTTTCAATGCGCGCTTCTGCCGCGAAGTGAAAGGATTTCAGGATGCAGCCGCGGAATTGTTGTCACTGTACGAATGGCCCGGAAACGTCCGCCAGCTCCGTAATCTGGTAGAAGCGTGTTTTGTTAACACGACTTCCGATTATCTCGGCATCTGCGACTTCCCGTCACATTTCCGCACCGAACTCGAAAACAAACTTGACCTCGGCAGCCGCAAGGGTCTTATCAGGGCGCTTCAGGCATGTAACTGGAACATCAGCCATGCTGCGTGGCGGTTACGATGTTCGCGCATGACCGTCTACCGCAGAATGGCCCGCTATCAAATCTCACGAAGCGAACCGAGCGTCAGCCTAAGCCGCTCCTAAGAAAACGCTTTAGTAACACAAAGCACGAGAGTTGAATGTCACACCAGTGGTGGAATTCACCTCTCGTGCTTTCCGTTTTGTCCTGCAGCAAGTGTCACACTGTTACAGTTGCAGTGATAGCGATCTGTAACTCTTCGTGGTCCATCGGGCGTTCGAAACTCTCTCACATCTCGATAAATCGAACGTTTACGCGTGTCCAGCAACGCGGTATTCAAAGTGCTTACATCCGGCGCATGGCAACAGCCGTTGAACCAGCGCGAATGCCAGAGACGCGCTCGGAACTCCTATTTCACCTGCGCAGCCTCGACTCGCTTCTCAAGCTTGCGGTCGCTCGCGCTCGACTGCTCTACGGCAGTGATGCGACCGACGCCTCCTACCACGGCATCTACATCAGTGAAGAAGAGATCGATTCGCTCGTAAATCGCCAGGGTGATTACCTCTGTCACGGTGAAGCAGCCAGCGAGATGCTGCACGACTTCCACGACTCGCGACCGGTGGAAGCTCTCCGCGAAATCTGGGATTTAACTGAATTCGATACCTCAGTGCTGCTGCTTGCAGTCGCACCTGAAATCGATCTGGGTTACGAACGGATTTACGCCTATCTGCAGGACGACGTTACCAAACGCCGGCCCACAGTTGACCTGGCGCTCAGCCTCCTGTGTGACACTCAGGACGCGCGGCTTGAACAACGCACCCGGTTTGCTCCAGACGCACCGTTGATGCGATCCGGCCTGTTGCGACTGGGGGTCGAGTCGGGAAAGAGCGACGCACCGTTGTTGGCCCACCAACTGAAATTGGACGAACGAGCAGTCAGCTTGCTTCTCGGTAAAAATGATTTAGACAGCAGGCTCGCCTCGTTTTGCGAGTTAACTTCACCTGAGGCGCTCGCAATGCTGCATCGCAATGGCAATGGCGTCGCGCGGCGTCTCCCCGCCTTTGCCGGCATTGCTAAAAAAGACAACAGGCCCGTGCGGCTGTTGTTCTCCGGACCGGCAATGGCGAGCAAGCAACGCGCCGCCGAGGCATTTGCGGAAACAAGCAACGTCGCGCTTCTGACTGCCGACATGGACCGCTGCCCGTCCTGGCGCATCGAGCCGGTTGAGATCGCCTCGTTGCTCAAGCGCGAGGCATCGTTCACGAACGCCGTACTCTTCGTGAGCGGACTCAATCCGATTAACATCGAAGAAACGACGGCGAGGTCGTTCATCGATACTTTGAACGACTACCCGGGCACGTTCATCCTTGCGTCAGACAGCGCGCTGCTTGCCGCAATCGCGGGGTGTGATCGCTTCCTCACGATCCCGTTCAATCTGCCTGCCTACGAAACGCGCGGTGAATTGTGGAAGGATTTTGCGAAAGAGTACGGCGTGCCGCTGAATCCGGAGACGCTCAAGGCGCTGGCCGGCAACTTTCACCTCGCGCCGGAACAGATCGAGTCGGCAGTAAAAACTGCACGCCAGCGCATGGAGTGGCGCATCACCGATACCGGCACGCTCACGATCTCTGAAATCTCAGACGAATTGCTCGCCGCCGCACGCAACCAGACAGGACTGGAGCTGGCGGCGCTGACTGAAAGACTCAAACCTATCTATCACTGGCCCGACATCGTTCTGCCGGCAGACACGATTGCACAACTGAAAGAAATCTGCCAGCGCGTTACATACAGTCACGCCGTCCTCGAGCAAGGCGGTTTCGCGAAGAAACTCTCTTCCGGCAAGGGCGTCGCCGCGCTGTTTGCTGGTCCATCGGGAACCGGCAAAACGATGGCGGCGGAAATCATTGCGAACGAATTGGGACTCGATCTGTTTCGCATCGATCTTTCGAGTGTGGTCAGCAAGTACATAGGCGAAACCGAGAAGAACCTCGAACGCATCTTTGCAGCCGCGGTGCGCAGCAACAGCGTTTTGTTGTTTGACGAAGCCGATGCGCTTTTCGGCAAGCGCTCGACCGTCAACGATGCCCACGATCGATATGCAAACGTCGAGATCAGTTACCTGCTGCAGAAAATGGAGCAGTACGAAGGCATCACGATTCTCACGTCAAACCTGCGCGGAAATATCGACGAGGGATTCTGGCGCCGGCTCGCCTTCACTGTTCACTTTCCTTTCCCGGAAGCAGACACGCGGCTCGAGATCTGGAAACGGCTCTGGCCGAAAGAGATAGAGCTCGACCCAGACGTCGATTTCGCGAGACTCGCACAGCGCTTCAGCTTGAGTGGAGCAAACATCCGCAACATCGGGCTCGCCGCCGCTTTTCTTGCAGCGGCAGAAGCGCGCCCGGTGAAAATGGCCGACATTCTTCACGCCACGCGACGTGAATACACCAAGGTGGGCAAGGCCGTCAGCGCAATTGAACTCGAAGAAACCGTCCAGTAAGCGATGCTGAATATAGTAGACAGGTTAATCCTGAGACTGCTCGACACGGGTTGGACCATAACTCCACCGCCCGCCAAACCGAGTTTCTTTTTCAGCGTGCCGGACGGCGACTGGCTAACGCGAGTAAGAGCCAGGACCGGAGTGCAGTTGAACATCTATCTCTACTCGATGCACGAGAACCGCGACTTTCATCGATCTGCGTGGGACAACGTCCCACTTGCGGACGGCACAGTGGTTCTTTCACAACCGCCGGCCTACATGGACCTGCACTATTTGATCTCCGCCTGGAGCTCGACGCTGGACAGCGACATCACTTCGCCGGTTCTGGACGAACACCAGGTGCTTGCGGAGGTGCTGCGGATCCTTTTCAGGAATCCGGACGTGGTTCCGTCAGCCATCGGCATTCCAAACGGCGGCGTGGTTTTTCAAAACGCTCACGTCTACCTGAACGTTGCGCCTCCGGAGCCGTCGCGAATGCTCAATGATTTTTGGAGCACCATGCAGTTGCCGTGGCGGCCGGCAGTGATGCTGGTGGTAACCGCGCCACTGGATCTGTTGCTTGATTCTCCGCCGATGCCGCGCGTCACGACTTTTATTCAGCGGTTCGCTCAGATCGGCAGCAGCACGATCGAAGAGTTGATCGACATCGGTGGTTTGGTTTTGAAAGCTTCGGACCAATCGCCCATTCCAGGCGCCCTCGTGGAGCGGCTGGACAGCAGCGATACGGCCACTACAGACGCGCAAGGCCGGTTTGTTTTTACCGGAATCTTACGAGGCGTTCACAAGTTTCGAGCGTCGGCAACGGGGATGACACCAATCGAACGGAATATCGACGTTCCGGCAGATCCGCCGGCAACTCACGTTTTCCAGCTATCGCCTTAAAGGAGGGCTTCAAACATCATGGCAACACTACTTAATTTGCCGGGCGTGAGAATTCAAGAGGTCCGGCTTGGAGCGCCGCCAATTGCCGGCGTGGGTACCAGCACGGCGGGTTTCGTCGGCATGGCGCCTGACAAGACGAGATTCCCGAACCTCTTGCGCCAGGTCACCAGTGCGGATCAATTCTTCGCTGACTACATCAGAGATCCCACCGCGCCTGACGACGAAACAAAAGGTGCGCAACAAAACACGAATCTTGGTATGGCCGTGCTTGGTTTCTTCCAGAACGGCGGTACTGAATGCTTCGTCGTGAACGTCGGTTCCGAGGCTCCGGGCGACATCAAAAAAGGCATCGACCTGCTGGCGACCAGAGAAGAGATCGACATCATTGCGGCGCCCGGCATCATCGACGCCGGCACTTATAACGCCCTGATCGATCAGGCAGCCAGCACCACGAATCGCTTTGCGATTCTGGATCCGCCAGCGCCCGTCGCCAATCTGACCGACTTACAAAAAGGCGGTGCACTCCGCCCGAAGGATTCGATATGGGCCGGGTTTTACTACCCGCGGATACAAGTCTCGCCGGTGTTGAAGAAAGACAAGGACGACTTGACTGCCGATCCCACGAAGAAATTCTTTGCACCACCCTCGGGCCATGTCGCCGGTCTCTACGCACGCACGGACGGCGAGCGTGGTGTTCACAAAGCACCCGCTAACGTGCCGTTGTTTGGCGCGCTGGCTGTCGAACATCTGATCACAGACGCGCAGCAGGACGTGCTGAACAACGACAGTGTCAACATCATCCGGGCTTTTTCGGAAGGACCCACCGTGTTTGGCGCACGCACGCTCCTCGTCAACGACGCACCCGATAAAACATTCCGTTACATCAGCGTGCGACGTTTGACCACATTCATCGAGCAATCGTTGCGTATCGGTCTGCGTTTCGCAGTGTTCGAGCCAAACAATCTCGCCCTGCGACAGACGATCACGCGCAGTGTTCGTGGTTTCCTCGACGGTGTTTGGCGCGACGGCGCTCTGTTTGGGGCGACTGCGGACGAGGCTTACTACGTGCGCTTCCCCGATTCATTCAATACCGATACTGACCGTGCGCTGGGCAAGTTAACAGTCGAGATCGGAATTCGAGTCGCGCCGCCCGCGGAGTTCATCATCATTCGCATTGGTCTGCTCGATCGTCCAGCAAACGCCACGGCGTAGCAACAGTTTTCATTTCAGGAGAGGAGATTTGAGTCATGCCACAACCAGGTCAACAACCGGTTTATTTCCGCGCCTTTCAATTTCAGGTGGAAATCGATGGAGTGACCAACGCGCGTTTTCAGGAAGTGGGCGGCATCGACGCCACGACTGACGTAGTTGAGTATCGCGAAGGCGGAGACCTGCTCGGAACACGCAAGTTTCCCGGACAAACGAAGCACAGCAACCTGTCGCTCAAGCGTGGTTACACGGACGACAAGCAGCTTTTCAAATGGTACGAAGACGTGATGACCGGGCGCACTGAGAAGATCCGTCGCAACATCTCGATCATCCAGTTGGACATGGCCGGTCAGGAAGTCTTGCGCTGGAACCTCTTTCAGGCGTTCCCGGTGAAATACGTGGCGCCGGCCTTCAACGCCAAGGGTAACGATCTCGCGATTGAGACGCTGGAGGTCGCATACGAGCGAATCGAACGAGCGTGAGGTGTTTATGTTTCAAACAGAATCAGAATTCACTTTGCCACTCGGCTACCTGGACAGTGACGGCACACTTCATCGTGAAGGTGTAATGCGACTGGCGACTGCCGCCGACGAAATCCTGCCGCTGAAGGATCTGCGCGTGCAACAGAATCCCGCTTACTTGATCGTGATTCTGCTTTCACGTGTGGTCACGCGGCTGGGTGGAATCGAGCAGGTCACGCCGAAGGTGATCGAGAGCTTGTACTCCGCTGATCTGGCGCACCTGCAATCGCTTTACAACGACATGAACCGCCTGGAGAAGAGTCAACCGCCGGTGAATTGCCCGAAGTGTAACCACACGTTTCAGGCGGAGGCCGTCCCCGTGGGGGGGTAGTTGGCTACCCTCTCGATCCGCTTTACGAGGAGGTAGCCTTCGTCGCTTACCACTTCCACTGGCCGCACAAGGAAGTGATGGAACTGGAGCATGCCGAGCGGCGCCGGTGGGTCGCTGAGATCTCGTCGATCAACGGACGCTTGAACGAAGAAACGGGAAAGAGCGCTTAATGAACAGGCGTAAGGCAATCAGTCGCATAAACGTAAAGCCCGCACCGTCGCTCGCGTGGGCAACGCAGCTCAGGCAGCGCTACGCGCGTTTTGCTGACTCTGACCGGCTGCGGATGCTGCTGTACGTGCCGGCACTGGCGCGCACGTTAGTTTCACTGCAACAACGCTGGTTCACGTCGCTGGTCCATCTTCATCCGCAGTTCAATCTTTCCCTTAACCAGCAAAGCGTCGTGAATGCGTGGACGAACAGCGTGAGCGCTGCACCGATGACGTTGCGGAATCTTAAATCTGAAAAAACGTCTTTCAATCCACGGTCCAACGCTGAAGAAGAGACGCGCAGAGCACGTCATGTCAGAGAATACGAAAACCACCAGCGCCTCGCTTTGACGCTGGCCGTCAATCGTACCTCCAACGACCTGGCGACCACAGTCACTCAAAAATTTCACGTACAGCGCGAAGCTCAGATGCGCGAGATTTCAACACTCCTGACGCAGCGCGTGAAGCGAATCAGCGAGCCGGCCGCAGTGCAAACGCCGATGGCCCTGCGTGCGCCTGCCGCGAGTCGCGCGACAGCCGTAGAGCCCGCCGCTGACGTGATGCGATCGCACGCTGCCTTTGAGCGACGAAACACTCCGCCGCCGGTGCCCTCAATGGCGCCCGCTCTCAACGTCGAAATGCTCGCGAACGAAGTAATGAAACAAATCGACCGCCGCGTGATAGCACGCCGCGAGCGAATGGGACAGATCTGAGGCTGACATGGGTTTGACGAAAGCAAAAATCACGATTGAGCACAACCGGGAGTTTATCGAAGTGATGTTCAATCCCGAAGAGTACAGCCTCAACCGGGATAACAATTTCGCGTCGCACGCGATTCCCGGTCTCAGCTCGCCCTTGATTCAGTTTGCACACGGCAACCTGCGCACGCTGGATATGGAGCTGCTCTTTGACACTTACGAAAAGCTCTCCGACGTTCGCTTCGAAACCGAAAAGTTCATTCATCTGATGGAGATCGATCCCGCGTTGCACGCGCCGCCGATCCTCATCGTGTCGTGGGCGTCTTTGCAGTTTCGCTGTGTACTGACGAAGGCGAGCCAGAAGTTTCTGCTCTTCCTTGATGATGGCCGTCCGGTACGTGCACGCATCACCTCGAGCTTCACTGAATTCATCGATCCGGAACACGAAGCGTTGCAGGTCAAGCGCGAGACTGCCGACTTCACCAAGCAACACACAGTGCTGCAGGGAGAGACAATCGCCAAAATCGCTTTCAAGTATTACGACGATCCGACTTTGTGGCGTCCGATCGCGAGACTCAATCGTCTCGACAACCCCCGCGATTTATTCGCCGGCCAGAAGCTTGCCGTGCCGTCGCTTCCGTTTCGCGATCCTGCAACCGGTGAGGTGATCCAATAGCATGGCCACTTACGCGACATACGCACCGGAATTCGTGGTGAGGCTGAATGGCCAGCAATTGCCGATGGCCATGAAGGGCGCGATCTCGAGTGTGACTTACGAGGACGGTATCCAGGGTTCGGATCGGGTCGAGATGACGCTCGCGAATCCCGCGTTGCAGTTTCTGGATCATCCGCTGTTGAGTGTCGATACACCGTTCTCGCTCTCGATGGGTTATGCGCCCGATCCGCTGGAAGAAGTGTTTGTCGGCGAGATTACGGGAGTCGAGCCGTCGTTTCCATCGAGCGGCATGCCAACGCTGAAGGTGATTGCGCAGGACTTTCTCCATCGTCTGACGCACGGCACCAAGGACCGTTCGTTTCGTTTGAGTATTCCGTCGGTTGGCAACTTCGCGCTGCCGGACCCGGTCGTGGCCGGGATAGTCAGTGGCACGAACCTGCTGATTCCCTCGTCTGATCCGGTTGGGAGTGCGCTCGCGATTCTGATGACGCTCGCCACGTTTCTCAAGTTTCCGCCGAGCGATGCTGACACTCGCAAACAGGAGAAGGAAACCGATTTTGATTTCCTCAGCAAGATCGCGAGTGAAAACGGTTACGAGATGTTCATCGATCACACGGAGAGTCCGAAAGGCCGGATACTGAAGTTCAAGTTCCTGATTTCGGAATTCACGCCCAGCCTTACTCTGAAGTGGGGTGGCTCTTTGAAAGAGTTTACGCCGCGACTCACGACGATAGGTGACGTGTTTGGCGTCAGCGTACGTGTTTGGGTGGATTCTCTGCAGACTGAGTTTGTGATTGTTGCTTCATGGGATTACGACCGCGCGAGCCTCGACTTGAGCATCTATCCGAGTCTCGTCGGCAGCGTGGAAGACGTGCTTGGTGATGACGCGAAAGGCAATGTGCTCTCAGTTTCATGCACCAGTTACATCACTGCGCCGCGCGCGATTCTCAGCGAGCTGTTGCCTCGTTTGAACAACCGGCTGACCGGGTCGGGCAGTTGCATCGGCGATCCGCGCGTGAAAGCGAGCCGCGTTATCCGCCTCGACGGGCTGGGCGAACAGTTCAGTGGTCTGTACCGGATCACTTCGGCAACACACACCTTCGACGCCAGCGGTTACAACACCTCGTTTCAACTGCGGAAAGAAGTTTGGTTCGGTTCGATTCCGCTGCCGAAAGCGGGACGAGTAGTGAAACTTCAGGGAGAGTTTTCGGCATGAAGATCTGTTTGCGCGAGAAAACGATTTGAGGAGTGAACATGGCTGAAGCGTTACTGGACAATCTCGTATCGACCCCGGAAACGTCTCATCGTTTCGCGATTGCACCGGGAATCGTGAAGAACAATCTCGATCTCCTGGGTCTGGGACGCGTCCAGGTGGGAATTCCGTCGCGTCCGGAGTTCGAACCGTGGGCGCGTCTTTGCGCGGTCGGCGCGTCGGGCTCGAGAGGCTTTCAATGGGTGCCGCAAATCGATGATGAAGTACTCGTCGCGTTTGCGGAAAACGATCTCGGCAGTGCCTTCATCCTCGGCGGTCTCTGGAGCATGATGAACCGTCCGCCCCTGAGCCTGCCGACTGATGTTCTCATCAAGAAAGTAATAAAGACCGGGGCCACCGAAGCGTTGGGCCATGAGATCGAGTTTGACGACGCGCTGCAATCGATCTCGATCAAGACCAGCACCAGTCAAAAGATCACGCTCGATCCCAAAACAATCGAACTAACCAACCTCGCCGGCACAGTGACGATCACGCTCGACAACGTCACGCAGGCGGTGAAGATTTCGGCAGTGAATAAGATCGCATTGGAGGCACTGCAGATCGAGCTCAAGGGAGCAAAGATCGACATGAGCGCGGCGAATGTTTCGATCACCTCCACTGGTCCCTGCAGTGTTACCGGGATACCAATCAAGTTGAACTAAGGAGAACCAGTGCCTTTCGCAGCACGAGTAGGAGATCCCACCGGGCATCCGGGCGTAATCGCTGGTCCAGGTGTCGCGACCGTTCTCATCGGCGGCATGCCCGCGGCGGTGCTGGGCGACAATCACATTTGTTCATTTCCACCGCCTGCTGGACCACATCCGCCTTCGCCGATTGCCAAGGGCAGCGCGACGGTGCTGATCGGCGGCCGCATGGCGGCGCGCATGGGCGACATGTCCGGCTGCGGCGCGCCGATCATCTTTGGTTTTCCCCTCGTCGAGATTGGAGGCTGATGTTAATGGCATTGCCTGTTTCCAACAAAACGTTTCTCGGCGTCGGCTGGAGTTTTCCGGTAGCGACGACAGGCGGACAGGCCGCGCTGGTCCAGTATGAAGAGGACATTCGCCAGGCGATTCTCATCATCCTGCTGACGAACAACGACGAGCGGATGATGCGACCAACGTTCGGCGCCGGCCTGAACCGCTTTTTATTCGAGCCAGTCAATCCGACGACCATGGCCCAAGTGCAAACGCGCGTTCACGACGCCTTGATCGATTGGGAGCCGCGCATCGATGTGATCGAGGTAACAGTCACGCCTTCAGCAAAATCTTTAAGCACGGTTTTGATTGACATCACCTATCGCGTGCGCGCAACGAACAGCGTCGGCAACCTGGTTTATCCGTTTTATCTCGGAGAAGGATCGTCGCGATGATGGTCAGGCCAACAGTTGTGGTCGATAACCGTGACCAGGACGCTTTCCTGCAAGAGCTGGACGCGCGCCGCCCTGGTTACGTGAGCGAATGGAAACCCGGCCCACGTGATCCAGGCTTTGGCATCCAGCTAATTGCCGCGCGTTACCTCCAGGCAATCATCAATCGCCTGCAACAGTCGCCCGAGAAAAACAAGCTCGCCTTCCTCGATTTGCTGGGCCAACGGCTCTCTCCGGCGCGTGCGGCGCGAACGCCGGTCGTGTTCCAACTTGCCAGCGACGTTTCGAACAGTTTGGCGCCGGCCGGAACGGCGATCGCGGCGCCACCGCCGCCAGGCTCGAATCAACAGATCGTATTTGAGACGGAAACGGAAGTCGGCCTGACAGCCGGCAAGCTGGTCCAGGTGTTCAGTCTCTGGCCGGGACGAGATGAATACATCAACCACAGCGCAGATTTTCTGCAGGGCAAAGGGTTAACTTTCTTCGATCCGGATTTTCTTATCAATACCGAGCACATCGTCTATCTATCGCATCCCGTCCTGCTGAATCTCAGTGGTAACGTGATCCTCGCGGTTGAGTTTCAACTGCTGCATCCGGCAATCGAGCCACTGCAAGTCTCCTGGGAATACTGGGATGGAAAAGTCTGGAGAGAGTTTGCCGCGCTCGACACTGACTGCGAGCCGGCCACGAGCGATCCGAACGACGCGACGAATGGGCTCACGAGCAGCGGGGTTATCAAGCTGATCGCAGACTGCGCGACGGCTGACAAAACAACAGTCAACGGAGTGCAGGGTTACTGGATTCGCGGTCGTTTGATTCAGCCCTTGCCCCCAGACCCGGCCAAACCGCTGCCGGAAGTTGAGAGTATCCGCATCAGCAGCCTCGTCAACCAGCCGATGATTGGAACGCTGACGGCGAAGATCTCTTCCGCGCCGCCGCCACCGCCACCACCGCAACTGTTATCAGTGCCCCTCCTGCAAGCTGTTCCGCAAGTCACTCTTACAGGATTCGTGCGCAACGAAGCGGGAGAGCCTTTGAGCGATGTCAGAATCGTGGTTTCGGATCCGGAAGATCGAAACTTTGGTCAACCAACCACGGTTTCCGGACCGAACGGTTCGTTCACCACGTCGCTGGCAAACTTCGGTGTCAAGAACCGGCTTGTATTTGAAGTCACGTTCTTCGACTTCACCGCCGCGACCCTTGTCGACCTGCCCGCCGGAACCACCACCGTCGATCTCACTTTGAAATTGTCGGCACTCTCCCTGACCAAGGCATTCAACGACGGCACCAAACTCGACACTACGAAACCGTTCTATCCATTCGGGCAGCAGCCGCAGCCGGGGACGGTCTTCTATTTCAACAACACGGAGATCTTTTCCAAACCGGGCGCGCGCTTCCGCATGCACTTGCCGCGAACAAGTGCACCATCCGATACGTTGCGAACGCCTGACGTTGCGACC
>Ga0081539_10004308_pt1 | contig 15912 bp, 13 predicted proteins | sample TabmetS4T2R2_FD_71023 | JGI IMG/M metagenome (GOLD analysis project Ga0081539, IMG submission 71023) | Tabebuia heterophylla rhizosphere microbial communities from the University of Puerto Rico - S4T2R2 | ecosystem: Host-associated > Plants > Roots > Rhizosphere ...
CGACGTCGCCGCCCAGGTCCTGGCCCGCGACATGGCCAAGCGGGTCGAGCAGGAGCTCCAGTACCCCGGCCAGATCAAGATCACCGTGGTCCGCGAGATCCGCAGCATCGAGTACGCGAAGTAGCTTGGGGATCCGGCGGGCCATGGCACAGGCGCTCCGGAAGGCCGGTCGGGTATCGACGTCGCATTGGCGTCCGCCGAGGCTCCGGCAGGCCCGCCGCATGCGCGTCGGGCATACCCGACCGGCTTTCCGGGGAGGCCGTGGGGGGAGCGAGCTCCCCCCACATGGATCGGGGACTGCGTCCAGTCGAGCGGCCCGCTACTATCGCCGACCATGACCACCCGCTTTCTCATCCGCACCTTCGGGTGCCAGATGAACGAGCACGACTCGGAGCGGCTGGCCGGGCTGCTGGAGGCCGAGGGCCTGGAGCCGGCGGCCGGGCTCGACGACGCCGACCTGGTCGTGCTCAACACCTGCGCGGTCCGCGAGAACGCCGACAACAAGCTCTACGGGACGCTCGGGCACCTCGCCACCACCAAGGCCAGGCGCGACCTGACCATCGCCGTCGGCGGCTGCCTCGCCCAGAAGGACCAGGGCCGGGTCCTGGAGCGAGCCCCCTGGGTCGACGTCGTCTTCGGCACCCACAACCTGCACAGCCTCCCGGTGCTGCTGCGCCGGGCCCGCGAGCAGGGCACCGCCCAGGCCGAGTTCTTCGACGAGATGCAACGGTTCCCCTCCGCCCTGCCGGCCCGGCGGGCCAGCGAGTGGTCGGCCTGGGTGGCCATCAGCGTCGGCTGCAACAACACCTGCACCTTCTGCATCGTCCCCAGGCTGCGGGGCAAGGAGCGCAGCCGCCGGGTCGGGGACGTGGTCGCCGAGGTCCAGGCCCTGGCCGACGCCGGGGTGCTCGAGGTCAGCCTCCTCGGCCAGAACGTCAACTCCTACGGCACCGACCTGGCCGATCACCGCCAGCTGTTCGGCGACCTGCTCCGGGCCCTGGACGGGGTCGAGGGGCTGGAGCGGCTCCGCTTCACCAGCCCCAACCCCAAGGACTTCCGCGACGACGTGGTCGAGGCCATGGCCACCTGCCGGCCGCTGTGCGAGCACGTCCACTTCCCGCTCCAGTCGGGCTCGGACCGGGTGCTGCGGCTGATGCGCCGCGGCTACCGGCGCCGCCGATACTTGGAAATCCTGGGCAGGCTCCGGGCGGCGATCCCCGGGGTCGCCTTCTCGACCGACATCATCGTCGGCTTCCCCGGCGAGACCGAGGCCGATTTCGCCGACACCCTGGAGGTCGTCGAGGCGGCACGGTTCGACTCCGCCTTCACCTTCCAGTACTCCCCGCGCCCCGGCACCGAGGCCGCCACCATGCCCGACCAGGTTCCCCCCGAGGTCGTCCGGGACCGGTTCCAGCGCCTCCTCCAGCTTCAGGAGCGCATCAGCCTGGAGGCCAACCGCGCCCTCGTCGGCACTGAGGTCGAGCTCCTGGTCGAGCAGACCGCCTCAAAGACCAACCCCACCCGCATGTCCGGCCGCACCCGCACCAACAAGCTCTGCCACTTCCCGGCCGGGGCCGCAGTGGGGTCCGAAGGTCCCGAGGCGGGGAGGGCGAGCGGACTCGGGGGCGGGGACGCCGCCGGCGACCTGGTCCCCGGCGATCTGGTCCCTGGCGTGGCCGTTCCGGGCGCTGGCCAGGGGGCCGGCGACCTGGTCCCTGGCCTGGCTAATCCGGGCGCTGGCCAGCGGGGCGTCCTGGTCCCTGGCGTGGCCGTTCCGGGCGCTGGCGGCGGCGTGGCGCCGGGCGACCTGGTCACGGTGTGGGTGGAGCAGGCGGCGCCCCACCACCTGGTCGGCGGGCCGGTCCTGCGGTACCGGCCCTGGCGCCCGGCGGGCGGGTCGTGCGCGGCGGCCCCCTCGCCCCGGCCGCTTCCCGCCGGCGCCGTGCCGTTGCCCCTGGTCGGCTGACCGGCCACCATGGCGCCAGTCGCCGCGGCCGTCCTCCCGCATCCGCCCCTCCTCGTCTCCGAGCTGGCGGGCGAGGCCGCGCCCGAGCTCGATCCCCTGCGCGCCGCCTGCCACCACGCCCTCGCAGCCGTCGTGGCCGCCGCCGACCTCGTCATCCTCGTCGGCGACGGCCCCATGTGGGGCATCCCCGAAGCCGCCGCCCCCGGGTCCTTCGGCCCATACGGCGTCGACCTCCAGGTCACCCTCCCCGCCCTCACCGACCTCGACCTGTCTTCGCTCCCGGCCCCGGCCCGGCTCCCGGCCCTGCCCCTGTCCCTCGCCGTCGCCGCTCACCTCCTCGCCGGCCTCGACCCACCGCCTGTGCGCCTGTTCGCCGCCACGGTCCCGGCCTCCCTCGGTCCGGGCGCGGCCGCCGCCATCGGCAGCGCCCTGACCGCCGCCACGCGGGACGGGTCGGCCGGGGGTGGTTCGGTCGGCCTGCTGGCGATGGCTGACCTGTCCGCATGCCGGACCGAGTGGGCACCGGGGGCGTTCCGGGCGGAGGCGGCGGACCTCGACGCCTCGGTGGCCGAGGCACTGCGAGCCGGCAAGCCCGGCCGGCTCCTCGACATGGACCCAGCCGTGGCCGCGGATCTGATGGTCGCCGGCCGGGCCCCGCTCCAGGTCCTCGCCGGCGCCTTCGAGGACGAGCCGACGACGATCCACGGCCGGGTCCTCTACGAGGACGCCCCCTACGGGGTCGGCTACCTGGTCGCCCTCCTGACCGCACCATGACCGACCCTCGATGACCGACTCTCGCCCCGGGCCCGTCCTTGCCCTCGTCGGACCGACCGCCGCCGGAAAGACCGAGGCCGCCCTTGAGGTGGCGGAGCGACTCCACGCCGAGGTCATCAGCGCCGACGCGATGCTCGTGTACCGGGGGATGGACATCGGGACGGCCAAGCCGACCCCGGAGGAGCGAGCGCGGGTGCCGCACCATCTGGTCGACCTGGTCGATCCGGGGGAGGAGTTCTCGGTGGCGCGGTTCCAGCCGCTGGCCCGGGCGGCGATCGCCGACGTGCTGACCCGAGGGCGGGTGCCGTTCCTGGTCGGCGGGTCCGGGCTCTACTTCCACGCCGTGGTCGACGAGTTCGTGTTCCCCCCGACCGACCCGGCCGTCCGGGCCGGGCTGGAGGCGGAGGCGGCCGAGGTCGGCCTGGCCGAGCTGCACCGTCGGCTGGCCGCGGCCGACCCGGCGGCGGCGGCCCGGATCCAGCCGGCCAACCTGCGCCGGACCGTCCGGGCGCTGGAGGTGATGGAGCTGACCGGCCGGCCGTTCTCGTCGTTCCGGGCGGCCATGGACAACCCGGTGTCGCGGTACCAGCTGACCGTGCTCGGTCTCGACCCAGGCCCCGAGCTGCTGCGGGCCAGGGTCGCCAGTCGGGTGGCGGCGATGGCCGAGGCCGGGCTGGTCGAGGAGGTCCGCGGGCTCGCCGGGCGGCCGCTGTCACGGACGGCCCGGCAGGCCCTGGGCTACAAGGAGCTGCTGGACGCCATGGATCAGGGCAGGCCGCCGGCCGAGGCGCTGGCGGCGGTGGTCCGGCGCACCCGCGCCTACGCCCGGCGGCAGCTGGCCTGGTTCCGCCGGGACCCGAGGGTGCGATGGAGTACCCTTCCTCCCGGGCCGGAGCGCACCACCTGGGCCCTGGACACGTTCGGGAAGGGTTGAGGCGTGGAGTTCGTCAAGGCGCACGGCACCGGCAACGACTTCGTGGTCGTTGAGGACCTGAACGACCACCTCCAGCTCACCCCGGAGCTGGTCAGGGCGGTCTGCGACCGCCACTTCGGGATCGGGGCGGACGGCGTGATCCGCATCGCCCCCGGTACCGAGGCGCCGTATTTCATGGACTACCGCAACGCCGACGGCTCCCTGGCCGAGATGTGCGGCAACGGGGTCCGGGTGGTCGGCAAGTACCTGGGCGACCGTGGCCTCGTCGCCGGCGCCTTCGACCTGGAGACCCGCGCCGGGGTCAAGCATCTGGAGCTGCACGCCGACGACACCGGCTGCATCGACAAGGTCACGGTCGACATGGGCGCCCCCGTCCTCGGGGACGAGCGGACCCTGGAGGTCGACGGCGAGCCCGTCACCGCCACCTGCCTGTCGATGGGCAACCCGCACGCGGTGGTGTTCGTGGAGGACGTCGACAAGGCCCCGGTGACCATCCTCGGGCCACGGCTGGAGACCCACCCGGCCTTCCTCCCGGCCAAGACCAATGTTGCGTTCGCCCAGGTCGTCGACCAGGGCACCGTGCGCCAGCGGACCTGGGAGCGGGGGGTCGGCGAGACCCTGGCCTGCGGCACCGGCGCCTGCGCGGTCGCGGTCGCCGCCCAGGTCCGGGGCCTGGCCGGCCGCCCGGTGGCGATCGACCTGCGCGGCGGCCGCCTCGAGCTCGACTGGGCCCCAGGCGGCACCGTCCGCATGACCGGCCCCGCCCGCGAGGTCGCCCACGGCACCCTGACCGACTCGTTCCTGGCCTCGCTCAGGTAGCGGCCGAGCCCGCCCAGGTCCGAGCGGCCCTCACCCAACCGCCGGACACGAGCGGCCCGCACCCGCCCGCCCGGGTTCGCGGGCCCCCGAACGGGAGGGTAGCCTGCCACGGGTCTCGTTGCCTGCGGGTATCCACATCCCAGGTCGCCAACCACAACGCCCGGGACCCCGGTGCCAGCCCTGGACCGCGGATTTGTACCTTTGCGCGGGGATCCTGCCGTAGACTGCCGCAAACCGTGCAGAAGGGGCGGTCTCCATGTATGACGTTCTCGTCTTCGATCACCGTCTCGCCGAGCACCGGCCGCTGGACTCCAAGTCGGAGCTGGCCCGGCTCCTGTTCGGCTACACCACCGGGAACGGCCAGCGGTTCCCGGCCCAGCCCGAGCTGGTCCGGTTCGTCGCCCGGCCCAGCAAGGAGAGCGACATCCGGGACGCCATGACCGGCCGTGACGCGATCGCCCACGCCGAGAACGGCGAGGTCATCGAGTTCGTCTACCGGGCCGAGGGCCGGCGCACCGAAGGCTCCCTGGCCCGGATCGGCAACGGCGAGCTGCGGGTCCGCTGACCGCCATCCGGCCCCGAGCCCCACTCGGCCGGACGGGCGCTGGCCCGGCGCGCCCCGGTCCCCCCCGCTCACGACCGACTGCAACTGGCGACGGGGTCAGCACGGGGCCACAGCAGCACGGCAGATGTGGGTGATCGGCATTCGTTGCGTTCCTCACGGACCACGCGGTCGTGGTCCTCCTGCTTCAGCAGCTTGTACTCCTCGTCCCTGTCCCGGTCATTCGTCCAGGCCGGCCCGGGGTAGGCTGCTACCCGACTGCTCCCGCTCCTTTCCGCCGAGGGAAGGACGCGATTCCCTGCTTGCCGGCGTTGCCGGCGGCCCCTTCGAGAGGAGAACCTCCAGCTCATGCGCACCGCCCGTCGCATCGACGCCATCCCGCCCTACCTGTTCGCCGAGATCGACCGGAAGGTGGCCGAGCGCAAGGCGGCGGGGGTCGACGTCATCTCCTTCGGGATTGGCGACCCCGACCTGCCCACCCCGGAGTTCGTGGTCGAGGAGCTGGCCCGGGCGGCCGCCGACCCCTCGACCCACCAGTACCCGAGCTACTTCGGGCTGCCGGCCTTCCGACAGGCCGTGGCCGACTTCTACGCACGCCGCTTCGGGGTCGACCTGGACCCCGACACCCAGGTCCTGCCCCTGATCGGGTCCAAGGAGGGAATCGCCCATCTGCCGTGGGCGTTCGTCGACCCGGGCGACCAGGTGCTCGTGACCGAGCCCGGCTACCCGGTCTACGAGGTCGGGACCATCCTTGCCGGTGGCGAGCCGGTGCACATCCCGCTCACCGCCGAGGACGGCTGGTTCCCGGACCTCGCCGCCATCGACCCCGGTACCGCCCCACGGGCCAAGCTGCTGTGGCTCTGCTATCCGTCCAACCCGACCGGGGCCGTGGCCACCGCCGAGCAGCTGGAGGCGGCCGTCCGGTTCGCGACCGACCGCGACCTGCTCCTGGCCTACGACAACGCCTACTCCGAGATCACCTACGACGGGTTCGTCGCCCCCTCGGTCCTCCAGGTGCCCGGCGCCGCCGACGTGGCCCTCGAGTTCGGGTCGCTGTCGAAGATCTTCAACATGACCGGCTGGCGGATCGGCTGGGCGGTCGGCAGCCCGGTCGCCATCGAGGCGCTCGGGCGGGTCAAGACCAACATCGACTCGGGCATCTTCAACGCCGTGCAGCGGGCCGGGGTCGCCGCCCTGGACAGCGGTATGCCGCACCTCCCGGGGCTGCTGGCGACCTACCGGCGCCGTCGCGACCGGGTCATGGAGGTGTTCTGGGACGCAGGCTGGAAGGTCGACGCCCCCAAGGGCGCGCTCTACGTGTGGCTGCCGACGCCGCCGGGGGAGTCGAGCGTCGACTTCACCGCCCGGCTCCTGGACGAGGCGGGGGTGGTCGTCGCCCCCGGCACCGGCTACGGCCCCAGCGGCGAAGGCTACATCCGCCTGTCCATCACCATCCCCGACGCCCGCCTCGAGGAAGGCTGCGAGCGGGTCCGTAAGGCCCTGGTCGGCCGGTAATGCGAGCGCGGCCGGTGGGTCGGGGGCGCGTGGCCGGAGGGTCGGCCCCGCACCGTCCGGCCAAGCACGCGCCGGTCAGCCTGATGCCTCTGGTCCGCGCGCCGCGCGGCCCGGCTGGCGATGCGCCGCTCGACCTGGTGCCTAGGTCCGCGCAATTGCCGGGACGGATCGGCGATGACCCGCTACGGTGGACGTGATGACTGAGAACACATTGACTGACGCCCGCCGGACCGACGGCGGGACCGCCACCCCCCCCGCCCGCCCGGCCGACGAGGTCAAGCTCGTCGAGCTGCGCAAGCTCCGGCTGGAGCGGGTGGTACTCGTCGGCGTGGCCGTGGACGGCTCGGTGGAGCAGGCCGAGCGGTCGGTGGAGGAGCTGCACCGGCTGGCCGAGACGGCCGGGGCCGAGGTGCTGGACACCATGGTCCAGCGCCGGGCCCGCCCCGACGCCGGTACCTTCATCGGCAAGGGCAAGGCCAAGGAGCTGGCCGCGACCGTCAAGGCGCTGGGGGCCGACACCGTCATCATGGACGACGAGCTCTCCCCAGGGCAGCTTCGCCACCTGGAGGAGCTGGTCGACGCCAAGGTGATCGACCGGACCGTTCTGATCCTGGACATCTTCGCCCAGCACGCGACCAGCCGGGAGGGCAAGGCCCAGGTCGAGCTGGCCCAGCTCAACTACATGCTGCCGCGGCTGCGAGGGTGGGGCGAGAGCCTCACCCGGGTCGGCAGCGGCATGGGTTCGGGCGGGCCGATCGGCACCAGAGGTCCCGGTGAGACCAAGATGGAGGTCGACCGGCGCCGGATCCGCCGCCGCATCACCAAGCTCCGCCGCGACCTGGTCGACATGGCCCGGACCCGCGACGTCAAGCGCCGCGGCCGCGAACGAGCCGGCGTCCCCGCGGTGGCCCTGGTCGGCTACACCAATGCCGGCAAGTCGACCCTGCTGAACCGGTTGTCGGGGGCCGGGGTCCTGGTCGAGGACAAGCTGTTCTCGACCCTCGACCCGACCACCCGGCGCCTCGAGCTGCCGGGCGGGCGGGCGGCCACCTTCACCGACACCGTCGGGTTCATCGCCAAGCTGCCCCACGACCTGGTCGAGGCGTTCAAGTCGACGCTGGAGGAGGTCGCGCGGGCCGACCTGATCGTCCACCTGGTCGACGCCGCCCAGCCCGATCCAGGCGGGCAGATGGCCGCCGTCCGAGCCGTCCTCGGCGAGGTCGGGGCCGCCGGCGTGCCCGAGCTGCTCGTCCTGAACAAGGCCGACCTGCTCGACGAGGTCAGCCGGGCCCGCCTGACCCGCCTGTTCCCCGGCGTCCCGATGCTCTCGGCCGCCACCGGCGAGGGCGTCGACGACCTGCTGGACGCCATCGCCGGCCGCCTGCCCCACCCCGAGGTCGAACTGACTGCGCTGGTCCCCTACGACCGCGGCGACCTGGTCGACCGGGTCCACCGCGAGGGCGAGATCCTCGCCCGGGACCACGTCGCCGAGGGCACCCGGGTCCGCCTCCGAGCCCCCGCCGCCCTGGCCCACGCCCTCGACCCGTACCGCCTCGACACGGACGGCAAGACGGGGGAGGGGATGCTGGCCCGAGAGGGCGCGACGGCCGAGCGGGCCGGGTCGGCAGGACACGGCACGCCGGCCAAGTACGCGCCCCCGACGCGCCGAGTCAGATAGATCTCGGTGCGGCCCCCCCGGGGGCGGCGAGGCCCCTAGACGAAGTAGCCGCTGATGTCCACGATCACGTGGACGCTGCCGCGGGTCGAGGCGTTGAACAGGCCGACGCTGGCCTGGAAGTCGCCCTCGCTCGGAGTGGCAGCGGCCACGATGGCGAAGTTGGCGACGGTCTGGCCGGCGACCCAGTTGACGCTGGAGACCAGCGGGATCACGTCGCTGTTGCCGGGGAAGGCGCGCAGGTTGCCGCCCGAGGTGCCGCCGGTGACGGTGAGGTTGCAGGCGATCGCCCTGGCCTCGGGCGGGACCTCGTTGGCGACCCCACCGGTGAAGTAGTCGGGGTCGCCGAAGTCGAAGATGAAGAACTCGGTCCCCCCGCCCTGGGGCGGGAACGGGCCGCCGCCGTCGAACCGGGTGTCCAGGTAGCGCTGGGGCGAGATGGTATGGAGCGAGAGCGGCCCGCTGACCGCCAGGGCCGCCGCGGCGGCCGCGTCCCCCTGCCCGCCGGCGCGGACGACATCGCGGCGGGCGGGGGTCTTCGGGGCCGAACCACCAGGCACGGCCGCGCCCTCGACCTGGGCGCCCGCCTGACCGACGACGACCCCGGCGGCGACCATCGCCCCCGCCGTGCCAACCCCGGCCGCGCGCAGGAAACGCCGCCTGGTCAGGCCCGGATCGTCCGCCGCTCGTCCCTTGCTGTGCCGGCCGGTGGGCATGGGGGGACCCTCCTCGTCGTGCCCCCCCGTGCATGAACGCCCGGACTCAACCGCTTCTGCGCCGAATCGACAAGTCGGCGACCTTACCGAGGTCGGCGGCTAGCGAAGGCGGCGGAGGACGGCGACGACCTTCCCCAGGATCTGGGCGCTGTCGCCGTCGATGGGGTCGAAGGCGGGGTTGTCCGGGAGCAGCTGGACGTGGCCGCCACGGCGGGAGAAGTGCTTGACCGTGGCCTCGGACTCCTCGTTGGGGAGGAGGGCGGCGACCATGTCGCCGTTGTCGGCCGCGTCCTGGCGGCGGACGACCACGTAGTCGCGGTCGAGCACCCCGGCCCCGACCATCGACTCCCCGCGGACCTGGAGCATGAAGAGCTGGCCCTGGCCGACCAGCTCGCGCGGCAACGGCAGCAGCTCCTCGACCACGTCCTCGGGCAGGGTGCCGGTACCGGCGGCGACCGGGGCGCTCATCAGGGGCACGTAGGTGGGCAGCGGCCTCGGCATGGCGGCCACCGGCTCCTCGAGGTGGACCTCGATGGCGCGGGGCTTCGTCGGGTCGCGGCGGATGAAGCCCTTGCGCTGGAGGGCTTCCAGCTGGGAGTGGACGCTGGACGTCGAGGTCAGCCCGACGGCCTCGCCGATCTCCCGGATCGACGGGGGGTAGCCCCGGTCGGCGACCGCGTCGCGGATCACCTCCAGGATGCGTCGTTGCCTGGTGGTGAGCTGCTCCGCCATCGCCGTACCCCCTCGCGTCCGGATCCGTTGCCGCCTGATGAACTGGACTCTAGCAGCGGGGATGGACCGAAGCAAACACCAGTTCGATGTTGTGGAGAAGTTGACAGCGAACACCTGTTCGGGCAGGATGGAGCCATGATCGAACAGGTGTTCCCCATGACCGGCGAGGTGGTGCGGGGGGAGGCCGCCCGGATACGGCTCACAAGTCGCGGCCGGGCGGTGGCCCGGACGCTCGCCATCGTGCTCGTCGTCGCCGTGTTCCTCCTGGTCGCCCCCGGGCTGGCCAGAGGCGACGGGCCGGACCGGCCGGCGCCGCGGGCCACGTACGTGGTCGAGCCCGGGGACACCCTCTGGTCGATCGCCCGGCGGGTCGCCCCCGGACAGGACCCGCGTCCCGTGGTCGACGGGCTGATCGAGGCCAACGACATCCAGGGCGGGCTCCGGGCGGGACAGGAGCTGTCCATCCCGGTCCCGGAGCGCTAGGCCCGGGCGGCGAGCTCCACGACCGCCTTCTCCCGGTCATGGGCCCCGGCCCCCGGCCCCCGCCCCCCGGCGGCTCAGACGACCGGCCTGCGGCCTACACAGGGTTCCGAGGGCGCCCGGCCTACGCGGACGTCGCGTTCGACCTCGGCTTCGGTGGGGTGGTCTTGCGGAGGGAGCCGAGGTCCTCCAGCTCGCGCTCGAAGTCGGCCGGGTCCTGGAAGTCCTTGTAGACACTGGCGAAGCGCATGTAGGCAACTGGGTCGAGCTCGCGCAGGGCGTTGAGCAGCTCGATGCCGACCTCCTGGCTCTCGACCTCGCGGTGGCCGCGGGCCCGGACCGCCTCCTCGATGTCACTGGCGATGCGTAGGATCTCCTCCTGGGAGATGGGCCGGTTCTTGCAGGCCTTCTGCAGGCCGGAGATCAGCTTGCCGAGCTCGAACTGCTCCCGGGAGCGGTCCCGCTTGATGACCAGGAGGGGCGCCTCCTCGACCCGCTCGAAGGTGGTGAAGCGTCGACCACAGACCGCGCAGGCGCGCCGACGTCGGATCGTCCCCCCGTCCTCGGACGGACGGGAGTCGACCACGCGGTCCTCGTCGGACCCGCAGAACGGGCAACGCACGGCTGATCCTCCCTGGGTCGGCCGGTGCCGACCACCACAACATATAGTGGTACAATGGGCCCCAGGAGGCAAGTTTTCCACAACATCTTGTGTGCGAGGGTGCTTGACCCGAGCCCCGGAACGGTGCTTAATCACATCGCTGTAGTTCGTGGATCTGTCCGTTCGTCGTCCCGCTCGGCTCAGCTGACCCGGTCCGCAGCAAACCGCTTCAGCGCCGGCTTCTCCAGGGGACGGAGGTGCGCGACCCCGGTCAGCACGGGGGTCGCAGGAGGTCAATCATCGTGGCCAAGACCCGGGATGCCCTGTCCGTCGAGAACGGCCCAGCCCGCCGTGGAGGTTTGAGAGTAGGGCGCCTGTTCACGACCAAGGGAGCCCACCCCTACGACGAGCTCACCTGGGAGCGCAGGGACGCCGTCATCACCAACTGGCGCGATGGCACCACCGCCTTCGAGCAGCGGGACCTGGAGTTCCCGTCCACCTGGTCGCAGAACGCCACCAACATCGTCGCGCAGAAGTACTTCCGCGGCCCCCTGGGCACCCCGCAGCGCGAGCACTCGGTACGCCAGATGGTGGACAGGGTCGCCGGCACCATCACCCGCTGGGGCACCAAGGACGGCTACTTCGCCAGCGACGAGGACGCCGGGGCGTTCCAGGCCGAGCTGGCACACCTGCTGGTCAACCAGAAGGCCGCCTTCAACTCCCCGGTCTGGTTCAACGTCGGGGTCGAGCCCGAGCCCCAGGCGTCGGCCTGCTTCATCCTCGCGGTCTCCGACACCATGCCGTCGATCCTCAACTGGTACGTCGAGGAGGGCATGATCTTCAAGGGCGGCTCGGGGTCGGGCATCAACCTGTCGACCATCCGCTCCTCGCGCGAGCAGCTGGGCAACGGGGGTGAGGCCTCGGGGCCGGTGTCGTTCATGCGCGGAGCCGACTCCTCGGCCGGGACCATCAAGTCGGGCGGCAAGACGCGGCGGGCGGCCAAGATGGTCGTGCTCAACGTCGACCATCCCGACGTGCGCGACTTCATCTGGTGCAAGGCCCGTGAGGAGCACAAGGCCCGGGTGCTGCGCGACGCCGGGTTCGACATGGACCTGGACGGGCGCGACTCGATCAGCATCCAGTACCAGAACGCCAACAACTCGGTCCGGGTCACCGACGACTTCATGCGCGCGTACGAGGCGGACGCCAGCTTCGACCTCAAGGCCGTGCTCGACGGCTCCTCCATGGAGACGCTACGGGCCCGCGAGCTGATGCGCGAGATCGCCCAGGCCGCCTGGGAGTGCGCCGACCCGGGCATGCAATATGACACTACAATCAATGATTGGCATACGACGCCGGAATCTGGTCGAATCAATGCTTCCAACCCATGCAGTGAGTATATGCACCTGGATAATTCAGCTTGCAATTTGGCAAGCCTGAATTTGCTCAAGTTCCTCGGCGCTGATGGTGCGTTCGACGTCACCGCCTTCCGGCACGCGGTCGAGATCGTGTTCCTGGCCCAGGAGATCATCGTCGGCAACTCCTCCTACCCGACCGAGCGGATCACCCAGAACGCCAAGGACTTCCGCCAGCTCGGACTGGGCTACGCCAACCTGGGGGCGTTGCTGATGGCCCTCGGCAAGGCCTATGACTCCGACGGCGGGCGGGCCTGGGCTGGGTCGATCACCGCCCTCATGACCGGGCACGCCTACCGCACCAGCGCCCGCATCGCCCAGGTGACCGGCCCGTTCGCCGGCTACCCGAAGAACCGCGAGCCGATGCTGCGGGTGATGGGCAAGCACCGCGCCGCCGTCGACGAGATCGACGCCGAGCTGGTCCAGCCCGATCTGTTCGAGGCCGCCCGCACCGCCTGGGACGAGGCCATCGAGCTCGGCACCGAGCACGGCTACCGCAACGCCCAGGCCAGCGTGCTCGCCCCCACCGGGACCATCGGGCTGCTGATGGACTGCGACACCACCGGCATCGAGCCCGACCTGGCCCTGGTCAAGACCAAGAAGCTGGTCGGCGGGGGGTCGATGTCGATCGTCAACCAGACCGTGCCGCGGGCCCTGCGGACCCTCGGCTACGCCGACGAGCACGTCCAGGCGGTGACCGAGTACGTGGCCGAGAACAACTCGGTCAAGGGCGCCCCGGCGTTGCGGGCCGAGCACTACCCGGTGTTCGACTGCGCCATGGGCGACTCGCCGATCCACTACATGGGCCACATCCGCATGATGGCCGCGGCCCAGCCGTTCCTCAGCGGGGCCATCTCCAAGTGCGTAACGGGCGAGACGTTGGTGGCAACCACGGATGGTCTGCTCCGGATCGGCAGCCTCTACGAGGGCGAAGCCGAGGATACGTTCCGTGACGAGATCCTGGCGGTCGCGTCCCTCGACGGCCTCCAGAAGACCGACGCCTTCTACTATGGCGGCGTGCGTCCGGTCCGGCAGGTGACACTCCGCTCGGGCCACACAATCACCGGGACGCCGAATCACCGGCTGCTGGTCGCCACGAAGCAGGGACTGCGGTGGCGCTCGCTCGCCGAGCTCGAGGTCGGGGACTACGTCGCCCAACAGTACGGGAGCGACCTCTGGTCGTCGCTGCCGGCGAGGTTCGACGACTTCACAGCGTCAACCCGGTACGGGAACCAGAAGCGCGTCCGCATCCCGACCGAGATGACTCAGGAGCTTGCCTTCCTGCTCGGTGCCTTCGCGGCAGAGGGCCATGTCGCCAGGCGCACCCACACTGTGGTGATCACCAACTCGGTCGACTCCGTGCTCGAGCGAGTGGTCTCGGCGTGGCAGAGCGAGTTCGGCGTCACCGCTCGCGTTACCCGCGAGCCCGGCAAGTGCCCTGGTGTGGTGGTGTCGTCCAAGACGATCATCGAGTTCCTCGACCACCTCGGCTGCGGCGGCCGCGCGAGCGAGAAGCGCATCCCCGATGCGATCCTTCGGTCACCTCGGCCAATGGTGCTCGCCTTCCTGCGGGGTCTTGCTCTCGACGCATATGTCACCACCGGCGCGATGGCCAAGTGGGCGATCTGCCTGGATGCGCCGAAGCTGCTCGATGACCTGCAGGCAGTCCTGACCAACCTAGGGGTCATCCACAGTCGTGTCAGCAGGTACAACCCGGAGCACGGGAAGTCCTACGACGAGGTGTACGCATCTGGGGAGCAGGCACAGCGGTTGGTGGAGCTGGTGCCGTTCTGCGAACCGGAGAAGGCGGTACGGGCGGCGAAGCTCGGCGCGAGGGCATTCGCGCAGAGCACCGCTGAGGTTGTCCCTGGCGTCAGCGGGGCCGAGCTGTACGACGCGATTCCAAAGGGTGCGTCAGGCCGCAACGGCTGGAGCCTGCGCCGAGGGCTGACCTTCCTGCTCGACCCACGCACCAAGCAGGTGAGCCGGCGCACCCTCGAGCGGGTGGCGGCCATCCCAGGCGTCGAGCTGCCTGAGTGGCTGCACACGGTGCTCCGAAACAACCTCCACTTCAGTCCGGTGTCGAGCGTCGAGGATGCCGGCCAGCGCGAGGTCTATGACCTCTCGGTTCCCATCCACCACGCCTTTGTCGGCAACGGAATCATCAACCACAACACGGTGAACATGCCCGAGCAGGTCACCGTCGAGGACGTGGAGCAGGCGTACATCGAGGGCTGGAAGCTCGGCCTCAAGGCGCTGGCCATCTACCGGGACAACTGCAAGGTCGGCCAGCCGCTGTCGGCCGACAAGAAGGTCACCACCGACACCGGCGCCGTCATCGAGGTCGACCAGGCGCCGGTCCGCCGGCGCCTGCCCAAGCAGCGCCCGTCCAGGACCACCTCGTTCCGGGTCGGCGACATCGAGGGCTACCTGACGGCCGGGTCCTACCCCGACGATGGGCTGGGGGAGATCTTCGTCAAGGTCTCCAAGCAGGGCTCGACCCTCTCGGGGGTGATGGACGCCTTCGCCATCGCGGTCAGCGTCGGCCTGCAGTACGGAGTGCCACTGGAGGCGCTGGTGGCCAAGTTCACCAACATGATCTTCGAGCCCAACGGCATGACCGACGACAAGGACATCCGCATCGCCCAGAGCCTGGTCGACTACCTGGCCCGCCGGCTGGCGATCGACTACCTGGACGTCGAGACCCGCCATGCCCTCGGGATCAAGACCACCGCCGAGCGGACCGCCGAGGTCAACGGCACCGCCGAGCCGGCGACGGCCGCCGAGCCGCCCGAGGCCGCCGGGCCGGCGCAGGCGTCGGTCCCGGTCGAGCCCCGGCAGTCCGCAGCCGCCCCGGCTGCTTCTGCCGGCGGGGTGTCGGCCCCGGTGGCGGCCCAGGCCCCGGCCTTCACCCCGGGCATGGCCGCGGTCGACGCCCCGTACTGCTCGACCTGCGGCGTGCGGATGCGGCCGGCGGGTTCGTGCTTCGTGTGCGAGTCCTGCGGCACGACCAGCGGCTGCAGCTGAACCGGGGCGGTGATGGGGCCGCGGCGGCCGGAGGACTTCGACCTGATGTACGAGGGGACGCCACCGTGGGAGATCGGGCGGCCCCAGCCGGCGCTGCTGGCTCTGGCCGAGGCCGGAGCGATCCGCGGGCGGGTCCTGGACGTTGGCTGCGGGACCGGGGAGCACGTGCTGCTGGCGGCGAGCCTGGGACTGGAGGCGACCGGGATTGACGTTGCCGAGGCGGCCATCGAACGGGCCAGGCAGAAGGCCGTCGAGCGCGGACTGGAGGCCAGGCTCGTGGTCGGGAACGTGCTCGACCTGGCCGACCTCGGCGAGCAGTTCGACACCGTGCTGGACAGCGGGCTGTCCACGTCCTGGAGGACGACGACCGGTCGGCGTTCGTGGCGGGGCTGGGAGCGGTGGTCCGGCCGGGCGGGCGGTACTTCCTGCTGTGCTTCAGCGACCGGCAGCCGGGCGAGCTCGGGCCTCGGCGGATCAGCCAGGACGAGATCCGGGCGGCCTTCGCCGACGGGTGGGCGGGTGGACTCGATCGAGCCGGTGCTGATCGACACCGCCGTCCAGCGTGGCGCCGTCCATGCCTGGCGCGCGGCCATCACCCGCAACTGAGACCCCCGCAGCTCGACCGATCGTGTGGCCACAGGCCCCGGGGCGAGCGGCCGCCAGGGTGATCTGCCACCGTAGGGCAATGACCAGCCC
>Ga0081539_10004309_pt1 | contig 15910 bp, 15 predicted proteins | sample TabmetS4T2R2_FD_71023 | JGI IMG/M metagenome (GOLD analysis project Ga0081539, IMG submission 71023) | Tabebuia heterophylla rhizosphere microbial communities from the University of Puerto Rico - S4T2R2 | ecosystem: Host-associated > Plants > Roots > Rhizosphere ...
GGTTTGGCCAGGCGGCTCGCCACCTTGGCGAGGAACTTCGTACGCGCGACGCCGACCGTGATGGGAAGTCCGACACGTTCGCGTACCGCGACGCGCAGCGCAGCCGCGATGTCGCGCGGCGACCCGGACACCTTGCCGAGGCCACCGACGTCGAGAAAGGCCTCGTCGATCGAGAGCGGTTCGACCAGAGGTGTGGTGTCGTCGAACACCGCGAAGACCGCGCGGCTCGCGTTCGAGTACGCATCCATCCGGGGCGGCACGACGATCGCGTCCGGACACAGCGCGAGCGCCTGACGTCCACCCATGGCGCCGCGCACGCCGCGCGCACGGGCCTCGTAGCTCGCGGCCATCACCACGCCCCCGCCGACGATGACCGGCTTGCCTCGCAGCTCGGGGTCGTCACGCTGCTCGACCGAGGCGAAGAACGCGTCGAGGTCGGCGTGGAGGATCGAGGCGGCGGTCCTTCCGGCCGATGAGGGCACGAACGTATGTTCGCATCCAGAGGGTGCGGCCGGCAAGTGGGGTTCAGGTCGCTTCGCGGTCCCAGGTGGTGCCGGTCACGCCGCGGTCGCGCAGCTCGTGCTTGCGCACCCGCATCGAGGCTTCCGTGCGGGGCAGGTCGTCGACCACCTCCACGTAGCGCGGCAGCATGAAGCGGGGCATCCTCGTTTCCAGGAACTCGAGCAGCTGGGCGGGCTCGAACGCGGCGGGGTCGTCGACGATCACCGCGACGAACACGTCGTCTTCCCCGAGTGGCGCCGGTACTCCGATCGCGGCGCACTCACGCACCGCCGGATGCTCGGCGACCAGCGTCTCCACTTCGAACGACGAGATGTTCTCGCCGCGACGGCGGATCGTGTCGCGCAGCCGGTCGACGAAGTAGAACCAGCCGTCGTCGTCGCGCCGGAAGGCATCGCCGGTGTGGAACCACCCGTTCCGCCACGCGGCCGCAGTCTGCTCGGGCATCTTGTAGTAGCCGACGTTGAGCGCCCACGGCTCCGCGCTGCGCACCAGCAATTCGCCGACATCACCGTCGGTCACGGGCTCGTCGAACTCGTCGGCGATGCGCACCTCGGGCCAGGGATAGTCCTCACGCAGTCGCCCGCAGTTGGCCCAGGGTCCGTGCTCCCATCCGGTGGTCACGGCCATACCAGTCTCGGTCTGGCCGTAACCCGTCGCGACGCGCACACCGAAGCGTCGTTCGAAGTCTTCGATCTCGGGGATCATCGGACCGAGGATCGCGTTGCGCAACGGAGAATCGGCGTCGTCGTCGGTCGGCGGCGCCGAGTAGAGGAGCGCGGTCATCGGACCGACCAGCGCGGCGGTCACGCACCCGGTGGCCCGTACGTCGGACCAGAACTCGGTGGCGCTGAAGCGATCGCGCAGCACGAAGCGGGCGTTGCGCGACATCGCGTAGTTGAAGGCCGACCGGCCGGAGTTGTGGAACAGCGGCATCGCGCAATAGAGGCCATCGCCGACACCGAGGGCGTCGTCGGGCACCCACGACCAGAACTGGTACATCACCGCCCACGGAGTGATCACGGCCTTCGACGGGCCGGTCGTGCCGGACGTGAACATGAGGGAGTGCACGTCGCGGTACTCCGGGCCCTCGAGCTCGGTCGCGGGCGCCGCCGCGTCGAGCTCGCCGCGAGTGCTGTCGTCGAGCACGACGATCTCGCGGAGCTGCGGTACCTCGTGCTCGACTGCGGCAACCGCGTCGCGGAGCTCGGGTGCGATCACGAGCGTCGTGACGTCGGCATGATCAAGTGCGTACGCGAGCATGCGCCCGGTGAACGCGACGTTGAGCGGCACCTCGACCGCGCGCAGCCAACCCAACGCCAGCATCGCGACGTGCGCGTCGAAGGTGTCCGCGTTGGGCAACATCGTCGCGACGTGGTCGCCGGCGGCCACCCCGCGCCCCGCCAGTGACGCAGCCCACGCCCGGGCGCGGCGGTCGAGCTCGACGTAGGTGACGCGCGCGCCGCCGACGTGTTCCAGCGCGACGGCGTCGGGCGTGGCCCGCGCACCGCGCGCCACCGCGTGCGGGGCCAGGCAGGTCGGCTCGAGCATGGGGTATGTAATATACGATCCAGTGGATCTCGACCCGACGGCCGAGCAGCAGTCGATCATCGACGTCTTCGGCGCACTGGTCGAGCGGGCGTGTCCACTCGAGAGCGTGCGCGAGCACGAGCCGCTCGGGTTCTCGCCCAAGCTGTGGGAGCAGCTGGTCGCGGTCGGCGCACCGGGGATGGCAGTCCCCGAGACCGAGGGCGGGGCCGGCGCCGGGCTGCTCGATCTCGCGCTGGCCGTGGAGGCCCTGGGGCGACGTCTCGCGCCGGCGCCGCTGGTCGAGCACGCCACCGCGGCCCGGCTCCTGGCGCGGACGGGAGCGTTGCCGGGCGACGTCCTCGACGGTGCGCGCCTCGCGACCATCGCCTTGCGGCCGGCGCGTGACGGCGTCGCCCGCCTGGTACCGGCCGGTGCCGTGGCCGGGCTCGTGGTCGCGCTCCGCGACGACGACGTGGTGGTCGTCGAGTCACCTCCCGGTGAGCACGTGCCGAACCTGGCATCTGCTCCCCTCGCCCACCGCCGCCTCGGCGATGCGCGGGTGGTGGCGGCAGGGGCAGAAGCCCACCAGCTCTACGCCGACGCGGTCGACGAGTGGCGCGCGCTGACTGCGGCCGCGCTCGTCGGGCTCGGGCTCGGCGCCCTCGACATCGGCGTGCGCTACGTGAGCGAGCGCGAGCAGTTCGGGGTGCCCATCGGCTCGTTCCAGACGTTGCAGCACGCACTCGCCGACGTGAGCGTCGCGCTCGACGGCGCGCAACTGCTCGCCCGCAAGGCGGCATGGGCACGTGACATCGCCCGATCGGATGCCGGGCAACTCGGCGCGATGGCGTTCCTGTTCGCCGCCGAGCAGGCGCAGCGAGCATCCGAGCGCGCTCTGCACTTCCACGGCGGCTACGGCTTCATGGAGGAGTACGACATCCAGCTGTTCTACCGACGCGCAAAAGGTTGGGCGAACGTGCTCGACGAGCCGGCGCGCGAATACGCACGGCTCGCCGATCTGCGCTACGGCCGGATCGTCGCGGCCACCGGCTGACATGGACTTCACGCCGTCGCCCACTGCCGAGCAGTTCGGCAAGGAGGTGCGCGACCTCGTGGCGCGCGTCTACACCGACGAGCGCCGTCAGCACGCGCACGACACGGGGACCATGCACGACTGGGAGCTGCATCGGGCCATGGCCGAGCAGGGCTGGATCCGCCAGGCCCTGCCCGAGGCCCTGGGTGGTGGCGGCCGCGGCCCCGAGGAGCTCGCGGTGCTGTTCCGCGAGCTCGAGCTCGCGGGTGCGCCCTACGACGGCATGAGCATCTGCACCATGGTCGCGTCGGTGCTCGCGCACGAAGGCAACGAGATGCAACAGCGCGAGATCCTGCCGCGGCTGCTGAGCGGCGAGTCGTTGATCGCGCTCGGCTACTCCGAACCCGATGCCGGGTCCGACGTTGCCGCCGCGCGCACGCGGGCGACGCGCGATGGCGACGGGTGGCGCATCGACGGCCAGAAGATCTTCACCAGCCTGGCCGAGGAGTCGGAGTGGATCTTCCTCCTCACCCGCACGAACCCCGACGTTCCCAAGCACCAGGGCCTCACGTTCTTCTTGGTGCCGACGTCGGCGCCCGGCTTCGAGCTGCAGCCCATCCGCACCCTCTCGGGCAAGCGCACCAACATGACCTTCTACGACGGCGTGCACGTGGGTGACGAGTGGCGGGTCGGCGAGATCGACGGTGGGTGGCAGGTGATGCTGGTTGCGCTGTCGTTCGAGCGCGGCGTGGCCGGCGGTGTGCGCGACGCCGAGCGCTTGTTGCGCATCGCCGAGACGCACGCGCGCGACGCGGTCGATGCCCACGGGCGGTCGTTGCTCGCGCAGGGCACGCGACGCGATGCGCTGGTTCGCCTCGCCATCGACACCGAGGTGGCTGACCTGCTCACCAGTCGCGCCGCGTGGGTCGCGGCGTCGGGGAAGCTGCCCGGCATCGAGGGCGCGGCAAGCAAGCTGTTCGCCACCGAGGCGCTCCAGCGCGGCATCAACCGCCTCGTCGACGCGGCCGGCCCCGATGGTCTGGTGCAAGCGCACGACGTGACCGAGCTGGGCGCGTTCTACGAGTACTGCTACCGGTTCGCTCCCGTCACCACCATCTACGGCGGAACGAGCGAGATCCAGCGCAATCTCATCGCGCAGCGTGGGCTCGGACTGCCGCGCGGTCGCTGACCGTCGACCATGGTGCGCCGCCTGCCCGGACTCACACTCGATCCCGAGGTCGAGAAATTCCGCGTCGAAGTGCGGGCGTTCCTCGCCGACGCGTTGGTGTCCGGCGGGCGCGACTTCTCCGACCTGACCGGTTGGGACGAAGCGTTCGAGCGCGACGTGGTGCGCGAGGCCGGTGCCCGGGGGTATCTCGGGATCAGCTTGCCGGTGGAGCTCGGTGGCGGCGGGAAGCCTCCGAGTTGGCAGGCCGCGGTCACCTACGAAGCGGCCTACCACGACGCACCGCTCATCGACACCGCCGCCGTCCTGGTCGCGCCGACGGTGGCGACGTTCGGTTCCGAGGTGCAGCGCGACACCATCGTGCGCGCATCATGCGCGGGCACGATCAACGCGTGCATCGCCTACACCGAGGGAGGCGCGGGCAGCGACCTCTCGAACATCGAGACCGTCGCAGCTCCAGAGGATGACGGCTTCGTGCTCGACGGCGAGAAGGTGCTGGTCACCGGCGCGCACAAAGCCGACTGGTGTTGCACGATCGCGCGCACCGATCCGTCGTCGAACGGACGGCGCGGGCTCACCATGTTCCTCGTCGACCTGGCGACACCAGGCGTCGAGGTCGAGCGCCGGGCCACCGCGAACCGATGGACGCTGTCGACCGTGCGCTTCGCCGGCGCACGCGTCGGGCACGACACCGTCCTCGGCGAGGTCGACAACGGGTGGCGACAGCTCACCGGTGCGCTGCTCGCCGAGCGCAGCGGCGTGGCATGGCTGGGATGGGCCACTCGCACGCTCGAGGCGTTGCTCGAACATTGCGCGGACACAGGTGACCGAGTCCTGCGCGCCGCGCTCGCCGACCTCGTGTGCCGCTGGTTCTCGGCCGTCGGGCGCGTCGAATGCGTGCTCGCCCGGCAAGACGAAGGCACACCGTCGATCACCGAAGGCGCACTGAGCAAGGTGTGCGTCACCGAGCTGCTGCCGCGCATCGCCCGCGTCGGCGCGGCTGCGCTCGGGCCAAACGCGCTCGCCGCGCCGGGCTGGTTCGGCGGCCCGCTCCCCGAGTGGTTCGCCTACGAGACGGTGGAACGTCTGCACCCGATGTTGAGCGTCGGTGCCAACGAGATCCAACGCACGACGATCGCCGACGTGGGCCTGGGCCTCCCGCCCGAGCCCCGGGCATGACGGAAGGAAGTGGAGGGACATGACGTACCGAGTGGTGGGATGGTCGACCGGCGGAGTGGGGCGCATCGCGATCCAAGCGATCGCGCGCCGACCCGATCTCGAGCTGGCCGGCGTGTGGGTGCACAGCAAGGAGAAGGACGGACTGGACGCGGGCACGCTGGCGGGCATCGATCCGCTCGGCGTCGCCGCGACCACCGACGCCGACGCGTTGCTCGCGCTCGCACCCGACTGCGTCTGCTACTCGGCATCGGGCGAGGAGCTCGACGCAGCCGCGGTGCCCGACCTCGTGCGCATGCTGGAGGCGGGCGTCAACGTCGTGACGGTGTCAACCCCCGGGCTCGTGCACCCCGCGGGCTACCACCGCGAATGGCGCGATCAGCTGGCAGCAGCGGCGACGCGCGGGAACGCCACGCTCTACGCGTCGGGCATCGAGCCCGGCTTCGCGGGTGATCAGCTCCCGCTCACGTTGATGACGATGAGCGACACCATCACGTCGGTGCGCACGCAGGAGATCTTCCGGTACGACGGGTATCCGGTCGCGTTCGTGATGTTCGACGTGTTCGGCTTCGGCAAGCCGATGGAGTACCAGGCGATCATGGCGATGGCGGGTGTGCAGTCGGGCACGTGGGGTCCGCCCGTGCGCATGATCGCCGATCGCCTCGGGGTCGAGCTCGACGAGATCCGCGAGACCTACGAGAAGGTCGTCACCCCGCGCACGCTCGAGGTGGCAGCGGGCACGATCGAGGCAGGCACCGTCGGCGCGGTGCGGTTCGAGACCATCGGTGTCGTCGACGGACGTGACGCGATCATCATCGAGCACGTGAACCGCATGGCGTCGGACCTTGCACCCGAATGGCCCACTGCGGAGCGCGACGGCACCTACCGAATCATGATCGAGGGCAACCCCGACCTCACCTGCGAGCTCACCGTCGGCAAGCCCGAGACCGCGAGCGACGACGGCATGGTCGCCACCACCATGCGCCTGGTGAACGCGATCCCCTACGTGTGCGACGCCCCCGCCGGCCTGCTCAGCTCCCTCGACCTCCCCCTCACCACGCCGAGGTACGCCCTCGCCTGACGAACTTGCGTCGTTCGTCGGGGCTATGAGCGGTACGAACGACGCAGGTTCGAATGGCTAGGCCGTGCTGAGGGGGCCGGCGTAGGCGGAGGCGACGGCGGCTTCGAAGGCGGGGTCGTGGAGGGGGTCGGTGACGTCGGGAAGGGCGATGCCGCGGGTGCTGCAGTCGTCCTTCCAGATCGCGAGCACTTGCGGGAAGGTGATGTCGTCGAGGTGGTCGTCGAAGACGCGCGCTTCCTCGGCGTCGTGGAAGCACTCGGCCTTCCACGAGATCGAGATGCGGACGTCGTCGCGACCGAACTCGCCGAAGTCGCGGTCGCCCTTGGCGATCCGCCAGCGGCCCGTTGCGTCGTCGTACGACAGCAGCGAATCGATGGGCACCAGCGCGAACCGGCCGTCGCCCACTGCTTCGACGCGGTGGAACATGAAGTCGTTGTCACCCACGACCGCGGAGTTCGACGGCGGCTCGATCGTGACCTCGGGCGCGTCACCGCCGTCGGGCCAGTAGCTGAAACCGCCGTTGGGGCCGTCGTAGTACCACGCGACCGCGGTCGCGACCTTCACCCGCCACCGCTCGAAGAGGCCCGACGCCGCCATCGCGCTCACGACCCACGCCGGGTACTCCGATCGCTCGACGCCACGAAACGTGGGGACGTCGGTGTGCTTGCGGTTCTGCGGCATGGGCGCGGTGAGGTTGGAGTACACGATGAGCGGGCGCACGATCTCGGCGTCGAACACCTGACCGGCGGCGTCGATCAGTCGTTCGTTGTGCAGCACCGACTCGACACCGTCGATGTGGACGGCGCGTGACGACGCCCAGTCGCCGCGGTAGATGGGCATGGTCATGAGCTCGTCGTCGACCATCACGCCGACCGCGTCGGGTGAACCGGAACGCGCGGCTTCCTTGTAGGCGTCGAGCGACGCCGCGAACTCGCGCAGCGACAGGAGCACGTGCCGGTACGGTCCGTTCGATTCGCACAGCCGCCACGCGAGCTCCGCATCGTCGAGCACGCCGCTGACGGTGACGGGTCGACGCGGTGCCAGATCAGTCGTCGGCATGGCGACGACCATACTCGGATGGCGTTTTCGACACCGCTAGCGTCCTCGCCCATGGGGACGGATCGCTCTCACCGGATCTCGCGTCGCGCCTTCATGGGCGCCGCCGGCGCGGCTGGCGCGCTCGCCGCATCCACTCCGTTCGCCAAAGCCGCGAACGCGCTCGCGCTACGGGCGGCGTCGACGGCCCCCGCGGGCTCCGACCTCGGTGCCATCGAGCACGTCGTCGTGATCATGCAAGAGAACCGGTCCTTCGACCACTACTTCGGCACCTACCCGGGTGTGCGCGGCTTCGACGACCACGGATCGAAGCTGGGTGCCTTCGCGCAAGCGTGGCCGGGAGGTCAGGCTCCGAAGTTGTTGCCGTACAAGCTCGACCACGCCACGCTGCAGTCGCAGTGCGCGGGCAACGTCGACGTCCCCGACCACGACTGGTTCCCGCAGCATGACAGCTGGGCGAAGGGTCGCAACAACCGCTGGCTGATCGCGCATTCGAAGCGGGACATCGACGGTCCGGCGCAGGCCCCGCTGGTGATGGGTTACTTCGATCGCGAGAACATCCCGCTGCAGTGGGCGCTCGCCGACGCGTTCACGATCTGTGACGCGTACCACTCGTCCGTATGCGGACCGACGATGCCGAACCGCCTCTACTCGGTGTCGGGGATGATCGATCCGGACGGCAAGCACGGCGGTCCGATCATCAGCACGCCCGACGTGAGCAACTCGGCCGAGATCGTCGGGAGCGTCGAGTGGGAGACGATCTTCGAAGTGCTGTCGGAGAACAAGATCAGCTGGAAGGTGTACCAACCGCCGAACTCGGCGGCGGGTCCCGAGATGAAGCTGAACCTCGCGCTGGGTTTCAACTCGCTGCTCTACTTCAAGCAGTACGTCGACGATCCGGCGAGCGAGTTGTACCAGCGCGCGTTCCTGCCCGTGTGGCCGGACGAGTTCGCGGCCGACGTGGCGTCGAACACGCTGCCTGCCGTGTCGTGGATGATCCCGACCGTGCCCAACTCCGAGCATCCGTCGGCCCCACCGACGAACGGCGCCGCCCATGTGGCGCGCATCCTCGACATCCTCATGTCGAACCCCGACGTTTGGTCGAAGACCGTCGTGTTCCTCACCTACGACGAGAACGGCGGGTTCTTCGACCACGTCGCGCCGCCGACGGCACCCGCGGGAACGCCCGGCGAGCACCTCACAGTGAAGCCGCTCCCCGTGCTCGCGGGCGGCATCGCGGGACCGATCGGGCTCGGCTTCCGGGTGCCGACGCTCGTGATCTCGCCGTTCAGTCGCGGCGGCCACGTCAACTCCGACACCTTCGACCACACCTCGCTGCTGCGCTTCCTTGAGCAGCGCTTCGGCGTGAAGGCGCCCAACCTCACCGCCTGGCGCCGCAAGACCGTCGGCGATCTCACCTCGACGTTGAACCTGGGCAGTCCCGACGTCGCCGCGTTCGTGCCGCCATCACTTCTGGAGAAGCAGAAGGAATTGGCCGACTGGTGCCCGGCGAACCAGTCGTCGGCCGCGTTGCTCGCGACACCGCCAGCACTGAAGATCAAGACGCCTCAGACGATGCCGAAGCAGCAGACGCGTCAGTCGTAGGCGTCTCGCCGGTCAGGTGAGCAGCGGCAGGCACGCGTCGAGACCCTCGATCGTGATGTCGTCACGGCGGTGTGGTGTCCACTTGGCCCGCGTCAGCACCCACCGCTGCATCCGCGCCGCCCCGCCTTCCCGATCGAGGATCTCCTCGCCGTTCGCCTCGTAGCCGTGGTGACGACTCACCGCCGCGGAGGCTGGGTTGTCGATGAACGATCCGCTCAACGCCTCCTCCGCACCGAGTCCGGCGAACGCGAAGTGGAGCACCGCGGCCCGCATCTCGGTGCCGATGCCGCGTCCTTGCGCGCGCTGCACCAGCCACGAGCCGGTCTCGACCGTGCGCCGCACCGCGAAGTGCTTGGCCTCGACCGACTGGATGCCGACGAGCTCGCCGTCGTGCGAGACCGCGAACGGCAACACCCATTCGTCCCGGGTCAGCAAGGCGCGTTGACGCCACCCATGTTGCAGCACCGAGCGCTCGCGCTCGGGTGACTCGAGCCGCGTCCACGGCACGGAGAACGGCATGGTCGCGGGATCGTGGACACCCTCGGCTGCGAGGTGCGCGAGCGCGACGAGGTCGTCGTCGTCGGGGCAACGCAGCTCGACGGTGGGAGTCCGGAGACGTAGTGCGGCGAACGGCCAGATCGCGGCGTCCATCGAGCCATGGTCCCATCCCCGCTGCTCGGATGCGGCCGGATTTCGTTGCGTAGGCTCCGCGTTCATGACCGACGGTGTGATCGAGCGTTACCTCGCGGCACTGGTGGCGGGCGACTGGGAGACCTTCGCCGACTGCCTCAGCGACGACGGCTTCACCCGCGTCGGTCCGTACGGTGACGTCAAGGCGACGAAGCCGGAGTACGTCGCGTTCCTCGCCGACCTGATGCCGACGCTGCCCGGCTACGCGATGGACGTCACCCGCGTCACGTACGCCGGATCGGTCGCCTTCGCGGAGCTCTCGGAGACGGTCGAAGTCGACGGCACTCCCCTGCGCACGCCCGAATGCCTCACCTTCGAGCTCGCCGACGACGGACGCATCCGCCGGGTCGAGGTGTTCACCCAGACCCGCCATCCGGTCTGACCACCCGACTGGCCCAAAAGGTAGCGATCTGTTTCACATGCGAGACGAATCGCTACCGTTTGAGGGGTGTCGACAGCGCGCAGTCCGCTTGCCCGGGAAGTCGGCGTGTTCACCGCGCCCCACTTCGACGAGCTCGACGCGTTCTTCGCCGAGCACGGCTTCGCCGTCATGCGCGGGCTCTACACCGAGCCGGAGCTGCAGGAGCTCGAGGTCGAGCTCGCGCATCAGCAGCAGCGGCTGCTGGCCGGCGAGCTCCCCGCGGTGTGCGGCACAGTGATCCTCGACGATCCCGACGCGGTGATCGACGGCGAACCGTTCGCCCACTACGTGTGCCACATCACCGAGGTGTCGCCGATCGCCCAGGCCGCGGCCTACCAGCCTGCGATGGTCGACGTGATCACGCGCCTGCTCGGACCCCAGGCGTGGATGCTCGAAGACGATCGCTTCGGCGTGGTGTACCAAGACGCTCGACCCGGGGAGCAGTCCGGCTACACCCGCATCGGTTGGCACTCCGACTTCCAGTCGGGACCGCATCTGGCGATCTGGCCGTCGGTTGCGTTCACCATCCACATCGACGGCACGTCGCCCCAGAACGGCTTCTTGCGCATCCTCCCCGGATCGCACCGAGGGGGCACCGACGAGATGCCGCTGGGCTTCGAGCACGTTCCCGGCGAGCTCGCCCTCTACTGCGAGCGAGGCGACGTCCTGCTGCACCACTCCGACCTGTGGCACAGCGCCGCGCGCGCCACCGACGACGGCGACGACGCGATCCGGCGCCACGTCCGCGGCAGCTGGTACGGCGGCGCGCGCCTGGAGCCCAACCACGGGCTCGACGACTTCGTGAAGAACGCTCGCCGCTGAAGGGTCGCTCCGTGCGCGACGATGCTCGTCATGCCGACTGATTCGCCTCGCGACCTCCGCGCCCTTCCCAAGGGCCATCTGCACCTGCACCTCGAAGGGTCGATGCGACCGTCCACCCTTGCCGAGATGGCCGACACCGCCGGCATCCCGGTGCCGGAGATCCGGGGCTACGGCTCGTTCACCGCGTTCGCCGACACCTACCTGGCCGCGTGCGCGGTGCTCCGGACGCCTGACGACTTCGCCCGCCACGTCTACGAGGTCGTCGAGGACAGCGTGCTCGACGGCGCGGTGTGGGTCGAACCGTCGTTCTACGCACCGCACCATCGCGACCGCTTCGGTGCCGACGAGGAGATCGTCGACATGGTGCTCGACGCGCTGCACGCCGCAGGCAAGCAGTTGGGAGTGGGGGTCGGGCTGATGCTGGCGGCGGACCGCACCGTCGATCCGGCGGTCGCGGCCGAGCAGGCGCGCATCGCGGCCTCACGCGCGGACCGGGGCATCGTCTCCTTCGGTCTCGCCAACGACGAGGCCATCGGTCCCCCCGAGATCTACGCCGAGGCGTTCCGGATCGCCAAGGACGCGGGGCTCCTCTCCGCACCACACGCCGGCGAACTGGCCGGACCGGAGTCGGTGCGCAGCGCGCTCGACACGCTCGATCCCGACCGTCTCCAGCACGGCGTCAGGGCGGTGGAAGATCCGGAGCTGGTGAAGCGGCTCGCCGACTCCGACATCGTGCTCGACGTGTGCCCGACGTCGAACCTGCTGCTGTCGGTGTACCCGTCGATCGCCGAGCACCCGCTTCCGCTGCTGCTGGACGCGGGCGTGCAGTGCAGCCTCAACGGCGACGACCCGCTGCTCTTCGGCCCGGTGTTGCTCGAGGAGTACGAGTTGGCGCGCACGAAGATGAAGCTCGACGACGCCGCGCTCGCCAACATCGCCCGAGCCTCGATCGACGGTTCGGGCGCGCCCGACGAGCTCAAGGTGTCGGTGCGACGCGACATCGACGACTGGCTACGGTGAGTTCCCGACACGACGCCGAGGGGGAGACGACCGTGGAGTACAACCCGTTCGCCCGGGACATCCAGACCAACCCGTATCCCGTGTACCAGTGGTTGCGCGACGAGGCGCCCGTGTATCACAACGAGGAGATCGGGTTCTGGGCGCTCTCCCGGTTCGACGACGTGCTCAACGCGCACCTCGATCCCGCGAGGTTCGTCTCGGGTCATGGCGTGACCATCGAGGGATACGACCGAGGCAACGACGTGCTCATCAGTCGCGACGAGCCGAGCCACACCTGGCATCGCAAGTTGGTCTCGAGGCTCTTCACCCCGCGAGCCATCTCGGAGCTCGAGCCCAAGGTGCGGGCGATCGCGGCCAACGTCCTCGACGGGGCGCGCGACGCCGGTGAGATCGACATCGTGTCCGAGTTCTCGACCCACCTGCCGATGATGGTGATCGCCGAGATGTTGGGCCTTCCGATGGAGACGCGCGAACAGCTCCGTCACTTCTCCGACGCCGTGCTCGATCGCACCGACGCCGACGACCAGGGCAACATCACGGAGGCGACCCAGGCCGCGATGGCGGGCGTGATGACGTTGCTCATGGAGATCGTCGAAGACAAGGCGCGCAACCTGGGTGACGACATCGCGTCTCTGCTGCTCACCGCCAAGGTCCGTGACGACGATGGCAACGAGGTCGCACTGACCCACGAACAGGTCGCGTATCGACTGCTCGAGCTCACCATCGCCGGGCACGAGACCACCGCCAAGTTGATCGCCAACGGCGTCGTTGCCCTCGACTGGTATCCCGACCAGCGGGCCGAACTGGTCGCCGATCCGTCGCTGATCCCCAACGCGGTCGAGGAGATGCTGCGCTGGGATCCGCCGTCGCACTACCAGGGCCGTTGGGTCGAGCAAGACGTCACCCTCCACGGCGTCACCATCCCGGCCAACTCGCGCGTCGTGCTCATCACCGGCGCCGCCAACCATGACGAGCGCGTCTTCGACGACCCCGAGTACTTCGACATCCACCGCGAGATCGAACGCCATGTCGGCTTCGGGTTCGGCATCCACCTGTGCGTCGGCGCGGCATTGGCACGGCTCGAGACGCGCATCGCGTTCGAGGAGCTGCTCGCTCGCTACCCGAAGTACGAGCTGCGGCAGCCGATGAAGCGCGCGTACTCCAGCAACGTGCGCGGGCTGTCGAACCTGCCGCTCGCCCTCGACCCCGCCGCGTAGGCGCATCGTGCGCGCCTGGCAGGCCATCGAGCACGGCGCGCCACGCGACGTGCTGAAGCTGGTCGAGGTCGACACCCCTGAGCCCGGACCGAGTGAGGTGCTCGTGCGCACCGACGCGATCACGCTCAACTTCAACGACATCGACGGTGTGTACGGCCGCTACGCGACGGTGCCAGTGCCCGCGCCATACATCCCGGGCATGGAGGTCCTGGGCGCGGTCGAGTCGGTTGGTGCCGGCGCCGACGACGCGCTCGTGGGAACGCGCGTCGTCGCGATCCCCACCGGCGCGTATGGGGGCTACGCCGAGTACGCGGTGGCGTCGGCGACCATGACCTTTCCCATGCCGGACCAGATCCCGCTGCCCGAGGCGGCCGCGATCCTCATGCCGTTCCACCTCGCGGCCCTGTCGCTGTATGTACGCGCCGGCGTGCGTGAGGGCGAGACGGTGTTGATCCATGCCGCCGCGGGTGGCGTGGGCTCGGCTGCGGTGCAACTCGCGAACGCAGCCGGCGCACGCGTGATCGCGCTCGCCGGGTCGGCGGAGAAAGCGCACTTCTGCGCGCAGCTCGGCGCCGATGTCGCGGTCGACACCAGCGCCACCGACTTCGTCGACGCCGCGCTCGAGGCCACCGGTGGGCGAGGCGTCGATGTCGCCTTCGACACCATCGGCGGAGAGATCACGACCCGCACGTTCCGCTGCATGGCGTTCGGCGGACGGCACGTGCTCGCCGGGTTCGCGTCCGGGATCGAGGACGAGGACAAAGGCATGGTCCCGCGACCGATCCTCTTCGGGAACTTCTCGCTCGTCGGCGTCTGCCTCGCCTACGTCGACGATCCGCTGGCGGTGAAGCAGGCCGTCGGGTCGAACTTCCTCTCTGGTGCGGACGCGCTCGCGTTGCACGACCAGGTGCTCGGTCTCGTCGCCGCCGGAACGGTACGTCCGCTCGTAGGACTGGATGTGCCGTTCGAAGATCTGCCGTCGGCCCTCGACGCCATGGAGCAACGCCGCACCGTCGGTCGCATCGTCGTCCGCGTCCACTGAAGCCATACCGGAGGCACAATCGGTGTGCTGCCATCGCGGCCATCGGGCATCCTTGTTCAGCCGGGTTCGCGCCGAGACCATGGTGGTGAACGAACGCTCGCGTCGGGTCATGACCGCATGCGGCATGCGCGAGGTGCGCAGGTTCCATCTGGAGTGGGTCGACCCGATCGCGGGCTCGGAGCTCGGCGAGATCGAATACGAGATCTCTCGCGACGACAACCTCGGTCGCTAGCCGTCTCAGCTGATGCGTTGCTGCGGGAGTCTCGTGGCGAGGTCGCACCAGTTGGGGCCCCAGAACCGCTCCATGATGGGCGCGCACCACTCCTGAGCCCGTTCGATCACGAACTGCGCCGGCACTTCGCCGAGCAAGCCGGTCGGCGATGGGTTGCGATTCGCGTGCACAGGTCGAAGTGTCGACGCCGGCACACCCGCGAAGCGCGCGAGGACCTCGACCGAGGAGTCGAGCTCCTCGGTCCGCACCACCAGGAGTTGGTCGGGAGGTACCTCGTCGAGCACTCGCTGGTTCGCATCCACCCAACCGCGGAGCCATGAACCGATGGGGATCAGCCCGGCTTCCTGAAGCACCGCCTCCTCGTTCGCGAAGCGGTTGCCGTACCGCAGGTACTTGGCGTGGAAGTACGAGCTCTCGGTGTTCAGGGATCTGATCCGCATGTCGACGGCAGAGTTGAGCCACGAGAAGCAATCACGGATCAGCAAGACGACCCGCGCGTCGGCGTACATGGCGGCGTGCGTGCCTGCCAACGCCGACATGTGGCCGGCGACGTCGACTTCGAGGTGGTAGCGCACACTCCTGCGGCGCAGCGCCGCCCGCACGCGCACCGAATGTGCGTCGAGCTCGCCGCTCCAAACCTTCAGGACCAGGGCGCGACTCCGCTCCCGGTCGATCTCATGGGCCGCGCGATACGAACCGAACATCTGCGTGAGGCTCGTCGTCCCCGATTTCCCGTTGCCGACTCCGAACAAGCGAAGACGACGAGGACGCAGATGAGCTCCAAGGCGGCTCAGACGGACCATGCGTCGCGAACGCTACCGCCGAGCTTGCGGACGTGCGGCTCGAACGACACACTCCCCGCGGCACTCGGCCCGGCGGCACGGCGAAGGGAACCCGATGTTCGAAGGCATGGAGCCGGTCGAGCTCGAGCACGAAGGGACGCTGCTGCGCGGGTACGCCGCAGTTCCCGACGGAACGAAACCGGCTCCCGCCGTCCTCGTGATGCACAGCGCGCTCGGGATCTCTCACCAGGTCAACGAGTCGACCGCACGCAAGCTCGCCGATCTCGGCTACGTCGGCGCCCAGGAGCCGTTCGCGAAGCTCTTCACGCAGGGGATGATCACGCGCGACGGCGCGAAGATGTCCAAGTCGAAGGGCAACGTGGTCTCACCGCAGGACTACGTCGAGCGCTTCGGCGCGGACACCGCGCGCTGCTACATCCTCTTCATCGGGCCGCCGTCGGAGGACGCCGACTGGCAGGACGCGGGCGTGGGAGGCGT
>Ga0081539_10004310_pt1 | contig 15906 bp, 15 predicted proteins | sample TabmetS4T2R2_FD_71023 | JGI IMG/M metagenome (GOLD analysis project Ga0081539, IMG submission 71023) | Tabebuia heterophylla rhizosphere microbial communities from the University of Puerto Rico - S4T2R2 | ecosystem: Host-associated > Plants > Roots > Rhizosphere ...
GTGATGAGCTCGGGCCGGAAGGCCTCCAGCAGCGTCGTGAGCGCCCGGCCGATCGACCCGGCGCCGCCGGTGACGAGCACGCGGCGCCCGCCGAGCGCCTCCTCGAGCTCGAGCACGGCCGGCACGGGATCGCGCCGCCGGGTCACGACCTGCCAGTCGAACCGCTCGCCCGGCACGCGGCGCGGCGGCCTGCGCCACGGTCCGGCGGGGCTCGGAAGCGCACGCGCGACGGAGCGGTAGCCCGCCTTCATCGCCGGCGAGGCCGCGGGGTCCGGCTCGTTGATCTCGGCGACGACGTACGGGAACAGCTCGCCGATCCGCGCGACGATCGGGTCCAGGTCGAGCTCGCCTTCGTCGTAGGGCATCCCCTCGCCGAGGACGCCCGCGGCGTTGGAGACGTGCGCCACCTCGCCGGCGGGGCCGAGCTCCTCGACGTAGCGCCCGAGCTCAAGGCCCTCCTCGCCCTCCAGCCCCCACAGCGAGGGATACGCGCCCGCGAACGTGTGGAACAGGGCGGCGTGGGAGGTGTCGAGGGTGAAGCCGAGCGCCGGGATCCGCGCCCGCCAGGCCAGCAGGTCGCGCCAGTGCCCGCCGATCGGCGTGAGGTAGACGCCGCCGGTGCGCATGCGCAGGACGGGCGGGACGTTCTCGATGAGCGGGGTGACCCCGCGCTCGCCGCACTCCTGCGCGTAGCAGCGCAGGAACGCCTCGACGGCGGGCTCGTCGACGCTCCCCGAGGCCCGCAGCTCCGCCGGCGTCTGCGGGATGAACAGGTGGATGGTGAGGACGCGGGAGCCGATGGCGGCCGCGAACCGCGCGCTGCGCGCGATCCCGGCGCGCGCCTCGGCGTCGAGCCGGTCGACGCGGACGAACGCGCCGCTGGGCCAGGCGACCGGCGCCTCGGCGGTGAGGACGACCTCGCTGCCGCTGATGTCCACCGCGCGGCGCACGACGTCGGCGGCCCGCGCGATCGCCCGATCGTCGCGCACGTCGCGCGGCATGAGGCAGAGCTCCAGGCCGGCCCAGGGCCCGCCCGCGAGCCGCTCGGCGACCTGCTCAGCCTCGGGAGCGGCCTTGAGCAGCGGGATGGAGGCGGAGCCAGTCGACATACGCTCCGACCGCCTCGGTGAGCGGCCGCGGCGTCAATGCTAGTCGGGCGTCGGACGGCGGCAGCGCGTAGGAGTCGCCCTCGCCGGCGGGCAGCTCGCCGCCGGGGAGCTCGATGGGGACGTCGGCGCCGGCCGCCGCGACGGCCGCCTGCGCTGCCTGCAGCAGCGGGGTCGCCACGCCGCTCCCCGCCCAGAGGACCGGCGCGGGCTCGCCGTCGGCGACGAGCCGCTCCAGGCCGTCGACGAGGTCGTCGACGTAGAGGAAGTCGCGCGTGCGCTGCGGATCGCCGGGGATCGTGATCGGCCGTCCGTCCAGTGCGCGGGCGGCGAACGCGGCGATCGCGCCCGTCGCGCCCTCCCAGGCGACCTGGCCCGGCCCGAACACGGAGGTCAGTCGCAGGGCGACGGCCCGCGCCCTGTGCAGCCGGCACGCCTCCTCGCCGAGGCGCTTGGACAGCCCGTAGGGATCGGGCGGCGGATCGATCCCGGCGCGTGCGGTGGAGGGGAGGACGAGCAGCGCGTCATGCCGCGCGCACGCCTCGAGCAGGTTCACCGTGGTGCCGACGTTCTCCCGGACCGCGGTCGCCGGATCCTCGCGGGCGCGCGCGGGATCGGGCACGCCGGCGAAGTGCAGCACGGCGGCGCAGCCGGCCACGAGCTCGCGGGCGGCCGGATCGCCGGCGTCGATGCGGTGGTCGACGTGCAGGTCGGCGGAGGCTGCCCGGCGCGCGCCGTGCGGCCGCGCGAGCGTGACGACGTCGTGCCCGCGGCCGGCGAGCAGCACGGCCGTGCGCCAGCCGAGGTAGCCGGTCGCGCCGGTGATCAGGAGCCTCATGCGCGCAGGTACCGGGCGAGGTCGTGCTCGTAGTGGAAGGGCGTCCGGAACCTCCATGCGGCGCCGCCTTCCGGCGCGCGGCCCTGGGCCAACGCCGCGACGTCGGCGACCGTCACGGTCTCAGCGACGACGTTGTGCGCCTCGACGCCCTCCGGTCGCGCCGCGAGCAGGATCCGCGCCGCGTCCTGCACATGGACGACGCCGATCGTCGCGCGCCCGCCGTCGTCGAGCGGGAGCGGCTCTCCGCTTGCGGCCAGCCGCCGGAACTTGTCGACCACGGTCTGCGACTCCGGGCCCACGTGCTCGACGGGCGACGGGCCGTAGACGATCCCCAGCCGCATGAGCGCGACGTCGAACCCGTGGCGCTCGGCGTGCATGCGCAGGCTCAGCTCCCCGTAGACCTTGGAGAGATGGGCGAGATCGCCCTGCGGCCCGTACGGGTGCTCCGGCCCGACGTCGCCGTGCAGCCCGGGCCCGTACACGTGCAGGGAGGAGCCGAAGGTCACGGGCAGGCCGCCGTGGAGGGCGACCGCCTCGGCGACGCGCCGCGTCCCGAGGACGTTGACCTCCTCCGTGCGGTCGGGCTCGCGGAAGGAGATCGGGCGGCTCGCCTGGGCGGCGAGGAGCAGCAGCCGCTCGGGCCGCGCCTCGGCGAGCAGCGCCTCCACCGCGGAGCGGTCGCGGATGTCGACGCTGCGCACCACGGCGCCGTCCTCCTCCAGGCCGTTGACCTGCCAGCGGTCGGTCGCGGACCAGTCGTCGGCCAGCGTGACGGGCTCGCCGGCGCGCAGCGCCTGCTCGGCGGCCGCTGCCCCGAGATAGCCGGCGCCGAGCACGAGCAGGCCTGCCACGGGCAAGGACCTTAGCTTCGCCCGTAGAATCGACCCCCATGTCCTTCGCCGATGCGCTGCGAGGGCTCGTCAGCGAGCCGGCGGTCGCGTGGGGGTTCCTCGTCGCGGCGGCCCTGACGCTTGCGCTGACGCCGGTCGTACAGCGTCTCGCGGTCCGCTACGACCTGCTCGATCACGGCGGCGATCGCCCGCGGATCCACCGCGGGCCGATCCCCCGCATCGGCGGCCTGGCGATCGCGGTCGGCATCCTCGTGCCGGCCCTCGCCTTCCTGGACCTCAGCGGGGCGATCCTCGGCATCGTCATCGGGATCCCGCTCGTGGCCGCCGTCGGCGTCGTCGACGACGTCCGCGGGCTCTCGGCCAGCGTCAAGCTCCTCGCGGTCACGCTCGTCGCGTGCGTGCCTGTCATCGGGTTCGACATGACGTTCGACCGCATCGGCCTCCCGTTCCTGGGGATCATCGACTTCGGCCCCGCCGCGGTCCCGATCACGCTGGTCTGGATCGCGCTGGTCGCGAACCTCGTGAACCTCATCGACGGGATGGACGCGCTGGCGGCCGGGATCGTCGCGATCGCCGCGGCGTCCTTCGCGCTGCTGGCGGTGTCCTTCGGCCGCGTCGAGGTCGCCGCGCTCGCGGCGATGGTGTGCGGCGCCACCGTGGCCTTCCTGCGCCACAACTACCACCCGGCGACGATCTTCATGGGCGACACCGGCGCGCTCACCCTCGGCTTCGTCCTCGGAGCGCTGGCCGTCGAGGGCGCGCTGAAGAACGCCGCCACGATCGCGCTCGCCGCGCCGCTGCTCATCATGGCCGTGCCGATCCTCGACACGTCGTTCGTCGTCGCCAAGCGGCTGAAGTACGGCCGTCGCCCGTGGGCGCCGGACCAGAACCACTTCTACCACCGGTTCCTGCGCATCGGCTACACGCAGCGCCGCACGGCCGCCTACCTCCACGTGTGGGCGGCGGTGCTCGCCGGCTACTCGATGTTGCTGCGGTTCGTCCCGCCGCGGCCCGGCGGCGAGTGGGACGCGTCGCACACGATCCTCGCGGGCGCCGTCGGACTCGGCGTCCTGGCCGGGTCGGTCTGGATGGTGTATGAGCTCGAGATCCTCAAGGCGCGGCACTTCCGGCTGCGCCGCGCCGCGCCGTCGGTCGAGGAGGAGGGCGCCGAGGCGGCCGTGGAGGAAGTGCTCGAGGCGACGCCCTGAGCTCTCCCAGGGCTAGGCCCGCCACGCGACTCCGAATGCGATCGGGTGGCCGCGAAGGGGCTCCCACTTGGGCTTCAAGGCCACCCACGCGTCGTCGATGAGCCGCTCGCGCAGCTCGGCCAGTCGGAAGCCGGCCGCGTGCGCCGCCGCGACGTGCTCGGAGAGCTGATGGACGTGCGTGACGATCGCCACCGGCTCGCCCGTGGCGTCGTCGAAGTGCGTCGGCATGCCGGAGGCCATGATGAAGTGCGGGTGGTAGCCGACGAGGACGTAGGTGCCCTCCGGGCGCAGGAGCCGGCGTGCCTCGGCGTACAGCGGGCGCAGGTCGTCGAGGTGCTCGTCGACGAGCGACGTCGTCACGAGGTCGTACGCGCCGCTCGGCAAGCCGGTCGCGGCGACGTCGGCCTCGACGAGGCTGCGGAACACGCCTTCGCGCCCGCAGGCCAGCTCGAGCATCTCCGGCGTGACGTCGACGCCGTCGATCGCCGCGGCGCCGTGCGCGTGCAGCCACGCGCCGGTGCGGCCGCTGCCGCACCCGAGGTCCGCGACGGTGGCGCCCTGCGGATGGATCTCCTCCAGGACGTCGAGCAACTCGACGTCCATCGCGTCCTGCACGGTCCGTTCGTAGGTCGGCGCCCAGGCGCCGTAGCCCGTGCGGGCGTCGACGGTGCGGTAGCCGCGGCGGTCGAACTGGGCGAAGCTGCTCATCGCACCCATGGAAGCGCAAGCTCGAGGAGCTCGCGCGGATCGCGCAGGGTGGGCGCCGCGCCGGCGTCCTTGCGCTCCACGACGATGTCGCCGGGATCGCGCAGCAGCCGCAGCCGCCCCTGGTGCACGAGCAGCTCGTCCACCGCACCCAGGCGCCCCTCGAAGATCGACCAGACGGGCGTGCCCAGCACCGCCGCCTCGCGGTTCATGGTCCCGCCCGCGGAGACGAGCAGGTCGGCGAGCGCGACCAGGCTGCGCCCGTCGACGGCGCGCCGGGGGACGTGCACGCCCTCCAGCCCGAGGGAGGCGACCGCCTCGGCCTGCTCCGGCGTGCGGGGCAGCACGACCGTCTGCGCCCCGCCAGCGCACAGGCGCTCCAGCACGCGCGGCAGCAGCGCGCTCTCGGCGCCGCCGAGGTAGAGGGCGTACGCGGGCGGCGTCCGCACCACCGCGAGCGGCGCGCCGGGCTGCACGCCGAGCCGCCCGGGGAGCCCGGCGTCGGCCTCGAAGCCGTGCAGGTAGTACTCCTCCTTGAGCCCGGGATAGCGGATGAGCTTGTCGCCCCGGGCGCCGAAGCGCGTCAGGCGCTCGGCCGGGATCGCGTCGGGCACGAGCACGCGGTTGGCGAGCCTGCAGTTGACGTGGTGCTGGAGGACCGCGAACTCGTAGTCGAACATCGTCGAGTTCGGGATCCGCAGCGCGCGGCACGCGACGGGGAGGTCCGTGGAGCCGTGAGCCAGAGCGGCGTCGAAGCCGCGGCCGGCGCCGAAGCGCAGCATCCGCGCGACGCGGTCCGCAGCGGCCCGCGCCTTGTCGACCTTGCGCACGCCGCCGTAGCGGCCCAGCGTCGTGTACGGATGGCCCCAGTCGTCGAGCAGCTCGAGCGTGTGCGAGAGCGGGCGCGCGGTGATGTCGACCTCATGCCCGGCCGCCTCGAGGCGCTCCACCAGCGGGCGCAGGACGACGACGTGGGCGGTGTTCGTGAGGTCGATCCAGACGCGCACGACCCGGCAGCCTATGGATGGCAAGTTGACAGTCATACTGCCATTTGGCAGCCTGTCTGTCAGATGGTAGACCGGCTGACACCGACGACCCCGCTCCGCGAGCGCCGTCGGCTCGTGGCGCGCCAGGCGCTGCTCGATGCCTACGTCGAGCTTGCGCTCGAGGGTGGCGCCGAGGCAATCACCTTCGCTCGGCTCGCAGAGCGCGCGGACGTCTCCGAGCGCACGGTCTTCCGCCACTTCGCATCGCGCGCCGAGCTCGACGAAGCGTTCGATGCCCTCCTGCTCGAGCGCATGGGGTTCCTCGGCTTCCCGACGCGGCTGGCGGACGTGCCCGCGTTCATCGAGGACCTGCACGGGCGCTTCGATGAGCTCGCGGATCTCATGACCGTTGCGGTGCGGACCGCCACGGCCCGCCTGCAACCCGCGCAGGAGCGCCGGCTCGCCGAGCTGCGCGACGCGCTGTCGGACGACCTCGAGGCGCTGCCTGGCGACCGGACGGAGGAGGTCGTCGCGGTGCTCGACCTCCTGATCAGCGCCACCTGCTGGCACCGCCTCCACCACTTGGCGGGCCTTACGGACGGCCGCGGCCCGCGCGCCGCCGCGGAGACAGCGCGCGCAGTTATCGATCGCATCACCCGAGAGCACCCCAAGGAGGGGCTATGAGCGCTGCAGCTGCACGAACGACCACGCCGTACTGGTACGCCGGCCACCTGTTCGAGTTCCTGCTCGAGCCGGAGGACACGGGCGGGTCGATGGCGATCCTGCGCATCACGTGCCGGCCGGGCTTGAACCCGCCGGCGCACGTCCATCACAACGAGGACGAGGTGTTCCACGTCCTCGAGGGTCAGGCGGCGTTCCTCGTGGGGGATCGCGTCGTGGAGGCGGGTCCGGGCGAGACGGTGTGGCTGCCGCGTGGCGTGCCGCACGCGCCGCGGTTCGACTCCGAGATCGTGCGTTGCCTCGTGGTGTTCACTCCTGGCGACAACGTGAAGCTGTTCCGCGAGTTCAGCGTCCCTGCCGACGACCACGTCCTCCCGCCGCTCGGCGAGCACCTGCCCGACTTCGAGGCGTTGGGACGGCGGATGGCCGAGCTGGGCATCCCGATCGTGGGGCCGCCGCTCGCGTAGAGCGCCATCGCGCTCCGGCGGCGTGGACAACCCCCGGAGCGCCCGCGCCGGCTTGCGACCGGCCCGAACGACTGGTACAACCAAAGCACTCCCCCGAGTGGGAGGAGCTTCTATGACCGCCTTCGCAGCCAATCCCCTTCGTCCGATCGTCGCGCCTCGAGGCGTCTCTCGAGTCGCAGGCATGACGAAGCGCACGCTGCCCGCGGTCTAGCGTCATCGCACGCCGGATCCCGGGCCATCCGCCCGAAGATCCGGTCCCTCCCAGATCACGAGAAGGCTCCGGCTCCGACGGGCGACTCCGTTGTCACCCCCACCCAAAGGAGCGCCGCAGGCATGCAGTCCCTTCTCACCCTCGAGGTCCTTCGGTCAGAGCACCCCGGAGACGGTCCGCCGCGCACATGGCAGACGCAGCACCCGTCGTTGCCGCCGCCGCGCCGCCGGCGGCTGCGCCGGGGCGCCGCCCGCCGGCTCGCCGGCCTCGCCGTCCGCGTGGACAGCGAGAGCGCCCGAAGTGCCCTCGCGCGCTGACGAGGCACCCGTGGAGGCGGCGAATCGCCGCCTCCACGGCTAGCCTGCCCTCGATGCACGCCGCAGCCTCGGGCGCCGCGCGGGGTTCGTAGCCACCGTGCGCCGAACCCTGATCCTCGCCGCCCTCGCGCTTGCGGCCCTTCTCGCCGCCCCCGCCGCGCACGGCGCCGTGCTCGTCGGCATCGCCGACCAGAAGCCGGCGATGTTCACCGACGCGCGCTTCGCCGACCTCGGCATCCGCCACGCGCGCGTGCAGGTGCCGTGGGACGTCTTCTCCTACCCGGCGCAGCTGGAGGAGATCGATCGCTGGCTCACCGCCGCACACTCAGCGGACGTGGAGCCGCTGATCTCCTGGGGCCACTCGCGCGTCAACCGGCGCCTGCTGCCCTCGCCGTCGCGCTTCAAGTACGAGTTCCGCCGCTTCCGCGAGCGCTACCCCTGGGTGACGACGTTCGCGACCTGGAACGAGGCGAACCACTGCGGAGAGCCGACCTGCCATCGCCCGAAGCTCGTCGGCGCGTACTGGAGATCGCTCACGCGCGAGTGCCCGAGCTGCACGATCCTGGCGGCCGAGCTGCTGGACATGCCGAACATGGTCAGCTGGGTGCGCGAGTTCCGCACCTACGTCGGTCGCGAGCCGCGCGTGTGGGGCCTGCACAACTACGTGGACGCCAATCGCTTCCGAACCACCGGGACGAGCCGATTGCTGCGCACGGTCGCGGGCGACGTGTGGCTTACCGAGGTGGGCGGGCTCGTCTACCGGCGCAACCGTCCGGCGACCGGGCGCAACCAGGTGCGCCTGCGCGAGTCCCCGTCGCACGCCGCGCGCGCGACCGAGTGGCTGCTGGACCGCCTGCTGCCCATCAGCATCCGCCTGCGGCGCGTCTACTTCTACCACTGGGATGCGTCGACGCTGCGCGACTCGTGGGACTCCGCGCTCATCACGCCCGGCGGCAGGGGGCGCCCGGCGCTGCGGGTGCTGCAACAGCACGTGCGCGACGGCGAGATCCAGCCGCCATCCACGTGAGACTCGCGGTCATCTCCGACACGCACCTGCCGCGCGGCGCGCGCCGCCTCCCCGATCGGTGCGTCGAGCTGCTGCGCGGCGCCGACGCGATCCTCCACGCGGGCGACCTCTCCTCGGCGGCGACGCTCGCCGATCTCCGCGCGCTCGGGCCGCCGCTGCACGCCGTGCACGGCAACGTCGACGAGCCGGCCGTCCTGGCCCGGCTCCCGGCCGCGCTCATGCTGGAGCTCGAGGGCGCGCGGATCGCGATGCTCCACGACAGCGGTCCTGCGGCCGGTCGCATAGCCCGGATGCGGACGCGCTTCCCGGACGCGGACGCCGTCGTCTTCGGCCACTCGCACATCCCGCTGCACGAGACGGGGCCGGACGGGCTGCAGCTCTTCAACCCCGGGAGCCCGACCGACCGCCGCCGCCAGCCGCACCACACGATGGGCCTCGCGGAGGTCAGCGACGGCGTGGTGCGATTCGAGCTGGTAAGGCTGGACTGAGCGCGGCTGCTACGGGCTGACGACGACGAGCTCACGGATCGTCTCGCCGAGCAAGGAGCCGAGCGTCTCGGCGAGTGACGCGCCACCTGACGGTCGAGCAGGCGCTGCGGATCGCGCGCGCGGCGGCCGGCGGGCCGATCGACGTACGCGACCTCGGACTTCTCGAGTCTGCCCTGCATCGGCCGCGCGCGAGCGTGCTGGGCCAAGAGGCGTATCCGGATCTCTTCACGAAGGCCGGCGCTCTGCTGCACTCGCTCGCCCGAAACCATCCCCTGGTTGACGGCAGCAAGCGACTCGCCTGGCTCGCCACCTGGGTGTTCCTGGCGAAGAACCGGATCGAGCTCGACCCCGCGACGCATGAGGCCTATGACCTCGTCGTCGCCGTCGCGGCCGGGGAGCTCGACGACGTCCAGCAGATCGCGTCGGCGCTGACCGCTTTCCGCGTTCGGATGTGCGGGAGCGCTGCGCCGCAAGCTCCCGCGAGCCTGCGGCGCGATTGCGCCCCTCGGGTCAGGCCGCCGCTTCCGCCAACGCGTCGGCCTTGCCGCGGCAGTCGTAGAGCCCGCTCGAGCTCGTGCTGCCGGCGTTCGCGGCGTCCCCACCGGACGAGGTGCCCTCGTAGGCCGAGGAAGGGATCGCGGTGCAGACGTTCGCGACCGCGGACATGACCGTCGTCGAGCCCGTGCGGCCGTCGCGGCCCATGCCACCCATGCCGCCCATCTGCCCGCCGCTCAGGACCCACCGGATGTTCCCGGAGCGGACCTCCTCGGCGAACCAGGCGACGCTGGGCTCGCTCTCCCGGCCGGAGAAGCCGCCGATGCCGGCGACGTCGGCGTCCGACTGGATGATCGCGTTGGAGGCACCCGACTGGCTGGACACCGCCACGGTGCCGCCGCCGTGCGACCGGGTGTAGGAGAGGACCTCGGTCAGGTTCGAGGAGCCGCCGAACATGCCGCCCCCGCCCGGGCCGCCGAAGCCGCCGCCCTGACCGCGCGGGCCGAAGCCGTTGCCGAAGGCGCGCGCACGGAACCCGCCGCCCATGCCGCCCGGCCCGCCCATCGCGGCGCTCGCCGGGCCACCGGCGGGGAACGTCCCGTTCGTGGCATGGCCGAGCGTCTGCACGGACCAGATCGCGGGACCGGCGAGGGCCGCCGCGAGGAAGGCGCCCACCGCCGCCGCGCGAATTCGGAGCGCGGCGACGGTGGCGAGCGTCGCGGCGGTTGCGGCGCCGGCGACGAGGAGGACCGGGATGAGCCAGTCCAGATCGCCCGCATCGTGGATCACGGCCAGCTCGACGATCACTCCGGCGGCGATGGCCGGCGGCGCCGCGATGCGCGCGACCTTCCCGCCTCGCAGCAGCTCGGCCGCCGAGCCGCCGGCCAGCGAGGCCGTGAACGGGGCGAGGAGCGAGACGTAGTACGGGTGGAAGATGCCCGAGGCGTAGCTGAACGCGACGGCGATCGTCAGGAAGGCTCCGCCGGTCGCGATGAGCCAGCCCGTCCGCGCGTCGCCGCGGCGCAGTCGGCTCGCGGCGAGGATCGCCAGGCCGCCGACGATCACGAAGCCGTAGAGCCATCCGGCCTGCGCGCCCATCGCCTCGTTCAGCAGGCGTAGCGGACCGGTCTCGCCGCCGAAGAGGCCGCCGCCCGGTCCGCCGCCACCGCCGAAGTTGCGGGCGTTGCCGCCAGGGCCGCCGGCCTGGCCGGCCAGGCGCCCGAGGCCGTTGTAGCCCAGGATGAGCGACCAGATCGAGTTGTCGTCGGTGCCCGAGACGTAGGGGCGATCGGCGGCGGGCGTCAGCGCCATGAGCAGCGGCCACGCACCACCGACCACGATCATCGACGCGCCGCCCGCGAGCAGCTGCCGGGCCGACGCGAGCCAGCCCCGCGGGGCGATCCACATGTACGCGGCGGCGAGCGCCGGCACGACGAGGAGCGCCGCGCCCATCTTCGCCTCGAAGCCGAGGCCGACGCACGCGCCGGCGAGGACGAGCCAGCGGGTGCGGCCGTCCTCCAGAGCGCGGACGACCGCCCACAGCGCGCCGACCGAGCAGAGGACCAGCAGCGCGTCGGGGTTGTTGTGGCGGAACACCGAGACGGCGATGGGGGTGATGGCGAGTGTGAGGCCGGCGACGAAGCCGCCGGCGCGGCCGAAGCGCCGGCGCGTGAGGTCGTGCGTGAGCCCGACCGCCGCGACGCCCATGAGCGCCTGCGGCACGAGGATCGACCACGACGAGAGCCCGAACACGCGGGCCGACAGCGCCTGGACCCAGAGCGCGAGTGGCGGCTTGTCCACCGTCATGACGCCGCTTGGATCGAAGGACCCGTAGATGAACGCGTGCCAGCTCTCCGTCATGGAGCGCACGGCGGCGCTGTAGTAGGTGTTCGCCCACCCGTTCGCGTCCAGCGACCAGAGGTTGAGGACCGCCGCGAGCACGAGCAGGCCCAGCAGCTCCGGCCGGGCGACGAGGCGCGCCAGGCGACTGGCCGCCACCGGCTCGGCGGTCGGCGACTGGGGCGTCTGTCGAAGCGCGGGGGCGGCGACCGGAGCGTCGGCCGGGGCTCCGCCACGGAGCCAGAGGTTGCCGGCCATGGTCAGCCGATCGCGTTCGGGAGGAGCATGTGGGGAGGATCGACTCCGGCCCTCAGGCGCGATCGAGAGGATCCTGAGGATCTGCTCAGAGCTGCCGGTCCACGATGATCCGCGCATGCTCGACGTCGCTGCCGTCCGCGCGCAGTTCCCCGCCCTCGCGACAGGCGCCGCGTTCCTCGACGGGCCCGCCGGCTCGCAGGTGCCGCTCGCCGTCGCCGACGCGATGCGCGACCAGCTGCTGCGAAGCACGGCGAACTCGGGTGGCGCGTTCGCGGCGTCCGTCGAGGCCGATGAGCTGGTCAGGCGCGCACGCGCCGACGCCGCCGAGCTCACCGCGTCGTCCGCGGACGAGATCGCGTTCGGCCCCAACATGACGACGCTGAACTTCGCGCTGGCGCACGCCGTCGCGCGGACGTTGCGCGCCGGCGACGAGATCGTCGTGACCGACCTCGATCACGACGCGAACGTCGCGCCCTGGCTGCGCGTCGCGGAGGATCGCGGGTTCGTTGTGCGGGTTGCGCCGATCGCTCCGAGGGACGCGACGCTGGACCTCGACGCGCTCGAGGCGCTGCTCGGCCCGAGGACCCGCATCGTCGCGTTCACGCTCGCGAGCAACGCCGTCGGCTCGATCCCGGACGCGCGGCGCGTCGCCGACGCAGCCCACGCCGTCGGAGCGCTGGCCTGGGCCGACGGGGTGCACCTCGCGCCGCACCGCCGCCCGGACCGCGCGGCGGTCGGCGCCGACGTCCTGCTGTGCTCCCCGTACAAGCTCTTCGGCCCGCACCTGGGGATCGCGGCGATCCGCCGCGACCTCGCGGAGTCCTGGCCGGCGGACCGCGTGCGGCCCAGCCCCCAGGACCCACCCGGCCATCGGTTCGAGACGGGGACGCCCTCGTTCGAGGCGCTCGCCGGGCTGGTCGCCGCGATCGGGTACGTCCGTACGATCGGCGACGGGGACCTCGCGGCCGCGTACGCCGCCATCCGCGAGCGGGAGGAGTCGCTGGCCGTGCGCGCGCTGCGCGGGCTGGCGGAGCTGCCTGGCGTCGAGCTGCACGGCATCGCCGATCCGGCGCGGGTCGCGGAGCGCACGCCCACGTTCTGCCTCACCGTCGAAGGCCGCGATCCCCGCGAGGTCGCCGAGACGCTCGCTCGCGCCGGGATCAACGTCTGGGACGGCGACTTCTACGCCTATGCCCTCATCCGGGCGCTTGGGCTGGCGGAGGATGGCGGCGCCGTCCGCGCCGGACTCCTGCACTACACGAGCGAGGAGGAGGTGGACCGGCTGCTGGAGGCGCTCGCGCCCATCTAGAGGGCCGCGCGGATCTCCTCGATCGAGTCGCGCAGCTCTTCCGGGTCGTCCGCGCAGTACAAGGGCCCCTCCCCGTCGCACAGCAGCCGACGCGTCATGGCGACGCCGCGCACGTCCACCCCCTCACCGCCGAGCTCGACCGCGAGCGCGAGCATCGACGGCGCGCAGGCGCGTACGGCCCGACGGCTGACGTGGACCGCGGCCGTGATCTGCAGCTGCGTCGAGCGAGCGTCCTCGACGGCACGCCGCAGGCCCTTCGCGAGTCCGGCGCGCGTGCGCGCGCGCAGAAGGTAGGCGGCGCGCACAGCGAGGTCCCGCGACGACGCGGGTTGCGCGCCGTCGGCGAGCGCGAGGTCCAGGCGCGACGCCAGCAGCCAGGTGCGCAGTGACGAGCGGAGGCCGCCGTGCAAGGCGGGAGGCGAAGCCAACGTCATACGCAGGAAGCATCGGTCGCCCAGGTTGAGGCCACGTCGAGATGCGCGGCGCCCGTCGCAAGATCCTGTCAAGAGCGCGCCGACGCCTTGCGGCCTGCCCCGGCTCTACGCTTTTCACAGTGACGCGCCGCGACCCATTCGGCCTGCTCAGCGACCGCCGGCCCAACCCGTGGGCGGGGCTGCTTGCGGCGCTGTTCGGCATCGTGGTGACGACCGCGCTCGTCTTCCCGCTCAAGGAGATCGCCCCGGTCGCGGCGCTCATCATCGTCTACCTCGTCGCGGTGCTGCTGGTGTCGATCGGCTGGGGCGCCGTCCTCGGCGGCATCACGGCGCTCGCGAGCGCGCTCGCGTTCAACTGGTTCCACATCCCACCGACCGGCCGCTTCACGATCGCCGAGGCGGAGAACTGGGTGGCGCTCGCGGTGTTCGTCGTCGTGGCGCTCGTCGCGAGCTGGCTCGCGGAGTCCGCCCGGCGCCGCACCCAGGAGGCCGAGCAGCGCCGCCGCGAGGCCGATCTCGCCGCGGAGCTCGCACGGCTGCTCCTGCGCGGCGAGGACCTCGCGAGCGTCCTGCCCGCCGGCGCCCAGCGGCTCGCAAGGGCGCTCGGCGTGCCGTCGGCGGCGATCGAGATGCGTCCCGTCGAGGGCGACGAGCGCCGCGTCGCGTTCCCGCTTCGCGAGGGCGGGCGGCAGGTCGGCACGCTGCTGCTGCCCGCCGACCTGCCCGAGAGCGCGCTGCGCCGTGCGCAGGAGCGGGTCGTCCCGCCGCTGGAGGCGCTGCTCGGCGCCGCCGAGGAGCGCGACGAGCTGCTGGGCGACGTCGTGGAGACGCGCGCCCTGCGGCGCAGCGACGTCATCAAGACCGCCCTGTTGCGGGCCGTGAGCCATGACCTGCGATCGCCGATCACGGCGATCGTCACCGCCGCCGAGCCGCTGACGGCGGAGCACGTCGACGACGCCGAGCGCCGGGAGCTCGCCCGTGGCATCCAGGAGGAGGCGCAGCGCCTCTCGCGGCTCATCGAGAACCTGCTCGACCTGTCGCGACTGGAGGCCAACGCGGCGGAGCCGCGCGCGGAGTGGTGCTCGCTGGAGGAGGTGCTCCAGGCCTGCATCGACGGACTCGGCCTGCCGGAGGGCACGTTCAACCTCTCCATCCAGGGCAAGCTGCCGCTCCTGCGCGCCGACGCCGCGCAGCTCGAGCGGGCGTTCGCCAACCTCTTGGAGAACGCGAGCCGCCACTCAGGCGGGCACCCCGTCTCGGTCCGTGCTCGTGCGGTCGGGCAGCGCGTCATCGTGCGGGTGGTCGATCGCGGGCCCGGCATCCCGGCCGCCCAGCGCGAGCGCGTGTTCGAGCCGTTCTACCGCGCCGGCACCGCGCGGTCGGGCCACCGTGGATCCGGCCTTGGCCTCGCGATCGCGCGAGGGTTCATCGAGGCCAACGGCGGCACGATCGCCGCGGAGTCGCTTCCCGGCCAGGGGACCACCTTCGTCGTGGAGTTCCCCCACGTCCCCGTGGCGCCTCACGAGACGCCCGCCGAGCCGAGGGGCGCGCCGACGACGCCATGAGCCAGCCGCGCCGCCGCGTCCTGGTCTGCGACGACGAGCCGCAGATCCTGCGGGCCCTGCGGATCGTGCTGCGCGACGCGGGGTTCGAGGCGATGCCGGCGGCGACCGCGCAGGAGGCGCTCGACCTCGCAGCGCTGCATCCTCCGGACGCCGCGATCGTCGACCTGGTGCTCCCCGACGGCGACGGGATCGAGGTCACCCGGACGCTGCGCGAGTGGACGAAGGCGCCGATCATCGTGCTGTCCGCCGTCGGGGAGGAGGACGAGAAGGTCCGCGCGCTGGAGGCCGGCGCCGACGACTACGTGACCAAGCCGTTCGGCCCGCGCGAGCTCGTCGCGCGGCTGCAGGCCGCGCTGCGCCGGTCGGCGCCCACGCCCGGCGAGCCGGTGCTGCGCGCCGAGGGACTCGAGCTCGACCTCGCGGCGCGCATGGTGCGCCGCGACGGAGAGGAGATCCACCTCACGCCGATCGAGTACGGACTCCTGACCGCGCTCATGACCAACCGCGGCCGCCTGCTCACCCATCGGGCGCTGCTCGTGGAGGTCTGGGGCCAGGCCTACGCGGAGGACACCGCGACCCTGCGCACCCACATCGCCAACCTGCGCCGCAAGATCGACCCGGACGGCGCGAGGCGCTACATCCGAACCGATCCCGGCGTCGGCTACCGCTTCGCGGTCTGAGCCGGCAGCTGGACCGTGGCCCGGATCGCACGGTGGTCGCTGCCCGGGACCATGTGGACGCCCGTGGCCGTCACCTCCGCGCGGCGGTCCACGAGCACGTGGTCGATCGCGATGCGCAGGCGCCGGCGAGCGGGATACGTCCCGTTCAGGCCCTGGCCGGTCGCATCGGCCGCGTCCGCGTACCCGCTCGCGATGAGGTCGCGCAGCTCGCGGTGGTCAAGCGTTCGCCATCCGCACCACCCCCGCGGGACGCGCCGCGTCGGTGAGCGGGTAGCGCGACATGATGCCCGTGCCCTGCGCTCCGGGCCGCGCGTCGAGCACCCGGTAGGGGAAGCGGCTGCGAGCGCCCGCCGCGTCGAGCGCCTTGACCGCGGACGGCGGCATCTCCTGGAGGCTCAGCAGGCCGACGTCGTAGCGGTCGACGAGGGCCATGATCGCGCG
>Ga0081539_10004311_pt1 | contig 15902 bp, 6 predicted proteins | sample TabmetS4T2R2_FD_71023 | JGI IMG/M metagenome (GOLD analysis project Ga0081539, IMG submission 71023) | Tabebuia heterophylla rhizosphere microbial communities from the University of Puerto Rico - S4T2R2 | ecosystem: Host-associated > Plants > Roots > Rhizosphere ...
TCCTGGTCACCGTCGAGTTCGACTACGAGCCGGAGCCGCGACCCGACCCGTTCTCGGACCGCCGACCCGGGTTCGACCTGCGGACCACTAAACGCTGCCGCACCATTCGCACGACCACCCACGCCGCCGACGGCGTCGACCGGGTCGCCAAGGAGTACCGGTTCACCTACGACCAGGCCCCGTTCAACGGCGTCTCGCTGCTGGCCCGGGTGGAGGCCGTCGGCCTCGACGACCAGGGCCTACCCCCGGGGCAGCCACCCAACGAGGAGCCCCTACCGCCGCTGACCTTCACCTACTCAAGCTTCGACCCAACCGGGCGGCGGTTCGAGCGGCTGACCGGCCAGGGCCTGCCCACGGCCGCGCTCAGCGACCCGACCCTGGCCCTGGTCGACCTGCATGGGGTCGGGCTGCCCGATGTGGTGGAGCTCGGCTCCACGGTGCGGCGCTACTGGCGCAACGCCGGCGGCGGCCGCTTCGAGCTGCCCCGGCTGCTGGAGCTGGCGCCGCCGCTGTCGCTGGCCGACCCCGGCGTGCAGCTCCTGGACGCCGATGGCGACGGGCGCACCGACCTGCTGGTCACCGCTACCACCGGCGGCAACGGGGAAGCCCGGTCGGCTGGGTACTTCCCGATGACGTTTGCGCCCGGGTGGAGCCTCCGCTCCTTCCAGCCCTACCGGCAGGCGCCGACCGTCAGCCTGGCCGACCCCGCCGTCAAGCTGGTCGACCTGGACGGCGACGGCCTGACCGACGTGCTGCGGTCGGGCAGCCGGCTGACCTGCTGGTTCAACGACCCCGATCCCCGCCGGGCCTGGCAGCACACCACCGTAAGCAACGGCAGCGCCGCCGAGGTCGACCTGGCCGACCCGCGGGTGCGGCTGGCCGACATGACCGGCGACGGGCTGCAGGACATCGTGCTGGTGCGCAGCGGCAACCTCACCTACTGGCCCAACCTGGGCCGCGGCCACTGGGGGCCACCGGTGACCATGGGCCGCTCGCCGCGGCTGCCTGACGGCTACGATCCCCGCCGGGTGCTGCTCGGCGACGTGGACGGCGACGGCGCCGCCGACCTGGTGTACGTGGACGACGGCCGGGTGCTGCTGTGGGGCAACCAGTCCGGCAACGCCTTCACCGACCAGCCGGTCACCATCACCGGCACCCCCGACGTGGTCGACACCGACGCCGTCCAGCTGGCCGACCTGCACGGCACCGGCATGGCCGGACTGCTCTACAGCCGCCCGGCCGACGGCACCGGCCGAACCGGCCTGCGGTTCCTCGACCTCACCGGCGGGGTCAAGCCGCACCTGCTGGCCGGCATGGACAACCACCTGGGCGCCGTCACCCGGGTCACCTACCGGCCATCAACCCAGGAGTACTTGCGCGACCAGGCGCGCCCGGCCACCCGCTGGCGTACCACCCTGCCGTTCCCGGTGCAGGTGGTCTCGCACGTGGAGGTGACCGATGCTTTCTCGCACGGGCGGCTGACCACCGAGTACCGCTACCACCATGGCTATTGGGACGGCGTCGAGCGCGAGTTCCGCGGCTTCGCCATGGTCGAGCAGCTCGACACCGAGACCTTCGACCAGGCGCCGACCGGGCCCGACTCCGTCCCCGCGGTGCACTATTCGCCGCCCACGCTGACCAGGAGCTGGTTCCACCCGGGGCCGGTCGCCGCCGTCGAGGCGGGGGAGTGGACCGAGCTGGATCTCAGTCACGAGTACTGGGACGGCGACGGGTCGATGCTCACCCACCTCAAGGAGGAGGTGAGCGGGTTCCTCGGCGGCTTGTCCCGGGGCGCCCGCCGGGCCGCCCTGCGGACCCTGCGCGGGCAGCTGCTGCGCAGCGAGCTGTACGCCCTGGACGGCACCGACCGCCCCTACACGGTCACCGAGGCGATCTCCGGGATCCGGGAGGTCACCGACTCGCTCTGCGGAGAACCGGAGGAACCACCGCCAACCGACCAGCCGGACCAGGACCAGGTTCAGCAGCGGATCCTTTTCCCGTTCGTCCGCGGCCAGCGGACCACCCAGTGGGAACGCGGCGACCAGCCGATGACCCAGTTCACCTTCCACGACGGCTACGACAAATACGGGTTCCCGACCCAGCAGCTCACAATCGCTGTACCCCGCCACCGCGACCCGCTCGTCGTCGCCGGCGTCGCGACCGGGCCGTACCTGGCCACCTACACCACCACCGCCTACGCCCGCCGCGACGACGCTGGGCACTACCTGGTCGACCGGGTCTGCCAAACGACCAGCTACGAGGTCGTCAACGACGGCACGGCGACGGTAGACCAACTGCGTGATGCCGTGCTGGGCGACTCGCCTGGCGGGGGTGGGGTGTCGCTGCCGGTGATCGGGCACACCCGCACCTTCTACGACGGCGAGGCGTTCGTGGGCCTGCCACGCTGCCAGCTCGGCGAGCACGGCCTGCCTATGCGGACCGAGACTCTGGCCTTCACCGACGACTTCCTCGACAGGCTGTATGACCCCACCGACCCGCTCGCCATCAGTCCCCGACCGGGCTACCTCATCCCCGGGGCAGCCAGTTGGACCAAGGAGTACCCACAGGAGTTCCGCGCCCGGCTGCCGCCGCTGGCCGGCTATGTCCACTACGCCGACGATGAGATCCCCGGCTTGCCAGCCGGGTTCTACATCGTCGGTGGCCGGCACCGTTACGACGTGCACGACCCCGATCGGACGCCGCGGGGGCTGCTGCTGTCCTCGCTGGATCCGCTCGGATCCGAGACCCAGACCGACTACGACGAGCACGACCTGGTCCCTGTGCGCACGGTCGACGCGGTCGGGCTGCCGACCAGTGCGGTGCATGACTACCGGGTGCTGCGACCACGCGAACTGACCGACCCCAACGGTAACACCACCGCCGTTGCCTTCTCTCCGGCCGGCCTAGTCATCGCCCAGTATGCGCGCGGCAAGGACGGCACCGGCGATCACGACCAGCCCAGCACCTCCATGACCTACAACCTGCTCGCCTTCGCCACGTCCGGTCAGCCCGCCTCGGTCACCACAGTCCGGCGTGTCCATCACGATACCGAGACCGGCGTCCCCGCCGATCAGCGCAACCAGGTGCTCGTCTCGGTGGAGTACTCCGACGGGTTCGGCCGCAGTCTGCAGACCCGCGCCCAGGCCGAGGACACCCTGTTCGGCGATCCCACGTTCGGCGGCAACGTGATCCCCGCCGACCAGTTCGACCCGGTCGGCGACACGGTCGGCCACACCCGGCCGCCCCACGAATCCGACCAGCCCGACAGCCTCGACAACGTGATCGTCAGCGGCTGGCAGGTGTACGACAACAAGGGCCGGGTGGTCCACAAGTACGAGCCGTTCTTCGCCACCGGCTGGGAGTTCGTGCCGCCGTTGGACGGCCAGCTGGGGCAGAAGGCGGTCATCTTCTACGACCCGCGCGGCCGGGTCGTCCGCATCGTCTACCCCGACGGCAGCGAGCAACAGGTCGTCCTCGGCGTCCCCGACGACCTCACCGACCCCGACCACTACCAGCCGATGGCCTGGGAGACCTACACCTACGACGCCAACGACAACGCCGGCCGCACCCACCCCGCCAAATCCCAGGCCTACCAAGACCACTGGAACACCCCGGCCAGCATCGAAGTCGACGCCCTCGGTCGTACGATCCGTGCGGTCGCCCGCAACGGGACCGACGCCGACCATCGGTTCACCACCCGATCGGCCTACGACATCCAGGGCAACCTGATCGCCATCACCGACACGCTCGACCGGCCCGCCTTCCGTCACACCTTCGACCTGGCCAAGCGGCGCTGGCGGATGGACAGCATCGACGCCGGCCGCCGCGACACCGTGCTCGACGCCCTCGGTCACCCGGTCGAGGGCCGCGACAGCAAAGGCGCCCTCACCCTTGCCGCCTTCGACCTCCTACACCGCCCATCTCACGTCTGGGCGCGCGACAACGACGAGGCCGAGGCGGCCGTCACCCTGCGGCAGCGCATCCACTACGGCGACGCCGGCGATCCCCAGCAAGCCGACACCGATCGCGCTGCGGCCCGGTCCCGTAACCTGCTCGGCCGCTCCGTCCTGCAATACGACGAGGCCGGGCTCCTCACCACCATCGCAGTCGACTGCAAAGGCAACACGGTCGAGCACACCCGACGGGTGATCGCGGACGCCCCGATCCTGGCCACCTACGAGGCCGGTGCCATGAACAATTGGCGGATCGAGCCGTTTCAGGTCGACTGGAACCCCGCGTCGGGACAGTCGCAGGCCGACCGCGACGCAGAACTGTTGGAAGCCACCGACTATGCGACCAGCACGGCGTTCGATGCGTTCAACCGGATCACTCGCCACACCCTCCCCGTCGACGTCGAAGGCCAGCGGCACGAGCTGCAGCCGACCTACAACCGAGCCGGCGCCCTGGAACAGCTGCGCATCGACAACACCGTCTATGTCGAGCGGATCGCCTACGACGCCAAAGGCCAGCGGACCCTTATCGCCTACGGCAACGGCGTAATGACCCGCTACGCCTACGAACCACAAACCTTCCGGCTCATCCGGCTTCGCAGCGAGCCCTACACGCTCATCGACGGCGCTGCTGGGCCCACGTACCGGCCCTCTGGCGAGGTGCTACAGGACTACGGCTACGACCACGACCTCGCCGACAACATCCTCACGATCCACGACCGAACACCCGGCAGCGGCATCCCCAATAACCCCGAGGCGCTCCTGACCGCCGATCCCCGGCTGCGGCACCTGCTTGGCAGCGGCGACGCACTCGACCGGCAGTTCACCTACGACCCGATCTACCAGCTGCAGAGCGCAACTGGCCGCGAGCACCAGGCCCCACCCGCCGGGGATCCCTGGACCGACCGGCCCCGCGGCATTGACACCACCAAGGCCCAGGCCTACCAGGAGCACTACCGCTATGACGCTGTCGGCGGCATGCGCCAATTGATCCATGCAAGCGACGGTGGCTTCACCCGTAACTTCGCCGTCGACGCGGGCAACAATCAGCTCCAGCGCATGACGATCGCCACGACGACCGCCACGACCCCTTACGACTACCGCTTCGACCCCAACGGGAACCTGATCGCTGAGGCGATGTCCCGGCGCTTCGAATGGAACTATGCCGACCAGCTGCGAGCCTTCGCTACGCAAACCCCTGGCGCCGAGCCATCGATGCACGTGCAGTACCTCTACGACGCGGCCGGCCTGCGAGTAAAGAAGCTAGTCCGCCGCCAGGGCGGCGCCCTCGAGGTCACCCATTACCTCACCGGCGTGTTCGAGCACCACCGGTGGAAAGGGTCGCCCAATGCGGCGAACAACCACCTACACGTTATGGACGATCGACAGCGCATCTCGCTCGTCCGCGTGGGACCCCCACATCCCGATGACCAGGGCCCGGCTGTCGCCTACCAGCTTGCCGACCACCTCGGCAGCAGCACCGCGATTGTCGACGACTCCGGCATCACGAAGAATCGCGAGGAGTTTACTCCATACGGTGAAACGAGCTTCGGCAGCTATGACCGCAAGCGCTACCGCTTCATGGGCAAAGAACGCGACGAGGGCGGCCTGAACTACCATTCAGCGCGATACTACGCTGCTTGGTTAACCCGGTGGATCGCCTGCGATCCGCTCGCCCCGGGCGACTCCTCCTCCCCCCTGTTGTCATCCTATGCCGGAATGGCGAACAGCCCGATCATGCATACAGATGACACCGGCCGAGAACTCGATGAACCGCCGTCGCGGCTCCGTCAGTTCTTTGGCAACGCTGCGAGAGTGGTCGGTGCGGTTATTTCCATCCTTGTGAGCGACATCACCAGTGGACACCCTACCTCGCCGGCGAACCCACTCCAGCGTACAGCGGAGGTGGAGGCACGAGACGAGGAGCAGAGAAAGATTCGCGAAGCGAAAAACAGACGGCTTCGTAACATCCGTCCCGGACCTGATCCTCAGCCCCCTGTAGATCCTCCGACCACCACGGATCCTGTCGGCGGAGAGACAGGCCGGTCTCCGATCAAGCCCTCCACGTCCGGCGGGGGGAGTGGGCGTGGCGGGAGTGGCCCAATGAATCGTACTGCGGGGCGAGGCCTGGGAGTGGTGATGATCTTCTCACTGATAGATCTTGGGCGCTCGGTCGTCCAGGATTTGTCGCAGAAGCACTATGGAACTGCGGCGGCGAAGGTCGGTGAGGCGGTAGCCGTCGCCGAGGCACTTGGCAGTCTCGTCACAGCTCCCCTAGCCGGATCATGGATCACCGGCCGGACGTATTGGGCGAACAAGCAGGTGATCGACGCACACGCCGAGACGGTCGGGGAATTCTTCGACCCTGTCTACCATATCACGGGCGGGCATTCATGGTTCGGCGCCGCACGTGCGGCCGAATGGGCGGTCGCGGAGTCCGCCGGTCGCGCGGCGATTGGCATAGGGGAGTCTGTCATCAGCGGCGTGGAGGAGGTGTTCAAGCCACTGCCGGATGAGCTCTTGGACAAGATTTATGGACGTAATCCGTCTAAGAAGTGACCAACGGTGGGGTTGTCGTCGGAATCATCTCACCGAAGGGCTGTTGTGAGCTGCTGCCGACAGCCCTGGTCCACGGCCGTCGACCTGAGACTGCAACCCAGGATCCCAAGCCAGAATCAGGTATTCGTTCCCAGGGTCCCGCTTGGCGAGAGATGGAGTGACAGATGGACCCGGTGTTGAACGTCCACACCGTTGAGCCTGCTGATGGCTCCGACGTGGGTGGCAGTGCCCTCGTCAAGGGCAATGTATCGGTAACCGGTGGCGGCGGGTCGTTGGATTTCGAGGGCGCGTTGGCCTCGGTCGACGACGGTGACCCAGTGGAGTGCACGATTACTGGGCAGGACTCCTGGCAGGGCGAGGTTTCCGGCTCTGTCCCTGGCCCACACCATCCCACCACTTACCTGCGCGAACTGCTGGAGTTCGACGCGAAAGAACGGTCGAGAAGGAGTACCTGATGGCCGCCGCCGCGCATATCATCTTGACGGTCACCTCGCCGAGCGAAGGGGCCCTGCTACCCCCACGCATCGTCCATCTCACCGGCACCATCGAGGTGAGCGGGACCAACAACGTCCTCACGACCGCGGAGGTGCAAGTCCAGCTCGGGGAGACCGACACCCAGCCTCGTGTGGCGACACACGACCCGCTCGGCCTCGGCGGCGCGCACAAGGTGACCTGGCACTACGATGGCGCGTTACCCGACGACGTCCCCGACGGCGCATCCCTGCGCATCTCGGTCGTCGGGAACGGGGAATTCAAACCAAAGAACACCCCCGCCGAACCGATCGCCGCCGATCCCGGCACCGCCGAGGTCAACGTCCGGATCGACAGCCCGCCGCTTGGGCTTGACAACCTGCAGTATGACGCAGGTGTAGTCCCCACGAGCCTGCCGTACATCGCGACCATCACCGGCACCACCGCGGGCGCAGCGGCAGAAGTCACCAGAGTCCGGTACGAAGTTCAAGGCGGCTCGCCGGTAACCTCGTTCTCCGGCGACGCGCAGAGCGACCCTCCAGGTGACTGGAAGAACTGGACGGCGGCGATCTCGCTGCCACAGTACGGCGACTTCGCGCTGCTGATCATCGCCGAGGGAACCGGCCAGCGGGTGCAGTCTATGAGCGGGTTCATCTCAGTGCGCGAGCAGTTCGAGATCTCCGATCCAGAGAGGGTATTCGGACCGACGATCTACGTCCGCGAACTGTGCGACCTCCTGAGACACGACGTCAGGGTCTCAGGACAGCCGCAAGGGCCGGACCGGGCGACACTGGCGAGGCGGTTCCTGCAGCCGATCGAACGGATCCCCGATCCGGCCGTCTACGCAGCCGCCGTAAAGCCGATCCTGCAACCGCGAGTGGCCATCGATGTCCTGCGGCGCTATCTGGACTCACCAGTCCCGGCCGAACTGGACCAGCGGCTGCGGGCCACGGCATACGAGGCCGTGCTGGGAGAGCTTGGCACGTCCAGCGACGAGCTACGCCGGACACGGGTGGATGATCCATCGTTAACGGCGGCGCTGGCCGCCCAGCTGGGCATCGCCGTCGATCGACTCGCCGACCTCACCATCAGCCCAGACGAGATCACCGACGCCCAGCTTGAGGAGATCTTCGGCTTCACCTCGCTGGCAGGCACCGATGGGCTCGGGTCTGCCGAAAGCCAGCCATCGTTCGAGGCTTGGCAGCTGACGACGCTCCGCAGCCAGTGGCGAGCCGAGGACATCGATGAACGAGACGGACCCTCCGGCCCGCTCCCGGTGATCGACCCGGATCACGTCGCTGTGTCCAATCTGCAGTCTCAGCAGCCCGCAGACCCCGTTCGCCAGCTATGGGGCCAGCGCCAGGACTGGGTGCAGAGCTTGGCCGAGGAGCTCGACCAGAGCGCGCGTCAGGGTGGCAGTTCCACGGCCACCTTCGACCTGCTCGTCAAGACCCATATCGGCTCGATCGACCTGGCCGACCTCGCCGACCGAGATGCGGCAGGGGAGGACGTCACCGGCGAGCTGGCTGCCGTGCAGCTCGACCGGCCGGGCCTGCGGTACCTCACCCGCATCCGGCATCTGCTCACCAGTCAGGGCCTCGTCGCGGCCGACTGGACCGAGATCAGGGACGTGCTGGTCGCCATCCGCAAGCGCCGGGTGTTCTCCCGCTGGCGCGAGGAGGAACGCACGAACGGGATCGTCCTGCAGCCCGACCAGTTCATCACCGACCCCATCATCCCAGCCACCACATCACCACCGAAGTCGCCATCGCCGTGGCGTCTGGGTCGCGGAGTCCACGAGGACTGGCAACGCACGCTCTCGGTCCGAGCCAGCCAACAGGATCGGGTACGGACCGACCACCAGACCACCCTGAACGCCACCGAGGCCGCGGTGCTGCCTGCGGCACGCGACGAGCTCCTGGCCCTGATCGGCGCACGGCAGTCACCACCGGCGTCCACCCAGGACACGGCCGAGCGACTGACCCGCGAGTTGTGCATCGACCTGCTCACCCAGGCGCCGCTGCTGACCACGCGCGCCGACCAGGCCGCCGAGACGTTGCTGACGGCCCTACTGCAGCTCCGCTCGGGCCAGTTCAGGCCGGGACAAGACGGCCTGGCATGGAGCATCGTGGACGACCAGCAGACCGACGGCCAGCTCACCTTTGATGTGAAGTGGCAGTGGATGTCCAGCTACCAGACCTGGTATGCGGCGCTCACCTCCTTCGCGTATCCCGAGAACCACCTCTTCCCCACGGTCTACCTGCACGACAACGTGCTGTCGCCCCCCAGCCCGGCCTACCTGGACCCGTTTCTTCCGCACCTGCGCGCTCAGCGCATGACACCGCAGCGCGCCCGCCAAGTCGCCACCGACTATTGGAATGCCGCGGCCCACCTCGATCCACCGCTGTTCGAGAGCATCAAATCCTTTGCCCCGACCGCGGAACGGCACACGAACCAGCAGCTCGTCGATCTCAAGACCAAGCTGCAACCGCTCTACGGTCAGACGGCGTCCAAGGACCAGCTGCTGTTCGAGCTGTTCTGGCTCATCCCGGTCGCGCTGGCCACGACGCTGCAGGAGAACGGCCACTTCACCGCTGCGCTGGACTGGTACCAGTTCAGCTACGCCTACCAGCTGCCCACGGAGCAACGGCGGATCTTCCCGGGTTTGGTGCGTGAGCACGCCGTGACGTCGACCTACGGCAGGCCACCTGACTGGCCAGCCAACGGCACGAATCCGCACGAGGTTGCCGCCGAGCGTAAGGATGCCTACACCCGGTTCACCGTCATGTCGATCGTGCGCTGCCTGCTGGCGTTTGCCGACAGCGAGTTCATCCGTGACACCTCGCTGTCCAACGCTCGGGCCCGCACGCTTTATGAGACCGCACTCGACCTGATCGGCAGCTCCGATGCCATGCCCGAGGCAGGGCCGCAGGTCCCGTTCCCGGCCAACCCGGTCTGGGCCGCTCTCCAGTCGCAGGCCCGGACGAGCCTGGACAAGATCCACCGGGGGCTGAATATCGCCTCGGCCCAGCTCAGTGCCTCAGATGACCAGCGGGTGCTCCCCAGCCAATACCGGTATGGCGTGCTCGTTGACCGGGCGAAGAACCTGGTCGCCACCGCGCAGCAACTGGAGTCGGCATATCTTGCGGCGGCCGAGCAGCGGGACAACGACGCCTACACCGCGCTGCAGGCCAGCCGCGACCTGATCGTGGCCGGCGCGATGATGAGCGTGGAGGACCTCAAGGTCGCCTCGGCGGGAATCGGGGTCGCGCAGGCCATAACCCAGCAGGAGAAGGCGGCCGTCGCGTTCGATCACTACGACGACCTGCTGAAGGAAGACCTCTCGGGGTACGAGATCGCTCAACTGGCCGCGTTAGGGACCGCGGTCGCCCTGCACGGAACGGCCGCAGGCTTCTCGTTTGGCGACGGAGTCGGGCACGGGCTGTCGGAGGCCGCCGCAGCCGCAGCCACGTTTGCCGAGCTCTCTGGGACCAAGGCCGGCTTTGAACGCCGACGGCAAGAGTGGCAGCTCCAAAAGCACCTGGCCGACAAGGATGTCGAACTGGGCCGCGAGCAGGTCGCCATCGCGCAGACGCAGCAGGCGATCGCCGTCCGGGAGCGCGAGATCGCGGGCATCCAGCTCACCCACGCGGCTGCGACCGCCGACTTCCTGGCAACCAAGTTCACCAACACCGAGTTGTTCGAGTGGATGAGCGGCGTCCTCAACCGCGTGTATGCGTACTTCCTCCAGCAGGCCACCGCGTTGGCGCGCCTGGCCCAGGCCCAGCTCGCCTTCGAACGACAGGAACCGAACCAGCGCATGATCCAGGACGACTACTGGCAGGGTCCGCCGGACCCCGCTACCGGCAATGCCGACACCAGCGATCGGCGTGGCCTCACCGGCTCGGCGCGGCTGTTGGAGGACATCATCCGCCTCGACCAGTACGCCTTCGAGACCGACCGGCGCAAGCTGCACCTGACCCAGACCCTCTCCCTCTCCCAGTTCGCGGCCCGGGAACTGCAGCAGTTCCGACAGACCGGAGTGCTCACCTTCACCACGCCGCAGGAGTTGTTCGACGCAGACTTCCCGGGTCACTACCTGCGCTTGGTCCATCGGATCAAGGGACTGTCGATCCTCGCGCTCACCCGGCCAGACGGCATCCGTGCCCAGCTCTCGGCCTCCGGGCTGTCCCGCACCGTCGTCGCCCGGGGCCCGTTCGAGACCGTGACCTTGCGCCGGGAACCGGAATCGATCGCCTTCACCTCCCCGATCAATGCCAGCGGGCTGTTCGACCTGGAACCGGAGACCGGCATGCTGCTGCCCTTCGAAGGGATGGGCGTAGACACCGTCTGGCGGCTCGAGCTGCCGAAGCCGGCTAATCCGTTCGACTACCGGACGATCGCCGACGTGCTGCTCACCATCGAGTACACCGCGCTGGACAGCCTCGAGTACCGGCAGAAGGTGATCCGCTCCCTGAACCGCGGCTACAGTGCCGACCGCACGTTCAGCCTCCGCAGCCAATTCCCCGACACCTGGTATGACCTCAACAATCCCGACACCATCGAGGACCCGGCCCAGCGCATGCGCGCCGTCCTGCCGCTGACCGCCGACGACTTCCCACCACACATCAGCGACCTGACCGTGGCGGAGCTGACCCTGTTTGTCGTCCGCGACGACACCTTCACCGACGAGCTCGCTATCGCCGCCGTCCGCCATACAACGAACGGGCAGGCCATCGACGCCGGGCTTGTCCACACCATGGGTGGAATTGTCGGCACCCGCCGCCCCGGCGGCGCACCCTGGCAGGCGTTCCGTGGAGCCGACCCCGCCGGCACCTGGGAACTCCAGCTCGAAGACACCCAACCAGTTCGGTCATGGTTCGCCGACGGCCTGATCCAAGACCTCGTGCTGGTTATGTCCCTCTCTGGCATCACGCCGGCCTGGCCATGACCGGCCGGTAACCGACCGCTGCGCGGTACGAGCCGATACGTGCTCCAGGGCATGAGCATCGCGGCGCAGCCCGCTTGTGCGGCTGTATCGGCGACGCCTGGATCCGTGGCGGTCGCTGTGGGAAGCCTGGTTGCTGCCCGAGCGAGGTCGGGCTATTGTCAGCGACCACTCGGGGTTCACAGGACCAGTAGTCACCAGGCTCGCGCCGCAACCGTCGCAGCCGCACCGTTCATCTCGGTGGCTACCCTGCGACGAACGTGTGGTGACCCCCGGTCATGATCAGCGGGGCAGTCTGCGGTTGCGCGCCGGTGTTGTCGTCCTCTACCAGCGTCCGCCGCTGGTGACGCCGCACACCACAGAAGGCGGACCTATGCCCACCGGCGATTCAGCCCCAGAGCCGGACTTCGAAGCATTGGCCGCCGCGATCACCGAGTTCCTGGGCCAGTTCAGCGACGACCAGCTGCAGCTGGCGAAGGAGGCCGGCATCAAGCTCAGTCGCCTGCTCTCCGGCTTCCTGGAGGCTCAGGTCCTGCCCCAGGCAATGCGAGCAGCCGAGCTCGGCGTTGATCCCACGCCCATCTTCGACGTCGTCAGGGGAGTGCTGCGAATCTTCGCCAAGGCCTTGGAGCGGCCCGACGTTCCCTGACCTTGGCCCAGGCCGATGAGGCGGCTACCGGTCGGTGGGCGTGGACCCGGGGAGCAGGCGGAGGTGGCGCACCTGGGCGACCGCATCGGCTCGGCTCGTGACCTGGAGCTTGCGGTAGATGGCCTGGACCTGGCTCCTGACGGTGTTGACCGAAACGTACAGCTCGTGGGCCATCTCCTGAGTCGACAGCTGGGGAGGAAGCAGCAGCAGGACAGCACGCTCCCGCCTGGTGAGGAGCGTCGCCGCCTTGACCTGCCGGCGGGACGGTGAGGGTCTGTGGCCGGCGAGCTCGGATGGCGGGGAGTCGGGCATCAGCGGTCGTTCCTGGTGGACATCGACTGCGCCATTCCACGGTGGCTCGTGGCCGGACTTGCTGCTGGATTCCGCGAGCTCATGACTTGATCCCCTACGTCGCGGCCGCCACCTCACATGCGGCCGAACCGCATGATCACAAGTGGGAGATGCCAGATCATCGGTCGGGCGACGCAAGCTCAACGAGACAGATGACCTAGGTCCTATTAGAGTCGGCCTCGACCGAGCCGTGATTCGGGAGGCAGGGGATAGTGAGCCGGCCCGATGCCGACTGCCCGGGCCAGCGGCCCGTCAGGGTGTTCGTCGTTGACGACCATGCTGTGGTCCGCCGCGGCCTGCGTGCCTATCTGGAGATGGTGGACGACATGGAGGTGGTCGGCGAGGCCGCCGACGGGCACGGGGCCCTGGAGGGGATTGCGGCGCTGGTCGCGGCCGGTCGGCCGCCGGATGTGGTGCTGATGGATCTGCTGATGCCAGGCATGGACGGGGTCGCCACGACCGCGGTCATCACCCGGCGCCATCTCGAGATGGAGGTGGTGGCGATGACGAGCTTCACCCAGGCCGAGCTGGTTCATGGTGCCCTCCAGGCCGGCGCCGCCGGGTACCTGCTCAAGGACGCCGAGGCCGACGAGGTCGCGGCGGCGATCCGGGCCGCCCGGCGTGGCGAGGTGCATCTCGACCCGGTGGTCGCCAAGCAGCTGACGCGGTCGCTGGTGGCCCCCAGGCCGCAGACCGTGGACGCTCTGACCGACCGGGAGCGCGAGGTCCTGGCCCTGGTGGCCCACGGACTCTCCAACCAGCAGATCGCCGATTCGCTGGTGATCAGCGAACGCACCGCCCGAACCCATGTGAGCAACATCCTCGGCAAGCTCGGAGTGGCATCAAGGACCCAGGCCGCCTTGTTGGCGATCCGGGAGGGCATCGCCCCGGCTTCCCCGGCGTCGTAGCCACCTGGCCATGGTCGCCCGATAAAGGACAGTCGTGGCCCTGGGGGCGGGTCATTTGTCCGAGGCTCCCGCGAGTTCACCGCCGTACCGTCGGAGGCCGTTCGACTCGGGGTGCGCGCGGCGGTACCGTTCTTCAACGGCCCTGCGCAGACACGGGAGGCCTGACGATTACCGACGCGCCGGTCGCCGCGACGCAGCCGAGCTGGTGGGGCTTGCTGGTTTCTGGACGGTCTTTGCGGTATGCGGCCGGGACGCTCCTGATCGCCGTCGGCTACTACGCCGCTGCCCAGAGCGGCGAGGCGTTCTTGCTGACGGGCGGGGTGGGGGCCTTCTGGCCGGCCACCGGCGTCGGAATTGCGGTGCTGTACCTGGGTGGATTGCGCTGGTGGCCCGGGATCCTGCTCGGAGACCTGGTCGGCACGCTCGTGGACCTTCCGGGTGAGCGGCAGCCGCTGGGGATCGCGCTTGCCGACACGGCCGGCCATATGGCCAGGGCCGTTGTGGCGGTGATCATCCTCCAGCGACTGGTCGGCCGCCGGGCGGCGATGGATCGGCTTGCGCACGTGGGCGCTGTATTCGTTGCCGTCGCGGTCGGTGAGGGACTCGCCGCGACCATCGCGATCCTCGCTCGGCGGGCGGGCGACGTCATTGCAGTGTCGGAGATGGGCGTGTTCTGGCGGAGCTGGTGGCTGGGCGGCCTCGCAGGCGGGTTGGTCGTGGTCTCGCTCGCCCTGGCGTGGGCCCACAGGCGTCCGTCGCTATGGCGAGGGCGTGGCGCGGTTGAGGGGGCGCTGATGCTCGCCGCCGTGGCCGGATTGAGCGTGATCGCGCTCTCCGCCGAACAGCCGGTCACCTACATGGTGTTCCCAGCGTTCATCTGGGCCGCGCTGCGCCTCGGCCCGCCGGGAGCCACCCTGGCGGTGGCGGTTGGGGCAGTGATCGCGATCGTGGTCACCTCGCACGAGCACGGAGCCTTCGTCGAGCTTTCCCCCAATGACAGCGCGTTGAATCTCCAGCTCTACATCGTCTTCGCGGCGCTGACGACGTTCTGCTTGGCGGCGATCGTCAGCGAGCGCCGGCGGGCCGCGCTGGAGCTGGCCGAGTCCCAGCGCCGCGAGGGTGAGCGCGCCGCCCTTGAGCGACAGCGCATCGCCCGCGACCTGCACGACTCGGTCTCACAGTCCCTCTTCTCCACCACGCTGCATGTCCGGACCGCCCAGCGTGCCCTGGAGGTCGGGCAGCCCGATGCCACCGGACCGGTGCGGGAGGAGCTGAGCGAGATCGCGCAGTTGACCAGGGGCGCGCTGGCCGAGATGCGCGCGCTCATCTTCGAACTCCGGCCCGACGCCCTTGCCGAGGAGGGACTGGTCGCCGCATTCACCAAGCAGGCGGCGGCACTCAGCGCCCGGGAAGGGCTGGTCATCGAGGTCGATGGGCCCCGTGAGCGCCTGCCGCTGGGGCCGGAGGTCGAAGAGCAGCTGTACCGCCTTGGCCAGGAGGCCCTGGCCAATGTGGTCAAGCACGCTCGGGCGAGGAGCGCCACGGTTCGCATCGCAGCCGAGGACGACACCGTTCTGATCGAGGTATCCGATGACGGCTGCGGCTTCCATCCGGCCGCCGTGGGTCGCGAACATTTCGGCCTTCGATCGATGCGAGGCCGAGTCGCCGATCTCAGGGGCCGGCTCGAGGTCACAAGTGGGCTCGGCCACGGCACCGTCCTCCGTGTCGAGGTCCCGGCCCAGCGATGACAGCCCATCGCGACCAACCGTCTGCATTCTTGTGGTCGACGATCCCCAAGTCGTCTGTGCCAAGGAGTGAGGTGCCACGCTCTCTGATCTGGGCATCGGCGTTCCGCTGTTGTCCGCTGGTGAACGATGGTTGCTGATCGCTCGCGGCACCATTGCGGGCCGCCTAGGTCCCCTTGGCCTGATCCTCGTCCGACGGCGGCTCGGTTCCCTCAGGAGGAATCCTGCGCTTTACCCAGTGCCTTCCTTCATCCACTTCTGCCCATATGGCATCAACATAGCCGGTGTCGTCTGGCGGGCGTACGTTACTAATCCCGATTA
>Ga0081539_10001727_pt1 | contig 15901 bp, 13 predicted proteins | sample TabmetS4T2R2_FD_71023 | JGI IMG/M metagenome (GOLD analysis project Ga0081539, IMG submission 71023) | Tabebuia heterophylla rhizosphere microbial communities from the University of Puerto Rico - S4T2R2 | ecosystem: Host-associated > Plants > Roots > Rhizosphere ...
GCCTTATGAGGCGGTCCTCGTGCCCGATGTCGCGATCGGCAGCGAGCAGGTGCGCAAATTCGTCTTCGTGCTCGGAGCCGATAACGTCGTGCAGCCGAAATACGTTACACTCGGCCAGCTGGTGAGCGGCAGGCGCGTCATCAAGGACGGGCTCTCGGCCGATGATACCATCGTGGTGAATGGGCTCGCGCGCATCCGTCCGGGCGTGAAGGTCAATCCGCAGCAGCAGGGCGCCGCGCCGGCGGCCGGCCCGCAGGCGAGCAACAAATAGGCCACCGAGATGAAGATCGCGCATTTCTTCATCGACCGGCCGATCTTCGCGTCGGTCATTTCGATCGTGATCATGATTCTCGGCGGCGTCGCATTCGCGCGCCTCCCGGTCGCGCAGTATCCGGAAATCGCCCCGCCGATCATCAATGTCGTCGGGCAATATCCCGGTGCGAGCGCCGAAACCGTCGCCGAGACGGTGGTTGCGCCGATCGAGCAGCAGATCAACGGCGTCGAGGGGATGCTCTACATCTCGTCGAACTCGACCGCGGACGGGCGTTTCTCGATTTCCGTGACGTTCGATCTCGGCACCAATCTCGACACCGCGCAGGTGCAGGTGCAGAACCGCGTTGCGATCGCGCAGCCGCGCCTGCCGGTGCAGGTGCAGCAGATCGGCGTCACGGTGTCGAAGAGCTCACCCGACATCCTGATGGTCGTGAGCCTCTTTTCGCCCGACAAGTCGCGCGACGCGCTCTACATCTCGAACTACGCCAACATCCAGATCAAGGACGTGCTCACCCGCGTCGATGGTGTCGGCTCGATCACGGTATTCGGCAATCGCGACTATGCGATGCAGGTCTGGCTCGACCCCAGCCGCCTGCAATCGCTGAACCTGACCGCGAATGACGTCACCGCCGCGCTTGCGGCGCAGAACGTCCAGGTCGCCTCCGGCGTGCTCAATCAGCCGCCGGTGCCGACTCAGCTCGCCTTCCAGGTGGCGGTGCGCACGCTCGGGCGTCTCGCCGATCCTACGGAATTTTCCAATATCGTAGTGAAGCAGACCGCCAATGCGGTCGTGCGGGTGAGCGACGTCGCGCGCGTGGAGCTGATCGCGCAGGACTATTCGTCGAATTCCTACCTCGATCGCAATGACTCGGTCGCGCTTGCGGTGTTCCAGCGGCCGGGCTCGAACGCGCTCACTACCGGCGACAACATCGTCAAGACCATGCAGGAGGTCTCGAAGAGCTTCCCGCCGGGGCTCGAATACGGGCTGTTCTACAACCCGACCCAGTTCATTCAGCAGTCCGTGCGCGCGGTGGTCGAGACGATCTTCGAAGCCGTGCTGCTCGTGGTCATCGTGGTCATTCTGTTCCTGCAGACCTGGCGCGCGGCGGTCATTCCGCTGCTCGCAATCCCGATCTCGCTGATCGGCACGTTCTTCGTGATGAGCCTGTTCGGCTTCTCGCTCAACAACCTTTCGCTGTTCGGACTGGTGCTGGCGATCGGCATCGTGGTCGACGACGCGATCGTGGTGGTCGAGAATGTCGAGCGCAATATCGCGGCCGGACTGACGCCGCGCGAAGCCGCGCGCCGCACGATGGACGAGGTCGGCGCCGCGCTGATCTCGATCGCGCTCGTGCTCTGCGCGGTGTTCGTGCCGGCGACCTTCATCACCGGGATTTCCGGCCAATTCTATCGCCAGTTCGCGCTCACCATCGCGAGCGCGACGGTGATCTCGCTCGTCGTCTCGCTCACTCTGTCGCCGGCGATGTGCGCGCTGTTGCTGAAGCCGCATGATCCCGCGCACAAGGACGCCTGGTGGGAGAAGCCGATTCATGGCTTCTTCCGCCTCTTCAACCGCGGCTTCGAGGCGATCGCGCGCGGCTATGGCTGGCTTGCCGCCAAGGTCGTGCGTTTCGCGGTGATCATGCCCGTCGTCTATGCGGCGATCCTCGCCGGGGGCTTGGCCGAATTCCAGCGCACGCCGCGCGGCTTCATCCCGCAGATCGACCGCGGCATCCTGATCCTCGCCGCGCAGCTGCCGCCGGGCGCATCGTTGCAGCGCACCGACGAGGTGATGCGCCGCGCCTCCGATATCGTGCTGGCGACGCCGGGCGTGGCGCATGCGGTGAACGTCGTCGGCTTTTCCGGTGCAACCTTCACCAATGCGCCGAATGCCGGCGCGATGTTCATCGTGCTCGACCCATTCGAGGAGCGCGCCAAGGACCCGAGCAAGTCAGGCCTCGCCCTGCAGGGCGAGCTGATTCGCAAGCTGTCGGCGATCCAGGACGCATTTCTGATCGTCGTGCTGCCGCCGCCGGTGTCCGGCATCGGCAACGCGGGCGGCTTCCGCATGATGGTCGAGGACCGCCAGGGCGCCGGGCCGCAGGCGCTGCAGCAGGCGGTCTACGCCATGATGGGGCGGGCCGCGCAGACGGAAGGCCTGCAACAGGTGTTCTCGCTGTTCGAGACATCGACCCCGCAGCTCTATCTCGACATCGACCGCAACAAGGCGCAACTGCTCGGCATCAACGTGTCGGATGTCTTCAGCGCGCTGCAGATCTATCTCGGCTCCGCCTACGTCAACGACTTCAACCTGTTCGGCCGCACGTTCCGGGTGCAGGCGCAGGCCGACAGCCGCTATCGGCTGGAGCCGAGGGACGTGTTGCAGCTGCGTGTGCGCAATGCCGCCGGCGACACCGTGCCGCTCGGGTCGTTCACGACGGTGCGCGACATTTCCGGGCCCTATCGCGTGCCGCGCTACAACATCTATCCGGCGGCCGAACTCGACGGCAACGCGGCGCCCGGCTACAGCCAGGGGCAGGCGATCGAGATCATGCAGCGCCTTGCGGCCGAGACCCTGCCGCCGGGTTTCTCGTATGAGTGGACCACGCTCGCCTTCCAGCAGATCCGCGCCGGCGATACTGCGATGTTCGCATTCGTGCTCGGTGTGGTCTTCGTGTTTCTGGTGCTGGCGGCACAATACGAGAGTCTCACCTTGCCGCTCGCCGTGATCCTGATCGTGCCGATGTGCCTGGTGGCCGCGATCATCGGCGTGGTGCTGCGCGGCCAGGACAATAACATCCTGACCCAGGTCGGCTTCATCGTGCTGATCGCGCTTGCCGCCAAGAACGCGATTCTGATCGTCGAATTTGCCAAGCAGCTCGAAGATCAGGGGCGCGATCGCTTCGCGGCCGCGGTCGAAGCCGCGCGGCTGCGGCTGCGCCCGATCATCATGACCTCGCTCGCCTTCATTCTCGGCGTGTTTCCGCTGGTCTATGCGATCGGCGCCGGCGCCGAGCTGCGGCGCGCGCTCGGCACCGCGGTGTTCTCCGGCATGATCGGCGTCACGGCCTTCGGAATTGTGTTCACGCCGGTGTTCTATGTGGTCTGCCGCTGGGTCGCGGTCAAAGTCTCACGCAAGCCGGCCGCCGTGCCGCATGCCGCCGAATAGCCTTCGTGGTCGCATCTTCGTTGTTCCAGGCGTGTCGCATTGGGCATGAGCAGCTTCATCTGCCGCCGCGAACCTGCGTCAAACCATCGCATTCTGAGCGGGTTAGCGGACGCGTTCACCCAATCGTGATCCGGCGCTGTCTCGCCCGGACGGCTTCTTTTGAGGAATAACAAACAGGCCGAGGGGTTGTCCGGGTACGGGCGCCGCCCGCCTCAAGAGGGGAGAAATCACGATGGTTCGTACTGTGCTCGCCGTTGCGGCGATCGCGATCGGCGTGACCGCTGTCGCGGCTCAATCCGATCCGATCGCGGCACGCAAGTCGCTAATGAAGAATGTCGGTAACGTCACCAAGACCGGCGCGCAGATCGCGAAAGGCGAGGTGCCGTACGATCAGGCGAAAGCACAGGAAGTCTTTGCGACCTACGTTGATGCGGCGGGCAAGATGCCGACGCTGTTCCCCGATAATTCCAAGACGGGCGGCGAGACGGCCGCGCTTCCGGCCGTGTGGACCAATGCGGGCGATTTCAAATCCAAGTTCGAGAAGTTCGGGTCCGACGCCAAGGCTGCGCAGTCGAGCGCGAAAGACCTCGATACGTTCAAGGCATCGTTCGGCGCGGTGACGAAGAACTGCGGCGGTTGCCACGAGACCTACCGGGCCAAGAAGAGCTGAAAAAGCCCATTCAACGTGGGATCGCCGGGATTAGAATCGAAGGGCGGCGAGTCTGATGTGACACGCCGCCCTTCGGCGTCATGCGGTACAGCTTCCTTGAAGGAGCCTCGATGCGCCGAAAGCTGCTTCTCGCGCTCGTGATGGTCGCTCTGATCGGGCTCGCGGTGTTCTGGATCGTGACGATCCCGTCGACCGTGCCGGCGAACGCGCTCGGGGCACGCACGCCCGACCTGGCGAACGGCAAGGAGATGTTCTACGCGGGCGGCTGCGCGTCCTGCCATGCGACACCCGGACAGGACGACAGGACGCGGCTCGGCGGCGGGCTCGGCCTGAAATCGCCGTTCGGGACGTTCTATGTGCCGAACATCTCGCCCGACCCGAACGACGGCATCGGCAAGTGGAGCGAAGCCGATTTCGTCACCGCCATGCAGAAAGGCACGTCCCCTGACGGCCGGCACTATTTTCCGGCGTTTCCCTATACGTCGTATCAGCGCATGCGGCTTGATGATGTGCGCGATCTGTTCGCGCATCTGAAGACGCTGCCGCCCGTGTCAGGCAAGGTGCGCGATCACGACGTGCCGTTCCCGTTCAACCAGCGGCGCGCGCTCGGTGGTTGGAAATTCCTGTTCCTCGACGGCAAGCCGTTCACGCCCGATCCCTCGCAATCCGCCGCCTGGAATCGCGGTGCCTATCTGGTGAACGGTCCCGGCCACTGCGCGGAATGCCATTCGCCGCGCAACGCGCTCGGCGGGATCGTTAAGGCGCAGCGCTTCGCCGGCGGCCCCAATCCGGAAGGCGAGGGCTGGATCCCGAACATCACGCAGCAGAGCCTGAAGGACTATTCCGAGAAAGACATCGCGTATCTGCTCGAGACCGGCAACACGCCGGAAGGCGATTCGGTCGGCGGCGCGATGACCGCGGTGATCCGCAACACCTCGCAGCTGACGGCTGAGGATCGCGCCGCGATGGCGCTCTACATCAAGTCGCTGCCGGCGGTGGAAGGTCCGAAAAAGCCCGAAAAGAAGTAGCCGTGCGATTTGCGCAGGCGCTCCCAGCTTGGCGCGGGGCTGTGCCGGGTGTGCCGCTGCGTTAGCATGTCGGGCCCGCCAGTGCTCCGGACCCGATGAATATCCTCAAAGCCGTTCTGCTCAAGCTGACATCGGCGCTGTTGTTTTCCGTCATGGCGGCCTTGGTGCGCTTTGTCAGCGACGTTACGCCGGTCGGCGAGGTGGTGTTCTGCCGCTCGTTCTTCGCGATCCTCCCCGTGATGGTGATCTATGCGTGGCGCGGCGAACTGGCGGCTGCGTTCCGCACCGCGCGTCCGTTTGGACATCTCGGGCGCGGCGCGATCAGCGTCGCCGGCATGTTCTTCAATTTCGCCGCGCTCGCCCGCTTGCCGATCGTGGACGTGACCACGATCACCTTCGCGTCGCCGCTGATCACCGTGGCGCTGTCGGCCTGGATCCTGAAAGAGCGCGTGCGTATCTATCGCTGGAGCGCGGTCGCGGTCGGTTTCATCGGCGTCGTCGTGATGCTGTGGCCGCATCTCGATGTCGCGCGCTACACCGCGGCGGCGAGTTCGGCCGCGACCTTCGGCGCGCTGTTGGCGATGGCGAGTGCGTTCACCAATGCGGCCTCGGTGGTGCAGACGCGGCGCCTGACCGATACCGAGACGACGTCCTCGATCGTGCTCTATTTCTCGCTGTTCTGTGCGCTCGGCGGCCTGTTGACGCTGCCGTTCGGCTGGATCGTGCCCAGCCCGCCGCAGCTCGCCGCGCTGGTCGCGCTCGGCGTGTTCGGCGGGCTCTCGCACATCCTGCTGACCGAGAGCTACCGCTACGCGCCGGCCTCGCTGGTCGCGCCGCTCGACTACACGGCGCTGCTGTGGGCCTTCATTCTCGGCTACTGGTTCTTCGGCGAGTTGCCGACCGCGACGGTCTATGTCGGCGCCGCGATCGTCGCCGGATCCGGGCTGTTCGTGATCTGGCGCGAGCGTCAGCTCGGCCTCGAACGCGCGCGCGCTCGCGCGGCTTCCGGCCCGCCGACTGGGGCGTAGTGGACGGCGTGGCGGTCGGCTTTGCGCCACCGGCGAGCGTATGCGGGCGGGATCATGCATTGAATCCAGCGGTAGCTATGCTGCCAGCTCAAATCCGAAAGGTCGCTGGCCAACGGAAGTGCTTATATGCGGAGCTCGGCCGTCAGCCGATCGTACAGCTGCTTAATTTTGATATGATACTTGCTCTCGACATAGACTTTGACTGATTCTCGTTGCTCTTCGACGATCTTATTCCACAGCTCTTCGTCCTTGAGTACGGTACAGATTGCCTTGGAAGTTGCTTGGTAATCGTCGGGGTTGATGGGGGTGCCTGCCTGTAGTACCTCGCCGGCGCCAGCACTCTCTGTGAAAAATACCGGAACGCCATGCTGCATTGCCTCAAGAATTACCATTCCGAATGGCTCGCTCCTGGACGGAACAATCAACGCTGACGCCTTATCGAACATTACCGCGCGGTCAGGCCATTCAACAAATCCCTTCAATTCGACGAATTTGTCGACGCCGAATGATGGGATTCCAGGCCAATTTACCAGGTAGCTATGGGCCTCGCCTTTCGCTTGAATACGACAATTGTATTCCGGAAACCCTTGTATAGGCGTCACTTCGACGACGCTGCGGCTTTGATCGAGGAGAAAAGCTGGCTGCTCGCCCTTGCCAATAAGCTGCGTGGCGCCCGTTTTCCTGTCAATTCTCGCAATCGCGGCTTTTGACCAATCGACCGTATCGCGCAATCGATCCCACAGAGCACTTCGGCTTGATATCGTCAGAGTTCCGACTCGATGTCTCTTGTCGATTAGCGCAGCGATCTCCTCCTGCATGTCACCCGCGCCGAACATGGCAAACGTCGCATCATCCAGTTCAGCCCGGACAGCGTCCGCAAGCTCCACGAAGAGCTCCGGAGCCTTCTGATAAGATAGCCTCCCGACGAAGATAATATGCTTCGTTGCGAAACGGCCGCGGCGGTCAATTGTTTCGATTCCGTCAGATAAGCTATTAGGAACGACGATGATTTTTTCGTTTGCGATCTTGTAGTGTTTCTCGATCGTCGCCTTCAATGCTGCGCTGGGTACGAGTACCATAGCAGCGCGTTCACATGACTCCCGCTCTATCTGTTCAATTGTTGCATTGGCGCGACTTCCCTGCCGATCGCGCTCAGTGGAGTGGAAATGAGCGATCCATGGCACTTGCCTTTCAGACCCGAGAGTGTGTGCAGCGAGAAAGGTGACCCAATCGTGGGCGTGGATTACGTGAAGCTGCCCAGACCATTCTTTGATCACTTCGGAAGAAAGCCGCGAGAATGCTTCGGCTTCGTCCAAAATGTTTCCGGTGGACAGGTATTCGGACCTGGCCTGATACGATCCGCCGCGCGAGGATGAATAGCCGCTGTACGAGGAATATTGGTACGCGGCCTGCCCAGAATATTCGATTCCAGCGCCCACCACCTCAATTTCGTTGCCAAACGAATCGGTTGAGATGGTACTCTTTCGCCACGGAACGAGCACGGTGATGTCCGCCCCCTCCCGCGCAGGTTGCGTGCAAGATGATAGATAGCGGTCCATGCACCACCAGAAACGAACGGAGCAATTTCCCACGATAAGTGCATGACGCGCGGGCCCGACGCGTCCGGGCCGTATTTCGCGATTAGCCGTTCGAAAAGTTCTGGTTCCAGTCTGGCCGAGCGCCAATTCGACATCAACCGCCAGTCCAGCACTCGGTGGGAGAATAGGCACCCACGAAGATCTGCGCCTTTGATATCTGCATCTTGTATCTTCACGTCCCGCAGATCAGCTCGGCATAGTATAGCGCGTCGAAAAGATGCTCCGGCAAGATCGGCATGCTCTAATATCGCTTGCTCGAGATTCGCGTCATCGAAAACCGCGCCATTAAGCGTAGCTGCATGAATGCGAGCGCCTCGAAGGATCGCACCTCGAAAATCTGCCTCCACAAGCAGTGCATCCCTAAAGTCGAATCCGCACAGATCGAGCTTCGAGAAGTTTGGCTTATAAAGACGGGCGCCCTGCCATGATATACTTCGAAGAATGCTGTGATCGACAGATCGGAACGCAAACTCCACCACCGGGGTTAGCGTGCGTAGAAGAACGACGTCATCGTCGGCCCGACTGCCAGCCTTGAGGCGTGCGGCTAACGCAAGCAAAGAGCAGATTTGTCCGTGATATTCCTTGAGCTCTCTGGTCATATAATGCTGCAAAGCAGCAATACTTCCTGTACGTTTGATACTGTTGTCACTTACAACACCCTCCCAAATGGTGCGCAATTCAGCAATGGCTCGATCGGTTTGCTCCTTTCGGCGCAATGCGAGATACTGGTGAATAGTAATCCACGCGCCGAACAAACCCGCGATGACTCCGACGGCGCCACTGAGACTGCCGAGCAGCGAGGACCAAAACACGGTTTGTCGGACATTTTGAATTTTGGTCGCAATTGCCTCCTGACGAGCTTTCTCCTCTGCCATCGACCCTGCGGGCGTGCGCTCAAACTGTTTGAGGATTTCCAGCGACTGTTGTGAAATCTCGGACGTGGTCCAAAGCTGCAATGCGATGAACGCGGCCACGCAAACAGCCGCGATGAAGAGGAGAAATTTGCGAAACGCGATCATTGCAGCTCTCCCCTGGTCATACTCAACTAGGTCGGCTGCGCCCAGCTCTTTGCTGTTCGGCGCGACCGAGCGTGCCCAAATTGCGGGACAGCCGCTCTACCGCATCGCGGGCTTGCGCAAACGGGAACGGTTCCGCGCGTGCACGGCCGCCATGCGAGACCGATCGCCGTGATGCTACCACAAGGCGACCTAGTGCCCACCGCGCATTAGGCGGAGAGGCTTTTTCGCGGGACTATGCTCCATCCGGCGCGACCGATCTGGGACGCTGCTGCCGCGCCAGCAACCGGTCGAAACGCCGCCGATGCAGCAGGCCGTCGAGCACGTCGTAGTGCTGCGGCACCATCAGGCGCGGATTGAGGCGGCGCGCCTTTTCCAGGCTGGCTGGAATGAGCTCCGGCGCGCTGTTCAGGATTGGCGGCGGCAGGTGCACGTTGAAGAAATAGCTCGCGAACAGATCGCCGCTGAACAGGAGGTCATGCTTCGCGGAGTAGAAGCCGCAATGGCCGAGCGTGTGACCGGGCAGGTGCACGACGCGCAGGCCGCCCCAGAACGGCAGCTCGTCGGCATCCTGAATGGTCACATCGATGCGCGCCGGCCGGCCATTGCGCAACAGCGCGCGCCCGGCGCGCTCGAGCCGTCCGCACCAGGCGTTCACGCCCATATATGGATAGGTGCCGTCGATATGCGGTTGCTCGAGCGCATGCGCGTAGATCGGCGCGCCGCACCAGCGCTTCGCCCAGGCGAGATTGCCCGCGTGGTCGAGATGGCCATGCGTGAGCAGGATCGCCTTGACGGCGTCGGGCGAAAGGCCGAGGCGCGCGACGCGCCTTCGAATCAGCCATGGCTCGCCGACGAGGCCGGTGTCGAGCAGAATCGCGCCGTCCTGGTCCACCAAGAGGTGGCAGACCCCCATGATGCCGCGGATCGCGTGAATGCCCGGATGGCCCATCGAGGCAGCGTCGCTAAGCTCCCGCGCGAAACTATGGCGCGGGATGGGGGCCCTCATAAATGGCGGAGCTGCTTCAATCCAGCGCGATTGCGCTGCTCCGCGGGACACCATATGTTCCTGAAGTCGTGCCAGATCGGCCAAAGTAGCGATCGCATGCATGGCCTCGTTGTCCCGACACACTCTTGTCGCCACGCTATTGCTCGTGGGAGCCGGGCTGCCATGCGCCGTCCGCGCGCAAGGCAGTCCGCCCGTGAGTGGCGCTGTCACGTTGTTCGAGAACGTGCGCATCTTCGATGGCATGAGCGCCGCGCTTTCCGCGCCCTCCAATGTCCTGGTGCGCGGCAACAAGATAGAGGCAATCTCCGCCCAGCCTATCGCGGTCGATCGCAGCGCGGATAGCCGCATCATTCGCGGCGGCGGGCGCACACTGATGCCCGGCCTGATCGACAATCATTGGCACGCGATGCTGATACGCGTGACGCCGGCACAGTCGTTCGGCGACGTCGGCTACAACAATCTCGTGGCCGGCGATGAGGCGACGGACACGCTGATGCGCGGCTTCACTACCGTTCGCGATGTGGGCGGGCCGGTGTTCGGCCTCAAGCGCGCCATCGACGAGGGCATCGTCAAGGGCCCGCGCATCTATCCGTCCGGCGCCATAATCACTGTCACGAGCGGGCACGGGGATTTCCGCCAGCTCACCGATCTGCCACGGACGATTGGCGGCATGCTCACGCGCATGGAGCAGATCGGAGCCGCCATGGTCGCGGACTCCCCCGACGAGGTCCGCATCCGTACCCGTGAGCAGCTCATGCAGGGTGCCAGCCAGATCAAACTGACGGCGGGCGGTGGCGTGTCTTCACCCTTCAGCCCGATCGACGTGAGCACCTTCACCGAGGCCGAATTGCGCGCCGCGGTTGAAGCGGCGGAGAACTGGGGCGCCTATGTTACGGTGCATGCCTTCACACCGGCTGCGATCCAGCGGTCCATCGCCGCCGGTGTGAAGTGCGTCGAACACGGCTTCCTGATGGACGATGCAACCGCCAGACTGATCGCCGAGAAGGGCATTTGGCTGAGCACGCAGCCGCTCCCCGAGGACCTGAGGCTCGGCTTTCCGGTTGGTTCGGTTCAGCGCGCCAAGGCAGATGAAGTCTGGCCCGGGATAGCCAGGACCTACGAGTTGGCGAAGAAGTACAAGATCAAGACAGCGTGGGGCACCGATGTACTGTTCTCTCGGGCGCTGGCACAGCAACAAGGAGCCATTCTCGCCTCTCTGGTGCGTTGGTACAGTCCCGCCGAAGCGCTGGTCATGGCGACGTCGACAAATGCCGAACTGCTGGCGCTGTCCGGCAAGCGAAATCCCTATCCCGGAACGCTAGGTGTAGTGGAGCAGGGTGCGCTCGCGGACCTGCTGCTGGTCGACGGCAATCCTCTGGAGAACATCAATCTTATTGCCGATCCCGGCAAGAATTTCGTCGTCATCATGAAAGATGGCAAGGTCTACAAGAATACCGTGCCCAATTGAGTCCCGATCCTGCATGAGCACGTTCATGGTCGTCGCCGGCCATCGGCGAAGTTCGATCCGCGTCCGGGAATCGAAAGAGGCAGGGGAATCGACTCTGGCCCGTTTGTCTATTTGACGTTTGCGAGTATGCGCGGCCTAACCGAACGCCTTGAAGGTGATGATCGTGCGGGTGTCCTGGATGCCGGGAATCACCTGGACCTTCTCGTTGATGAAATGCCCGATGTCGGTCGCGTCATCGACATAGAACTTGACCAGCAGATCGAAGTCGCCGGCGGTCGAGTAGATTTCCGACGCGATCTCGGCGTCGGCGAGCGCATTCGCCACCTCGTAGGACTTGCCGAGATGGCATTTGATCTGGACGAAAAACGGGACCATCCGGGTCTCCTCAGCGGCGCTGAAAACCAATCCAGCAAAATCGCGCCGCCAACGCAAGTTCTCAGGACGTAACGATCAGCGCGTCCAGGGCCAGAACATGGTCCGGATAGGCCACTAGCGGGTTGATGTCGATCTCGGCGATGTCCGGCTGCGCCCGCATCAGCGCGCCGACCTGCACCACCGTGTCGGCGATGGCCGCGACATCGACCGGAGGCGCGCCGCGCAGGCCGCGCAGCAACCTGGCGCCTTTCAGCGCCTCGATCTCGGCGATCACTTGCGCCTGCGGCAGATCGGCCGGCATCACCCGCACGTCATCGAGCGCCTCGGTCCAGATCCCCCCGAGGCCGATCAGCACGACCGGACCCCAGGCCGGATCGCGCCGTGCGCCCACGATCATCTCGACGCCGCGCGGCGCCATCGTTTCGACCAGCAGGCCGTCGAGCGCGAGCGTCGGCTGTGCGGCTGCGATGCGCTCGGTGATCTGCCGCCAGGCGGTCGCGAGCGCATCCGCGTCCGCAATGTCGAGCGCCACGCCGCCGGCGTCGCTCTTGTGCGCGAGTGCGGCGGCCTGTGCCTTGAGCACGACCGGGTAGCCGATCCGCGCCGCGACCGCCTTGGCGTCAGCAATGTCGCGCGCAAGTCCGCCCTGCGGCACCGCGATGCCGAGCGCCGCCAGATAGGCTTTGCCCTCATGTTCGGCGAGCGTGCCGCGCCGCCTCAGGGGAGGTGCCTCGATCGTGCGGGGCGCTGCACGGGGCTGCGCCAATCGCCGTCCGTAGGCCGTTGTATGCGCAAGCGCACGCAGCGCGCGTTCCGGCGAGCGCAGCACCTGGATGCCCTTCTGGCGAAACGCCGCGATGAACTCCGGCGGCACTGGAAATTCGTCGCCGAGCGCCGCGATCACAGCGGGCTTGCCGGACTTGAGGATGGTCGGCAGCAGCGCCGCGACCTTATCCATTGCGAGCTTCAGCGAGCCGGGCACGACCGGCACGCACAGGCTCCCGATATTCGGATCATCGAGCAGCGGCTCCGCGGAGCGCGTCCAGATCGTCAGATCGCGGATCACTTGCGCGGTCACATCGAGCGGGTTGTCGAGCGCGGCAAATGGCGGCAGCGCGGCTTTCAGCGCCGCAATCGTCGCGGGCGCGAGCGCGGGAATCTCCAGGCCGAGCCGGTCGCAGAAATCGATCGAAAAGCCCTTGATCGCTCCCGAATTGGTGATGATGCCGGGACCCTTCACCGGCGCTTCGAAGCGCGCGAGAAATTCCGCGGCATCGACCAGCTCCTCCAGCGTCTCGACCAGGACGATCCCGGCGTGGCGCAACAACGCTTCCATCACGGCGTAGTCGCCCGCCAGTGCGCCGGTATGCGAACTCGCCGAGAGGCGCGCATGCTGGCTCCGCCCCGGATGCATCACGACGATCGGCTTGCGGATTTCGCGCGCGCGCTCTGACAGGGCGAGGAATTTGCCCGGATGACGGATCTGCTCCACGAACAGCGCGGCGACGCTCGTCTGCGGATCCTCGATCAGGCTCTCCAGGAAATCTTCCACCGTGAGGTCGGCCTCGTTTCCGGTGGAGATATAGAAGGTGACGCCGAGCCCCTTGCCGAGGAACGCCATGCGCATGATCGCCGCGACCGCGCCGCTCTGCGCCACCATGCCGATTTTCGGGTTCTGGCTCTCGGGCGGACGCTCCACGTTGAACTCGAAAGTAAGCGCCGCGCCGACCTCGAAGCTGCACATTCCGATGCAGTTCGGCCCGAGGATCGCCACACCGGCCGCGCGCGCCGCGGCGGCGAGCTGTTCCTGCTCGGCGCGCCCGGCCTCGCCGACTTCCGCATAGCCTGATGCGAACACGATCGCAGCGCCGACGCCGCGCCGGCCGCACGCCGCGATGGCCTCGATGACGGCCGATTGCGGAATCACCAGCACGGCGACGTCGACGCCGTGCGGCAGATCATCGATGCCCGGCACGCAAGGCCGCCCGGCGATCTCGGCGCGCGAGCGGCTGACCAGGTGGATGTCGCCGGCGAAATTGCAGCGCGTGAGGTTGTTCAGCACCGAGCCGCCCATGTGCCCGGGCTCGGGCGAGACGCCGACGATCGCAACCGCGCGCGGTCGCAACAGACGATCGAGCCGCGATCTGTTGACGGCGTGCATCAGCGATTGTCTCGCCGCATGATCTCGGCCCGACACTTGCGGCAGCTGATCATGCACGGTCGCGCCGATAGGTCGAAAGGCCGGGCTTGTAGGACTTCTCGTCGAGGAACTGCCGCAGGCCCTGCTCGCGGCCGTGCTCCTCGTCGAAGAAGCGCACCTGGTCCATCTTCGACATCAGGTAGTCCTCGGCGTCGTCCCAGCTCATATAGCGCACGCGCCGATAGGCGTGCTTGGCGGCGCGCAGCACGGTCGGATTTTTCTCCATCAGCGTCTGCGCAAGCGCCTTCGTTCGCGCCCTCAAATCCTTCAGCGGCACCGCCTCATTGACGAGGCCCATGCTCGCCGCCCTGCGGCCGTCGAAGGTCTCGCCCGTCATGATGTAGTAGAGGCAGTCGCGCTGGCTCATCACCTGCGACACCGCCTTGGTGACGACGCCGGCCGGGATGATGCCCCAATTGATCTCCGACAGGCCGAAGGTCGCTTCCTCGGCCGCGATCGCAAGATCGCACGAGACGAGCGGCGTGAACGCGCCGCCGAAGCACCAGCCGTTCACCATCGCGATCGTGGGCTTGGGATAGAACTGAAACTGGCGCCACTGCCAGGCTGCGTTGGTGCGATAGATGTGTGCGCGCTCGGGCGGGGAGAGGTGGTCGTTGTCGCGGAAGAATTCCTTCAGGTCCATGCCGGCGGAGAACGAATCCCCGCTGCCGGTCAGCACCAGCACCTGACAGCGCCGGTCCGCTTCGAGGGCGTTGATGACGGCCAGCATCTCGCTGGCGAGCGTCGGCGAGATGCAATTGCGTTTGTCGGGCCGGTTCATCGCCACCCAGGCGATCCCATCCTCAAGCTCGACCAGCACGGTCTTGCCGCCCGGAAGGCTTGCCTCGGCCTTTGCGGCTGCGCTCGTTTGATTCATCAGCTTTCCTGCCTGCGATCGGTTTTGTTATGGGGGTGGACGTTATCCGATTTCCTGCCCGTGCACTATGACGGCAGCGCAACCTTGAGCGGCTCTTGAATGTCCCCCGTACGGCCGTTACGTTCCTGTCGCAATCTCTATGGGGTGCCTGGTTTCGCGCCAGGCTGAGAGGCGATCGCCAACCCATCGAACCTGATCCGGGTCATGCCGGCGGAGGGAGCTGAGATGCGGGTGGCTGAGCTTCCGCAGATCACGGCTGACATTCTGATGCGCCTGCGTGCGCGTGCGCCGCGCGTGCATTGCGTCACCAACGCGGTGGCGCAGAATTTTACCGCCAACGTGCTGCTCGCCGCCGGCGCGATCCCCTCGATGACGCTCTCTCCAGACGAGATCGGCGCGTTCGTGGCGCGCGCCGACGCGCTGCTGATCAATCTCGGCACCTTCGACGCGGAGCGGCGCGATTCCGTGGCGGCGGCGCTCGAGGTCGCGACCGAAGCGCGCACGCCCTGGGTGCTCGATCCGGTGTTCATCGACCGCTCGGAGCAGCGCTCCGCTTATGCGCGCACGCTGGTCGGGCAGAAGCCGAGCGCGATTAGACTCAACGCCGCCGAGTTCGCAGCCCTCAGCGGATTGGAAGCCGATGACGCAGCACTGACACGCTACGCGCTCGACACGCTCGCCGTGGTGGCGCTGACCGGCAATCTCGACCGGGTCACCGACGGCGCGCAGCACGCCGTGGTCGAGAACGGCCATCCCTTGATGGCGAAGGTGACTGCGATGGGTTGTGCGGCCTCGGCGCTGAGTGCCGCGTTCCTGGCGGTCGAGAGCAATCCATTCGTCGCGAGTGCGGCCGCGCTGCTCGCCTTCGGCGTCGCGGGTGGGATCGCCGGCGAGCGCGCGACCGGGCCGGGCAGCTTCACGGCTGCGATCATCGACGCGCTTTACGCGCTCGATGACACCGCGCTCCGCGAGAAAGCTAGAGTGAGATGATGGGTGCGATGAAAGTCGATGTCCGCCTCAATGCGATTGTCGATCCGGAGCGCGCAAACGGGCGTTCGCTTGGCGAGCTCGCCCGCATGGTGGTGGCGGGCGGCGCGACGCTGATCCAGTTGCGCGACAAGCACGGCGCGACGCGACAGATGATCGAGGAGGCGCGTGCCATCAAGGCGGCGCTCGCCGGCACCGGCGTG
>Ga0081539_10004312_pt1 | contig 15895 bp, 14 predicted proteins | sample TabmetS4T2R2_FD_71023 | JGI IMG/M metagenome (GOLD analysis project Ga0081539, IMG submission 71023) | Tabebuia heterophylla rhizosphere microbial communities from the University of Puerto Rico - S4T2R2 | ecosystem: Host-associated > Plants > Roots > Rhizosphere ...
CGGCGCCGTCGCCGCGACGTCGTGCCTCGTGGCGGTCGCCGTCTTCGCCCGCCTGCGCGGCGTCGCGGTGCCCGCCCTGGTGCGGCGGCCGGCGGCGGCGGCGTCCGCCGCCTGACTGGACGAGTGAGGCCGAGCCGGTACGCCCTCAGGGGCCGTCGGCGATGTCGTTCGCCGCGATGTAGCCGAACGTCATGGCGGGGCCGATCGTCGAGCCCGCGCCCGCGTAGCTGTGCCCCATCACCGCGGCGCTGCTGTTGCCCGCCGCGTACAGGCCCGGGATGACGGCGCCGCCCGGCCGCAGCACGCGGGCCCGCGCGTCGGTCAGCAGGCCGCCCTTGGTGCCCAGGTCGCCCGGCACGATCTTGAAGGCGTAGTACGGCGGCAGCCACAGCGGCGCGAGGCACGAGTTCGGGCCGACCGCCGGGTCCGTGTAGTAGTGGTCGTAGGCGCTGTCGCCGCGGCGGAAGTCCGTGTCGCGGCCGGTGGCCGCGAAGCCGTTGAACCGCCGCACCGTCGCCGTGAGCGCGGTCGCGGGCACGCCGATCTTGGCGGCCAGCCCGGCGACCGACCAGTCCTTGAACACCGCGCCGGAGGAGTACCACGAGTCCGGGAACGGCAGCGTCGGCGCGACGTCGCGGAACAGGTAGCGGTTGCGGTAGTTCTGGTCGACGATCAGCCACGCCGGGATGTCCGGCGTGACGGCGTTCTTCTGGTACATCACGTGGACGACGTCGCTGTACGGCGCCGCCTCGTTGACGAAGCGGACGCCGGCGCTGTTCACCAGGATGCTGCCGGGCAGCGTGCGCTCGGCGAGGCAGAAGTACGGCTCCTCCGGCAGCGGGATGGCCGGCCCCCACCACGCGTCGTCCAGCAGCGCCGTGGCCGCGCCGGCCCGGATACCGGCCGCGATCCCGTCGCCGGTGTTCTCCTTCGCGCCGACCGTCCAGTCGACGCCGATCGGCTGCTGCTGGTAGGTCAGCCGCATCGCGAGATTGTGCTCGAAACCGCCCGCGGCGACGACGACGCCGCGCCGCGCCCGGATCGTGGTCGGCACGCCGTCGGCGGTGACGACGACGCCGCTGGCGCGCCCGGTGGCGTCGAACTGGACGTCCTGCAGCGGCGTGTTGAGGCGCACCGGGACGCCGGCGCTCGCGAGCCCGGCGCGCAGCGCCCCGGCGAGCGCCTGCCCCATCGTCAGCGGCGTCTCGCCGCGCAGGACGGCGGCGGTGTAGCGCGCGACGACCTCGGTGGAGACGGCGAGGCCGCGCGCGTTCACCAGTGACAGCACGAGCCACTTGTAGTCGCCGCTGAACACCGTGGCGCCCGCCGGCGTCGGCAGGTAGGCCGGGTTGAGGTGCGCGAGCTCCGCGCCGAGCAGCTTGCCGTTGAACATGTCCGGCTCGATCGAGCGGCCCTGGGCGAAGCCGCCGGGCAGCTCCGGATAGTAGTCGGAGTAGCCCTCCATGTACCGGAACCGCAGCGGGCTGTTCGCCATGACGAACGAGATCATCGCCGGGCCGTTGGCGAGAAAGGCTTGCTGCCGGTCGGTAGGGACGTCGCTACCGACCACCGCCGCGAGGTACTGCGCGGCCTTCGCCGGGGTGTCGGGCACGCCGGCCGCGAGGATGACGGAGTTGTTGGGGATCCAGATCCCGGCGCCGGACCGCGCCGCCGACCCGCCGAACGTCGGTGCCTTCTCGACCACCACGGCGCGCAGGCCGCGTTTGGCCGCGCGCAGCGCCGCCGTCATCCCCGCCGCGCCCGCGCCCACGACGACGACGTCGAACTCCTCCACGGCGGCGTGGGCGGTCTCGCCCGCCGCGACGCCGATGGCCGCCGCGGCGCCGGCCGCCGCGCCCGTGAGTACCTGACGCCTACTGAGATCTGGAGACATGAGAGGTCCGTTCCACCGGGGCGGCGAGCCCATGGCCGAGGCGACGATCCGACGTGATCAGGCCGCCCGGAGACAGGCGGCGACGCGACCCGGCCAGGGACTCGGCCGGGTCTCAGCAGCGGGGGGTCATCGGTGAAGATGGCTAGAACGAGTTTCAAACAATACGAAGTTTCCGCTGTGTGTCAAAGGGATGTCGTGACTGAAACCTGATGCAGTTGGATCAGTGGGGATCGCCGCCGCGTCCCGGCGGCCCCCGACCCCGTCAGGGTCGCGGGTCGAGCAGGCCCAGCCGCGCCGCGTGCGCCGCGGCGTCCCGGCGCGTCGGGGCGCCGAGCTTCGCCAGCGCCGCGGCGACGTGGCTCTCCACCGTGCGCACCGAGAGCACCAGCCGGCCGGCGATCTCGGTGTTCGTGAGGCCCTGGGCGACCAGCCGGACCACCTCGACCTGACGCTCGGTCAGGCCGGCCGGGTTCACCCGCGTCGCGGGCACCGGCCCGCGCGGTATCCGGGCCACACCCAGGTCGCGCAGCCGTGCCCGCACCGCCCGGGCGAGCGGCTCGGCGCCGAGCGCGTCGAGCTGGGCGAGCGCCGCCAGCAGGTCCTCGGGGTCCGGGCTCTCGGCCAGGGCCGCCGCGTGCTCGTACGGGTTGCCGGCCGCGCGCCACACCTCCGCCGCCTCCCGCCAGCGGCCGTCCGCCTGCAGCGCGTACGGGTGGTCCAGACCCTGCCCGCCGACCGGCCGGCCGGCGCGGCCCAGCCAGTACGCCAGCTCCGCGCGCACCGCGACGGTGCCGTAGCGGCGGATCACCTCGTACGCCTCGGTCAGCTCGTCGGCGACGGCGCCCGCGTCGCCGTCGAGGACGGCCGCCTCGGCCAGCGCCGAGGCGGCCGGACCGATCCACTGCGCCTCGCGCAACCGGGCGGCGAGCTCCCACGCCTCCCGCACCGTCTCCGCGGCACCGGGCTCGCCGCGGCGCAGCCGGACCCTGGCGATCACGGCGACCGCGGAGCAGCGCACGACCGGCGCGGCGTCGAGCGCGTACGACGCGGCCGGCACGACCTCGTCCCACTCGCCGGTCGCGAAGTGCAGCGTCGCCAGCGCCACCTGGAGGTAGCGGTGGAACATGAGGAACTCCGAGCGCTCGGCGAGCTCGAGGCCACCGGTGAGGTGCCGCCGCGCGTCGTCGTGGCGCAGGTGCGCGAGGCTGGTCCAGGCGAGGTTCACGTAGGCCCGGCAGGCGTGTTCGGGCTCGTCCGCCGCCAGCGCGACCCGCAGGCTCTCCTCGAGCGACGCGATCGCCCGCGGGTCGCCGACGCGCTCGAGCGCGACACCGCGGTTGTTGAGCGCGTGCGACAGCGTCGCCGGGGAGTCCCGGCCGAGCTCGATGGCGCGATCGGCCACCGCCAGGGCCTCGGCGTCGCGACCGGCCAGCGCGTGCAGCTGCGCCTTGTTGCTGAGCGCCATCGCCAGCAGGGCGTCGTCGCCGGCGTCGGTGAGGACGGCGACGGCCTCGTCCGCGGCGACGTCCGCGGCGTCCGGATCGCCGGCCCACCAACAGATCCGGGACAGCCAGCGTAGCGAAGCACCCCACGCCCGCGGGTCGCCGCCGCGCCGCAGCTCCACCGCGCGTCGCTGGGCGGCGACCGTGTCGGCGAAGGGGGAACCGATCGTGTAGCCCTCGACGGCGAGCCGCTCCCACAGGTCCGCCTCGGCGGCGGGGTCCAGGACCGGGTGCTGGTCGAGCACCAGCCGCAGGTGCGCCGCCGCCTCCCGGTGCGCGCCGGCGTCCGCCGCCTCGCGGGCCGCGACCGGGCCGTACTCGACGACGGCGTCGCGGTCGCCGGCCTGCGCCGCGTGGTGCACCACGCGCGACACCTCGATGCCCGGACGGTCGAGGAGGGCGGCGAGCACGCGGCGGTTGGCCGCCACGCGGCGCGCCGCCGGCATCGCGTCCACGACCGCGCGGCGCGTCAGCTCGTGCCGGAAGCTCACGCGGTCCGGCGTCACGACCAGCAGCCCGCGCTGCTCGGCCGGGGCGAGCGCGGCCGGCCCGGCCGGGACCAGTGCCTCCAGCAGCCACCGCTGCACCGCCGACGGGACGACGGCGAGCTGCTCCAGGATCGCGGACGTCGCGGCGTCGAGCTGCGCGACGCGGGCGTGGACGGCGTCCACGATCGTCAGCGGCACCGGCGTCGCGGCGCCCGCGGCGAGCACCTCGGTGACGAAGTACGGGTTGCCGGAGGTCACGGCGAAGACCTCGGCCGGGTCGAGGTCCTCGACGCGACTGGCGGCGCTGAGCCGGCGGACGGCGGCGAGGCTGAGCGGCGTCAGGCGCAGCCGGCGGACCCGCCCGACCCGGGAGGCGACGCCGAGCAGCTGCCGCAGCGGGTGGTCGTCGCGGACCTCGTCGTCGCGGTAGGTCAGCACCAGGACCAACGGCAGCTGCGCCGCCCGGCGGACCAGGTAGCGCAGCACGTCGAGCGTCGCCTCGTCGGCCCAGTGCACGTCCTCGACGGCGAGGACCGTCGGCCGGTCCGCGTGCCCGAGCTCGGCGCGCAGCGCCTCGAGCACCTCGCCCCGGTCGCCGCGCTCCAGGGCGCGGGTCAGCGACGTCCCGACGCTGCCGACCAGGTCCCGCAGCGGACCGAGGACGCGCGGCGTCGCGAGGTCGTCGCAGTAGCCGACGAGCAGCCGGCCCTCGGCCGGCAGCACCGCGCGGATGCCGTCCACCACGCTCGACTTGCCGATCCCCGCCTCGCCGGAGATGAGCACGACGGAACCGGACCCGCCACCGGCGTCGCGGGCCGCGGCAGCGAGCGCGGCGAGCTCCGCCTCGCGCTCCAGGATCCCCCTGCCCACTTGTCACACTCTGTCACGCGGCGGCGGTGTCGTTCCGGTCGTCGCGCCGATCTCCGTAGCGCCGGGACCCGGCCTCCGTAGGCGCCGCGGACGCCGCGGCCGCGCGCGTCGCGCTTCGCTGGGGCGATGCGGGCGATCTCCACGGACGACGCGCCGGCCGCGATCGGGCCCTACAGCCAGGCGGTCGCCGCGAACGGCTTCGTCTTCTGCTCCGGAACGGCGGGCATCGACCCGGCGACCGGGGTCGCGCCGGACGGCATCGAGGAACAGACCGAGCTGGCCCCGCGCAACCTCGACGCCGTGCTGGCCGCGGCCGGCGCCTCGCGCGGGACCGTCGTCAAGACGACGATCTTCTACGCCGACGTCGCCGACTTCCCGCGGATCGACGCGATCTACCGGCGCTGGGCACCGACTCCGCCACCGGCCCGCTCGGCACCGGCCGGCGCGGTGCTGCCGCGCAACCTCCTGATCTCGATCGAGGCGATCGCGGCGCTCCCGGCCGGGTAGGCCTGGGCCTGTCACCTCGTCGAACGCGGTGATCATGCAATTCCCGGACGCCGACCAGCCGCACAGGTGCGCCTCGGGCGCGAAGCGGCGTCCGGGAATCGCATGATCACCGCAAAGGCTCAGGTGTCCCCAGCCGCTTCACGTAGCGCCGCGTCGGGACGTGGATCGGCGGTCGGCCGGGGACCTTGGCGGCGTAGTCCAGGTCGCCCGCGTCCGTCCAGCCGCGCCGCTCGTAGAACCGCCGGGCGCGGGCGTTGCCGGTGGCGACGGCGAGCCACGCCTCGTCGTGCCCGGCGGCGGCGAGGAGCCGCTCGGCCTTGGTGAGCAGGGCCGTCGCGACGTCGGTCCCGCGGTGCGCGGCGTCGACGAAGATCTGCTCGACCTCGTCACCGGCGAGCATGACGAAGCCGGCGACCTGCGCCGTCCCGCCGGCCTCGACGACGGCGACCACCGTGTCGGCGACGCGGTCGGCGGCACGCGCGAGGAACGACTCGGGGGTTCGCACGGCCACGAGCTCCTCGGGCACGTGGCCGAGGTGGCCGTCCCGCCAGGCGCTGGCCCAGATCCGCCCGACCGCGTCGGCGTCCGCCGGCCGAGCCGGGCGAATGCGCAGCGACATGGCCCCGAAACTACCCCGGGCGCGGGTGAACCGTCGGGGGCCGGGGGCCGTACCCAACGGCGAGCCCGCCCGCCGGGCCTGGGACCGGCACGATCGCCTCCCCCGAAGGGACCCGTCGCACTTGTCGCTCTCGCAGCAGTCGTCCGTCCAGCCCAGGGAACGAACGGTCGTCGAGGACGACGCCGCCGCCCGCGACATCCCGGAGACCGCCCTGATCGGCACCTCCGGCGACCCACGGCCCCGCACCGCCCGCTGGTGGACGACGACGGCCCTGGCCGGCGGGGTCGTCCTGGCCGCGCTCGTGCTGCCCAACCGGGTCGAGCGGCTCACGCCCGGCAACTTCGTCGCCATCCCGCTGGAGGGGCTGGTCGGCGCCGGGCTCGTCCTTGCCCTGCCGCCCCGGTGGCGCCGCGCGTTCGCCGCCCTGTTCGGCGTCGCGCTGGGCGTGCTGACCGTGCAGAAGGCGTTCGACATGGGCTTCTACTCGGTCCTGGCGCGGCCGTTCGACCCGGTGCTGGACGGCGAGCTGCTCGGGCCTGGCATCGACTACCTCACCTCGTCGCTGGGCCGGGCCCGCGGGATCGCCGTCGTCGCCGGGCTGGTGGCCCTGGCCCTCGCCGTCGTCGCCCTGACGACGTGGGCGACGCTGCGCACCGCCACCGCCGTCACGCGGTTCCGGCGGCGGAGCGCCGAGGTGCTCGCCGCGGCCGCCGTCGCGTGGGCGCTGTGCGCCGCGCTCGGCGTGGCCTACGTCCCCCACCGGCCGGTCGCCGCGTACCGGACGGCGGACATCGCCTACGACCGCGGCGGCCAGGTCGTCGCCGACCTGCGCGACCGCGGCGAGTTCGCGGACCTGGCCGGCGACGACGCGTTCCGGGGCACGCCCGGCGACCGTCTCCTGACCGGCCTGCGCGGCAAGGACGTCGTCGTCGCGTTCGTCGAGAGCTACGGGCGCAGCGCGATCGAGGACCCGGCGATGTCGGCCGGCGTCGACGCCATGCTGACGACCGGCGACCGGCGGCTGCGCGCGGCGGGGTTCGCGGCGCGCAGCGGCTGGCTGACGTCGTCGACCGTCGGCGGCGGCAGCTGGCTGGCGCACGCCACGCTGCTGTCCGGCCTGTGGGTCAGCAACGCGCAGCGCTACCGCACGCTCGTCAACAGCGACCGGCTCACGCTCAACCGCGCCTTCAAGCGCGCCGGCTGGCAGACGGCGGCCGTGATGCCGGAGATCCGGCGGGCCTGGCCCGAGGCCTCGTTCTACGGCTACGACCGGCTCTACGGCGCGCACGATGTCGGCTACCGCGGCCCGCGCTTCGGCTACGCCACGATGCCCGACCAGTACACGCTCTCGGCGTTGCAGCGCCTCGAGCGGGCGCGGCCCGGGCACGCGCCCGTGATGATCGAGACCGCGCTGGTCTCCAGCCACGCGCCCTGGGCGCCGCTGCCGTCCGCCGTCGGGTGGGACGCCGTCCGCGACGGCTCCGTGTTCAAGCCGATGGTCAAGCCCGGCGGCCCGCGGCGCGTCACCTGGCGCGACCCGGCGCAGGCGCGCACCGCCTATGTGAAGTCGATTGAGTACTCGGTGACCAGCCTGATCTCCTACCTGGAGACGTACGGCGACCCGAACCTCGTGCTCGTCCTGCTCGGCGACCACCAGCCGGCGCCGCTGGTCACGGGCCCGGACGCGAGCCGCGAGGTCCCGATCACGATCGTCGCCAAGGACCCGGCGGTGCTCGACAAGGTCTCCGGCTGGGGCTGGACGGACAGCCTCAAGCCGGCGCCCACGGCGCCGGTCTGGCCGATGAGCTCGTTCCGGGACCGCTTCCTCAGCGCGTTCGGGACGGCGACGCCGTGACCCGCGCCGCCGGCGCCCGATGCCCCGGGACGGCGCCGTGCTGAGGCCGGCGCCGGCCCCCGCCCGGCGCTGGGTCGGCCCCGCCGCCGGGCTCTCGGCGGCGGCCGTGCTCGGCTGGGGACTGACGACGCCGGCGCTGTGGCTCGACGAGTCCGCCACCGTGATCGCCACCCGGCGCGGCTGGCCGGAGCTGTGGCACCTCCTCGAGGGTTCGGAGGCGCCGCTGGTCCCGTACTACGCGGTGGAGAAGGTGGCCGTCTCGGCCATCGCCGCGGTCCTCCCGGCCGGCGCCGTCCCGCCGGAGCTGCTCTACCGCCTGCCGGCGGTGGCCGCCGCCGTGCTCGCGGCGTGGCTGCTCGCCGGGTGGCTGTCCCGGCTCGCCGGTACGGCGGGGCGCGGGCTCGCCGGCGCCGCGACCGGCGTGCTGCTCCTCCTGCCCGCGTTCTCGCGCTACGGGCAGGAGGCGCGGCCGTACGCCGTCGCGCTGGCGGCCGGCGTCGTCGCCACGGTCGCGTGGAGCCGGCTCGTGCTCCTCGACCACCGCCCGCCGCACCCCTCTCCCGGCGCCGGCCCGGGACGGCGCGCGCTCGCCGTCACCACCGCGGGGTACGCCGCCGCCGTGGCGGTGCTGACGCTGGCCCAGGTGCTCGCGGCGTCGCTCGTCGCCGCGCACCTGGCCCTGGCGGTCGCCGCACCCGGACCGCTCGGCCGCCGCCGCGCCGTCCGGCGGACCGTCGCGGGCGCGGTCGCCGGGCTGCTGCCCCTCCTGCCGTTCGCGGCCGTGGCCTGGGTCTTCGGGACCGGCCCGATGACGGCGCCGCACGCGCCGACGCCGGGCCACCTCGCCGGCGTCGCCTTCCAGCTGTTCGCGGACCCGGCGGCACCGGCCGGCGGGGTCGTGGTGCTGCTCGCCGCGGCGCTCGGGGCGACGCGGGTGCGGTCGGCGCGCGACGGCGCCGTCGCCCGGTTGGCCCTGGCCTGGGCCCTCGTGCCGCCCGCGGTCCTGCTGCCGCTGGTCTGGGTGCAGCCGAACCTCATCACGCACCGCTACCTGCTGTTCACCGTCCCCGGCTGGGCGATCCTCGCCGGCCTCGGCGTCGTGACGGCGGCCGACCGGGCCCGGCGGGCCGCCGCCCGGGCCCGGCGCCTCTCGTGGCGCGGCACCGTCGCCGCCGGCGCGGCGGCCGCCGCGGCGCTGGCGGCCACGGCGGTGCTGCAGGTGCCGGGCCTGGCCGCCGTCCGCGGCCCCGCCGGCCACGGCGAGGACATCCGGCCCGCGCTCCGGGCCGCCCACGTCGACGGGCGCGACGACCTGCCGCTGGTCGTGCACTCGCGCGCCGCGGCCGAGCTCGTGCCGTACGCGGGCACCGTCGAGCCGCGGCTGCTGGGCGCCGAGCTGCAGCGGACGACGCGCTCGATCTGGCCGGTGACCGACCGACCCGCCACGCTCGACGCCCGCCTGCGCGACCACCCGCGCGTCGTCCTGCTGCTGCGCGGCAGCAGCGCGGGGGCGTGCGGCTGGCGCGCCGGCGGCTCGCTCGCCCGCTACGTCACCCGCTGCATGCCCGACGCATTGCGCGAGCAGGGCTTCCGGGTCGTGCACGCCGAGGCGGCCGGCCGCCGGTGGACGATGGCGCTCCTCATCCGCCCGAGTCCGAGCCGCTGACGGCGGCCGGACCAGCGCCTACCGTGACCTCGTGCCCAGCCTGTTCCACGTCAGCGACGCAGCCCCGCTCGCGGTGATGCGCCCACGGCCCTCGCCGCCGGGCACGCCCCACGTTGTGGGGGTTCGGTGGGGGGAAACCAGCACCGGACGGCCGCTGGTCTGGGCCGTCGACGAGGAGCACCTGGTGAACTACCTGCTGCCGCGGGAGTTCCCGCGGGTCGACGACTGCTTCGCGGCGGTGGCCGACGCCGGCGCCGAGCTGCGCGTGACGGCGTCCCTGTGGCCGTACGTCGACGCGTTGCTGGAGGGTGGCGGCGAGTTCAGCGCCATCCGGATGCGCAACGCCGTCCCACGGCAGCCATGACCCAGGGAGGGGTGGTGGACGCAGAGCACGACGACCCGCCCGCGCGGGGGTTCGTCAAGGTCCGGTTCGCCCTGGAGCCGGACGAGGACGGCTGGCCGCCGGTGACCAGCGAGGGCCTCTGGGCCGAGCCGCTCGGGGCCGGGCGGTACCGCATCGACAACACGCCGTGGTTCGTGCGCAACCTGTCGGCGGACGACGTCGTCGTCGCGACGCCGGACGCCGAGGGCGTCCTGTGGGCGACCCGGCGGATCCACTTCTCCGGGCGGATGACCGTGCGCGTCATCCCGTTCCGGCGCGGGCCGCTGCGCGGCGACCTCCAGGCGGTGCTGGACACGTTCGCCGAGCTCGGCGTCGCCGGCGAGGGCGCCGAGCCCGACTACCCGATCGTCGCCCTCGACATCCCGTCCGATGCCGACCTGCCGCCGATCGTGGCGCGGCTGCGGCGCGGGCACGCGAACGGCCTGTGGGACTACGAGGAGTCCTGCGTCACGGACGAGTGGCTGGAGCTGTGACGGCCGCCCGGGCCGGCGGCGGCCGCCGGTAGGTCACGCGGCGGACCAGCACCTCGAAGGGGCCGCGGCGTCCCGCGCGTCGCAGCCGGTCGGCCAGGAGCACGGTGGTCAGCCAGGTCGCGACGGCGAGGAGCGCCGTCGTCGCGATCGTCAGCGTGCCCGAGAGGTCGAGCAGGAACGGCGTGAACGCGAGCGTCCAGACCACCGACTGCGACAGGTAGAACGTCATCGACCGCTGGCCGAGCGCCGCGATCGCGCCGACCGCGCGCGGACGGCGCGCCTCGAACCGCAGGGCGACGAGCGACAGCAGGGCCGCGTAGCCGACGCCGCCCAGGATCCCGGTCGCGTCGTGCAGCGGGCCGATCAGCTCCATCGTCGACTGCGCGGGCCGCGACGTCACGCCGGAGACCAGCAGCGCCGCCGGCTGCGCGCCGAGCCACGCGGCACCCAGGCCGACGGCCGCGACGGCGCGCAGCAGCGCGCGGTGCTCCGCGGGCCGCTCGAGGATGCGCCGGCGGCCGGCCCACAGCCCCAGCGCGAACGGGCACATGAAGCCGATCGGGCCCAGCATGCCGATCAACAGGGACACCACCGGGCGGTCGGTGACCATGGTCGCCAGGTCCGGCGGCAGCATCGACGGGTCCGGCGGCGCGCTGCTGATGCTGAGCGAGTCGACGCCCGGCAGCGACGTCAGCACGAGGAACACGGCCGCCGTCAGGAGCAGCCACCGGTCCTTCCAGCGCACCAGCCAGGCGCCGACGAGCAGCAGGACGCCGTACGCCGTCAGGATGTCGCCCGCGAACAGCAGCACGGCGTGCAGGAAGCCGATGCCGATCAGCACCGAGCTGCGCCGCCGGAGCAGCCGCCGCACGCCTCGCGGGCCGAGCGCCTCGTTGCGGCGCACGAGCTGCGCGACGCCGTACCCGAACAGGACGCCGAACATCGGGAACGCCCGGCCGTCGACGAACGTCGAGATCGCCCACGCGACGGCCCGGTCGACGCGCCCCTCGTCCTGCGGGAAGCCGCCGAGGACCGAGGCACCGCGCAGGAAGTAGTGCGAGTTCGCGAGAGCGATGAACAGCAGCATGAGGCCGCGCGCGAGGTCGGGGCCGAGGGCCCGCTGCGCGAGCGCCGTCGGGTGCGGCGGTCCGGCCGCGACCTGGTCCGCGCGCTCGGTGCCGGCCGGTTGCGACGTCATGCCGGACAGCCCACCAGCGGCGTCGGTCGCTGACCATGCTGCTTCGGTCGAGATCGCCCCCGACCCGGGTCGATCGCTCACGCCGGGTGGCTAGTTCCTTGGAAGCCGTGCCGTCGGCCAGCGGTTTCAGGCGGCTCTCAGGTCCGCGTCGGTTCGCCCGGACACACTGGCGCGGCCGCGCGTCAGGCGCGTCGTCACGGGGAACTCAGTCACGGGGGGTAACGACGTCATGCCCAGAAACCCACGCACCCAGCGGAATCCACTGGCCCGCAGGGTCCACCGCATCGCCCTGGCCATGGGCCTCGTCGTCGTCTCGACGCTCGTCACCGCGGTCGTGGGTCTCGGCCTGGGACGGCGGCCTGAGCGCGGAGTTCGACCGGTCGGTGTCCGGGTCCGACCTCGACGAGGACCCGGAGGGCGAGGACGAGGTCTTCGCCCGGGTCAGGCTGTAGGTGCCGGTCTCCGGCGTCACGCGAACCTTCACGTCCGACGTGATCAGCGAATACTTCTGGGGCGGCCCGCTGGGCTAGGCCGTGTTTCATGACTCCGCGCCGTCGCGAGGAGCCGCCCGGTGTGGTGCTCCGGCGTGCCCGGCGAGGAGCCCATGGCTGTGCCTATGGACGACGAGTCGGGTGCGGCGGAGCGCCCCACCGGGTGGCCCGCAGTAGGCGGGGACTCATGAAACACGGCCTAGGTTTCAGGTCGCTTTCAGGGGCGCGTCAGCGCGTCGCGACAGAGTAGGAATCGCCGCCCGGCGCATCACCGGCGGACGGTTGAACGGCCCCTGCGACCCCACGCGCGGGGGCCGTTCACCGTTTGCGCGCGGCCGACGTACGGTGGGCGTGCAGGTGCCCGGCGCCCCTGCCGGGCCGTGAGGGGGTGACCGCCATGCCGGTCGAGCTGAACCACACGATCGTGCACGCGAGCGACCGCGAGCGCTCCGCCGCGTTCCTCACCGAGATCCTCGGGCTGCCGGAGCCGGCCTCGTTCGGGCCGTTCCTCGTCGTCCAGACGGCGAACGGCGTCTCGCTCGACGTCGTCGCCGACGCCGGGCCGATCCATCCGCAGCACTACGCGTTCCTCGTCGGCGAGGCCGAGTTCGACGAGATCTTCGGCCGCATCCGCGAGCGCGGGCTGGAGTTCTGGGCCGACCCGTCGCACCGGCGCCCCGGCGAGATCAACCACAACGACGGCGGCCGCGGCGTCTACTGGTCGGACCCGGACGGCCACAACCTGGAGATCATCACGCGCCCGTACGGCTCGGGCTGACGCACCGCTCTACCAGCTACCAGCCGCGCAGCGCGAGGCTCCGACGTCCGCCGGCGGGGGCTGCCACGATGGGTCGGTGACCTCTTTCATCTCGCACACGACAGTGGACTGTGCCGACGCGTTCGAGCTGTGCCGGTGGTGGCAGGCGGTCCTGGACTACGTGGCGGATCCCGAGGATCCGAACGAGCCGGGGGACGAGGAGTGCGGGATCGTGTCCCGCGACGGGAGCCACCAGTTGCTGTTCGTCGAGGTACCGGAGCCCAAGCAGGTCAAGAACCGCGTTCACTTCGACCTGCGGCCGGCGGAGGGCCCGCGGGACGCCGAGCTCGCCCGGCTCCTCGAGCACGGCGCGACCACGGTGGACGACCGACGCAACCCCGACGGCACCGGCTGGGTGGTCCTTGCCGACCCGGAGGGCAACGAGTTCTGCATCCTGCGCAGCGAGGCCGAGGTCGCCGCGGGCCCGTCCTGACCCGAGCGGCTCGCGCCGCGCACGCCGCGCTCAGGATCCCGGGGCGGGCCAGGGTGTGGTCGGCTGCAGCACCGCCTCGGACAGCGCCGCCGTCCGCAGCGCCGTCACCTCCTGGTACTCCGGGTCGGCGACCATGCGGCTGAACGCCCCGCGGTCCGGATAGCGGACGACGAGGACGGCGTCCCAGGCCTGCCCGTCCTCCGCCACCAGCGCGGTGCCGCCGTCGCCGGCGTAGACCACCTCCGCGCCGTAGCGCGGCAGGAAGGTCTCGGCGAGCCGGCGCGCGTACTCGGCGTAGCGCTCGCGGCCGCCCGGGGCGAACCGCAGCAGGTTCAGCATGAACACCGGACCCTCGACGTCCTCGGCGAGGAACCGCTTGAGGTCCTCGCCGCGCGGATCGATCGCCATCGTCGCTCCCCTCACCCCGGCGGACCGGCCGACCATGAACGTACGCCCGGCGGGCAACCTCCGGGCGGGGTGGCGGCGTATAGGGCGTATCGCAACCGGCGGCACGCCTGACAGGGAGGCTCGGTGGACGGGGAACCGGGAGCGGCACCGGCGCCCGGGCCGGACCCGGCGCTGGCCCTGCGGCCGGATGCCGACGACGACTTCGACAGCTTCGTCACGCGGCGCTGGGTGCCGCTGGTGGCGACGGCGTACCTGGTCACGGGCGACCGCGGCATCGCGGAGGACTGCGTGCAGGAGGCGCTGGTCCGCATGCACCGCCGGTGGGGGCGGATCGACCGGGCGGGGCGCGTCGCGTACGCGCACCGCGCGGCGATCAACGCGGCGCTGTCGTGGCGCCGCCGCCGGTGGACGGCGGAGGTCTCCTTCGACGTCGCGCGGCACGACGTCGGTCACCGGGCCGACGACCCGGTCGGCGTCGACCCGAGCCTCCTCGCGGCGCTGCGCACGCTGGCGCCGCGCACGCGCGCCGCCGTCGTCCTGCGGTTCTTCGAGGACCGGTCCGAGGCGCAGACCGCGGAGATCCTCGGCTGCTCGGTGGGAACGGTGAAGAGCCTGACGAGCCGCGGCGTCGCACGCCTCCGGACGGTGCTCGCGGCGCCGGCCGACGACGTCCCGGCGGACACGACGGCGGACACGACGGCGGACGGCGGCGTCCGGGAAGGGCGGCGGCTATGAGCGGCGCGGACGAGTCGCGGACCGCGGAGCTCCCGGACGGCATGGTCAACGGGGTCCGCGACCTGGCCCTGGCCCGGATCTCCGGGACGACGCCGTGGCCGCGGGTGCGCACCGCGGTGCGGCGGGATCGCCGGCGCCGGGCGGTGGGCGCCAGCGCGGCGGCGGCCGGCCTCGTCGCGGCGACGATCTTCGCGGCCGGGACGCTGCTGCCGAGGTCGGCGCCGCCCGCCGGCAACGATCGGCAGGGCGCGACACCGGCACCGACGCGGCCGGAGCCCTCGCACACGCTCGGGACCCGGGCCCCGGTGCTCCCCGCGGACCGCGACCCGCTGAACCTCGCCGGGAGCACGGCGGGGTCGCTGGGGAAGGACGAGGCGTGGCTCGCCGGCCTGAAGGAGCGCGTCGTCGGCGACCTGGCGCCCGCGCCGAACGTCGCCGCCGTACGCGTGCTGTGGGCGACGGACCACGCCGGCCAGCGCCACGCGCTCACCATGGCGCGGAAGGACGCGGCGACCGCCTTCCTCACGCTCTGGCGCGGGGCGGCCGGCGCCCGGCCCGAGGACATGCATGTCGAGAGCCGGCAGACCGTGCCGATCCACAGCGGCCGGCCGTTCCTCGGCGCCCACCTGTACCAGATCCGGACGCGGGACCGCGAGGACGGCCCCGGCCTGTTCGTGGCGACCGGCACGGACCTCGTGGCGGTCGAGACGGCGACCGGCGCGGACTACGACGCCGCCGGGCGCCGCGCCATCACGTGGGCTCCGCTGCAGCCGCAGGGGCCGGTGTTCGTCCGGGTGGCCTCCGACGCCGAGCTCGACACCGTCGCCGTCCGGGCCGCCGACACCGACGGCCGGTGGTTCCGGCTCCAGTCCGGCGCGAGCTACGGCGACGCGCCGCGCCTGGCACCCGGTCTCCTCGCCGCCTCGCCGGCCGGCACCGACCCGAAGGTGCTCACCTGCGCCGCGGACGCGTTCACGTACGGCGGCTTCCCGGCCGGTGCCACGCCGGTGCTCGGGGCGACGCATCGACTGCGCAAGCAGTGGCTCGGCGTAGCCGTCGCGCGCGCCCCCTCGGGGGGCTACCTCGTCGGGATGTGCCGGACGTCGCGGCCGTGGTCGTCGTCCAGCAGCGACGCGCTCCAGGCCGAGGGCTTCGTCGTCCCCGCACCGGCGGGAGGTGCGCGCGACCTGCTGGTTCTCCTCCCGTGCAAGCGGGCCCGCGCGGGCGCCGGCCTGGACGCCGTGTGCGTGGTGGCACCGGAGGGGGCGACGGAGGTCGAGGTGGCCGGCGTCCGGGCCGAGGTCCACGGCCGGGTGACCGTCGTCGAGTTCCCCCGGCCCGTGCCGGAGAAAGAGGTCCAGGTGACGGCGCACCGGGCCGACGGCAAACCCATCGGCCCGGTGCGGCGGCCACTCGACGAGAGGGTGGTCACGGACGCCGCACTCCCGCAGCGCGACTTCCGCCAGGAGTGAGACACGCCCTACGCGGCCGCCGGCTCCTCGTCGCTCTCCGCCGGCGCCGGTGCGGCCGCCGGCA
>Ga0081539_10004313_pt1 | contig 15893 bp, 15 predicted proteins | sample TabmetS4T2R2_FD_71023 | JGI IMG/M metagenome (GOLD analysis project Ga0081539, IMG submission 71023) | Tabebuia heterophylla rhizosphere microbial communities from the University of Puerto Rico - S4T2R2 | ecosystem: Host-associated > Plants > Roots > Rhizosphere ...
GATGTCTTTTCATTCTGTGCAGTATGCCCCTCTGGCAGCGCGACGCTAGACCACCGGCCAGTGCAGCGCGCCGTCGGGCGGCGCAATGTCCGGATTGGCTGCAATCATCCGTTCCCACACGCGTTGCGTGACTGACTGCGCTTCCTCGAGCAGCGCCGGCTCATCGACGGTCAGGACCTTGCGGTCGCGCATCACGAACGCGCCGTCGACCATCACCGAATGCACGATTCCGGGGTGGCCGTAGTGGGCGATGTTGGACAACAGCCGGATCACCGGACGCATCGTCGGCGTGTTGAGATCGAGGATCGTCAGATCGGCCTTCATGCCGATCCGAATTGCGCCGATCTCCTCCGCGGCGCCGACGCTGCGCGCCGCGTTCACGCTGATCATGTCGATCACCTGCTGTGGCGTCGGGCTGACGCCGTTTTCCTTCGCGCGGCCGCGGCCGGTGCGATGCGCGATCAGCCCGATCGCGAGCGTCTGAAACATGTCCTCGCTCATATTGTCGGTGCCGAGCACGATCTCGACGCCGGCATCCTGGATCAGCCCGATCGGCGCCTTGTGCAGGCCGCGCCGTGACGAGCTCGCTGGACAATGCGCCATCCGCACCTTGCGCGCCGCGAGCAGCTCGACATCGGCCGGCGTGCAGTAGGTCCAGTGCGCGCCGGTCAGGTCGGACCCAAGAAAGCCTTCACGCTCGAGGTATTCGGCCGGTGTCAGGCCATACAGCTGTTTGACCGCCGTGACCTCGTTCACGCCCTGCGCCAGATGGCAGGTGCGGGTCAGCCGATGTCGCGCCGCAAGCTCGCGCAGCTTTGCCAGCATCGCGGGCGAGCAATTGTCGGGCGCATGCGCGGCGATCTGGCAGTTCACGCGCCCATTGCGCGCGCCGTGCCATTCCTGGATCAGCGCCTCGGTGCGAGCGAGAAACGTCTGCCCGAACGCTTCATCGACGGTGTAGTCGCCGAAGCGGATCTTGCGCGTGTCGATGTCGGCGCAGCTTTCCGAGAGCCACAGCCGCACGCCGGTATCGGCCATGGCGCGCACATAGGTGCCGACGTGGCGAAACGGGTCGACCAGGGTCGTAGTGCCGCTGCGGATCGCCTCGACGCACCCGAGCGCCGCCATCACGGAGCGCTCATGATCGCTCATCGTGTACGAGATCGGCGACATGTAGCGATAGACGACCTCGCCCTCCCAGTCTTCGATGGTTCCGCGCAGCGCAGTCAGCACCGTATGCGTGTGCGCATTGATGAAGCCCGGCAGCACCGCGAGGCCGCGCCCCGCCATGCGTTCGAAACCCGGATAGGCCGGTTCCAGATCCGCGCTGTCTCCAATGGCGGCAATACGATCGCCGCTGATCGCGAGTGCGCCGCACTCGATGATGCGCCGATCCGCGTCGCAGGTGACGATTGTGGCATCCGTGATGAGGAGGTTCATGAGGCCTCCTGCGCCCGGATTTCATCGGCATGTCCGCTATGCATGCGCTCTCGCGACTTGATCAGGACCCGGCGGCATCGTTACACGGAGGGGACAACGGAGGAAGCAGGAAACCAAGATGGCAGAAGACGCACATTGGTCGGATGAGGTCTTTCGCGAGATGAAGCAGCGCGAGATCGCGTCCGTTTGCACCGTTCCGGATGGCGGGCTCACGCGGCTGCTCAATCTGGTCAAGGCCGACAAGGCGATGCGGCTGATCACACTCACGACCGAAGAGGAGGGGATGGGCATCGTCACCGGCCAATGGCTCGGCGGCAAGCGGTCGATGATCGCGATACAGTCGTCGGGTGTCGGTAACTGCATCAATGCGCTCGGACTTCCCTCCGTGATGCGCGCGCCCTGCCTGATGCTGGTGACGATGCGCGGGCAATATGGCGAGTTCAATCCGTGGCAGGTGCAGATGGGGCAGGGCACGCGCCCGGTGCTCGAGGCGGTCGGCGTGAAGTGTTTTCCGGCCGACCACCCGGAAGAGGTGGCGCCGGCTTTCATCGGCGCCGCGGATCTTGCATTTCACGGCGGATTTTCCTGCGCGGTGCTGGTCTCGCAGCGCGTGATCGGCGCCAAAGGCTTTGGGCAGAAGTGAGCGGCGGGGAGAGCACGTCATGACCGTATCGAACAAGATCAGCCGCCGTCCTTTCGTTGCCGCGCTGCTCGCCAAGCGCGTGGGCGCACTCGTCATCCCGGGACTCGGCTCGCCGACCTGGGATTGCTCCGCCGCCGGCGACAGCCCGGAATATCTTTATTCATGGGGCGGAATGGGCCTTGCGGTGCCGACCGCGCTCGGCGTCGCGCTGGCGCAGCCGCAGCGCCGCGTGCTGGCGCTCACCGGCGATGGCGAGATGCTGATGGGCATCGGCTCGCTCGGCGTGGTCGCCGCGCAGGCCCCCAAGAACCTGGCGATCCTCGTGCTCGACAATGAGAGCTTCGGCGAGACCGGCCGCCAGACCGGTCTCACCTCGGATGCGACCGATCTGTGCGCGATCGCGCGCGGGTTCGGCGTCGCGCGCACGATGCTGGTCACCGAGCAGGGCAAGACCGATGAGCTCGCCGACTTCCTGTTCAAGGGCGAGGGGCCGTGTTTCGCGGTCGCCAAGATCGCGCTGTCGGAAGATGCATGGGCGTTGCCGGTCAAGGATGGCGCCGCGATCGCACGGCGCTTTCGCATTGCGCTCGGGATCGAGGCGCCGTGACAGACCGCACTAATCTTACGGCGTCACAAACCGCGGCGCTTGTATTTGCGCCCTCTCCCCTCGTGGGAGAGGGCATCTCAGGCAGTTCAACGCACTCGGTCGGGAGAGGGGGAGCTTCGACAGGCACGGGTCGTGGAGAATCCCCCTCTCCCGATCTTCTGCGCTGACGCTCCGAGTAGCCCTCTCCCACGAGGGGAGAGGGCACAGCAACGATCGCCGTCGCGAACGAACTCCTACTTATGACGCGGTACAACTGGAAGCCGCGCCTACAGACCGAGCCGATCACGGATGCGCCCGGTCAGCACGACGCTCTTCACGGCGAGCGGCCAGAGCGCATGGAAGCGGATCGGCTTCAGATTGGTGATCGGCATGTCGAACTGCGCGGCGGCGCCGTCGATCAGACGGCGCGCGAGCTGTTCGCCCATCGCGGTCGAGAGCGCGACGCCGCGGCCGTTGCAGCCGAGAGAGATCAGCACGTCGTCGGCGGGCTGATGCACGTGCGGGTAATGATCCGCCGTGATCGCGAGCCGGCTGTTCCAGCCATGTGTCCAGCGTGCGCCTTTCAGTGCCGGCCATAGCCGCTCGGCATAGCGGGTCAGATAACTGATGTCGGATGCGTCGCGGATCCAGCGCATCGGGCCGCGTCCGCCCATCAGCAGGCGATTGTGCTGATCGACACGATAGTAGACCGTGATGCGGCCGCTTTCGTAGAGCACCGATCGCGTCGGCATGATCGCGCGCACCACGTGGTCGGGCAGCGGCGCGGTCGCGGCGATCGATGAGAACACCGGCACGATGGTGCGGCGTAGAGCCGGCCACAGATCGTCGGTGAAGCCATTCGTGGCAACGAGGAGTTTTTCGGCCCGCACCACCGCGCGCGACGTTTCGATGCGCCAGCGGCCGCTCTCGCGCCGCAACGACAGCGCCGGCGTCTCGCCGTGCACGGCAGCGCCTGCCGAGATCGCGGCACGCGCGAGCCCGCGCGCATAGTTGAGCGGATGCAGGTCGCCGCCGCGCCGATCCAGCATGGCGCAGACGTAGCGATCGGTGCCGGTCGCGTCCTGCGCTGCGGCACGATCGAGCAGCGTGATCGGCATGCCGCGGCGGATGCACTGCTCTGCGGTGGTCGCGACGCCGGCCGCGCTGGCCGCGCTATAGGCGGCGCGCAATGTTCCGTTCTGGCGCGCCTCGCACGGAATTTGATAGCGGCGGATCAGATCGAGCGTGAAATTCGTGGTGCCGTAGCCGAACGCAATCATGCGGCGTCCGAGGTCGCTGCCGAAGTCGGCCTCGATCGTGTCGGGATCGTGCTTGAGGCCGGGATTGATCTGGCCGCCATTGTTGCCGGATGCGCCCCAGCCCGGCTCTTGTGCTTCGAGCACGATGGCGTCGACCCGCCGCTCCGCAAGGTGCAGCGCGGTCGACAGGCCGGTGAAGCCGCCACCGATGATCGCGACCGAGACGTTCTTGTCGGTATCGAGCGCCGGCGTCGCGGCCGGCGTGACCGCCGTGTCGGCGTAAAGGCTCGGCGGCAGCGGCAGGCGAGGGGTCGGCATCGCGGCGCTCACATCGGATGCAGCACGCGGCGCAGGAAGTCCTGCGTGCGCGGATGCTGCGGCTGGTTCAGCACGGCCTTCGCGGCGCCCTGCTCGACGATGATGCCGCCATCGATGAACAGCACACGGTCGGCGACGTCGCGCGCAAAGCCCATTTCGTGCGTTACCACCACCATGGTCATGCCGTCGTCGGCGAGTTTGCGCATCACCGAGAGCACGTCGCCGACGAGCTCGGGGTCGAGCGCGGAGGTCGGCTCGTCGAACAGGATGGCCTTCGGCTCCATCGCGAGCGCGCGCGCGATCGCGACGCGTTGCTGCTGGCCGCCGGAGAGTTGCGGCGGATGCACCTGCGCCTTGTCAGCGAGCCCGACCTGCGTCAGCAGTGCGCGGCCGCGCTCGATCGCGGCGGCACGCGGCACTTTCTTCACGAAGATCGGCCCCTCGATGACGTTCTCGAGCGCCGTGCGGTGCGGAAACAGGTTGAAGCGCTGGAACACCATCGAGACCTGGGTGCGGATCGCGACGATTGCGCGCGCATTGCGATCGACCCTGGCGCCTTCGACCAGGATGTCGCCGCGGTCGTAGCTTTCCAGCCCGTTGATGCAGCGCAGGATGGTCGACTTGCCGGAGCCGGACGGGCCGATGATGCAGACGACCTCGCCCTTCTGCACTGAAGCTGTGATGCCTTTCAGCACCTCGACGTGACCGAAGCTCTTGTGCACGTCGTCGAGCTTGATCATCGCTGGTTCGCCTTCTTCTCGAAGTGGCGGACCAGCAGGATCAACGGAATGCTCATGGTGAGATACATCAGCGCGACCAGCGTGAACACGCTGGTGTTCTTGAAGGTCGAGGAGGCGATCAGCTTGCCCTGCAGCGCGAGCTCGGCCACCGTGATGGTCGAGGCCTGCGAGGAATCCTTCAACATCATGATCATGACGTTACCGTAGGGCGGCAGCACGATGCGCACGGCCTGCGGCAGGATCACGCGCCGCATGGTGAGCCACCAGCCCATGCCGATCGAATGCGCCGCTTCGATCTGGCCCTTGTCGATCGCCTCGATCCCGGCGCGGAAGTTCTCGGCCTGGTAAGCCGAATACGCGATGCCGAGCCCGATGATCGCGGCCTGCAGCGCGGTCAGCGCGATCCCGAGGTCGGGCATCACGAAATAGAGATAGAACAGCAGCACGATGATCGGGATACCGCGGATCACATTGATCAGGCCGGCACTCGTAGCGGACAGCGCGCGTACGCCCGACACGCGCATCAGCGCCCAGATCAGTCCGAGCAGGGTCGACAGAACGAGCGATCCGATCGTGACAATGATCGTCAGCGCGACGCCCTGCATCAGGATCGGCAAGAATTCGCCCGCGTCACGCAGAAAGCTTTGCATCGCGGCCCCTCACGCGATTCGCAGCCAGCGCTTGCAGCGCCGGCCGCTACCCAAGCGACATTATTCGTGGAGCATGATCTTTTCCGAAAACCGGTATCCACTTTTCGGGATCATGCTCTACGCGCCCTGCGCCTTCAGTCCCCACTTGTCGAGGATCTTGTCGACGGTGCCGTTCTGTTTCAGCTTGGCGAGCGAGGCGTTGATCTTCTTCAACAGCTCCTGATCGTTCTTGCGTACGCCGATGCCGACCGAGCCAATGATGGTCGGCTTGTAGGATTCGACCAGCCGGGCTTCCGGAAAGCCGCCCTGCTTCAGATTGTAGGCGAGGATCGGGTAGTCGCCGAAGCCGGCCTTGAGACGCCCGGTGTTCACGTCGCGCAGAATGTCCGGAATGGTGTCGTAGACCTTCACGTCATTGAACAATCCGGTTTTCTTCAGTGCGTCGACGAACGCGGTGCCGACCTGCGCGCCGACGGTCTCGCCCTTCAGATCCTCGAGCTTCACGTAGTCCTTCTTGTCGGTCTTCGGCACCAGCAGGCCTTCGCCATAGGTATAGACCGGCTCGGAGAAGTCGATGACTTCCTTGCGCGGCGGCGTGATGAACATCGCCGCCGAGATGATGTCGATCTTGTTCGAGGTGAGCGCGGCGATCAGCGTCGAGAACTGCATCGGCTCGATCTGGACCGCGAAGCCGGCGTCCTTGCCGACCTCGGTGATGAGATCGACCATCACGCCCTGAATGCTGTTGGTCTTGGTGTCGAGGAAGGTGAAAGGGATGCCGGTCGGGGTCGAGCCGACCTTCAGCACAGTTTGAGCGGATGCCGGCATGGCGAGCGCCAGAACTGCGGCGGCGGCAACAACGAGACGCATGAGGCGCATCGCGGTTTCTCCCAGTTAGGTCTTCGCGGGCATGAAATTGTGGTCACATCCGCGTCACGCAGGCAAGCAGCCGCGCTTTGGATGAATTTGGCTGCGCCAGCAGCCTCAAGGCTTACCCGAAGCGGTTGTCGTAGCGATCCATCGCAAGCTCGGCCGGATCGATCTCCGGCTTGCGGCCGGACAACAGATCCGCGAGTACGCGGCCCGAGCCGCACGCCATGGTCCAGCCGAGCGTGCCGTGGCCGGTGTTGAGATGCAGATTGGCATAGCGCGTCGCGCCGATGACCGGCGGGCCGTCCGGCGTCATTGGTCGCAAGCCGCACCAGAAAGTGGCATCCGCAAGCTTGCCGCCGCGCGGAAACAGATCGGTGAGCGAGTGGTCGAGCGTCGCGCGCCGGGCTGGATAGAGCCGGTCGGAGTAGCCGGAGACCTCCGCGGTGCCGCCGACACGAATGCGGTCGCCGAGCCGCGTGATCGCCACCTTGTAGCTCTCGTCCATCACGGTCGAAACCGGCGCGCCATCCGCGTCGGCGATCGGCACCGTGATCGAATAGCCTTTCACCGGATAGACCGGGATCGAGAGGCCGACGGATCTAAGCAACCGCGACGACCAGCTTCCCAGCGCGACCACATACGCGTCGGCCTGCATCACGCCCGCGCTCGTGGCGACGCTGGTGATCCGCGTGGCATCCGCGGTCAATTGTGCGATCGCGGTGTTGAACCGAAAGGTCACGCCGAGATCAGCCGCGCGTTTGGCGAGCTCCTGCGTGAACATGTGGCAGTCGCCGGTCTCATCCTGCGGCAAACGCAACCCGCCGACGATCTTGTCCTTCACGGCCGCAAGCGCGGGCTCGGCCGCGATGCAGCCGGCGCGATCCAGCACGTCGTAGGGAACGCCGTATTGCTTGAGCACTGCAATGTCGCCGCCGGTGCCGTCGAGTTGCGACTGCGTGCGGAACAGCTGCAGGGTGCCGAGGCTGCGCTCATCGTAACGGATGCCGATCTCGGCGCGCAGCGCGCGCAGGCAGTCGCGGCTGTATTCGGCGATCGGAATCATGCGACGCTTGTTGACCGCGTAACGTGCCGATGTGCAGTTGCGCAGCGTCTTGAGCAGCCAGAGCCACATCGCGGGATCCGGCCTCGGCCGGATCACCAGCGGGCCGTGCTTCATCAAGAGCCACTTGATCGCCTTGATCGGCACGCCGGGACCGGCCCAGGGCGAGGCGTAGCCCGGCGAGACCTCGCCGGCATTCGCGAAGCTCGTCTCACGCGCGGGCTCGGCCTGACGGTCGATGACCGTGACCTCGTGTCCCGCCTTGGCGAGATAATAGGCAGAGGTGACACCGATCACGCCGCCGCCCAGAACCAGCACTCTCACGTTCGTTCGCGCCCCACGATGAAATTGTAGGGTGGGCAAAGGCGCGCGCCTTTCGCGCGCCGTGCCCACGCGTTTCCCGCAACATGGACGCGTGGGCGCGGCGCTGCACGGTTTGCGCGGAAACGCCTTTGCACTGGCCCGCGCCTTCGCCCACCCTACGCGTCTGCTCCGAGCAAAGATCAGGCCACACGCTTCAGCGCGTCGCCGACGATCGACACCATGCTGTCGATCTGCTCGCGTTCGACGATCAGCGGCGGCGACAGTGCGATGGTGTCGCCGCTGACGCGCAGCACGAGGCCGCGATTGAAGCAGTCGACCATGACCTCATAAGCGCGCGCGCCGGCCGCATCCGGGCGCGACGCGAGCTCGACGCCGGCGACGAGTCCGATGGTGCGGATGTCGATCACATTCGGCAGCGCGCGCAGCGTGTGCATCGCGTCCTGCCATTGGTCGGCGAGCGTCGCGCCGCGCGTGAGCAGACCTTCCTGCCGATAGATCTCGAGCGTCGCGAGCCCGGCCGCGCAGGCGACCGGGTGCGCCGAATAGGTATACCCATGAAACAGCTCGATCTGGCTCTCCGGCCCGGTCATCAGCGTGTCGTGGATCTTGCGGCGCGCGAACACCGCACCCATCGGAATTGTGCCGTTGGTGATGCCTTTCGCCGTGGTCATCAGGTCCGGCGTCACGCCGAAATAGGTCGTGGCGAATGGCGCGCCGAGCCGGCCGAAGCCGGTGATCACCTCGTCGAAGATCAGGAGGATGCCGTGCTTGTCGCACAGCGCGCGCAGGCGCTGCAGATAGCCTTGCGGCGGGATCAGCACGCCGGTCGATCCGGCGACCGGCTCGACAATGACGGCGGCGATCGTGTCGGCGCCGTGCAGCGCGACGAGGCGCTCTACGTCGTCCGCGAGCTCGGCGCCATGCGCCGGCTGGCCCTTCGAGAATGCATTGCGCGCGAGATCATGGGTGTGGCGGATGTGGTCGACACCAGGAAGGTGCGTGGCGAAAGCGCGCCGGTTGTTCACCATGCCGCCGACCGACATGCCGCCGAAGCCGACGCCGTGATAGCCGCGCTCGCGTCCGATCAGGCGCGTGCGCGTCGGCTGGCCGGCCGCGCGATGATAGGCGAGCGCGATCTTCAGCGCGGTGTCGACCGCCTCCGAGCCGGAGTTCGCAAAGAAGATGCGATCGAGCCCGTCCGGCGCGATCGCGGCAAGCTTCTCGGCGAAGTCGAATGCGATCGGGTGGCCGATCTGGAACGAGGGCGCGTAGTCGAGCGTCATCAGTTGCCGCTCGACCGCGGTCGCGATCTGCCGGCGGCTATGTCCGGCATTGACGCACCACAGTCCGGCCGAGCCGTCGAGCACCTTGCGGCCGTCCACGGTCGTGTAGTGCATGCCTTCGGCGGACGCGAGCAGCCTCGGCGCAGTCTTGAACTGCCGGTTCGCCGTGAACGGCATCCAGAACGCTTCGAGGCTCAAGGTGTTCGGCAGCTGATGAATCGTCATGTTGGCGCTCCTGTTCGGCCAGCCGAACCATGCTCAAGAAGGCCCAACAAGTCCTTTTCTGATTTCGCGCAAGCTATTGATTTTGCTCATGCGCAAGCGCAATATTTGTCCGATCCGAAACACCTGAAACACGGCCCTGGTCATGAGCATCGATGTCGGCGAACGGCTCCGCTTCGTGCGCAGCCGCCACAAGCTCTCGCAGCGCGAGCTTGCGAAGCGCTCGGGCGTGACCAACTCGACCATCTCGCTGATCGAGTCGAACCAGATGAACCCCTCGGTCGGCGCGCTCAAGCGCATCCTCGACGGCATCCCGATGGGGCTCGCGGAGTTCTTCGCGATCGAGCCGGATCGTCCGCGCAAAGTGTTCTATCGCGAGGACGAACTCACCGAGATCGGCAAGGGGCTGATCTCGTATCGCCAAGTCGGCGACAATCTGTTCGGCCGCGCGCTGCAGATCCTCAAGGAGCGCTATGAGCCGGGCGCCGACACCGGCCGTATCCCGCTGGTCCATGATGGCGAGGAGGGCGGCATCGTCATCAGCGGCCGGCTCGAGGTGACGGTCGACGGCGAGCGCCGCATCCTCGGACCGGGCGACGCGTATTATTTCGAGAGCCGCCGGCCGCACCGCTATCGCTGCATCGGCAACAAGCCCTGCGAGGTGTTCAGCGCCGGCACGCCACCGACCTTCTGATGCGTGAGATTTAGCGGGCGTCGTCTGGCGTGCCGCGCGCGCGTCCCTGCATCGCCAGCAGCACCAGCAGGAACGAGGCCGCGGTCAACAGCGTGCTGATCGCCGCGATGGTCGGATCGATCTCGTCGCGCAGCGCGGTGAACATGCGCTTGGTCAGCGTCTGATACTGTCCGCCGGAGACAAACAGCGCGATGATGGTCTCATCGATCGCCGAGATGAACGCGAAGATCGCGCCGGCGAACACGCTGGGCCTGATCTGCGGCAAGGTCACGGCGAGGAAGCTGCGCAGCCGATTCATCCCGAGACTGCGCGCGACCATCTCCTGGGTCGGATCGAAGCTGCGCAGCCCGGCGATCACCGACGTGATCACGTATGGCAGCGCGAGCATGACATTAGCGAGCACCAGCCCGGGAATGGTCGCGACCAGCCCGAGCTTGGCGTAGACGAAGAATACTCCGATCGCCAGGATGATGATCGGCACGATCAGCGGCAGCATCAGGAAGGCGTGCACCGCGCGCATCAGCCGGTGCTGTGCGTTCACGATCGCATAGGCCGCCGCGACGCCGAGCGGCGTTGCGATCAACACCGTGAGCGCCGCGACGCCGATGCTCACCTGCGTCGCTTGCACCCAGGCGCGATTGCCGAAGAACTCCTGATACCAGCGTGGCGACCATGATGGCGGCGGAAAGGTGAGAAAGCGAGTGCCGGAGCAGGAGATCGGCACGATGATGAATAGCGGCAGCATCAAATAGAGCAGCACGAGCCCGACCAAGGCGGTGAACGCGAGGCGCGGAAGGAGCGGGCGTTTCATTTCTGCCCCAACACCCGCTCGAGCGGGAGGACGCGGCCGACGACGACGAAAATCGCGAGCACGCAGGCGAGCAGCACGACGCCGACCGCGCTCGCCGCGCCCCACTGGTTGTAGAGCTCGACATTGCGGCTCACGACCATCGAGATCATGACCACCCGGCCGCCGCCGAGCAGCTCCGGCGTGATGTAGAAGCCGAGGCTGAGCACGAACACCAGCGTCAGCCCTGCGACAACGCCGGGCAGCGACAGCGGCAGGAAGATGCGCAGGAACGTGTGCGCCGGGCTGCCGCCGAGGCTCGCGCCGGCGAGCATCAGGTCGCGCGGGATCTTCTGCATCGTCGAATAGAGCGGCAGCACCATGAACGGCAGCAGGATGTGCACGGTCGCGACGATCGTGCCGAACTCGTTGTGAATGAGAGCGAGCGGCTCGTCGATCACGCCGACCCGATCGAGCGCCTGGTTGACCACGCCGGTGCGCTGCAGCAGCACCAGCCACGCATAGGCACGCACCAGAACGCTGGTCCAGAACGGCAGCACCACGAAGGCGAGGATGATCACATCCCATGGGCGCCGCGCCTTGGCGGCCGCGTAGGCGACCGGATAGCCGAGCAGCAGCGTCGCGATCGTCACAATGACGCTGATCCGAAAGGTGAGTGCGAAGCTGCGCCAATAAATGTCTTCGCTCAGGATTCGCCGATAGTGCTCGAGCGTGAAGCCGTTGTCGTAGAACGACTGGCCCATCAGCCAGCCGACCGGAACGACGACCAGCGCCAGGATGACGATCAGGGCCGGCGAGGCGAGCAGGAACATCAGTCCCTGCTCGCGCCGCCAGTATCGCGCTGAAGGATCTTTCGCGCTGACCATCTCGCGAACTCGCTACTTCTGCATGAAGGCGAGCCAGCGCCGCTCCGCCGCTTCACCCTCCGGCGACGACCACCACGCATAGGACATCAGTGCCTGGCGGCGCGCGTTTTCGGGCGCGCTCGGCAGCTCCTTGGCGCGCGCCTCGCTGATGACATTGGTGTCGAACGCCTTCGGATTGGCCGGTCCGTAATCGATATGGAGCGGAAGATTGGCCTGATGCACGGATCGACCGCCTCGTTGAGGAATTTGACCGCGGTCGCGAGGTTGGGCGCGCCCTTGAGGATGCAGAGCGACGTGTTCTGCAGGATGCCCTGATTGTAGGTGTAGCCGACCTTCGCGCCCTCCTTGATCAGCGCGCTGACGCGGCCGTTCCAGGCCATCACCATGTCGACCTCGCCGTCATTGAGCAGCTGGGCCGACTGCGCGCCCGAGGTCCACCACACCGTGATATGCGGCTTGATCTCCTCGAGCTTGCGCAGCGCCCGATCGACGTCGAGCGGATAGAGCTTGTCCGGCGCAACGCCGTCCGCCATCAGCGCGGCTTCGAGGGTTGCGAGCGGATGATTGCGCAGCGCGCGTCGGCCGGGAAACTTCTTCACGTCCCAGAAATCGGCCCAGGTCTTGGGCGCTGCGGCCGCGTCGGGATACTTCTTGGTGCTGTAGCCGAGCACGCTCGAATAGAACTCGTAGGCGACCGAGTAGTCGTTGCGATACGCCTCCGGCATCGCGGCCGCGTTGGGGATCTTGCTGAAGTCGAGCTTCTCGACGATGCCCTGTGCGCCACCGCGGATGCAGAAGTTTGTCGGCGTGTCGACCACGTCCCAGGTCGGCTTACCGCTTGCGACCTGCGAGCGCATGATCGGCCAGGCCTCGGGCACGCTGTCCTGGTTGATCGTGATGCCGAGTTTCTTCGCGGCGGGATCCAGGATCGCGATGGTCTGCGCCTTCTGGTAGGCGCCGCCCTGCGACACGAAGGTGATCTGCTCGGCCGCGGCCGTCGGCGCCGCCGTGAGAGCAACGAAAGCCAGGCCGGCCAGCACTGTGCCGACGAGATCGTGAGAGCGTCGCTTGGTCATACCTCAGTTCTCCCTTGCTCGGAGTTGAACTTCGAGACTCATCGTCCAATCGCATCGAGGAATTGGTACCAGCCGGCGACCAGCCGCACGGCCGGCTCGCGCAGCGGATAGAACGGCACGCGGCGCAGGTAGCGCGCATGGAGCAGGCCGACATCGGGCGCTTCGCCGCGCGCGAATGCCGCCACATAGCGGCCCATCAGCGTGGACATCGCGACGCCGGCGCCGTTGTAGCCCATCGCAAAGAGCACGCGGTCGTCGGCGCGACCGACATGCGGCAGCGCATCGAGTGTCATCGCGACGAGCCCCGACCATTGATAGCCGAGCGGCACGTCCGCGAGCTGCGGAAAGATCCCGGTCATGGCGCGATGCAGCGCGCGGAAAGCCGCGGCCGAGTCCTGTTTGCCGAACGCGCCGCGGCCGCCAAAGATCACGCGATCATCGACCATACGGAACCAGCGCATCATCCGCTTGGTTTCGCTATAGGTCCGGCGCGTCGGCATGATGCTGGCGGCGAGATTGGCCGAAAGCGGTTGCGTCGCGATGATGGCGCTGCGGAACGGGATGAGCGTGCGCTGGAACGATCGCGTCGCCTCGGTCAGGTCCGAATAGCTGTTGGTTGCGATCACGACCTGCCGGGCGCGAACGATGCCGCCTGGTGTTTCCACGAGGACGCCATCCGGCTCGCGACGCAGACGCAGCGCCGGGGTCTTGGAGAAGATGCGCACGCCGCGCGCCGCCAAGCCGCGCGCGAGGCCGCGCACGTAGTTCAAGGGGTGGATGCCACCGGAGCCCTCGTTGCGCACGCCGCCGACGAACGCGGTCGAGCCTGTCTCCTCGCGAATTTCGTCAGCGCCGAGCACCGACATCGTGCGGTCGCCGAGCTCCGATCGCAGCCAGGCGGCCTCGTCGGCGGCATGGCGCAGGGTTTCGCGATTATGCGCGGCCTTGACCTGGCCGGTGCGCGTAAAGCGCGCTTCGGTGAGGCCGAATGCGTCGACGGTTTCGGCGACGCTGTCGACTGACTCATGCGCGAGCGCGTACATGCGCCGTGCGACGTCCGTGCCGTGCGCGGCGGCGATGGCTGGGAAAGAGGGACGGAATTTCGCCGTCACCACGCCGCCATTGCGGCCGCTCGCGCCCCACCCGGGCTCGTTCGCTTCCAGCACCAGCGGATCGAGCCCACTGGCGGCGAGGTGGCGCGCCGCCGACAGCCCGGTGTAGCCGGCGCCGATGATCGCCACATCCGCCTGCGCGTCATTGCGAAGCGGCAGGAACGTGGGCGAGGCCATTGCGGTCGCGGCCCACAATGAGGGCGCCGCAGCCTGGCCATGCCAGCGTTCGCTGCCGGACATGCGCTCAGCTTCCTTGCTCGGTCTCGACCGCGTCGGCGAGCGCCTTCAGCGTCGCGAAGTGGAAGTCAGGCCGGGTCAGCGCGGACACGGCCGGCGTGCCGCCGAAACCCTTTTGCCCCTGGCGCCGCTCGATCCAGCACACTTTGTAGCCAAGCGATTTGGCGACACCGATGTCGTGGTGCTGGCTCTGCGCGACGTGCAGGATCTCCTCCAGCTTGTAGCCATGCGCCGATTGGCGGCCGCGGTTGAAGGCGAAGAATTGCGGGTTGGGCTTGGCGCAGCCGGTCTCGTCGGCGGTGACGCTGTCGTGGAACGGATTGCCGAGCGTGTGCGAGTAGAACGAGAAGGCCGCGCGATCCGCATTGGTCATGGCGACGAGGCGGAAGCGCTTGCGCAGGCGCTTGAGCGCCTCGTTTGAATCCGGGAAGGCCGGCCAGCGATAGACCGCCATCTGGAAGCTTTCCGCGGCGCGCTCGTCCGCCGGCAGGCCGAGCTCTTTTGCGACGTGAACATAGACCTGCGCCATCACCTCGCTCGAGCGCTGGTAATGAATGTCCCTGCCGCGCTTGTAGACCTCGAAGATCGCATCGTCGCTGAGCTCGCGCTCGCTCTTGCCCGAGATGCCGCGCACGCTCTGCAGGATGCCCGTCTCGAAGTCGATCAGGGTGCCGACGACGTCGAAGGTGAGGACTTTGAAGTCATTGAACGGCATGTTTCTTGTCTTCTCGGGTTGCGGGGATGGATCAGGTTTTCGGGACGACGATCGTGTCTTCCGGGTGCAGGCTCACGTGGATGACGTCGCCGAGCGCCGGGATGCGCCGGGACGCCTCGTAGTGGCTGGGCTGGCGCAAGCTCAGCGTCGCGCCGTTGTCGAGCGTGATGAAGACGCGCAGGCTTTCGCCCTGATAGATCACGTCGCGAATGTGGCCCGCGAAGCGATTGCGCTCGGAGCCGGCGGCGCCGTCATCGATCAGCAGCTTCTCGGTCTGCACCGCGAGCACGAGCTCACCCGAGGCTGGGATCGGCCGCCGCGTGCGCAGAATAGTGCCGCCCAGCGAGACGGAGCCGGCATCGTGCCGCTGAACCGGGAGCAGCGTCGCCTCGCCGATGAAGCTCGCAACGAACGAGTCGACAGGATGATCGTGCAGCCGCTCGGGCCGGTCGATCTGGACCAGCCGGCCATCCTTCAGGATTGCGACGCGATCGCTCATGGTGAGCGCCTCGCGCTGGTCGTGCGTGACATAGATGATCGTCGCGCCGATCCGCCGATGCAGCTGGCGCAGCTCGATCTGCATCGACTCGCGCAGCTGCTTGTCGAGCGCGGAAAGCGGCTCATCCATCAGAATCAGGCGAGGCTCGAAGATGATCGCGCGCGCGAGCGCGACGCGCTGGCGCTGGCCGCCGGAGAGCTGCGCAATGCCGCGATCCTCGTATCCCGCCAGGTCGACCATCGCGAGCGCGCCGCGCACGCGCGCGGCCCAGGTCGACTTCGGCACGCGCCGCGCGCGCAGCGAGAACGCGACATTCTCGCCGACATTCATGTGCGGAAACAGCGCGTAGTTCTGAAACACGATGCCGACGTCGCGCTTGTGCGGCGGCGTGAACGTGACATCGCGCCCATCAAAATGGACCGAGCCAGCCGACGGCTGGATGAAGCCGCCGAGAATGCCGAGCAGGGTGGTCTTGCCTGATCCCGAGG
>Ga0081539_10004314_pt1 | contig 15887 bp, 14 predicted proteins | sample TabmetS4T2R2_FD_71023 | JGI IMG/M metagenome (GOLD analysis project Ga0081539, IMG submission 71023) | Tabebuia heterophylla rhizosphere microbial communities from the University of Puerto Rico - S4T2R2 | ecosystem: Host-associated > Plants > Roots > Rhizosphere ...
TAGTCGCGCATGTTGAGATAGCGCGGCTGCAGGTCGGCCTCGCCGAGGCCCGCCTTGGCGGGCACCAGGTTGGTCGCCGCCTGGGTGAAGATCACGCGGTCGACATAGGGCAGCTGCTGCCCCTTGCCGTCGATGCGGTGATAGTAGGGATTGCGCGCGAACACATAACGCTGCGCCGGCGAGGCCGTGGTGTTGACCCACGGGTTGAGCGTCGGCAGGTCCGGGTTGTCGTTGGCGTACATCACGTCATGCCGCCGGTAGATCTGCACCCAGTTGCCGCCCGACTGGCCGCCCTTCGCCGCCTTGGCGATGTCCTCGGGCGAGGCGTACTTGGCGTGGAACTTCTTGAGGTAGTGCGCGGGCCGGAACAGGAAGAGCGGCGCCGCACGCGCCTGGCTCTCGATGAAATAGGGGTTGGGCTTGTCCCAGGTGAACTTGATGGTGCGCTCGTCGATGATCTCGACCTTGGGCGGCTGGCCGTCGACCAGAAGCTCGACCGACGGGCCGGACGGCGAGAGCTCCTTGTTGTTGGCGATGTCTTCCCAGAAGAAGCGGAAGTCCTCGGTGGTGAAGGGCTGGCCGTCGGACCATTTGTGGCCCTCGCGCAGCTTGAAGGTGAATTCCTTGTCGCCCTTGTTTTCGTAGCTCTCGAGAATGTCGGGCTGCAGCTTGAATTCCGGCGTGTACACGATCAGGCGGGTATAGCTGTACACCGTCATCAGCCGGGTATCGCGCGCGCTCGCCACCAGCATGTTGAGCTGGCCGCCCGGCTGGCCGGGGCCGTCGCCGCCGAAGAATTTGGTCACGACCATGGGCTGCTTGGGCACGCGCTTGTCCACCGCCGGCAGGGCGCCCGATTTCACCTGGTCGGCGAACATCGGAGTTTCCTGCAGCTGGGGCGCCGGGTCGGCGGCAAACGCCGGGCTGCACAACAGCCCTAAGGCGGCAGCCTTGATGAAAACACGTCGGATCATATGCCTGCCCTGTAACTAGGATTGATTTTGTCCAAAATGAGTACGGATGAAATCTCCGAACGTTGCGGAGGTCAATGCGCAAGGACGCGCGGTCGGCCCCGCCATATTTTCTTCACGATTTCCGCCGCTCAGTAGCGATCGAACGCACGTTTCGGGCCGGGCCGCGTGCCGTCGGCGATCGCGGGCTTCACCGTGCCGTTGGCCTCGACCGTATCGGGCGTATAAGGCCCCGCGACGCCGACCGGCCGGTCGCCGATCACCGTCACGCGCTCCATGGTGCGGCGCGCCGGATAGTAGTCGTGCACCGCGTAGTGCTGGACCGAGCGGTTGTCCCACATCACCAGGGTATTGGGCCGCCATTTCACCCTGAGCTGGTATTCCGGGATGGTGGCCTGGCGATAGAGAAACTCCAGCAGCGCGTCGCTCTCGTCGCTCTTGAGGCCCTTGATGCGCACGCAGAACTGCCGGTTGACGTAGAGCACGCGGCGGCCCGAGACCGGATGGACGCGCACGACGGGATGCCAGGGGTTGGGGAAATCGTCCTCGAGCTTGCGCAGCTTCGGCCGATCGGTCTCGCCGAACAGCGGCCGCCACGGCTTGAAGTCGTGCAGCGCCTCCAGCCCATGGATGTGCTGCTTCATGCGTTCTGAAAGGCCGCGATAGGCGGCGCTCATGCTGGCGAACATCGTGTCGCCGCCGGTCTCCGGCACGACCTTGGCGCGCAGGATGGTGGCAAGCGGCGGCGCCTCGCGGAACGTCTCGTCGACATGCCAGATGTCGGTCAGGGCCGGCGGGTTGTCCTTGGAATAGTCGAGGATGATGACTTCGGGCTTGTCCGGCAGGTTGGGCGAGAAGGGATGGATGGAAAGCTCGCCGAACAGGGCGCCGAACGCCATCTGCTGGTCGATCGTGATGTCCTGGTCGCGCAGCACGATCACTTCGTATTGCACCAGCGCATCGTGCACGACCTTGAACTGGTCCGCCGTCAGCGGCCGCCGGAGGTCGATGCCTTCGATCTCGGCGCCGATGAACCCGTTGATCGGCCGCACCTTGATGGTTTGCGGGACTATTTCCGCTTCCGCCTTGCGCGATGCGGTAGAGCGCACTGCCGGCATCGTTTCCTCCGCTTGTTTATTGCGCTACTTCTAGCCCGAATCGGCGGGGAGGACCATGGCAAGCGGCCTGGAGAACGAATTCGTAACGCTGCACGAGATCGTCAAGGCGGCCAAGATCCGCCTCAATGCCAACATCTGGGATTATCTGATCGGCGGCACCGAGACCGAGACGACGTTGCGCCGCAACCGCATCGCGCTCGATTCGATCGCCTTCCGGCCGCGCGTGCTGCGCGACGTCAGCAAGATCGATCCCTCGTCGGAGATTTTGGGCAAGAAGATCCGGCTCCCGGTCATGCTGGCGCCGGTCGGCTCGCTCGAATCCTTCGAGCCGGGCGGCGGCATCACCGTCGCCAAGGGCGCCGGCGCGGGCAATGTCGCGATGCTCATCAGCTCGGTGACGACGCTCAAGCTTGAGGACATCGTCAAGGGCGGCAACGGCCCCAAGATCTACCAGCTCTATGTGCGCGGCGACGACAACTGGGTGGCCGATCGGGTCAAGCAGGCGATGGGTGCGGGCTACGATGCCTTCTGCATCACCGTCGACACCCAGGTCTATTCGCGCCGCGAGCGCGACATCGCCAAGCGCTTCGTGAAGTCATGGCGCACCGCGGCCACCGGCCAGGACCACCAGGCCGCCTTCTCGTGGGACAACTTCAAGCGGGTGAAGGACAGGTTCCCCGACGTGAAGTTCATGCTGAAGGGCATCGGCACGGGCGAGGACGCCGACATCGCCTGCCAGCACGGCGTCTGGGCGGTCTACTGCTCCAACCACGGCGGCCGCCAGCTCGACCACGGCCGCGGCTCGGCGGCGGTGCTGCCCGAGGTGATCGACGCGGTGAAGGGCCGCGCCAAGATCGCGGTCGACGGCTCGTTCAGCCGCGGCAGCGACATCGTGAAGGCGATCTGCATGGGCGCCGACTGGGTCGGTCTCGGGCGGCTCTACTGCTACGGCCTCGCCGCGGCTGGCGCCGCCGGCATCGAGCGCATGGTCGAGCTGCTGGAAGAGGAGATGAAAGAGGTGATGGGCCTGCTAGGCGTCACCAGCCTCAAGCAGCTCGACAAGAGTTACATTTCGGCGAGCACGCCGACCAACCTGCCCGGCGTGCACAGCGCCTTCCCGCTCATGCACGAGGGGTACTGATCCTGCCGGACCGCGGGCCTCCAGGCCCGCTCATGATCTTGTCTTTTCTGCGCGGTGCGGGCTCTCGCGCTTGATGACAAGCGCTGCCGCCCGCCCGGTAGAGGCTAGCGCTGCGCGCTAGCCTCTACCGACGAACGGCATCTTGGTCGCCATCACCGTCATGAACTGCACGTTGGCGTCGAGCGGCAGGCTGTCCATGTAGAGGATGGCGTTGGCCACCGCGCTCACGTCCATGCGCGGCTCGGCCACGGTCGTGCCGTTGGGCTGCAGCACGCCCTTGGTCATGCGCTCGGTCATCGGCGTCACCGCGTTGCCGATGTCGATCTGGCCGCAGGCGATGTCGTACTGCCGGCCGTCGAGCGAGGTCGACTTGGTGAGGCCGGTGATGGCGTGCTTGGTCGAGGTGTAGGCGACCGAGAACGGCCGCGGCGCATGCGCCGAGATCGAGCCGTTGTTGATGATGCGCCCGCCGCGCGGGTTCTGGTCCTTCATGATCTTGATCGCTTCCTGGGTGCACAGGAACGGACCCGTCAGGTTGGCCGCCACGACCGAGAGCCAGGTCTCGTAGGGTAGCTCTTCGAGCGGCACCGGCGGAGCGCCGCCGCCGGCATTGTTGAAGACCAGGTCGAGGCGGCCCCAGGTCGCCTTCACCTTGGCGAACAGCGCCACGATGTCGTCGCGCTTGGTGACGTCGGTCGGCACCGCCATGGCGTTGGGCGTGTTGTTGCCCGCCATCTTGGCGGTCTCGTCCAGCGCATCCTTGCGTCGGCCGGCGAGGGCAACCTTGTAGCCGTTGTTCAACAGGGCGAGCGCCGAAGCGCGGCCGATGCCGCTGCCCGCACCGGTGACGACTGCGATCTTTCCAGCCATGGGTGTTCCTCCTCGAAGGAACGGACCCTATCAGACCGGCAGGGTCTTTAAATAGGCCCGCCAGCCGCCCAGTGAGGTGATGTCCTCTGCACCCTCGGTGGCGTGGCTTTCACACAGGAAACCCGTCACGTCCGACCCGTCAGCCAGCGTGACGGTGCCCAGCGCCAGCGGCGCCGGGATCTTGCGCAAGAAGCTGCCGACCGCGGCCGCGGGCAGGCTCCAGACTTCGAGCTCGACGGCGCCGCCATCCTTGGCCACGCGCACCATGCCCGGCCGCCGCGGCGGGCCGCCGGGCAGGGCGTAGAAGCGGTAGACCGGCGCGGTCTTGCCCGTGCTCTCGAGCCGGCCGCCCAGTTCCGTGAGCTGGCCGTTGAGGGGCAGGCCGCTCATATGAGCGCCGACGACGGCGATCGAGACGCGATCCTCCACGACGACGGGATCGTGGATGGCGGCCGGCAGCTGGCTCGTGGTCTTGCCGAGCGGCAGGGGCGCCTCGCGCTGCCAGCGGGCGCCGAAGGCGAGCAGCGCGCGGTCGCAATGCGCTCTGCCGATCAGGGTGATTCCGAACGGCATGCCGTCGGGCCGGAAGCCCGCCGGCAGCGCCAGTGCGCCGAGGCCGAAGAAGTTCACGAAGTTGGTGTAGTGGCCGAGATGCGAGTTGTAGAGCACCGGCTCGCGCTCGAGGTCGGCGACGCGATAGATGGTCGGTGTCGTCGGCAGGGCAAGGAAGTCGAGCTTGGCCATCTGCGCCAGCGCCGCGGCCTTGAGCTCGCTGAGCTCGTACTGGCCTTCGAAGGCGTCGACGGCGCTGTACTCCTGGCCGGACAAGACGATGTCGCGCGTCACCGGCCAGATGCCGGCCGTGTCGTCCGCCGCTTCCATGAAAGCGCCGACCGCGGCCGTACGCTCGGCGACCCACGGTCCGCCGTAAAGCAGTCCCGCGGCATCGCGGAACGGCGCGTAGTCGACCTCGACGGCGGTGCCGCCCAACGCCTTCAGCCGGCCGATGGCCTGCGCGTAGAGCACCGCATACGCCTCGTCGCCATGGAACTCGGCATCGACGTGCCGCAGCACGCCGAAGCGGAAAGCCTTGGCGATCGCTGTCGTCGCCTGCGGGTCGGCCGCCACCCTCAGCACGGCATCGGCATCGACGCACGAGAGCGCGAACACCGACACGCAGTCGAGCGACTTGCAGGCCGGCACGACGCCGTCGGTGCTCAACAGGCCGGGCGTTGGCTTAAAGCCGACGATGTTGTTGAACCCGGCCGGCACGCGGCCCGAGCCCGCGGTGTCGGTGCCGAGGGCGAAGCTCACCAGGCCGGCGGCGACGGCGACGCCGGAGCCCGAGCTGGAGCCGCCCGGCACGTACGCCGGATCGAACGGGTTTTTCGGCACGCCATAGGGCGAGCGCACACCGACCAGGCCGGTCGCGAACTGATCGAGGTTGGTCTTGCCGACGACGATGGCGCCGGCCTCGACCAGGCGGCGCACGACCTCGGCCGACTGCTGCGGCTGGTAGGCGAAGCCGGGGCAAGCGGCCGTCGTCGGCAGGCCGGCGACGTCGATATTGTCCTTCACCGCGAAGGGCACGCCGTAGAGCGGCAGGCGGTCGATCTCGCCACGCCGTGCATCGAGCCGAACGGCTGCGGCGCGCAAATCCTCGTCGGGCGTGCGCGTTATCCACACGCGGTCGTCGCCCGCCGCGGCGATGCGCTTCAGTACCTCCTCGATCACCTGGCCGACATCGAGGGTGCCGGCGGCGTAGGCGCTGCTGAGGGCATGGACGCCGAGATCGAGAAGCGCGGTCATGGCGTGGTTTTAGACAAGCAGCGGCGCGAAATCAGCCGCCACATGAGCGCGGGCTTTGGCACGCAACTTGCCTTCGAGCTCCCGGGGGAAGCTGAAAAACGCCAGGGGGCAAGCCATGAAGCGTCGCACGTTCTTCAAGGGTACGGCAGTGGGCGCCGCGGCGGCGGCAGCACCGGCGATCTGGTCCGAAGCCAAGGCGCAGGCGCGCAACGAGACGCTGCTGATCGTGGGCGAGAGCCCGCCCAACTCGATGGACATCCATGGCGTCGGCGCCAACCGGCCGGCCTACGAAGTCTCCTGGAACACCCACGACCGGCTGATGACCTACGGCGTCAAGAAGGACGCCAACGGCAACGACCATTACGACTACACCAGGCTCGAGCCCGAGCTCGCCACCGAATGGGACCTCAAGCCCAACTCGGTGACCTTCAAGCTGCGCAAGGACGCCAAGTTCCACGACGGCACGCCGATCACCGCCAAGGACGTGAAGTGGTCGTTCGACCGCGCCGTCACGGTGGGCGGCTTCCCGACCTTCCAGATGAAGGCGGGCTCGCTGGAAAAGCCGGAACAGTTCGTCGTGGTCGACGACAGCACCTTCCGCGTCGACTTCATCCGCGACGACAAGCTCACCATGCCCGACCTCGCCGTGCCGGTGCCGGTGATCATGAACGCCGAGCTCTGCAAGAAGAACGCGACCGCGGCCGATCCGTGGGCCATGGAATGGTGCAAGAACAACCATGCCTCGGGCGGCGCCTACAAGGTCGAGCGCTGGCAGCCCGGGCAGGAAGTTGTCTACGTCCGCAACGACGACTGGAAGAACGGGCCCCTCCCGAAGATCCGGCGCGTCATCATGCGCATCATCCCGTCGGCCGGTAACCGGCGCGCCTTGCTCGAGCGTGGCGACGCCGACCTGTCGTTCGACCTGCCGTCGAAGGATTTCTCCGAGCTGAGATCGTCGCCCAAGCTCACCGTGATCGGCACCCCGATCGAGAACGCGATGATGTATCTCGGCATGAACGTCAACCAGAAGCCGTTCGACAACGTCAAGGTGCGCCAGGCCGTCGCCTATGCCTTGCCCTACCAGCAGATCATGGACGCCGTGCTGTTCGGCCAGGCGATCCCGCTCTACGGCGGTGCCGACAACAAGTTCAAGGGCGTCTACTGGCCGCAGAAGGACGGCTACAAGACCGACGTCGCCAAGGCCAAGGCGCTGATGGCTGAGGCCGGCTATCCGACGGGCTTCGAGACGACGCTGTCGTTCGACCTGGGGCTTGCCAGCACCAACGAGCCGCTCACCGTGCTCATCCAGGAGAGCCTGGCGCAGATCGGCATCAAGACCACGATCAACAAGATCCCCGGCGCCAACTGGCGCGGCGAGCTCTTGAAGAAGAACATGCCGATGATCACCAACGCCTTCGGCGGCTGGCTGAACTATCCGGAGTATTTCTTCTTCTGGTGCTATCACGGCCAGAACGCCGTGTTCAACACGATGGGCTACAAGAACCCGGCGATGGACGCGCTCATAGACAAGGCGCGCTTCACCACCGGGCCGGAGTACGAGGCGGCGGTGAAGGGCTTCATCGACATGGCCTTCGAGGAAGTGCCGCGCGTGCCGATCTACCAGCCGCTCCTCAACGTCGCGATGCAGAAGAACGTCACCGGCTACCGCTACTGGTTCCATCGCCAGCTCGACTACCGGCAGCTGGTTAAAGGCTGACGTGGCAACGCGAAGCCTGTCATCCCGAGCGAAGCGAGGGACCTTTCGCGGCGCCAGCCAAAGGTCCCTCGCTGCGCTCGGGATGACAGCTTTGCCGTCATCGCTTGACGTGCCTCCGGGGCTGCCATGCTGAAACTCTTTCTCTCCCGCCTGGCGACGGCGGTGCCGAGCATCGTCGGGGTCGTCGTCGTCACCTTCATGCTGACGCGGCTGCTGCCCGGCGATCCGGCGGCCTATTTCGCCGGCCTCGCGGCGAGCCCGCAGGCGATCGCCGAGATCAGGACCAAGCTCGGGCTCGACAAGTCGCTGCCCGAGCAGTTCGCGGCCTACCTCGTCGACCTGGCGCAGGGCAATCTCGGCAATTCGCTCAGCACCGGCCAGCCGGTGGTGACGGAGATCGCCACCCGCCTGCCGGCCTCGGCCGAGCTCACCTTGTTCGCCCTGATCCTGGCCGTCGGCATCGCCATTCCTCTAGGCGTCCTGGCGGCGGTGAAGCAGGGCACCTGGATCGACCATCTCTGCCGCATCGTCACCACGGCCGGCGTGTCGCTGCCGGTGTTCTTTACCGGCCTCTTGTTCGCCTACGTCTTCTACTACCTGCTGCAGTGGGCGCCGGCACCGAGCGGCCGGCTCGACGTCTTCCTGTCGCCGCCCGATCACATCACCGGCTTCTACCTGATCGACTCCGCGCTGAGCGGCAACCTGGAGGTGTTCTGGGGCGCGTTGCGTCAGCTCGCCTTGCCCGCGATCTCGATGGCGATCTTCTCGCTGGCGCCGCTCGCCCGCATGACCCGCGGCTCGATGCTCTCGGTGCTGGGCAGCGACTTCATCCGCACCGCGCGGGCGAGCGGCCTCGCGCCCGGCACCGTCGTCTTCACCTACGCCTTCCGCAATGCCGTGCTGCCGGTCATCACCGTGCTCGGCATGGTGTTCTCCTTCCTGCTCGGCGCCAACGTGCTGGTCGAGACCGTGTTCGCCTGGCCGGGCATCGGCCTCTACGCCGTGAACGCGCTGATCACCTCGGATTACGCCCCGGTACAGGGCTTCGTCCTCACCATGGCGGTGCTCTACGTGGCGCTGAACCTCGCAATCGACCTTTTGTACGGCCTGGTCGATCCGCGGGTGAGGCTGGACAGCTGATGACGTCTTTGCCGGGAGCGCGGCACTCCAGTGCCGCTCATGAAATGTCTCGACGCGAAGAAAGACGCGCCACTGGAGTGGCGCGCTCCCGGCAATGAATCTATTGCGCCACGCCCGCTACGTGCTGTCGGAGAACCCGGTGACAGGCCTGGCCTTCGGCCTGTTCGCCATGTTCCTGGTGGCGGCGATCTTCGGGCCGCTGCTGGCGCCCTACAACCCGCTGCAGAGCAACGCCGCGATGGCGCTGAAGGCGCCGTCGGCGGCGCACTGGTTCGGCACCGACCAGCTCGGCCGCGACATTTTCAGCCGCGTGCTGGTCGCCACCCGCCTCGACCTCGCGATCGCCTTCGCCTCGGTGATCCTGGCCTTCATGCTGGGCGCGCTGTCGGGCGTCGCCGCGGGCTATTTCGGCGGCTGGACCGACCGCGTCGTCGGCCGGCTTGCCGACACCATCATGGCCTTCCCGCTGTTCGTGCTGGCCATGGGCATCGTGGCGGCGCTCGGCAACAAGGTGGTGAACATCGTGATCGCCACCGCCATCATCAACTTCCCGCTCTACGCCCGAGTCGCCCGCGCCGAAGCGAACGTGCGCCGCGAGGCGGGCTTCGTCGAGGCGGCGCGGCTCTCGGGCAACGGCGAGGCGCGCGTGCTGCTGGGCCACGTCCTGCCCAACATCATGCCCATCATGATGGTGCAGATGTCGCTCACCATGGGCTACGCCATCCTCAACGCCGCCGGCCTCTCCTTCATCGGCCTCGGCGTGCGTCCGCCCGACGCCGAATGGGGCATCATGGTCGCCGAGGGCGCCAACTTCATCCAGTCCGGCGAATGGTGGATCGCGCTCTTTCCCGGCGCCGCGCTGATGCTGGCCGTGTTCTGCTTCAACCTTCTAGGTGACGGCCTGCGCGACATCATCGATCCCCGTCAGAGAACCTAGGGGCAGCGGACGTGACCGCCGTTCCCGCCCTTGCCGTCGAAGACCTGTCGGTCGAGTTCCGCACGCGCTCCGGCATCGTAAAAGTGCTCGACCATGTCGGCTTCAGTGTCGACAAGGGCGAGACCGTGGCGCTGGTGGGCGAGTCCGGCTCGGGCAAGTCGGTCACCGCCTTCGCCGTCATGGGCATCCTCGATCCCGCCGGCAAGGTCACCTCGGGCCGCGCCCTGTTCGGCGGCACGGACCTTCTGGCGCTCTCCGAACGCGATCTCGCCGAGCAGCGCGGCCGCGAGCTGTCGATGATCTTCCAGAACCCGCGCACGGCGCTGAACCCGATCCGCAAAGTCGGCCAGCAGATCGCCGATGTGCTGGTGCGCCATGGCGGCGCCACCCGCCCCGACGCGCCGCGTGCCGCCGTCGAGATGCTGAAGCGCGTGCGCATCCCCGATCCCGAACGCCGCGCCGAGGCCTATCCCTTCGAGCTGTCGGGCGGCATGTGCCAGCGCATCATGATCGCCATCGCGCTCGCCTGCCGGCCGGCATTGCTGATCGCCGACGAGCCGACCACGGGTCTCGACGTCACCACCCAGGCCGTGATCATGGACCTGATCGGCGAGCTGGCCCACGAATCCGGCATGGCGACGATCTTCATCACCCACGATCTCGCGCTGGCCGCCGAATACTGCGACCGCATCGTCGTCATGCATGCCGGCCACGTCGTCGAAGCCGCACCGGCGCGCGAGCTGTTCGCCCATCCGCGCCATCCCTATTCGGCCAAGCTCTTGGCCGCGACGCCGGGCGAGACCGCCTCGCTCGCCGAGCTGGCCTCGATCCCCGGCGGCCTGCCTGACCTGCGCCGGCCCGACCTGCCGGCCTGCCGCTACAGCGGCCGCTGCGAGCGGCGCATCGACGACTGCGCCAGGCCCTTGCCGCATCGTGTGCTGGACGAGCGCCATGTCGTGTCGTGCTGGAACCCGCTGTGACCGCGCTGCTCGACATTGCCGAGCTCGCCAAGCGCTTCGAGGTCGGCCACAAGCGTCTGCTGCATGCCGTCGACGAGGTGAGCTTCACCATCGGCCGCGGCGAGACCGTCGGCCTGGTCGGCGAATCGGGGTGCGGCAAGTCCACGTTGGTGCGCCTGATCAACCGGCTGCTCGACCCGACCTCGGGCAGCATCCGGCTGGCCGGCACCGAGCTCGCCGACATGCGGGCGCGCGCCTTCGCCGGCAATCCCAACCGCGCCCGCATCCAGATGGTGTTCCAGGACGCGGGCGATTCCCTCAATCCGCGCTATACGGCCGCCGACGCCATCGCCGACCCCATCCGCCGGCTGAAGAAGATGTCCGGCGCGGCGCTCAAGAGCCGCATCGAGGCGCTGGCCGACATGACCGGCCTGCCGCGCGAGCTTCTGACGCGCTTTCCGCACCAGCTGTCGGGCGGCCAGAAGGCGCGGGTGGGGATCGCCCGCGCCATCGCCGTCGAGCCCGAGCTGCTGATCCTCGACGAGCCGACGGCGGCGCTCGACGTCTCGGTGCAGGTCGTGATCCTGAAGCTGCTGCAGCAGCTCAAGCACGAGCTCGGCATGAGCTACCTGTTCGTCAGCCACGACCTCAACGTCGTGCGCCTGCTGTGCGACCGCGTGCTGGTGATGTATCTCGGCAAGATCGTCGAGGCCGGCCCGGCCGCCGAACTCTTTGCCGATCCCAAACATCCGTATACGCGCGCCCTGATTTCGGCCATCCCGCAGGCCGATCCCGACAAGCGCGTCGGCCGCCTGCGTCTCTCCGGCGAGCCGCGCAGCCCGATCGATCCCGATCCGACCGTGTGCCGCTTCTACGGCCGCTGCCCCAAGGGCGAGCCGCGCTGCTCGGCCGAAATGCCGGTCTTGCGCACCGTCGGCCCGGCGCGGCAGGCTGCCTGCCACTTCGCTTGAAAAGGGAGAGAGACCGTGGCTGACGAAAAGCCCGATGTCGGCACGCTGGTCGACGAGGCCGCCAAGGCGATCGGCCTGCCGATCGCGCCGCAGTACCGCGCCAACGTCATCGTGAACTACGAGCGCTCGATGCTGATCGCCAAGCCGTTGCTCGAGGTCGAGGTCGACGACGAGTTGACCTCCGCGCCGGTGTTCCGGCCATGACCGATCCGCTGTCCAAGCAGGCGACCGCGACCGACATCGCCCGCGCCGTGATGAGCGCCAAGGTCAAGGCCGCCGCCGTCATCGAGGCGACCTTGACCCGCATCGAGACCAGCGAGCCCACCGTCAACGCCTTCACCGACGTTTTGGCCGAGCGCGCCCGCAGGCGCGCTGCGGAGATCGACGCCGGCACCCATCGCGGCCCGCTGGCCGGCGTGCCCTTTGCGGTTAAAAACCTGTTCGACATAAAGGGCCTGCCGACGCGCGCCGGCTCCAAGATCAATGTCGACGGTCCCAAGGCGCAGCGCGATGGATCATTGATCCGCAAGCTCGAAGCGGCCGGCGCGATCCTGGTCGGCGGCCTCAACATGGGCGAGTACGCCTACGACTTCACCGGCGAGAACGCCCATTACGGGCCGAGCCGCAACCCGCACGACACGACGCGCATGACCGGCGGCTCGTCGGGCGGCTCGGGGGCGTCGGTGGCGGCGGGCGAGGTGCCGTTGTCGCTGGGCTCCGACACCAACGGCTCGATCCGCGTGCCGTCCTCGCTGTGCGGTCTGTTCGGGCTGAAGCCGACCTACGGTCGCCTGAGCCGCGCCGGTTCCTTTCCCTTCGTCGATGCCCTCGACCATGTCGGGCCGATCGCCCGCTCGGTCGAGGATCTCGCGCTGTCGTTCGACGCCATGCAGGGCTGGGATCCCGACGATCCGGTGTGCACCGACCGGCCGGCCGATCCGACCGCGCCGGTCCTCAACGAGGGCATCGGTGGCCTGCGTATCGCCGTCGCCGGCGACTATTTTGCCAAGGGCGGCGAGCCCGAAGCCTTCGAGGCCGTGGCCACCGTCGCCAAGGCGCTCGATGCGACCAGGACCATCGTCATCCCGCAGGCCGCAGTGGCACGCTCCGCAGCCTACATCATCACCGCCATCGAGGGCGGCCAGCTCCACCTGCCGCGCCTGCGCACGCGGCCGCAGGATTTCGATCCCGACACGCGCGAGCGCCTGATGGCGGGCGCGCTGCTGCCCGGCTCGTGGTACGTCAAGGCCCAGCGGTTCCGCCGGCACTATCGCGCGGCGGTGCAGAAGCTGTTCAAGGAGGTCGACATCATCCTCGCGCCGGCGACGCCCTGCACGGCGCCCAAGCTCGGTCAGGTGATGATGAAGCTGGGCGGCGTCGAGCTGCCGGTGCGCGCCAATCTCGGCCTGTTCACCCAGCCGATCTCCTTCATCGGCCTGCCGGTCGTGGCGGTCCCGCTGCACAAGCCGGGCGGCATGCCGATCGGCGTGCAGGTCATCGCCAACCACTACAACGAGGCGGCCGCCCTGCGTGTCGCCCGCCATCTCGAGAAGCAGGGCGTGGCGAGCGCACCGGCAGCCTAGGAGCAATGATGGAAGTCAACATCCCGGAGGTCGTCGCCGAGGTGACGGCTGCCTTCAATCGCTACGAGAAGGCGCTGAACAGCAACGACGTCACTGTGCTCGACGAGCTGTTCTGGAAGAGCCCGCACACCCTGCGCTACGGCGTCGGCGAGCAGCTCTACGGCTACGACCAGATCGCGGCCTTCCGCGCCGGGCGCGATCCCGGCTTCGTGCTGGACCGCGATCTCCTGAAGGTCTGGATCGTCACCTACGGCCGAGACTTCGGCACCGCCAACTGCGAGTTTCAGCGCCACGGCGGCAACCGGACCGGCCGCCAGAGCCACACCTGGATGCGTACGCCCGAGGGCTGGCGCATCGTCGCGGCGCACGTCTCGCTGCTGGGTGAGGCGACGGTCATGAAGAAGGCCTGACGCCAAGGATCGGCGGCTGCACAGGCACCCGGGCGTCCGTGTCGGTGTCGACCCAGTCGTCGCCTGAAACCAGGATGTGCCGGGCGAGCTGGTCCGGTTGAGAGAAATACGCCGAGTGGCTCGCCTCGATCGAGAGCACGCGTTCACACGGCGTGGCCTGGTACATGCGCTTCTGCGCTTCGTGGGTGACGGCGCGATCCTGCGTCAGCTCGATATAGATGCGGGGAATGCGGCCGAAATTCTCTCGCGTCGTATGCAGCGGCGTTTCGGTCGGCGACTTCGGCCCGCGCGCCTCGGGCGTCAACAGCGCATAGGCAAGCGCCACGTCGTCCTCCGAGCAGTCGGCATAGAGCGCGTCGCGGTAGATCTCGCGCTTGATCATGTCCCAGCCGCCCGCGCGATCGACCACGACGCCCTGGCGCGCCCATAGAAGCGAATCGGGGTCGCGCGCCCAGCTGTCGCGGCTTTGCGCCAGCGCGGGCGTGTCGCCGATCGGCGGCAGATAGGAGGCGAGGTAGACCAGCTTGCGGATCCTGTCCGGTCGCGCTTCGGCGGCCTGCGCCGCCACGATGCCGTTGCGGCTATGGACGACCAGGACGACGGGCTGGTCCGCCGCGTCGAGGATATCGGTCAAGGTGCCGACATAGTCGGCCATGGTGAGGCTGCCGGGTGGACGCCAGTCACGGCCGTGGCCCGGCATGTCCGGCACCATGACCTTGTGGCCGGCGGCGCGCAGGCGCGCGGTGATCTTGTACCAGCACCAGGCGCCGTGCCACGAACCGTGAACCAGAACGTAGGTACTCATGTGTGCTCCCTCGTTGAACGGACGCGCCGCGGACGCCACGTCCGCGGATGAGGGCGATTTAGGGAGCCGACATTGCCTGGGCTATCCGCTTTCCGCGCGGCAATTATCCCGAATTTGCGGGAGCTAGCGTCCGTTCTTCTTCCGCCACGCCGCGAAGTCGGTCAGCGACTGCGGGTCGGTCGCGGGATAGAGACCGAAGATGCCGCGGCCGGCGCGCACCTGCTCGGTGACGAAATCCTCGTAGGCCGTCATCTCGAAGGTCTCGTCGGCGATCTCGTCGAGCAGATTTGCAGGGATCACGATGACGCCGTCCTGGTCGCCTAGAATGATGTCACCGGGAAACACCGGCGCGTCGCCGCAGCCGATCGGCACGTTGATGTCGATCGCCTGGTGCAGGGTGAGGTTCGTGGGCGCACTGGGGCGCTGGTGGTAGGCGGGGATGCCGAGCGCCGCGATCTCCGCCGAATCGCGGAAGCCGCCGTCGGTTATGACGCCCGCCACGCCGCGCTTCATCAGGCGCGTCACCAGGATCGCGCCGGCCGAGGCGGCGCGCGCATCCTTGCGGCTGTCCATCACCATGACGGCGCCGGGCGGGCAGTCCTCGACCGCCTTGCGCTGCGGATGGCTGCGGTCGCGGAACACGTCGAGCTTGTTCAGGTCCTCGCGCGCCGGGATGTAGCGCAAGGTGAAGGCGGGGCCGACCAGCGTCGGCTGGTTGGGCGACAGCGGGTGGACGTTCTGGATGGCCTGGGTGCGAAAGCCGCGCTTGAACAGTGCGGTCGCTGCCGTGGCCGTGCTGACCGTCTTCAGCTTGGCTAGTGACGCAGGGTTGGGCGAGTTCATCGTTTCTCCCTTCAGGCCAGCAGCGCCTCGCCGCTGAGCGGCTTGCCGCCGGCATCCTTGATGACGGTGCCGAGCTCGGCGAGCTTGGCGAAGAAGTTGGGGAAGGTCTTGCGCACGCAGGCGGGCTTCGCGAGGCGCAGGCCCGGCACGCGCAGGCCCAGCATGCCAAAGCACATCGCGACGCGATGGTCGTTGTAGGTCTCGATCTCCGCCCCGTGCAGCGGTCCGGGATGGACCGTGAGCGTGTCGCCGCTCTCCTCGACGCGCGCCCCGCACTTCGTCAGTTCCGTGCGCAATGCCTTCACCCGCTCGCATTCCTGCACGCGCAGCCGCCCGAGCTCGGTGAAGCGCGTCGCCGCGGGCGCGAAGGGCGCCAGCACGATCGCCGTCATGATACTGTCGGCAAGGTCGGTCTGGCGCGAATAGGTCTGGCGCCAGGTGCCCTCCGCCACCAGGTCCAGGAACTTCTGGTCGGCCTGCATGCCGCTCCTCGGCGTCGGTTCGACCCTGACGCGGCTGCCGCTCTCGCGCAGCAGCCAGTCGGCGCCCCAGAAGTAGCTGGCGCCCGAGGCGTCGGCCTCGATGTCGTAGGTGCCGCCGTTCCACGGGAAGT
>Ga0081539_10004315_pt1 | contig 15879 bp, 10 predicted proteins | sample TabmetS4T2R2_FD_71023 | JGI IMG/M metagenome (GOLD analysis project Ga0081539, IMG submission 71023) | Tabebuia heterophylla rhizosphere microbial communities from the University of Puerto Rico - S4T2R2 | ecosystem: Host-associated > Plants > Roots > Rhizosphere ...
CTCGTTGGTGATGTAATTCTGGGTCACCCCAGCGGTGCCGGTGACCACGCTCCGGTTCCCTGCCTTGTCCCAGGTGTAACTGACCGTGCGCAACGGCCCATCCAGCGGGCGCTCCTGGACGCTGTCTTCCCGGAAACAGGCAGTGACCTCGGAATCGGCCAGGCCTTCCTTGTAACCCAGGGCGGAAAAGTAAACCGCCGTCCCCACATTCACCGTCGGCAGACTGGCCGGGTCGTAAACCAATGTTTCCCCGGTGGGATTGCCGTTCTCGTCGTGAGTTGGATCAGGTGGACAGCCCTGGGTGGTCAGATGGCTGGTATAAAAGATGGTCGCCCCTTCCGTCTCCGTCTCCATGTAAACCGGCATCGGCTCTCCTTGCTGGTAACCATTATCATAGATGTACACCGGCGCTACCTGGGTCGGGGTCGGGGTCGGCGTCCCGCTCGGGGTGGCCGTGGGGGTCGGGCTCGGCGTAGGGGTCGGGGTCACGGCCGTTCCATACTGGGCAAGGGTCATCTCTCCCATCTGGTCGTAGCCGAAGTGATCGTTAGTCAGGGTCTCCTCCCGCCGAATGTCTGTCATCCGGTTCATCGGGTCGAAGGTGTAGGTCTCCCGGGAAAAGATTTCCCCAGGCAGATAGATGTCGCGCTGATTGACTCGGTCCAAGGCATCCACTGCGTATGCCACCGAAGTGCCATTAAGGTAATTTAGCCGGTTGGTTACATTCGAGGCCAGATCGTAAACGTACTGATGGTCGGTGCTCGTGTTCGGGTTGTATCGCAGAGTCGAAAGCCGGGCCCGCCCGTCGTAGCCCAGGAGAAAATCATATGTCTCCCCGGGCCCGACATAGAGCCGGGTGACCTTGCTGTCCTGCCGATAAGTGTATTTAAGCAGGGGCGGCGTAAACGTTGTGCCATTAAAGGACTGTTTCTCGGTCAGGAGCCGCCCCGCCGCGTCCCAGGTGCGAGTGACGGTGCTGTTGTCGCTGCTGGCCGTGAGCAAGCGCCCGGCGGCATCGTAGGTGAACGCGCCCCGGTCGTAACCGTTGGACCGCACGAAACTTGTCAGAAGTATTTTCATTTTCTTGGCGTTGCGATTTTAGCGGTTGCCAATGTGATGCGGCTGGCGATCGCGCTCCAGGACGGGTGGGAGTCGCGGCTCGAACATGAGGCTAAATCGAGATCAGCGACCGGTGATGTTTTTCAAAGATCGCGACTTCGCGGATGCCGAATGCGGCCATCTTTTCCGCGAGCCGCTCGAAGTTTTCGCCCAGTTGCACATAGGAGTGGGCGTCGGAAGCAGTGGTAAAAAGGATGCCTTTCTCGACTGCGCGGCAAATTATCTCGTCGCTCGGGTAAAGTTCGCCGACCGGTTTGCGCCAGCCGGCGGTGGACAACTCGATCGTCAAATCTGCGGCGCGAATCTCGGATAGCACGGGGTCGAGCAGTTCGCTCAGGTCTTGCTGCGGGCGGAATCCGAAAATTTTCACGAGATCGAGGTGCGCCATGCAATCGACCAGCCCGCTCGCCGCCATTCTGCGAATGCGCTCGTAGTAATCTGTGTAAACCTCGTCGATGTCGCGCCGGGCGAATTCGGCTTCCTCACCCGCACGATCGAAAGCCCAGTCGCCGCGCAGGAAATGCACCGAGCCGAGAACGAAATCGAGCCGGTCCCAATTTTCTTCCACCCAGGCGCGCCCGGCGGCGGAGTGAACGGGATCGTTGTCCAGTTCGATTCCGGCCCGGATTCTTAGATCGGGGTTTGCTTCGCGCAGGCGCTCAATCTCATTGAAGTCGACGCATTCGTGGTAGCGATCGTGGTCGGTAAAAGCGATGTCGCGCAGGCCGATGGTTCGGGCGCGATCGGCCCACGGCTGGAGTAGGGCTTGGGTGTAAGGTTGAAGCCGATGACCCTGGGGATGTGAGTGGTAATCGGAGAAAAGGCGCATACAGACTCGTTACGATCGAAAATCGTGGATCGCGAATCGAGTCTGTGCTGGCGGCCGATTCACGATTCACAAATCTCGAATTACGCGTTCGTTCCCATCATGGCGCCGCGATTCCCTTGCGCTGCGCACGCAATTCCGGATAGGCCGGGACCTGGACCTCGACCGTGAAGACCTTCCCCGACTCCAGCTCACGGGTGGCGATCGTCTCCGAATACTCGACGTGCTCCCGGGGATTGATGAGGAGGGTTCTCGGGCGTTCCTCAAAGGCGCGGTTATCGGACCAGCGGGTCACGACCTGGCCAGCCGCGTTGTGGAGCAAGATTTCGATTCGTTGTTCGGTCGGGAAAAGCAACTCGACCGCGCGATCGCCGCGGTTGGTCAAAATAATGTGAACGGGCAACTGGCGCGTCTCCGCCAGCTTGAGCGGCTCGGAAGGGATCTCGACCGTGAGGGCGAGTCCGTTCAGTTTTCGGTTCTTGTAGGTCGGGATTTTTTCCGAGGAGCTAAAGGGACGGGTGAGGCGCTGGAACCAGCTGCGTTTTTCCTGCGCCGGCGCGCTGGTCAGTGGCGCGAAGAGCAACAAAGCTGTGCAAAGCAACGTTAGTCGCATCTGCTCCAAACGAGCCAACGTTGCAAAAAGTGTCAAACCCTTTATCAATCGCCCATGCGGAGTCGAATCTACCTCGCGCTCCTGATGGCGAAGGATTGGAAACTAATTGGCGGCCGGAAAAAGAAATGAACGTCGGGATGCGCGCTGTCGCGCCGCTCTTGCTTGGCATGATTGTCTCCGCATCGGCTGCTGAAGATCGAATCGACCTCGCCTTGCCGACCGAGAACACGGCTTTGCTGCGGGGCGACGAGGCGGAATTTTACCAGGTGGTGGAGCGCAACCTCCACGGTGTCATTTCCTATCCCTGGCAGGGTGGCCAGTACGGCTATGTCCGCGACCCGCGCGAGCTGGGTGGCGAGGTGGTTTACACCCGATTCCACGAGGGAATGGACGTGCGTCCGCTCCACCGTGACCGGCAGGGCGAACCGCTCGACGAGGTGCGGGCAATGGCCGGCGGCGAAGTAGTTTATACCTCCCAGCGCGCGGGTGCCTCCAACTACGGGCGTTACGTTGTGATCGAGCATCGTTGGGGTGGTTGCCCGTACTACAGTCTTTACGCCCATCTCTCGACGATTGCGGTCGAAGCGGGCCAATCCGTCAGGCAAGGTCAGAAGATCGCAGTCATGGGACATACCGGGAGCGGAATTAACCGCGAACGCGCTCACCTTCACGTCGAGTTAAATCTTCTCCTCAACAGCCATTTCGAAGCGTGGCACAAGGCGTTCTTCCCGAGGGAAACGAATCAACACGGGGTTTACAACGGGATTAATCTGACGGGTCTGGATCTGCCGCGCTTGATCCTGGCGCTGCGCAGTAACCCGTCGCTTACCATCCCCGCTTTTCTGGGACGCGAGAAGGTCGCTTTTAAGGTCTTGATCCCCGCCGCGCCGGACTTCGAATTGCCAAAGCGTTACCCCTGGATGATCGAAGGTTTGCCTAACGATAAGCCGGCCTCGTGGGAAGTTTCCTTTGCTGAGTCCGGTCTCCCCCTGCGGGTCCGGCCGAGCGACCGAGCCGTGAGCAGCGCCGAACTCTCCTGGTTACAGACGAACCCGGTCAACGCCCGCTATTTCACCCGCGGGAACGTCGCCGGCCGCGGGAGCGGTGCGCATCTTACCGACAGTGGCAAAGCGTTCATGCGGCTCCTCACTTTTGCGGAGTGAAGCGGTGTGTCGAAGGGTTGAAGCGTGAAAAGGATCAGCCGCCGGCAATTTATCGGGCTCGGTCTGGGCGCGCTACCGGCGATTGCCGGGCTCGACGCGCGCTTCGCCGAACCGACCTGGCTGCGCGTGAGCCGGCTCGAGGTGAATTCTAAACCGAGCTGCCGGTTCCTCCAGTTCAGCGATCTGCACTACAAAGGTGACGCGGACTACGCGAGCAAGATCGTGCGCATAATCAATACGCTGGCGCCCGACTTTGTCTGCTTTACCGGCGACCTGATCGAAGAGGCGCGCTTCGCTCCGGCCGCGCTCGATTTCATCCGGCAAATCGCGCGCCCGGTCTATGGCTGCCCGGGCAATTGGGACTACGAGGCGCGCGCCGATTTCCGCGAGTACGAAAAAGCCTTCCGCGCCACCGGCGGCGAATGGCTGGAGGACGGAAGCGTTTTTCTCCCCCGGCACGAGCTGGAAATCTTCGGCGCCGGGATGCGGGGAGAGCGCACGTTTCCACCACTGACGGCGAAACGGCGGCTTCTCCTCATTCATTACCCAATCCTAGTCGAGCGGCTCGCCGACCGGCGTTACGACCTCATCCTGGCCGGTCATTCACATGGCGGTCAGGTTCGGGTCCCGTTCTACGGCGCGCTCGTGCTGCCCTACGGGGTCGGGCCCTACGAAATGGGGCGCTACGAGTCGTTAGGCGGCCCGCTTTATGTTAACGCCGGGCTCGGCACCTATCTGGTGCCATTCCGTTTCAATTGCCGCCCGGAACTTACCGTTGTCACGCTGTAGTTTTTGATCTGACTACTCACAGGCAGGAGGTTCGCCCTCGCCGGTAAGGGCGGCGAGGAAACGCTCGCGCATCGATTGGAAACGCCGCGTCATTACCTCAGCGAATCGTTTGTGCAATTCGTAACCCAGCGTGTCGTCCTTTTCCGCATATTTTCGCAGAAGCGGGCCGTTAAGCGCGATCGCGCTGGTCGGCTCGCAGGCGCGCGCGGTCACTCGCCACTTGTGCGGCGGGAAGAGCCAGGAGAGGCCGAGCAGTTCGCCGCTGTGAACGGTTTCTGTGACAACCCGCCGGGACCCCACAAGCGATTCCATCGCGACGGCACCCATTTCGATCAGATAAACCCGGTTCGCCTCCTCGCCTTGGCGAAAGATCGTCGCGCGCTTTGCAAACTCGACCAACATCGAGCAGTCGGCCAGCAAACCAACATCCTGCTCGCTCATGCCAAACACGAACGGGTGGGCGGAAAGCTTCTGGTCAGCGGCGCGCATCGTCATGCAAAGCTTGCCATGGTGAGACTTTCGTTTCCCGCCGTCAAGGTTTCGCGAGCCGGGGCAGTGTCCTAATTTGAAATTAGGACACTACCTGAGCCGACGGGGTTGTGTTGGTCAATTGTCAGTTTGGAGCGCGCGGGGGACTTACTCGGAGGGCCTCCGGAGCTAGCGCGCGACGATTCCCTGGATGCTCAGCGGTAAACCATCGACGCCTGATAATGGCGTGAGGGCGACACCATCGATCGCGAAGACGGCGATCTCGCCGGTGGCCGATAGAACTTGATAAAGGAACTGGTTATCGGACGAAGCGGCGGCATCGATGGGCACAGTGCCGTCGCCTGTGGATGCGGCCACCGCCTGAGCCAGCGTGATGCTACCATCGTTGCCAACATCATACGAGGAGATGCTGGCCGAAGCGGTGTTCACCACCCACGCCGTTGCGCCGGTGACAACCACCCAGCAGGCCGCCGTTCCATTGTCGGGAACTGCCGAGCTGACCCGTTGGAGTCCACCGCCGGACCTTATTCGATAGGACGATGTAGTAGCAGCCATCGGCAACCCGCCTGTGGCCTCAGAGATGATGACGCTGTCAGCCGGCCCAAAGGCAAATCCAAAAGGAGTGATGCCCCGCGAGAGGAACGCGCGCCGGAATTCGGTTTGGCCGCTGGGTAGAACATTGAAGACGTCGATCAGGTTTGTCCCTTTTTCAGTTACAATCAGTTCCTGGCCATCGGGCGTGAAGCTGATTTGCCCGGCATTGGAGAGAGGCCCGCCAGCGAGATTGCGCCGCGAGCCGGCGATCGGCGCTAACTCCCCGGTGTCACTTACGGTGTAGCCCGCGATGTTTGGGAAACCAAGGCGGTTTACCACGTAAACAAGACCCTCGTTAATGGTCACACTGATGGGGAAAAACCCACCCGAGGCGACTTTACTGCCAAACTTCAAGCCAGAGTCGGTCACCTGGAAGGCGGTCAGGTCGCCGCTGGCAGCATTTACCGCCACGAGCACCTTGTTATCGTCGCGCAAGGCGATTGAACCCTGCGAGGCAAGTGGGTCGCCAGTGCCATCGGTGCCGGCGCCGCCGGTGGACAGCTCTTCGAGGAAACTAAGGCTGCCATCGGAGGCGCGGTTGAAGACCAGAACACTATTTTCGAGTTTGTTGCTCAAGACATAAACGCGGCCAGCCTCAGCTTGCTGCGAATCCACGGCCGTCCCGGCAGCATAAGCCGCAAGTGAAAATGCAGCGCCAATAAGAGTAAGAATGAATTTCATTTTCATGATGGCGGTTAGAGAGGAGGCGTGAACCATTATTCCCGCAGCTTTGGACACGGCAGGGCGAGCGGTGCACTGAAATTGCAACCCGCCAAGCGTTCTTTCCCAGGTACACCCCGGGCGAATAGTCCTTTTTTTTAGGGATTGTATCGAAAAATCCCGAGAGAAAGTTAGGACACTGTCACTGACTTCCCCGTGAGCAAGATCACGTCCGTTCCGCCTTAATCGACTTTGACAACGCCGCCTGGCCGGCTACTTTACGCGCCCCGCTTCATCCCGTGGGCAAGAGGCGGCAATTCAATCAGGAGAGTCTCCGGCTCGTTTGAACTGAAATCATCATGCAAAAGAATCGCAGTAAACGTTATCGCGCGGCTGCCGAACTGGTGGATCGGCACAAGGCGTACAGCTTTCCGGACGCGGTGAGCGCTCTAAAGAAACTTCCCCCGACGAAGTTCGACCAGACGGTGACGATGTCGTTCCGGCTTGGTGTAAATCCAAAGCAATCCGACCAAATGGTGCGTGGGACCTGCCCACTCCCGCACGGCAGCGGCAAACAGGTGCGCGTCTTGGTCTTCGCCGAAGGCGAAGCGGCCCGTGCGGCGCAGAATGCCGGCGCCGAATATGTCGGTTTCATGGACCTGGTGAAGAAATGCCAGGAAGGTTTTCAGGAATTCGATGTCGCGATCGCCACGCCTGCCGCGATGGCTGAGGTGCGGAAGCTGGGCAAGGTGCTCGGCCCCCGCGGCCTGATGCCGAACCCAAAGACGGGCACGGTGACCGAGGACACGGCCAGAGCGGTGCAGGAGGTGAAGGCCGGCCGGGTTGAATTCAAGCTCGACAAGAACGGCAACGTCGCGGTTCCGATGGGAAAATTTTCATTTGCTGAAAATCAACTGGTCGAAAACGGAACCGCGATCATCGACGCGGTCATCAAAGCTCGGCCGGCCACCGCGAAAGGCCGCTATCTGGAAGCGATGACGCTCGCCGCCACGATGTCGCCCGGTTTGCCCATCGATCCTTCGCCTTATCTCAAAGTTTGAAATGGCGGTTCACGATTAAGATTCACGAATTCATCTCCATGAGACCTGAAAAAGCCAGCATCGTCAGCGACCTCTCAGAGAAACTGAACCGTTCGCCGTTCCTCCTCGTGACCGATTACCAGCGGATGAACGTCAATCATTTCGGCGAACTGCGGAACCGCCTCGCCACCACCGGGGCTGAAGTGCACGTGGTTAAGAACAGCTTTTTGAAGCGGGCGATCGCGGCGAGCGAGTTGCCCGACATCACCGAGCAGCTCGCCGGCCAGACTGCGGTGGTTTACGGCGACAAAGACGTCGCGCCGGTGGCGAAGGTGCTGAAAAATTTTGCGGCTGAATTCAAGGTCGGGTCGCTCAAGATCGGGGTCATCGATCGCAACATTCTTTCGACGGCGGAGGTTGAATCACTCGCCGACTTGCCATCCCGAGAGGTCTTGCTGGCGCAGTTCCTCGGCCTGCTTTTGGCCCCCGCGACTCGGTTGGTGCGCGTCCTGAATGAGCCAGCCTCAGCCCTGGCGCGGCTCCTGAACGCGAAGGCACAGAAGGAAGGCAAACCGGAGGAGGCTTCGGCCTAACGATTAACGAATTTCGTTTCGCCACCTGGCGGGACGAGCAACAAAACAAGAACAACATGTCCGGTCCCGCGGCCGCGGGGCTTAATTTTCCGGAGGCTTCCGGGGGCGGCAATTGGAGGAAAATAAAATGGCAGACATGAACGCATTGGTGGAGCAACTCAGCGGGCTGACCGTTCTCGAGGTTGCTGGATTGGTGAAGCAGCTCGAAGAAAAATGGGGCGTAAGCGCAGCAGCGCCCGTCGCCGTGGCGGCAGCTCCCGCGGCTGGTGGCGCCGCCGCAGCTCCGGCAGCCGAAGAAAAAACCACCTTCGACGTCATCCTGAAGGAAATGGGCGCGAACAAGATTGGCGTGATCAAGGAAGTGCGCGCCGCGGTCCCAGGCCTCGGCCTGGCCGAAGCGAAGGCGCTCGTGGAAAGCGCGCCCAAGCCGCTCAAGGAAGGGGTGACAAAGGAAGAAGCCGAGGAGATGAAGAAGAAGATCGAAGCGGCCGGCGCCAAGGTCGAGATCAAGTAGTCCGTGAATCGTTGAATCGGGAATCGTTTACCTCGGAAGAGGCACTGGTTTAGTGAACGGTTAAATCGTGAACCGTTACCTCGGAAGAGGCATTTCCATGCTGCTTCCGATTCACGATTCACGCTTCTCACCCCCAGAAAAACCGCTTGCGTCCACCGCCGGGACGTGAATATTAACCCGCACTTTTCCGAGACACCAAGCTCAGCGCGCAGTATTTTTACCTCGCTCTCGCAGGCCGCAACCAAGATTGGCAACAAAACGGCGGAGGTCAGTTTGACAGACCACCGTTTTGCCGCCACTTTTTTTGCCCGCTATTTCCGGAAAAGGCCATAGCCCTTCAGACTCCTCGCGATCGCGTTCATCCAGGGTCGCGGCAGGTTTTTAGCATGGAGATTGGTGTCACCACATATGTCAGAGCGTAACGCAGCAGAACGGATCCACTTCGGAAGCATCAAGGAAGCGATCGAACCCCCGAACCTGATCGAGGTTCAGCTCAATTCCTACGTCGATTTTCTCCAGAAAGATGTTCCGCCTAACAAACGCAAAAACGTCGGCCTACAGACCGTTTTCAAAGAGGTTTTCCCGATCGAGAGCTATGACGAAAAAGCGGTGCTCGATTTCAGTCATTACGAAATCGGTGAGCCAAAACTGAGCGCCCTCGAAGCGCAGCGCGAAGGCCAAACCTATAGCGCGCCTCTCCACGTCACCTTCCAGCTCAAGGAAGAAAAGGGGACAAAAGAGGAAAAGGTTTACATGGGTGAGATCCCGCTCATGACCTCCTCGGGCACGTTCGTGATCAATGGCGCAGAACGCGTCGTCGTGAGCCAGCTCCATCGCTCCCCCGGAATCGCCTTCGAATCGAGTGTTCACCTCAATGGGAAGGTGCTTTACAGCTTCCGTATCATCCCCGATCGCGGGTCGTGGATCGAGGTCCAGTTCGACACGAGCGACCTGCTTTACATCTATCTCGACCGCCGCAAGCGCCGGCGGAAATTTCTCGCTACCACCTTTCTTCGCGCTCTGGGCTACGGCTCGGACGAGGAAGTGATCAAACTTTTCTACAACATCGAGAACCTGAAGCTGAGCGAGAAGCTCGACGAAGAACATCTCGCGACCAAGGTGCTCACGGCCGATGTCCTCGATGGCGAGGTGACCGTGGCCAGGGCCTTTGAGCCGCTCACTCTCGCCGCCGTTCGCCAGATCATGGGCCTGGGGTTCAAAGAGGTGAGGGTGATCGATATCTCCCACGACGACACCGTGGTGAAGGCGCTGAAAAAAGATCCAGCGCACGACCAGGAGGAAGCGCTCAAGGACATCTATCGCAAGTTGCGCCCCGGCGACCCGCCCACCGTCGCCAATGCCCGCGCCCTCCTCAAGCGCCTCTTCTTCGATCCGAAGAAGTACGATCTCGGCCGGGTCGGTCGCTACAAGATCAATCAAAAACTCGGGATCGAGGTTGACCTCAATGAACGCATCCTTACCGCGACGGATTTCATCGCGGCAATCAAATACCTGATCAATCTCCGCCGGGGTGAGGGCACCCTCGACGATATCGATCATCTCGGCAGCCGGCGGGTGCGCACGGTCGGGGAATTGCTCGCCAACCAGTGCCGCGTCGGTCTCGCCCGGACGGAGCGTCTGGTGAAAGAGCGGATGACTTTGTTCGACGTGAACATCGACGGCATGACGCCGCAGAAGCTGATCAACCCCAAGGCGCTCAGCGCCGTCGTGCGCGACTTCTTCGGTCGCTCGCAGCTCTCGCAGTTCATGGACCAGACCAATCCCCTCGCCGAGTTGACCCACAAGCGCCGCCTCTCCGCCCTTGGGCCCGGCGGTCTCTCACGCGATCGCGCCGGGTTTGAAGTGCGCGATGTTCATCCCTCGCACTACGGCCGCATCTGTCCGATCGAGACGCCGGAAGGTCCGAACATTGGTCTCATCAGCTCGATGAGCACCTTTGCCCGGATCAACGAATTCGGGTTCATTGAAACGCCCTACCGAAAAGTCGAGAACGGCCGGGTGACCGACGCGGTCGAATATCTCACCGGCGACCGCGAAGAAGCCTTCATCGTCGCGCAGGCCAACGCGCCGATGGACGGGAGAGGCCGTTTCACCGGGGAAAAAGTTTCCGTCCGCTACCGCGGCGACTTTCTCGAAGTCGAGCCGTCCAAGGTTCATTACATGGACGTTTCGCCCAAGCAGCTCGTCTCGGTTGCGGCCGGGCTCATTCCATTCCTTGAGCACGACGACGCGAACCGCGCTCTCATGGGTTCCAACATGCAGCGGCAGGGGGTGCCCTTGATTGTATCGGAAGCGCCGCTCGTCGGGACCGGCCTCGAACCGAAGGTCGCGCGCGACTCGCGGGCAGTGGTTCTCGCGACCGAATCCGGCCGGGTCGCTTCCGTCACAGCGGACCAGATCGTGGTGACCAAAGACGGCGAGATGCCCGAGAGCCGGAAGAAACTGAAGACTGATCTCGAAAGCGGCGTTCACGTTTATGAGCTGCGCAAATTCATGCGCTCCAACGCCGGGACCTGCGTGAATCAGAAGCCGATCGTGAAAAAAGGCCAGCACGTGAAGAAAGGCCAGGTCATCGCGGACGGCCCGAACACCGATCACGGCGAGCTCGCTCTCGGCCGCAATGTCCTCGTAGCCTTCATGCCCTGGAATGGCTACAACTTCGAAGACGCCATCATGATCTCGGAGAAGGTGGTGAAGGAAGATATCTACACTTCCATTCACATCGACGAGTTCGAAATCGGCGCCCGCGACACCAAGCTCGGCCCGGAAGAAATCACTCGTGACATCCCGAACGTGAGCGAGGAAGCGCTGCGCAACCTCGGCCCCGACGGAGTCATCCGCGTCGGCGCGGAAGTGAAGCCCGGTGACATTCTGGTCGGCAAGATCACGCCGAAGAGCGAAACCGAGCTTGCGCCCGAAGAGCGACTCCTCCGGGCGATTTTCGGTGAAAAAGCAGCCGACGTGAAAGACACCTCTCTTACCGTGCCCTCGGGCACATACGGTATTGTCATGGACGTGAAAGTTTCGTCGCGTCACGAAACCCAGCGCGAAAAACTCACCCCGGCCGAAACCAAGCGTCAGCTCAAGGCAATTGCCGAAGACAACCGCAAGAAGAAGGACGAGCTGACCGAACAGCTGACCGATGCGCTTTCCAACGTCTTGTTAGGCGAAAAAATCCCGCTCGACGTGGTCAACGCCCAGACCGGCGAAATCATTATCCCGGCCAATCGCAAGATCACCAAGACCCTGCTCCGCAAGCTGGCCATGGCGCACGATCACATCGAGATAGATCCGTCGCCGATCCGCAACAAAATCCGCGAGATCGTCGGCCAGTACGAACACAAGTTCGCCGAGCTGGAGTTGGAGCGGGAGCGATCGATGGACCGGGTCGAGAGCGGCGACGACATCGATCCCGGCATTATCAAGCAGGTCAAGGTCTTCGTCGCGAGCAAGCGCAAGTTGAGCGTCGGCGACAAGATGGCCGGCCGTCACGGGAACAAGGGCGTGGTCGCCCGCATCGTGCCGGAAGAGGACATGCCCTTCCTCGCCGATGGCACCCCGGTGGAGATCGTGCTCAACCCGTTAGGCGTGCCCAGCCGGATGAATGTCGGTCAGGTGCTGGAAACCCACCTCGGCGTCGCGGCCAAGGCGCTCGGCTTCAAGGTCGCCACCCCGGTTTTCGATGGCATCGAGGAAAACAAGATCCGCGATTATCTCAGGGACGCGAAAAAGGTAGAGGGTTACACCTGGGTGCAGGAGAACGGCAAGGCGCGTCTCTTCGACGGGCGGACAGGCGATCCTTTCGATCAGGAAGTCGTGGTCGGTTACATCTACATGATGAAACTGGGTCACCTCGTGGCGGACAAGATTCACGCGCGCGCGGTTGGCCCATACTCGTTAGTCACGCAGCAGCCGCTCGGTGGCAAAGCGCAGTACGGCGGCCAGCGTTTCGGCGAAATGGAAGTCTGGGCGCTGGAAGCCTACGGCGCCGCTTATACCCTGCAGGAACTGCTGACCGTGAAGTCGGACGATGTCCAGGGCCGCACCCGGATCTACGAGTCGATCGTCAAAGGTGACAATTCGCTCGAAGCAGGAACACCAGAATCCTTCAACGTTTTAATCAAGGAAATGCAATCGTTAGGCTTGGACGTCAAAGTTGGGGGCCAGGCACCGAGTTTCCTGGAGAATGTCGCCTGACGAGCAACGGAGAAACCAAGACAGATGCTATCAACTTGTCATCCTGAGCGAAGCAAAGGACCTCACAAGCCGCTTGTGACTTTCGACGGCGTCCGGGCGCCTGCGTGGCCCCTCACCGCGCGGTGCCGGTTTGGAATGACAACCTTTTTTGCGGCCACAGTTTTTAATTTTTCCAACACATTATGAACGAACATTCCTGGCGTGAGTTAGTGGGCGAAGAGCGCCCCGTCGGCTTCGATCAGGTCGCAATTGGGGTCGCTTCGAGCGACACGATGCGTTCCTGGAGCAAGGGCGAAGTCAAAAACCCCGAGACGATCAACTACCGCACCTTCAAACCCGAGAAAGGCGGCCTGTTTTGCGAACGCATTTTCGGTCCGACCCGGGACTGGGAATGCTCCTGCGGAAAATACAAGCGGATCAAGCATAAGGGCGTGATCTGCGACCGCTGCGGCGTCGAGGTCACGCTCGCGCGGGTCCGGCGCGAACGGATGGGCCACATCGAGCTAGCCGTGCCGGTTTCGCACATCTGGTTTTACAAATGCATGCCCTCGCGGCTCGGTCTGATGCTCGACATGAGCGCGCGCCAGCTCGAGCGCGTGATCTATTACGAGGACTACATCGTGATTGACCCGGGCAAAACTCCTCTCACCAAAACGCAGCTCCTCACCGAGGTGGAATTTCGCGAAGCCCAGGACCAGTATGGCGACGATTTCCGGGCCGGAATGGGGGCGGAAGCGGTCAAGGAACTCCTCAGCGAGATCGAGCTGGCCAAACTCAATGCCGAGCTTGAAAAGGCGATGGGAGCGACCAAGAGCAAACAGATTCGCAAGAAACTGGCGAAACGTCTTAAGCTCGTCCAGGGATTCCAGCATTCCCATTCGCGCCCCGAGTGGATGATTCTCGATGTTCTCCCGGTCATTCCGCCGGACCTACGTCCGCTCGTTCCGCTCGAAGGGGGGCGCTTTGCCACCTCGGACCTGAACGATCTTTATCGGCGGGTCATCAACCGCAACAACCGGCTCAAGAACCTTCTCCAGCTCAAGACGCCCGATGTCATCATCCGGAACGAAAAACGGATGTTGCAGGAAGCGGTTGATGCCCTCTTCGACAACGGCCGCCACGGCCGCGCGGTCACCGGTGCGGGAAATCGCCCGCTCAAGTCGCTCAGCGACATGCTCAAGGGCAAGGGCGGCCGGTTCCGGCAGAATTTGTTAGGCAAACGGGTCGATTACTCAGGCCGTTCCGTCATTGTGATTGGACCGGAGCTGAAACTGCACCAATGCGGTTTGCCGAAGAAGATGGCGCTTGTTTTGTTCGAGCCCTTCATTATCCGGCAACTCAAAGACCGCGGGTACGTCCACACCGTGCGGAGCGCGAAGAAGATGATCGAGCGCCAGACGCCCGAAGTGTGGGACATCCTCGAAGAAGTGACCAAGGGGCACCCGGTTCTCCTCAACCGCGCTCCGACCCTGCATCGGCTCTCGATCCAGGCTTTCGAGCCGCTCCTCATCGAAGGCGAAGCGATCCGCATTCACCCACTGGTCTGCACGGCTTACAACGCCGACTTCGATGGCGACCAGATGGCGGTGCACGTCCCGCTCTCGGTCGAGGCACAGATGGAAGCGCGCATGCTCATGCTCGCGCCGAACAACATCTTCTCGCCCTCGAGTGGCAAACCGATCACGACGCCGTCGCAGGATATCACGCTCGGCTGCTATTACCTGACGCAGAACCCACGCCGGGCCGCCGGCGCGGCTGCCGAAACGCGCCTCCCGCTTTTCGACAACGCGACCGAAGTCGAGTTCGCCATGGGCGACGGTGCAATTAAGACGCACGACCGGATCCGCTTCAAAAACCCCGATTTCGGCCGGGACACGATCTACGGCGACAAGAACGCGAGCGTCATCGAGACCACCGCCGGTCGCGTCGTTTTCAACGAGATCTGGCCAAAAGGTTTGGGCTTTTTCAACAAAGCCGCAGGCAAGAAACAACTCAGCGATATCATCTGGCGTTGCTATCAAGTCGCGGGCCAGGATGGCACGGTCGAGACCCTCGACAAGCTCAAGGAGCTCGGTTTCCGCGAAGCGACCAAGGCCGGCGTCTCCATTGGCATCTCCGATATGATCATTCCCAAGGAGAAAGAGCTCCAGCTGAGCAACGCCTACAAGCAGATCAAGCAGGTCGAGCAGCAGTACCGCAAGGGCATCATCACCGACGGCGAGCGCTACAACAAGATCATCGACATCTGGACCCACGCGGGCGACGAAATCTCCAACGTCATGTTCCGCACCCTCGAGCATAACGACGGACGTAAGGAACTGAATCCCGTCTATCTCATGGTCGATTCGGGAGCGCGCGGCAACCGTCAGCAGGTGAAACAGCTCGCCGGCATGCGCGGTCTCATGGCCAAGCCCTCGGGCGAAATTATCGAGCGCCCGATCACCTCGAACTTCCGTGAAGGGTTGAGCGTGCTCGAGTACTTCATCTCCACTCACGGGGCCCGTAAGGGCCTGGCCGATACCGCGCTCAAGACGGCTGACTCCGGGTACCTCACGCGCAAACTGGTCGACGCCGCCCAGGACGTGATTATCAACGAGATGGACTGCGGGACGGTCAACGGCATCACGGTTCGTGCGATCTATGAGGGCGACGAAGAAGTGGTCGATCTCGCCACCCGCATTGTCGGTCGGGTCAGTTGCGAAACGATCGTCGACCCGGTGGACAAGAAGAAGAAAATCGTCAAGGCCAACCAGCCAATCGACGAGAAGATCGCGGCCGAGCTGATGCGAATCGGCGTCGAGCAGCTCAAGATCCGCTCCGTCCTCACCTGCGAATGCGGCCGCGGCGTTTGTGCCCACTGCTACGGACGCAACCTCGCCACCGGTCAGTTCGTCAAAATGGGCGAAGCAGTCGGCATCATCGCTGCGCAATCAATCGGCGAGCCCGGCACGCAGCTCACGATGCGGACCTTCCACATCGGCGGCACCGCAAGCCAGACCTTCAAGCAACCGATCATCAAGGCGAAGAACGACGGCATCGTCCAGTTCAACGATCTGCGCACCGTACAATCGCTCGACGGCAACTGGATTGCCCTGAACAAAAACGGCTCGATCGGTCTTCACAATGAAGAAGGGCGCGAGATCGAGCGCTACAACATCGTCATCGGTTCGGTCATCACCATCGCCGACGGCGGCAAGGTGAGGAAGGGTGAAACCTTCGTCCAATGGGACCCTTATAACGTCCCGATCCTGACCGAGAAGA
>Ga0081539_10004316_pt1 | contig 15875 bp, 11 predicted proteins | sample TabmetS4T2R2_FD_71023 | JGI IMG/M metagenome (GOLD analysis project Ga0081539, IMG submission 71023) | Tabebuia heterophylla rhizosphere microbial communities from the University of Puerto Rico - S4T2R2 | ecosystem: Host-associated > Plants > Roots > Rhizosphere ...
CCCGGCCGCGGTGCTCGGCGGCCGGGCGGGCGCTCGGTCCGGCCGGCCGGGCCGGCCTCGGCGGATGCTAGCCTCGGATCGCGCAGGGTGACACCGGGAGCGCCCGCGGCGCTAGTAAGAGTGTCATGGCCACCGACTTTTCCGACGAGGACCGCGAGGACCTGGAGCGCCTGATCGGCGGCCGGGGCGATGACGTGTGCTCGCCGCGGTTGCGCGGCCTGGCGGATGTGCTCCGGGCCGCGGCGGCTCCCGCTCGCCCGCACGAGCTGCGCGGTGAGGATGATGCCGTAGCCGCCTTCCGGGTGGCCCGGAGCGGATCGTCCGCGGCGGCGCGCCGGGCCCGGATCTGTCTTCCGGCCGTCAAGGTCGCGGCCGTGGTCGCCGTGGCGATCACGCTGGGCAGCGCGGCGGCGGGGATGGCCGCCGGTGTGGTGCCCAACCCGCTGGTCGATTTCGGACTTCCGCTTCTTCCACATTCCTCCACCGCGGTCTCTTCGCCGAGCGCCTCGGCAAGCGACGGGGTCCGATCGCTGTCGGCGGCCGCGACACCCTCGGCGAGCGTGCCAGGCGGGACCTCCGTCCCCGTCCCGCCCGCCGGCGGCCTCCCGGTGCCGTCCCTGCCGTCCCTCGCCACGGGTGCGTCGTGGTCGGTCGCTGACCTGTGCACCTGGTACCGGGCGCTGGGCGAGTCGCAGCGCCCGTGGGCGCTCGCCGAACCCGTGTTCGCTCCGCTGGTCACGATCGCCGGTGGCGCGGCCTCGGTGGACGCCTACTGCGACCGCGTCCAGGAGTCGCCGTCCGCCTCGCCGGCACTGACGCCCACCCCGACGCCGACGCCGACGCCGGCGCCCTCGCCGAGCCCGACACCGTCGCCCAGCTCGCCCTCACCCTCCCCCTCGCCCTCGTCCCCGCCGCCGCCGCTGCCGTCGGAGGCGGCCACGGTCGAGGCCACGTCGACGGCGACCCGCACGGTGCCGGATCGCAACCCGAAGGGAAGCCGGCAGCCGCCGGGGCCCGGCGCGATCTGATCGACGCCGCCCAATGCGATATATGCGTGACGTCCCAAAAGAGACATTTGCTGTCTGGAAAGGTCTGGGTATCGGAACGCCATTCGCCGGTCTCGAGTGCCGATTTCTGCGGCCGGTTCGACCGCTGCGCCGGCCGGAGACGATCGGCCCGCGCACGGCGGCCTATCGGAGTCGAGGTTCGGCGGGGTGACGGACGGCGTCCGGCAACGTGGCGATACGGAGGGAAGACCGCTGGTTGTCAGATCTTGAAATGCTTTGTCCCGTCTGACGATGGACGTCGCTGTTGTACCCGCCGGAGCGGCCCTCCGCCGCCGGATCGGCTCCCGTCCACTGGCGGCACAGGGATCGACCAGGCCCGATGCAAGATCTCTGGGTCGGGCGGCGCGGAACGCCGGAAGCTTGCTCCAGAAGTACCAAATGCCCGGGCTGTTTAGCTGATCGGCGGCCGGGAATGGCGGGCCACGAGGAGATGCGGCCGGGTAATAGGATGAGCGCGCGTCGCGTTTCTCCGGCCCGGTGACAATCTCCGAGATCCGCCCGATGCTTTGTGGACGGTGCTGGTGGCCTGCCTGACCAGATCTCGTACGCCCGGCGCCGTGCCGTGCCGGGCGGGCACCACCACGGGTGGAGAGGGTCACCGGTGAACGAGCCGGATCTGTCGCGGTTGATCCGGCCGGCCCAGCGCGGCGACGAGGAGGCGTTCCGCGGTCTGTACCGCGCCGTCCAACCTGGACTGCTGCGCTATCTGCGGGCACTCGTCGGCGACGACGCGGAGGACGTCGCCTCCGAGGCCTGGCTGCAGATCGCCCGCGATCTCCCCGGTCTCACCGGTGCCACCGGCTTCCGCGGCTGGGCGCTGACCGTCGCCCGCAACCGCGCCATGGACCACCTGCGACACCAGCGCCGGCGGCCCGCCGTGCCGACGCCGCTCGAGCAGCTGCCCGAGATCGCCCGGCTGGGCGACGCGGGCGAACAGGCGGCGGAGCTGATGTCCACCGACGCCGCGATCGAGTTCATCGCCACCCTGCCCCGCGATCAGGCGGAGGCCGTGCTGCTGCGGGTCGTGGTGGGCCTGGACGCGCCGGCCGCGGCCCGGGTGCTCGACAAGCGCCCGGGTGCCGTCCGGACGGCGGCGTACCGGGGCCTGCGGCGCCTCGCCGAACGCCTCGACGAGCTGGGCCTCGACGCCCACGCGTCGATGAGTGACATCGAGCCGATGAAGTCGCTGCACCGCGGCGACTGACCGCTCGTCGCCGCGCCGCGCTGGTAAGCTGCGGCTTGCCGCCCGGGCCGGCGGCCGGATTTTGCCATGGCGTGCGCGCGGCACCGGCATCCATCCCGCTCGGGAGGGCGCGTGAAGAACCTCGTCGATCGGTACGTCATCGGCGTCGGCACGCTGGCCGGATTGATCGCGGTTCTGGTGGTGGTGGGCTTGGGCATGGTCCTGGCGCGCGCCGGCGAGGATCCCGAGCCGGGCCGGGGCGGCCCTGTCCCGGCGCCGGCTCCCGCGGCCACCTCTCCGTCGCCCGACGCCGCGATCGACACACCCGCGGAGAGCCCGGACGTTCCGGTCGCGGGCACCGGTACCGCGCCGTTCGCCTTCGGCACGCTGGAGACCCAGGCCGAGCGTGCCGCCACCGAGTCGGCGCGCGGGATCAAGGTCGCGATGATCGAGCTGAGCTGGTCGGCGTACGAGCCGGCCGAGGACCGGTTCGACGAAGCGTACGCCCGGCGGTTCCGCGACCGCCTCCAGGCGCTGCGCGGCGCCGGCATGCGGGTGACGCTCGGGCTCGGCCTGCACTACACCCCGGGATGGATCTTCCAGTACCCCGACAGCCGCTTCGTCGACCAGCGGGGCGTCCGGTCGAGCAGCGTGAACCTGATCTTCAACCAGCGGCTGCGGGGCAAGGCGGAGCGGTATCTGGCGCGGATCGACCGTGATCTGGGGCTGCGGAATTTCTGGGCGGTGCGGCTCAACTCCGGGGCGCATCCGGAGGTGCTCTACCCGCCCGGCGGGAGCTACTGGGCGTTCGACCGCAACGCGCAGAACGGCCCGGACCTGCCGCCAACTATGGCGGCGAACCCGCGGCCCGGCTGGAAACCGGGCGACCGCTCGATCCCGGCCCGGGACGTGCAGCGGTGGGCCGACTGGTACGTGCGCGGCCTGGACGACGTCGTGGGCTGGCAGATGCGCTTCCTCACGGCGCTGGGGTTCACCGGCTACTTCCAGATCCTCACCCCGGGCGCCGGCACCAAGCCGCGGGCGTACGCCCGGGACGTGGCCGCCTACCTGCCGGACGGAGTCACCGGCGTCGGCGCGGTGTGGCACAAGTTCTATGCGAACCTGCCCCAGAAGCACAACGTGGTCGCGTACGTCACGTCGATGGCCGACGAGCCCGGCCGGCCGAACCTCTGCACGCCCGGCGACCGGGCCGTCCCGCTCGCCGATCCGCGGGTGGACAACTGGCCCGCGACGCGCTGGCTCACCCGGGTGGCGCGGGAGTACGGCCTGTTGCTCAACGGGGAGAACCCGGGGTGGAACATCCCGTCGCGGCTCAACGCGCACTACACCGACACATCAGACGCCGGCATGATGGCGTCGACCGTGCATGAGATGATCTCGTGCGGGTTCCAGGGCATGTACTGGGCGCACGAGGCCCAACTGTGGGACGGCACCGTCTCCTTCGACCGGTACGCGGACTGGATCAGCAAGACCAACGGCGGCCACAACCCGGCGCCGCCTGGTCCGATGTAACGGTTTGATGCCTCAGTGACACTTTCCGTCCGGGTGTCGCTTGAACCGGTATGGGGGTTGCAGGCGTCGATTCTGCACTGACCGACCTGTCGGGGGGCTCGCCAACCGGACTGAGCCGGCTCGGCGCCTTCGCGAGCGCGCCGCCGGTGTCGGCGGAGTCGATGTGGTGGCTGCTGCTCCTCGCCAGCCTCTGCCTGACCGTTTTCGCCGTCCTGGTGGTGACCAGGCGCACGCTGCGGAAGGCGTTCGGCAGCGGCCGCGGTCCGATCCGCACCGGGCCTTCCCGGTCGCCCCGGGGGCTGCGCATCCTCGTGATCACGAGTGAGGCGCCGCCGATCGTCTCCGGCATCTCCCGGTCGGTCGACCGGCTCGCCACCGGCCTGCGAGCCCGCGGCCACCACGTCGACGTGCTCTCGTCGGTGCAGATCCCGCGCCTGGTGCTGGGCGAGGTCCGGCTGAGCTCGCTGGCCGCGTACTGGCCGGCCCTGGCCCGGCGGCTGCGCCACTACGACGTGGTCAACCTGCACGGACCGGTGCCCACGATGAGCGACGTCTTCCTGCTGTGCACCCGGCTGATGCGGCGCGTTCCGTGCCCGATCGTCTACACGCACCACTCCGCGATGCAGATCACCGGCGCGGAACGGCTCTGCCGGGTGTACGACCGGTTCCACGCGGCGCTGTCCGCCCGGGTGGCCCTCACCGTCACCACCTCGCAGTACTACGCCGACCTGCTCGGCATGCCCGGCACGAGCCGGCCCGTGCGGGTGGTGCCGTGGGGAGTGGACGTCCACCCCCGGCACCTGCGCCGGCGCGGCGGGCTGCGGCCGCTGTGCGTGCTGTTCGTCGGGCAGATGCGCCCGTACAAGGGTGTCGAGTCGCTGCTGTCCGCGGTGGCCGGGTGCCACGAGATCGAGTTGCACCTGGTCGGCGGCGGTGATCACCTCACCGAGTACCGGTTGCTCGCCGCGGATCTGGGCGCCACCAACGTCCAGTTCCTCGGGCGGCTGTCCGACGAGGATCTTCTGGCTCGGTACAACCGGAGCGACGTGATCGTCCTGCCGTCGGTGACCAGGGCCGAGGCCTTCGGCCTGGTCGTCCTCGAGGGGATGGCGGCCGGTTGCGTACCGGTCGTCTCGGACCTGCCCGGCGTGCGCGACCTGGTCTCGCGCACCGGAATCGTGGTGCCGCCGCGCGACGTGGGCCGGCTGCGCGCGGCGCTGCTGGAATTGGCCGGTGACCGGGCACGGCTCGACCAACTCAGCCGGGCGGCTCGGCGCCGGGCTGAGAAGCTGGGGTGGGACACCTGCGTCGCCGGGTACGAGGAGGCGCTGTACGACGCCGTCGACGCCGCGGATACCGGGCGAGTGATAGGCGCGCCAGCGGAGGGATGGGCACCGCCCGCCGGTGTGCCCGGGGAAGCGGTGGCCGGCGGCGCCCCGCGGATACCGGCCACCCGCCCGCGCCCGGGACCGCGATCGGACACGGCACCCGAACCGGTCGCCTTGTCCCGCGCCGCCGGCGCCGCGGCGCAGCCGGCTCCCGTACTCAACGGCCGGGCCCGATCCGGCGGCAGGAGCGGCTGAGTGCCTGATCTGAGAACCGAGCGGACGGCCGCCGCCGGCGGTGTGGTGCTCATACTGCGCTTCGTCACCACGTCGCTGCTGAATTACGGCTTCGGCGTCGCGTTGGTCTGGCTGTTGCCGCGCGGCGAGTTCGGTGCGGTCAGCGTGCTGCAGAACGTCCTACTCCTGGCCGCGATGGTGCTGGGTGCCGGCATGCCGTGGGTTCTGGCCCGCAAGATCGCGCAGAGCGACGCCGAGGCGGTGGACACCGCCGGCGACCACCCCTGGCATGCCACCTTCCGGACCGCCATCGTGGTCAACGTCAGCGTCGCCGCCGTGCTGGTGGCCGCCCTGCTGCTCATCCAGGCCACGCCGCTGCACGTGCTGCCCGGCGCCTCGTTCGCCGTGGTGGCTGCTGTGGCGTTGACCGTCATGTTGCTTTCGGTTACCTCCGTGCTGGGCGGAGCCCTGCACGGCAGCCGTCGCTTCGACGGACTGGGCGCCATGCAGACGGCCGAGATCGCGACCAAGGTGGTCGTCGCGCTGACCCTCGTCGCCCTGTTCGGCTTCGGGGTCGGCGGGGTAGCCCTCGGCTTCCTGGCCGGCGCGGTCGTGGCCACCGCCTTCTCCTGGTGGGGGCTGCGAGACCGGATCCCGCGATGGGGCCCGCTCGCCGGCCGGGCGACCGCCCGCCTGGCTTTGCCGACCGGCGCAGGCACCGGCAGTGTGGCCTTCCTCGTCACGCTCGACGTGCTGGTGCTGGGTGCGCTCGGGCGTGCGTACGGCATCGGCACGGCGGCCATCGCCGTCTACCAGGTGGCCGCGATTCTCGCCCGGATCCCGTACTACCTTGCCAATGCGCTCGGGGACGCGGTCTTTCCGTACATAGCGAGGGGGCGTACCCGGCAGGAGGGGCACGCCTGGTTGGTGGCCGCCCTCCGCTGGGTGGTCGTCGCCCTCGTGCCGGTCCAGCTGGTCCTGCTCATTGTTCCGGCCGTCCCGCTTCGGGTGTTGTTCCCCGGGGGATACACCGATGCCGTGGACCTGCTGCGGATCATGACGGTCGGCACCTTCGCGCTGTTCACGGCCGATCTCCTGCTCAAGGCCCTGTACGCCCGAGGGCTGGCGGTCAGGGTGGCCCACCGTGCCCCGATAGCCGTGGTCGTGCAGCTGGCCGGCCTGCTGGTCCTCGTGCCCCGATGGGGAACGACCGGTGCGGCCGTCGCGTACACCGTCGGCTGCGCGACCGCCGCCGTGCTGCTCGGCACGGCGTACCTCGGCTACCAGCGGCCTGGGCGGCTCCGCGTGCGGACCGCCGCGGCCTACGCACTGGCGACCGGGGTCCTCGTCGCCGCGCTGCTGGTCGCGCGGGCGCTGCCGGCACCCGCGGATCTGGTAGTGATCGTGGCGGGATGTCTCGTCTACGCCGTGCTCACGGTCGTCCTCCGTCTCGTACGGCCGGCGGAAGTCGCCCGTGCTCGCGCCGCGCTGGGCCGGCTGGCGGCCCCGCTGCGGCGCCGGCCGGTCCGGCCGGGGGGCGGGCGCACCACCGGCCGGCTGCTGATTTTCGGCTGCCTCCTCGTGACGGCGGTCGCGGTGCTGTGGAACATCTGGGCCAGCCCGGACAGCCAGTACGACGAGGTCGTCTACACCCGTGCCGCCCAGCGGATCGTCCAGGGGTGGCAGCTGACCTGGACCGAGCAGCCGATGTTCGTCCATCCTCCGCTGTCGTTCCTCGTCCAGGCGAGCTGGCTGGAGCTGATCGGCCGGGGCGCCGGTCCGCTCGCCGATGCGATCACCGCCGCCCGCCTCCTCGCGGGCGTCGCCACCGTCGCCGCGATCCTCGTTCTAGGTGCCCTGATCCACCGTCTCGTGCCGCAGGCCGGCTCGCGGCGCCGCGGCCTGCTGGTGTTCGCGGTCGTCCTGCTCGCTGCGAGCGACCCGATCCTGCTCCGCTACGGCCGGATGGCGATCATCGAGCCGTTTGCGCTGCTCGGCGCCCTGGTGACGCTGTACCTCGCCGTCGTGATGTGGCGCCGTCGCGCCGGCTGGTATCTGGGCGTGGTCGGCCCAGCCACCGGGCTGACCCTGCTCACCAAGGAGGTGTCGCTCTTCGTGGTGGTGACGCCGGCCGTCTTCGCGCTGCTGGGCCGCGACTGGCGGGGTCTTGGGCGGGCGGTGGCAGCCCTGGCGACCGGCGTCGCCGTATGGCTGCTGTTCCCGCTCTGGGCGGTGCGGCTCGGCTTGGCCGGGGAGTTCGTCGACGTCAAGTTCACCACCCTCGAGCGCCTACTGGGATTCCTCCAGATCACCGGCTGGAACCGTCCCGACACGTCGTTCCTCTCCGCGGTCGTCGGCGAGGCCGGGCAGTACGCCAGCAGCTACCTCCTGCTGGCCGGCGGCGCCGGCGCCCTGCTGTGGCTGCTGCTGCACCGGCTGTCCGAGCCCGCCCGGTGGCTGCTGGCATGGCTGCTCGCCAGCTACACGTTCGGCGCGTACACGGTGCTTCTCGGCACCCTCAACGAGCAATTCTTCGTCTACATCCTGCCCGCCGCGCTCGCCGGCACGGTACTCGTCGCCGACGCGGTGGTCGCGCAGCGGAGCGCGGCACGCCGGGCGCGGCCGGTCACGGTCGCCGGCACGCGGGAAGATGCGTACCACGCGGGCCGCCGTTCGCGGCGGGGTGCGAGGGCTCTCGCGGCGGCCGTGACCGTGCCGTTGATCGCCTTGCTCGGCTTCGCCGTCAGTAGCTGGACCCGGTTCTACCTGCCGGCCAACGACGCGATCCTGCGCTCCACGGCGTTCGTCCGGGCGAACCTGCCCGGCTGCACGGCGATCAACGCAACCGGCGACACCGAGAAGTTCGCGTACCTGCTGCCCGGATACACCGTCACGGCGTACGGCACAGGCGCCGGCGCGCTGGCCAACGGCGTGCATCTGTTCTTCCTCAGCGAGAAGGACGCCGCGCTGCGCTACGGCAACAGCAACCCGCAGCTGTCCTCGTGGATCCGGACGAACGGTAACCGCGTGGCGAGCTTCCGGAGCTCTACCTACAAGGGGCTGGAGCTGTGGCGCGTCCCGTCCGATCCGTACGATCCACTGGCTGACGTCCAGCCGATACCCGACGGGTCGTTTGTGGTCACTGACGGCTCGCACTGCGGGGGATACCCGGTCCTCAACGGCGGCACCGGCGACTTCGCGACGGGCTGGACGGACCTGGGCGGCAAGGCGGTGGCTGGCATACCCCTGACCGCGGGCTGGACCAGCGGCGGCCGAAGCTATCAGGTATTCGACGGGGTCGTGCTGGTCGCGAGCGGCGACCGGGTGACCGCGGCGCTGCCGATCGTGGAGGCCCTGGCCGTGGCGGCGCCGGAAGCGTACCGGTCGGCGCAGCTGCCGCCGCTGCGGCCGGCCTTGGGAGGACGACCGCTGTCCGATCCCGCATTGGTGGCGTTGCTCACCGATCCGGCTATCCGGGACGCCTACCTCGGTGCGAACGCCACAGATTCCACGACGCGGCAGAACGTCGGTCGGGCCCGTACCGCGTTCGGCATTCCCCTGGGGCCCCCGATACGCATGCCGGACGGGCAGATCCGCCAGCCGTTCGCGGGTGCCGTCCTGGAGCACACACCCGGCTCGGGACAGGTCCGTATGGCGCCCGTCGGGCGGCTGGCAAGAGACGCCGGCCTGCTGACCCCGCCCGCAGCGGCCGTCACACCGGCGAGGCCGCCAGTGCTGACCGTCGGCACCGGGCCCCGAGAACCCACCTCGGTCGTGCCGTTCGTCCGGTCCCTGGGCGCGGCCGTCGGCGTCTACCTCTCCGTGCTGGCGGCCGTGTTGCTGGTCCGGCAACGCCGGCGCCGGCCGGCCGACGCGATCGAGGTGGCGGCATGATGCGCGATCGCGCGCCGCGATCCGCGACCGGGGCGGCCGCCGGGCCGGCGCAGTCCTGGTGCCGCCGCATCGTCGTCGACGGACGCGTCATGCAGGACAGCTACCACGGCATCGGCCGGCACACCTTCGAGCTGGTACGGCGGCTCGCGGAGCGCGACCTCGACCTGCTGGTCGTCCGCGACCCCAGCAAACCCGGCCGGCTGGACGTCGACGGCCTGGCCGGCCCGCGCGTCCGGCTCATCGACCTGGCGGTCCCGGTGGTGTCGCCGGCGGCGCAACCACGCTGGCTCCGGTTGCTGGCGGCCACCGCACCGGACGCGCTGCTGGTGCCCTATCACCTGGCGACGCCGTGGGTGCACCCCGGCGTACCGACGGTGGTGTTCGTGCACGACTGCATCTTCGAGGCGAATCCTGCGTTCGCCCCCGGTGGCCGCCCGTTCCAGCTCGCCTACCAGATGGCGACCCGGTTCGCGCTGGCGCGGTCCACGATGGTCGCGACCGTCTCCGAGGCGACCCGGCGCGAGCTGCGGCACCGGTACGGGCGCATCCTGCCGGACGACGCGGTCGTGCCGCACGGGGTCGGAGACCAGTTCCGTGCCCTCGCCACCGGCCCACGGCCGCGGCTGCCTCGCCGGTACCCGAGGCGCTACATCCTGCACGTCGGCGCGTTGCGGCCACACAAGAACCATGCCCTGCTGATCGCCGCCTTCGCCGAGATCGCCCGAAAACTGCCCGACGTGGACCTCGTTCTGGTGGGTCAGCCGGACCGGCGTTTCCCGTCCCGGGTCCCGGACCTGGTCCGCGCCCGGGAGCTGACCGGACGGATCCAGGTGCTCGAGAAAGTGGGTGACGAGGAACTGCTCGGCCTGTACGCCGGCGCCGCGGCGTTCGCGTTCCCCTCGCTCGTGGAGGGCTTCGGGCTGCCGGTCCTCGAGGCGATGGCCGCCGGCGTACCGACGGTCACCAGCGACACCCCGGCCGTGGTGGAAGCCGGTGGGGGCGCCTCGCTGGTCGTCCCGGCGCTCGACTGTGACGCCTGGGTGCAGGCCCTGCTGCGCGTCCTCACCGACGCGCCCCTCGCCGCCGACCTGATCGCGCGGGGCCGCCGGGTCGCCGCCGGCCACACCTGGGACCGTGCCGCGGACCGCACCCTGCGGCTGCTGGAAAGCGCCTGCGCCCGGCGGGTGAACCGGAGACGATCATGACTGTCATTCCCCTGCGCCGAACCCGGCGGCTTCCAGACGTTCCCGCCTTCGGTCTGTGCGCCCCCTCCGGATGGCGCCGCCGGGTGGCCGTGCCATTCGTGCTGATGCTGTTGCTCGGTGTCGCGCTAGGCGTCCGGGTCTCGGGCGTGCTGGATCCCGGGCCGCCCGATCGGTTCCTGCCCCCGCTGCCGGCGGCGGCGAGAGTGGCGCCCGGCGTGGTGCGCGGCGGCCAGCCCGCGGACATCGATTTCCTGCGTCTGCGGGACGCGTACGGGGTCCGGGCGGTCGTCGACGTCGACGGCATGGACGTCGAGGAGCAGGCGGTCACCCGCAGCCTCGGGCTTCGCACGCTTGCGTTGGATGTCCCCGACGGCCGCCCGCCTACGCCCCAGGATCTGCTGAGCCTGGTGAGCTTCCTGCGCTCGACGGGGGTCGCCCGGTCGGGCGGCGGCGGTAGCGGGGCGGTCTATCTGCACGATGTCGACGGTCGCGGGTCGGTGGTGATCGTGAGCGCCATGCTCCAGGTGTTGCGGGGCGTCCCGCTGGCCACGGTACTCGAGGATCTGCGGGCCGGGGGCGCGCCAGCGTTCACCGGCGCCGAGTCGCTCGCTTTGTCCGAGGTGGCACAGGTCCGCAACGGCACGACGCCGGGTGGGGCCTACGCCGCGTTGCGCGGAGAGATGTGGTGACGACGGCCGTGGCGCTTGGTGGCAGGCCCGCGACCGGGGCGGTACCGGACCTCTCCCGGATCCACATCGTCGCTCCCGTACCGCGGCAGGTGTGGGCCGAGGTGGTGGCCGCCGATCCGGATGCGGTTGTCACCCAGACGCCGGAATGGCTGGACGCGCTCTGCCGGTCCCGGGGCTACCGTGACGCGAGCCGGCTCTACGAGTTCCCGGACGGGCGGCGGCTCGTTCTCCCGATGGCCGCCAGGGTGTGGGCGGGAGCCCGGGTGACCGAGGAGTCGTGGCCCTACGGCTGGAGCTACGGCGGGGCGCTGGTCGCCGGAGGCCCGTTCAGGAGCGTGGACGCGGCCGTGGTCCTGGCGGATCTGGCGCGACGCCCGGTGATTCGGTCCGCGGTGGTGCCGATGCCGCTGAACTCGACGGTTTGGCAGTCGGCCGCGCCACCCACCGTCCATCGGGTGCCGTACCTGACCCAGATACTCGACCTGGAGGGCGGGTTCGGCACGGTGTGGTCGCGTCGCTTTCGCAGCGAGGCGCGCCGGCACGTGCGCCGTGCCGAGCGCATGGCGCTGGACGTGTACCAGGACCACGATCGCGGCGCGGAGGCGTTCGCGATCCTGCACCACGAGGCGGTCGAGCGCTGGGCCCGTCAGCGCGGGCAGCCGCTGTGGGCGGCCCGCGTCCTCGACCGGTGGCGCGACGACGCCGGTCGGATCGCCGCCGCCGTGGCCGCCGTGGGCAACTCCTGCTCGATATGGTCCGCCTACCGGGCCGGCGAGCCGGTCGCGGTCTGCGCCGTGCTGCACCGGGGCCGGCACGCCCTCGGCTGGCTGTCCGCCAACCGCCGGGCGGTGGCCCAGGAGACGAGCGCGACGTATTTGCTGTCGTCGCTGGCCATCGAGGCCGCGTGCGCGGACGGCGCCCGGTACTTCAACATGGGCGAGTCCGATCCCGGTTCGGGCGTCGAGCGGCACAAGGCCCAGTTCGGTGCGACCGCGGTGCGGTACCACGCCCTGCGGCTGGAGCGGCTGCCGTTGACCGAGGGGGAACGCGTCGTGCGCGCGGCCGCCCGCCGGGCGTCCGCCTTCCGCGAGGGCGGAGCCTGACGTGCGTAGCGTGGTCCTGTCCATCTTCGACGACATCGGGAACCCGCACTACGGCGGCGGCGGGGCGACCGTCGTCCAGCAGATCGCCACCCGGCTGGCCAAGAACTATCGGGTGACGGTCTACTGCGGCTCGTACGCCGGCAGCCCGCCCGCGCAGATCCGCGACGGTGTCCGGTACGTCTTTCTGCCGGTGGGCTGGGCCGGCCCGCGCGGGGGCCAGTTGCTGTTCCAGTTGCTCCTGCCGCTGGTCGCCGTGGTACGCCGGCCCGATCTGTGGATCGAGAGCCTCACCCCGCCTTTCTCTACGAGCCTGCTGCCGCTCTTGTCGCCCGCCCCGGTGATTGGGCTCGTGCAGATGCTCAGCGCCGCCGACATGGCCCGCAAGTACCGCCTGCCCTTCACACTTGTCGAGCGCTGGGGGCTCGGCCTGTACCGGCACTTCATCGTGCTCAACGAGACCGACCGGGACGCGATCCGGAGGTGGAATCCGGCGGCCACCTGCGAGCTGATCCCCAACGGCGCCACCAGACCACCGATTGCCGAGCGCTCCTTCGGCTCCGGCGAGCACATCCTCTTCCTCGGCCGCATCGACGTCCGGCAGAAGGGCCTCGATCTGCTGGTTGCGGCCATCGTCGCGGACCCGCCGCCACTGCCCCTGGTCATCGCCGGCGGAGGTACGGCGCGTGAGGAACGCCGGCTCCGCGAACTCGTGCGACCGGTGAGTCAGCACGTCCGCATCGCCGGCCGGGTGTGCGGCGCGGAGAAGGAGGCACTGCTGCGCGACTGCGCGTTTGTCGTGGTGCCGTCGCGCTACGAGACGTTCTGCCTGTCGGCCCTGGAGGCGATGACGTACGGCAAGCCGGTGGTCTGCTTCGACCTGCCGCAACTGGAATGGATCTCGGCCGACTGCGCGGTGCGGGTCCCGCCGTACGACGTGCGGGCACTCGGCGCGGCCATCGGCTCGCTGTCGCGTCAGCCGGAGCAACGTGGCGCCCTGGGCCGGCGCGGGTACGCGTTCAGCCGCCAGTACGACTGGGACGTCATCGGCGAGCGATACCGGAGCCTGGTGTCCTCGATGCTCGACGGCCACCGTCCGAGCCGGGGCGGATAGCGGCTGTCATGGCGGTTCACGTGTCATGGAAGGGTGACCAGTGCTAGGGCGCCGATCACGTCTCATCCTGGCGGCGAGCCTGCTTGCCAAGTCGAACTTCGTGCGTCTCCGTTCGGCGATGCTCGGGCCCTACGTCTCGGCGCTGCTGGTCGAATCGCGGCAGGGGCGCTTTCTCGTGCCGATCGAGGACTTCACCGTCGCGGGCCGGCTGGCGCTGAGCGGCGCTTACGAGGAGGATGCGCTCGCGCTCTATCGGCAAATCCTTCGTCCGGCCGACCGGGTCCTGGTGGTCGGCGCGCACATCGGAACACTTGTGGTTCCGCTGGCGAAGGTGGCGTCGCGGGTCGTGGCGGTGGAGGCGAATCCGCGCATCTTCGACTTGCTGCAGCGGAATCTGGAGCTCAACACCGTCACGAATGTGGAGGTGCACGGCCTCGCGGCGCTGGATCAGTACGGCAAGGTCGACTTCCTGGACTCCCGGGTCAACAGCGGCGGCAGCAAGGTGCTTCCGCGCCGGCGCCGGTTCGAGTTCGTCTACGACCGGCCGAAGGTCATCAGTGTGGAGGCCGGCCCGCTCGACGACGTCCTGGCCGGCGAGTACTTCGATGTGGTCCTGCTCGACATCGAGGGCGCGGAATACAAGGCCATGCTGGGGATGCAGCGGATCCTGTCGCGCGCACGCGTTCTCATCTGCGAGCTCATTCCGAACCACTTGGAGAACGTCACCGGGGTTTCGCTCGACCAGTTCGCCTCCGCCATACCACCCAGATTCACCGAGTTCGCCGTGGTCGCCAACCCCGGCGAGCGCGTGCCCCGCGACGGACTCGCCCGGCTGTACCGGCGCGCGGTGTCGAATGCGTACTTCGGTGGGACGGATCTGCTCTGCCTCGCGGCGCCGGCCGGGGCGGCGTCAGCCGGAAGCTGAGTAGTAGGTCTCCGGGACGGCCGGAATCCGACCGGTCGGGAACAGCGCGTCCGCCTGCGTCCGGTATCCCCTGATGAGCGTCTCCTTGGCCGCGATCCCGTCGGTCCACGACCACGGGACCAGCCGGTGGCGGGCGAGGAATTCCGCGTCCGGGGCGGAGTACTGGGTGTACGGGAAGTCGGCGTAGTACACGACGCGGTCCGCGAAGTGCTCGCCCACCGCACGTACGATGAGGTGATCGACATGCCGGCCGATCCCCATCGGGCAGAACACCCGGCGCGCCCCGGTCTGCCGGATGCGCTCGGCCACCGCGGCGATCAGTGTGGCGATCAGGGCGCGGTCGCCGCGCGCGATCCGGCCCCGGGCGATGTCGAACCGGTACGTCGGGTAGCGGTGCACCAGTTCGGGGAGTACCCGGCCCGCGTACCCGGCCAGTGGGGTGCCGGCGGCCCGGCGCCGGAACAGGGCGTCGGGGTGGCCGAGGTGCTCGTGCGTCGCGCCCAGCTCGGCCAGCACCCGCTGGTCCTCCGCACGCCGGCGCGCGAATAGGGTCGCCGCGTCCGGCGCGCCGCACTGGCGCAGGAACGAGCGCGCCGCGTAGCTGTGCGGCGGCGGCCCGGCCTCGGTGAAAGCCGTCACGACGGTCAGCTCGCGGGTCGCCGCGAGCGAGCGCATCAGCGCACCGCACGACAGCACCGCATCGTCGAGGTGGGGCGAGAGGAAGAGAAGGGAAGCGCCCGCCGGGTCCGCCCACATGGCGCTAGCCAATCACGCCTGGAAGGTGAACGGCAGCCGGCGCACCCGGTGGTCGAAGTTGGACGGCACGAATTCGGCGGGACCGGTGGCGCGGATCGCCGGAAACCGGCTGTACAGCTCGCGGAACAGCACGCTCATCTCCTGCCGGGCCAGGGCGGCGCCGAGGCAGAAGTGCGGGCCGCCGCCGCCGAAACCCACATGCGGATTGGGCGTACGCGTGATGTCGAACCGGTCCGGATCGTCGAAGACGCTCTCGTCCCGGTTCGCGGACGCGTAGAACAGCAGCACGTCGTCGCCGGCCCGCAGCGGGTGGCCGTCCAGGTCGTAGTCGCGGGCCAGGGTGCGGCGGAACTGGATGATCGGCGAGGCGTACCGCACCACCTCGTCGGCGAACCCCACGCCGTACCGGTCGAAGTCGGAGCGGAGCAGCTCCCGCTGCTCCGGATGGTCGGTCAGCAGCCGCAGCCCGTGCGCGATCGCGTTGCGGGTGGTCTCGACGCCCGCGACGAGCAGCAGCGAGAAGAACGAGCCGAGCTCCCGGCCGGCCAGGTCGGCGGTGACCAGCGCGGAGATCAGGTCGTCGGTCGGCCGCCGCCGGCGTACCCGGGCCACCTCGCCGACCAGGCGGTGCAGCCGTACCAGGTCCCACAGCCCCAGCCCGGGCACCCGCAGCCGGCCGATCGCCGTGTGCCCGGTCGTCTGGTCGAGCTGCCGCAGGACCTGCGGCCGGCGGCCGGCCGGGATGCCCATCATCGAGCAGATGACCCGCAGCGGCAGCTCCGCGGCGACCGCAGCCACGAAGTCGTCCGGGCGGCGCGCGGCCACGTCGTCCACGATCTCCCGGACG
>Ga0081539_10004317_pt1 | contig 15869 bp, 12 predicted proteins | sample TabmetS4T2R2_FD_71023 | JGI IMG/M metagenome (GOLD analysis project Ga0081539, IMG submission 71023) | Tabebuia heterophylla rhizosphere microbial communities from the University of Puerto Rico - S4T2R2 | ecosystem: Host-associated > Plants > Roots > Rhizosphere ...
TTCTCGCCCCTGTTCGTGGATGCCGACCCCATAGCCCTGTGACCATACCAGTTCCCCGTCGTGAATCAGTGCCAGCGCAGCGCCGGGGATTCCGCCAAATTCCATCTGCTCTGGAATGATGGTGTCGAACCGCTCGGTCAGCGTCGCCACGTCGTCGCTTTGCGCAGCAGCAGGCGCAGCGACCAGCAGTAAAACTAGGGTAAAGAGCCAAAAAGCGCGCATTTTCACACTCCTCCTGTACCAAACAAATTTTGAATTCGTCCGTTTGCATTACTGAAACGAGCGTTGTTTTGTTCAGCCGGAGGAAATTTGAACCTGCGAAAACGCTAGTGTGTTTCGCTCAGGACGCTTACCAGCACTGCCGCATCGACATTGCCACCGCTGATGACGACTGCTGTCATACCGCCGGGAGGGATGACACCGCTTTGCAGTGCTGCCACGCCGACCATGCCACCGCCTTCCGCTATCCAACCCTGCTTGGAGACCATCCAGCGCATGGCTTCGGCAATTTCAGCTTCGCCCACGCGCACGATGCTGTTGACCAGGCGCGGCACGAGGTCGAAGGTAATCGAGCCGGGTTCGATTTCGCCGGGGAGCGCATCCGCCAGCGAATGATGATCGAGTGGCTCGCTGGAATTGTAGAAAAAGTTGTACATATCTGGCGAAACGGCAGGGTTGACACCGATCACTTCGACCGAGGGTTTGAGCCCCTTGAGCGCCAGCCCAATTCCGCTGATCAGCCCGCCGCCACCCACCGGGACGATCACACGCTCGATACTGGGCAGTGCGTCGAAGATTTCCAGCCCAATCGTGCCCTGCCCGGCGATTACATCCGGGTGGTTGTATGCCGAAATGTAGGTGAGGCCCTCGTCGCGCGCAATCCTTAATGCTTCCTGCTCGATTTCAAAGTAATCATCACCATAGAGGATGGTTTGCGCGCCGTAGCGACGGACGCCTGCTTCCTTGCGTTTGGCAACGTAGACCGGCATGAGCACACGCGCTTCGATGCTGAGCAGGTAGGCGGCATAGGCAACTCCCTGCGCGTGGTTGCCGGACGAGGCAGTGACGACGCCGCGCCTGCGCTTTTCTTCTGGCAGCGCCAGCAGGGCGTTGAGCGCGCCGCGAATTTTGAACGAGTGCGTTTTGTTGGTATTTTCCAGCTTGAGCCAGAGGTTTTCGCCCAGACTAGGTGCAGCTTCAAGCGGGGTGGGCTGCAAATAAGACGCGAGGCGGTAGCGTGCCAGAGTCACGTCAGCAAGTTCAAGCATGAGGCGCAGGCTCCTGTAGTTTTAGGATCATTAACATTTACTCTGTAATCTTAGGCAGCTATGCTAAACTGTGTATAATCGTTGTAATTGAGTCCAGCAGTCCGGATTTTTATGTTCCCAGGGAATGACCCGAATACGGTTAAACGTCAGTACGCCAGCGACGTTTATTTGCGCACCCGCCAGGAAACGCACGAACAGTATACCGTGCCCAAGATCGATTTTCCGCTGTGGGTGTTGCGGCGCTACCGCTGGCACGGGGACGAGCGCGTGCTTGACCTGGGTTCGGGCGCAGGCATCTATTACAACTGCTTGTGCGAACACTGGCCCGACGTGACCTATTATGCCGTCGACCAATCGCCGGGAATGCTGAAGCAGCATCCAGCACGCGGTGAACTGACAGTCGGCGACGCGCAGGATATTCCCTTCCCAGATGGCACATTCGACGTGGTGATGGCGAATCATATGCTCTATCACGTCGCGGATATTGACCAGGCGCTGATCGAGATTCGCCGTGTGCTCAAGCCGAACGGCGTGCTGATCGCCGCGACTAACAGTATCCAGTCCATGCCGCAGCTACACGCGCTGTTCCGCCGGGGAATGTTGCTGCTGAGCACGCCCGGCAAGGTTTACAGCCAGCCTCCGCTGCCTACACAGACCAACTTCGCACTTGAAAACGGGACGCGGCTGCTTTCGCGTTACTTTTACGCGGTTGTTCGCCACGACTTGCCCAGTACATTAGTGTTTCCGAGCATCGAGCCGGTGATGGCATACCTCGAAAGCACTCGTTCATTGCGTGAGCCGCAGCTACCCGAGTCGATTGACTGGGATGACCTGATGCTGGTGATGCGCGAGCAGGTGATTCGTGTGATCGACCACTTCGGCGAAATGGTCGTGGAAAAAGTGAGCGGGGTACTATTAGCTTCCACCAGCGGCGGTTTCATCAGTGATTACATCGACAAGCTCGACCACACGCACTAACCGCTCTATTCCCTGAATAATAACACCATTCGATTAGGCAATTTCTATTTTTCGTGGCAAACTTGCGCGCACTAATCGCACTGGTCTTCGCCAAGAGTACAAAGAGCAGCTAATCCACATGAAACTCACAACATTTTCTTATCGTGGTCGAACGCGCATCGGCACTATTGAAGGTGACTCGATTCGGACGGTAGCGTGGCAGGATTCGATGCGCCAACTGATTCGGCGTGGAATTCGACCCAGCCCGACTTATGAGCGCGCCATTCCGCTTGCCGACGCGCAGCTTCATGCGCCGCTGATCCCCGGCAAAATCATCGCCATCGGGCGGAATTACGCCGAACACGCGGCGGAAACCGGCAGCCCACTGCCGGACAAGCCAATCATTTTCGCTAAGTTCCCCAGCAGCGTGATTGGACCCGGCGACGCGATCACCTGGCGCGAGTCGATTACAACGGAGGTGGACTGGGAAGTCGAGCTTGCTGTGATCATCGGGCAGCGAGCGCGCGAAGTTTCCGAAGAAGACGCGATGAATTATGTCTACGGCTACTGCGTCGCCAACGACGTGACTGCGCGCGACCTTCAGCAGAAGATCGACGCGCAGTGGACGCGCGGCAAGAGCCTCGACACCTTCTGCCCGCTGGGACCGTACATTGTCACCCGCGACGAAATTGCCGACCCGCAGAATCTCGCGGTCAAGACAACCGTGAACGACGAAGTGATGCAGGACAGCAATACCAAGCATATGATCTTCAGCGTGAAGCATCTGATTTCTTACTCATCGCAGATGTTCACGCTCGAACCCGGCGATATGATCCTGACGGGCACGCCGGATGGAGTTGGCATGGGGCGCAAACCGCCAGTCTTCCTGAAGGATGGTGACACGGTAACGGTCAGCGTCGAAGGCATCGGCGAGGTCAGCAACCCATGCAAGGTGATTGCGGAGTAGTAAAAGCTCCTCTGGCGGTTTAAACCGCCAGCTATAGGTCAGGTGGCGACCCACTCAAGGGGTCGCCCAAATTCAAATGATTTAAATTCTTCTTCAGTGTGCAGATGTATTCGATTATATGTTTTTATGAGCAGTGGTGTTTTGCGCCCCTTTAGTGGACGCCGTTTTTTATAGCGAGGGGTTTAAACCCCTCGCGGTAGAACCGCAAAAGAACGAAATTCGGTGACTGGATTTCGCCCTTTTGATTGCAGCAACAAATAAGCTTTGACAATTCCGGCTTTCACGCTAGACTCGCCGCCATTCAATGTATTCGATTTCACAGTGGAATCGCTCTCCAAAATTTATTGCTTCAGGCTTTGGGCTGCCCCTGGCGTTGAATAAGCTTATTGGAAAGGAAGTTATCTATGCCTCGCAAAATAAATCGCCGCCAGCTTCTGAAATCTAGCTTAGTGCTTGGCGCTGGCTTAGGCGTCGGTGGGCACGCTTTGAGCCGCCTGCGCGCGCAGGCGGCTACCCCCGAAGCCACCGCAGAAGGGACGACACCGATGCCGCTGCAACTGACGGGTTCGCTGCGCCAGGTTCACGACCCGGTGATCATCCACGCTGAAGATGCCTACTACGTCTTCTGCACGGGCAACGGCATCCCGGTGCGCCGCTCGGAAGATATGCTCGACTGGCAGATGGGCTTCCCGCCGAGCGTTTTTGCCAGAGTGCCTGACTGGGCATTGGAGAAAATTCCGGGCGCGACCAACATCTGGGCACCGGATATTTCCTTCTACAACGGAAAGTATCACCTTTACTACTCGGTTTCCACCTTCGGCTCAAATCGCTCGGTGATTGGCTTGGCGACCAACGCCACCCTGGATTTTGAGTCTGACGATTTTGAGTGGGTAGACGAAGGACTAGTCATTGAATCGCCCGGCGGCGGCAACTACAACTGCATCGACCCGAACCTGATTATCGATGCGGACGGCGTGCCCTGGCTGGCATTCGGCAGCTTCTGGTCGGGCATCAAAATGCGGCGGCTCGATATTGAAACGGGCAAGCCTTCCGCAGAAGATGAAACGCTCTATTCGCTGGCAACGCGCTTCGAGAACTCCGGCTCGGTTGAAGCGGCATTCATCATCCGCAAAAATGACTGGTATTACCTGTTCGTCTCGTTCGACAACTGCTGCCGGGGCGTGGACAGCACCTACCGCGTGATGGTTGGGCGCTCGGAGAACGTCACAGGTCCCTATGTTGACCGGGATGGGGTTGAGATGCTTCAGGGTGGCGGTACGCAGGTCACCTTCCCGACCGAACGCTGGCGCGGACCAGGGCATAACGGCATCTTGCAGGAAAACGGCGTCGATTACATCGTCTACCATGCTTACGACGCGGAAAACGGGCAGGGCACGCCCACGCTGCACATCGACCAACTGGTGTGGGACGCCAATGGTTGGCTCGAACCCGTTATACCGACGCCGGAAGTTTCCACTTAAACTTAAAAGGTGTTTTTAAACTTTTAACTTTCGACTTTTCACTTTTGTCTGAAGGGTAAATGCGCTCATGATCGACCTCCATCCTTTTGAAGTCTGGTTTCTGACCGGGAGCCAGCACCTGTACGGACCGGAAACCTTGCAGCAGGTCGCCCAGCACTCGGAAGAAATCGTCCGCGCGCTGAACGGCGCGGGCACGATCCCGGTGCAGATCGTCTTCAAGCCAGTACTGACGACCTCGGAAGAAATTCACAGCATTTGCTTGCAGGCGAATGCCGCTGAGAACTGCATTGGTGTGATCACCTGGATGCACACCTTTTCCCCGGCGCGCAATTGGATCGCTGGCTTGGCGGCGCTGCAAAAGCCGCTGGCGCACCTGCATACGCAGTTCAACCAGGACATCCCCTGGGCGGACATCGACATGGATTTCATGAATCTGAACCAGGCGGCGCATGGTGACCGTGAGTTCGGCTTCATGATGAGCCGGATGCGCCTGAACCGCAAAGTCGTCGTCGGGCACTGGAATGACCCGGAAGTTCAGGAACGGCTGGCGGCGTGGGCACGCGCTGCGGCGGGCTGGGCGGACTGGCAGGGGGCGAAATTCGCGCGTTTTGGCGACAATATGCGCTCGGTTGCGGTGACGGAAGGCGACAAGGTTGAGGCGCAACTCAAGCTTGGCTACGCGGTGCATGGCTACGGCGTCGGCGATCTGGTCGATGTGCTGCACGAGGTCAGCGATGCTGAAGTTGATGCGTTGGTGCGGGACTACGAAGCTCAATACGCGATTGCGGCGGATTTGAAACAGGGCGGTGCACGTCACTCGTCCGTGCGCGAGGCGGCGCGCATCGAAATCGCCATTCGCAATTTTCTCACGGCAGGCGGTTTCAAAGGCTTCACTACGACGTTCGAGGATTTGCACGGCTTGGAACAGCTTCCCGGCATCGCCTGCCAGCGGCTGATGACGGATGGCTTCGGCTTTGCAGGCGAGGGCGATTGGAAAACCGCCGCGCTGGTGCGCGCGATGAAGGTGATGAGCGCCGGGCTGGACGGCGGTACGTCGTTCATGGAAGACTACACCTATCACCTTAGCCCCAGCGGGCAAAAGGTGCTGGGCGCGCACATGCTCGAAATCTGTCCGTCGATTGCCGAAGGGCAGGTCAATCTAGAAGTGCATCCGCTCGGCATCGGCGGCAAAGCCGACCCGGCGCGTTTGGTGTTCAATTCGCAGACGGGGGCGGCTATTAACGTCTCGCTGATGGACATGGGCAACCGTTTCCGTATGCTGCTCAACGACGTGGACGTAATCCCGCCGGATGCGCCGCTGCCCAATCTGCCCGTCGCCCGCGCACTGTGGGTGCCGCAGCCCGACCTGAAGCAGGCGGCTGCCGCCTGGGTTTACGCGGGCGGTGCGCATCATACCGGCTTCAGCCTTTCGCTAACGTGGGAGCACATGAACGACTTCGCGGAAATGGCGGATGTGGAGTTTCTGCGAATCGACGCGACGACGCAAATTTCCGCTTTCAAGCAGGAACTGCGCTGGAACGACGCTTATTACGCGCTCAAGCAGCGCATTTAGCCATAGATGAACGACATCGAAGCCCGCATCCATGCTGTTGAAAACGGACTGTTCAGCAAGGAAGCTGCATCCTATATGCCGCACCACGCACTGCACAAGCGCATGGCAGAAGAGCGTGTTCCTGGTGTGAGCATCGCCGTGATCAACGATGGCAAGATCGAATGGGCAAAGGGTTACGGCGTGCGCGCGATGCGGCAACTCCACGCCGTCAACACCGAGACACTGTTTCAAGCCGCGTCGATCAGCAAGCCTGTTGCGACGCTAGCAATTTTGCGGCTGGTGGAAGCAGGGAAGTTCGATCTTGATACGGATGTGAACGAATACTTGACTTCGTGGAAAGTGCCGCCCGTCGAAGGCTGGCAGCCACGCTTGACGCTGCGCCAGTTGCTCAGCCACAGCGCGGGCACAACCGTGCATGGCTTCCTCGGCTATAACCACACGGAAGCTGTGCCGACGCTCGCGCAAATCTTGGATGGAGCCAAACCCGCCAATTCCGACCCGGTGCGCGTCGATACGCTGCCGGGCGCGCAGTATCGCTATTCTGGCGGCGGCATCAGCATCGTCCAGCTAGTAGCAACGGATGTGGTCGGCAAGCCGTTCGCGGAAATCGCCTACGAGTGGGCGCTGCAACCGCTCGGCATGACCCGCAGTACCTACGCCCAGCCGCTTCCCGAATCACTCTACGCGAACGTCGCGGTTGGGCATTATTACACGGGCGAACCTGTCGAAGGCGGGTGGTACACCATGCCCGAACTTGCCGCTGCTGGGTTATGGACGACTCCTTCGGACATTGCTCGGTTTGCGCTGGCACTTCAGGCGGCATATAAGGGCGAATCCAGCCCAGTTTCGCAGCAGGTCGCGCGCTGGATGCTGACCGAAGTAGTGCCCGCGCACGAAACCTACAGCATGGGGCTGAGCATCTTCCTCAGGCGCTGGGCGGATGCGGCATCCTTTGGGCATGGTGGCGATAATGTCGGCTACAAAAACAACTTCATCGCCTATTTTGAAGGCGGCGATTATGGTGCAGCCGTGATGACCAATGGAGATGCAGGGTATTGGTTAGCAGAAGAAGTCCTAAACAGCATCGCCCATGTTTACAGCTGGAAAAATCACCTGCCAGAGGAGAACGTTACCCCGGAACCATCCCCGCCAGACAGTGCCTATGCAGGTACATATAAACTGAAATCGGGCGTGAAACTGACGATTATACGGGAAGGCGAGCGGTTGATGCTGCAAGCCGACGCGCAGCCGCCAATGGAGCTTCGCTCGCTGAGCGAAGCCAAATATCGCCTCTATCCGCTCAATGCCGCCATGACGTTCGAGCGCGACAATGAAGGGCAGGTTTTCGGCATGATCTTCGAGCAGAACGGCGAGAAAATGGAAGGCTGGCGCGCCGACTGATGTGCCAGCCTATTTGCTGTTCGTAGCTTCCCATTCAGCGCGGCTGATGGTGTAGAGATACATTTCCTTCGGCGGCTCGGAAAACTGTTCGCGCCGCATCATCCCGGCTTTTTCCATGACGCGGTATGAACCAGTATTTCTCGTCTCGCAAATAGCAAATAGCGTGTTTACATCTCGCTTATCAAATGCGAAGGCGAACATGCCGCGCACCGCTTCGGTCATATAGCCTTTACGCCAATGGCTCTGCGCCAGCGCGTAACCGAAATCAAGATCGCCGACGTGCGCGCGATCTGGTGATGGCGTGCCGATGCCGATCCAGCCGATAATTTTCCCGCTGGCACGTTCAATGATCATGCTGTTGTGGGAAGTGGGGGGCACCTGCGCGTTGTGAAAGATCAGATCGGCGATCCATTGGCGCGCCTGCGCCTCCGTGAATGGTTCGGGTTCGAGATGGATCCAACGCATCACGTCCCGATCCGCCAGAAAGCTGAGGGCACCATGCCAGTCTTCGGCAATAGGGTCACGGATGATAATCCGTTCAGTCTCAATATTCATCGACTTTTACGATGTCTACGCTCTCTTGAAGACGCGCCTAGCGTTCCTCGAAGAAGGTCGCGTCCTCCCGTTCGCGTTCGGTAGAAGCATCGGTGATTGCCACCAGCGCCATCACGCCGAACTTCTGACCCAAATAACTGCCCGGCACGTCATACGACTCGAATGAAATCCATTCACTATCCGCCAGCCCTTCGCGCACATTCCAGGTCGCGCTGCCGTGGAAGCCCTCGCTGCCATCGTCCGGCGCGAGCACAATCACGTTATCACGGTGGATGATGTAGTAGCTGGGGAAGCTGACCGACTCAATCGAAACAGCGTCGGCGTCCGCCAAGCCGGGGGCGAGGATGAACCTCGCGTCCAGGCTGTTGCCGTCAAAGCCGACACGCACGACGAAATCCATATGGCTCAGGTACGCGCCGCTCAGTCCGAAGGCACGCAGCCGCGATGCTCCCACCTGCTCGAAATCCGGGCGGGGGTCGATACCCATATCCCCGGACGGCGCATCAATCACTGTCTCAATCGAGACAGGCGTGCCGAAGTTGGGCGTGCCGTCCTCATTCCAAGTGAACTGCTGCGCGCGCGTCGTCCGTCCGTTGTCGCAGGCACCAGTTACCGTATCGTTGGCATGGTAGGCGATCCAGCTTTCTGTGCCATCCGGTGAGGTGAAGAAGCTGTTGTGACCGGGACCGAACACGCCGTTTTCATCCGAACGCTCAAACACCGGCTTAGGATTCTTGACCCACGACTCGGCATCCAGCGGGTCGCCACCGTTATAGGTCAGCATCCCCAGCTTGTAATCCGGCGTGACGCAGTAACTGGCAGAGTAGATGATGAAGGTCTGGTCGTCGTGCTGAAGTGCGACGGGACCTTCATTGACATTCAATCCGACGCGCTCCCAATCGTATTCGGGACGTGAAAGTAGGTGGCGACTGCCGCTCAACGTCCAGGGATCGCTCATCGGCGCGATGAACAGTTGCTGTTCCTCGTCTACCCATGACGAAAACAGGAAGTAAAGCGCATCATTCAATTGGAGCACGCTGCCATCAATCGACCAGACATCGTTCTGTGGGTCGAACAGCCGCCCCTTGTAGGTGTAGGGACCCATCGGGTCGGTTCCGGCGCTTTCAAGGACGTGTGAGCGTTGGTTGTCAAGGGTGCCGGATGTGCCTGCGCTGTAATAGTAATACCAGCGCAAACCGTTTGGTCCGTCCAGCAGGTGGAATTCCGGTGCCCACATGTTGCAGCAGCGCGACGGATCAGTTTCCGCGTAAATCTGCATTATCGGCGCGGTTTTCAGCCCGGCAAGCGTCGGCGACTGGCGCATGACTAGGATCGATGATCCGGTTGTGGTGGCAAGATAGTAGTTGCCCTCGTAGTACGTCAGCCAGGGATCAGCGCCGCTGTTGGCGTTGAGCGGATTTCGCAGCATACCCGGCTCAGGCTCCTGAGTTGCTTCCTGCGGGTAGACGGCAGATGTTGTAATGAGTAGCAGGAGCGGGACGACAAGAAGTTTAATTTGATTTTTCATGAGACTATTTCCCCAATAGCGGGCATTTAGAGATAACCTGCTCATTTAGCAAGTTGTTTTGTAGGGGCGCGCGCTTGCTACGCAAGCCAAGCCGTGCGCCCTCACTAAATGTATTGCAAAACCTATAGACTCAGTTCGACGGCGGTGAACGACAGCGGCGGCACCACCAGCGTTGCGTCTCCATCGCTCATGCTGGGCGCGGCAACCTGCTTGGTGACGACCTGATTCGGGTTCTCATAGGTATTGGCGGCTTTCGGATCGGTACCTGCCAATTGATGTACAGCTTTGATGCTCGTCGGCTTGCGATCCTGCCAGTGCAGGTCAATCGAGATGCTCTCGGTCTGGCTACGGTTGACGATGAAGACCGCGCTTGCACCCGTTGCTTCGTCGTAGGACGACGACACATCGATCAGCGGCATGTCACCGTATTTTGCCGTCGTGTACATTGGCGCTTTCACCGCCACATCGAGCGCGGTTCCGGTTGCCAACCGGCTGAACAGCATGAATGGATAATAGATCGACTGCTTGAGCAGCGAATCGGTCGTTGTCAGGATCGGCGCGATCACGTTGACGATTTGCGCGAGGCAGGCGATTTTGAGCACGTCGCACTTCCTTAGGAACACGCTCATCCACTGCGCGACGACCAACGCATCTTCGAGGTTGTAGACTTCCTCGATCAGGTGCGGCGCTTCGCTCCATGCGCCCTGTACGTCATTCACCAACCGCGCCTTGTACCACACGTTCCATTCGTCCCAGGTGATGTAAACATCATGGTTCGAGCGGTTCTTGGCTTTCACATAGCGCAGCACGCCCGCCGTCACGTCGAGATAGTTTTCCAGCTCGTCGCTGATCGCCAGATAGCTTGCGGTATCGTCCTCGCGGTTGCCCGCGTAGTAGTGCAGCGAATGATAATCGACCACTTCCCATGCGAGTTCCAGCGAGATGCGATCCCATTCGGGGTAGGTCGGCATCATATTGTTTGACGAGCCACACAGGATGGTTTTGATCGATGGGTCTTGCCAGCGCATCATCTTGGCGGCTTCGCGCGCCTTCTTGCCGTAATCTTCGGCTTCGAGATGCCCGATCTGCCAGGGACCGTCCATCTCGTTGCCAATGCACCAATATTTCACGCCATAGGGGTCTTTGTAGCCGTGCGCAATTCGCATGTCGGCGTACTTGCTGCCACCGGGCGCGTTGCAGTATTCAACCAGGTTGGCGGCATCCTGTATCGTCGCCGTGCCCATGTTCACGCCAATCATCGGCTCGGTATTCACCTGCTTGCAGAACGACATGAATTCGTTGGTGCCAAACTGGTTGGTTTCGGTAGACTGCCATGCCAGGTCGCGGCGACGCGGGCGCTGGTCTTTCGGACCGACGCCGTCTTCCCAGTGATAGCCGCTCAGGAAATTCCCGCCGGGGTAGCGCATCGAGCGGAAATTCAGTTCCTTGAGCGCCGCCAGCACATCGCGGCGTAGCCCGTCCGGGTTGGCGTGTGGAGATTTCGGCTCATAAATCCCCTCGTAGATGGCGCGCCCCATGTGTTCGGCGAAGCCGCTGAAGATCAGCGGCGAAATTGCGCTGATGGTGCGGTTGGTGTCGAGGTATACATGAGCTTTCGAGGCTTGCGATGATGACATGGAAAATCCCTTCGTAGAGTCGAGGTTACTCGTAGTAACGCTTGTTGTGCAAAGCTTGTTCAGTCTCTACCCTGCGCCGGGCAAAGCATCCGCCCACAGGATTAGGTTTGCGCGTGATCCCGCTCGCATGGTCTCTACCGAATTTTTAGCGTGCTGCTGTCGAACGAACCGGCTTTAGCGTCCTCCCAAGCCGGTCATGGCGACGCCCTTAATAATGCGCCGCTGGAAGATCACGTAGACGATCAATGTCGGTACAGTCGCAAATATCGCACCAGCCAAGACCAACGGACGATACTGCCCGGCGTAGGAGGAGTTGAGAATCGTCAACCCTACTGGCAGCGTGCGCATTTGCAGGCTGTTGGTGACGATGAAGGGCCAGAACAAGTCATTGTAGTGTCCCAGGAAAGTGAAAATTCCTAACGCCGTCAGCGCATTCAGCGAGAGCGGCAAAATCACATGCCGGAAGCGTCCCCAGTAACTTGCCCCGTCCAGAACTGCGGCTTCTTCCAATTCCATCGGTATTTGCATCATGAACTGGCGCAGCAGAAACACGGCGAAGACATTCGCCGCGCCGGGCCAGATCAGCGCATTGAATGTATCCAGAAATTTGAGGTCGCGCATGAGCAGGAAGTTCGGGATCAGCGTCACCTGCGACGGGATCATGACCGTGATCAGCAGCAGTCCAAACAGCACGCTCGAACCGGGGAACTTGAGGCGAGAAAAAGCATAGGCGGCAGGGGCGCAGATCACCATCACTGCTGCCGTATAAGCGGTGGCGGCGTAGACGCTGTTGAACAACCAGCGGGGCAGGTCAAGGTCGGGCTGGTTAAAAACCTGCTGGTATGCTTGTAAAGTTGGATGTATGGGGATGATTTGCGGGGGCCAGCGCGTGACTTCCTGGTTGGTGCTGAACGACTGCATCACCGCGATGAGCAAGGGCAGCACCACGAACAAGCCCATAATCGTCAGGAATAAGTAAGTCCAGAAATGGCTGAATACATCAAGTTGCCGAAGTCTCATGGCAGATAAGCCCTATTAATACTCGACGCGCCGACCAAAGAATCTAAACTGTACAATGGTGAACGTTGCGATAATAATTGCGAGCGTGATCGCCACTGCCGCACCATAGCCCATGCGGAACGCCGTCCAAGCCTGCTGGAAAAGGTAAAAAATCACGGTGTAGGACGCACGCCCCGGACCGCCATTTGAAATGATAAAAACTTGCCCAAACACTTGGAAATGAGCAATCAGCCCGGTCACGGTCACGAACAAGATGGTCGGGCGTAGCAGAGGCAGCGTAATGTACCGGAAAATCTGCCACCCGTTGCCGCCGTCGATTCTTGCGGCTTCATAGAGCTGTTCGGGAATACCCTGCAACCCGGCGATAAAGATCAGCATCGGGAAGCCAAAGCCCCACCAGATCGTCGTCAGGCTCAGGGCTGGGAGCACCAGATTTTCGTTGCCTAACCAGTTGACTGGCGGTATCCCGAACCAACTCAGCGCATAGTTAATCACACCAAACTGAGTATTCAGCAGCCAGACCCAAGTCAAACCGACCACGCCTACCGAGAGGAGTTGAGGCATATACAACAAGACTCGAAAGAAACCTGCTGCTCGTATCCTTTGGGTCACTGCGACGGCGCAGAGCAGCGACACCACCGTCGTACCAGTCACCGTCATAATGGCGAAAATAAGGGTATTTCTCAGCGCCTGCCACCAAACCGGGTCGTTAAGCAATTCGATGTAATTGCCAAGCCCAACATCCTTATGGACTGGGCGCATAATATGCCAGTCGAAAAAGCTCATCTGCACGGCAGTGATAACGGCTCTGACGACAAAGACCGAGAAAAAAATAATAAATGGGGCAAGAAAAATATAAGCGATCACCGCTTCACGGGTGCGTAAGCGCATCTGAAACCCACTGGCGACCCGTTTGGTTACACTGGTCTCAGGCAACATGCCCGTTGTGTCTGCCATTTGAGACTATCCTATCGACTACCCAACCATAAAATGCGAGGTGGAGATGAGAACCTGTTTCAAAATACCTTGTGAACCCGCACCCCTCCTGAAACAGGGGAGGGGCAAGCCAATTTCCCGACTTGCCCCTGCATCTCAACCTTTATTCGAGACCGACGATAGCTTTAGCTCGCGCGATCCAGCGCCTGCTGCATACGAGCGGCAGCATCGTCCAGTGCCTGCTGGGCGGTCTTCTGTCCATTCAACGCAGCATCAAGTTCAGGGTCAAGCGCGGCGTACAGCTCCTGAATCGCAACGTTTGAAGGGTCCAGAACACCGTATTCCGTAAACCCTTGCCCGAAGATAATGTTGGAAGGATAGTTTTCGGGGTCAAGCGCTTCCTGAGCGGAGATGCGCGCTGGCACCTGACCGGACGCTGCCCAGTCCACCTGATGGTCGCTCACCCACTGGATCAACGTCTGGACGGCGTCCAATTTCTCGCCTTCCTGAGTGACGGGAACCATGAAGGTGTGCGCACCGAACCAGGTCGCGGGCTGCGCGCCGAACTGGAAATTGGGCCAAGCTGACCAGTCGATGTCGGTCTGGTCTACCGCGTAGTTGCGGAACCAGGAGCCGGTCGGCAGGACTGCGACCGTGCCACCAGCGAAGCTTGCCCACGAGTCAAAACCAGCCGGAGGTGCGGAAACATGATATGTTTGGACTAAATCAACAAACTGCTGAAGCGCCGTGACCCCTGCTTCCGAATTCACGGTAACGGTTGTGCCGTCTTCGCTGAGGACGCTTCCGCCATTTTGCGCCAGCGCCGCTAACCAGTTAACACGCGGCCATTCCTGGACGGTGAAGCCCCACTGGGCAACGTTTTCAGGGTCAAAATCGGGGGATGCTGCGTTATTGCCATTGGTATCCAGGGTGAGCTGCTGGAACAATGCAACCCAGCCTTCATAGTCCGTCGGGGGTGCCGCGTCGGGATCGACGCCTGCCGCCTCGAACGCGGCGCGATTGATAAACAGCCCGCGCCCATGATTATCCAACGGGATGCCATAGGTCACGCCGTCATACTTCATACCGTTGAGCGTGATTTCAGATACGTCGTCATCCGGGAACCAGCCACCACCTGAAGTGTACCAACCGCTGAGGTCCTTGAGCACACCGTAGCTGGCGAACTGCGGGATTTCCGAAGCGTGCAGCAGGAACATGTCAGGCGGCTGCCCGGCAACGAATGCGGCTTGCAGCTTCGTATAGAGCGTGTTCCAGGGGATAATCTCCGTTGTCACGGAAACTTCCGGGTGCTCGGCAACAAACTGCTCCAACATCGCATTGAGGGTGACGCCGTCGGAGCCGGTCAAGCCGTTCCAGAACGAAATATGTGTGCCACCCGAACCAAGTTCACTGACAATCGCGGTTTCCGTTGGCGCAACGGTGGCATCCTGAGCGACAGTGCTGCCCAGCGACATCGCAAACAGCGCCACAACCGTGATGAGGACTAACAAAATACTGAGCAAAGTTGAACGCTTAACCATCATCTACTCCTTCTCAAGAACGAAATTGTGTACTTTCGGTATAGTTGTCTGTTTCAAATTTTGGGAAGCCACTAGTGTGATCGGGGCAAAGCCTTTCCGTCGCTTTAATGGCTTCTATGAGTCGCCACCCCCTTTCTACGCCTGAAGGCGAACAGAAGCACGTTTGACTGATGGAAAAAAGCATCGGGTAGTCAGCGTAACATCTGCTGACCCACAGGCGGGAACTGCCGGGAAGGCAGTGAATTTGTGTGATTGGGTAATCGTTGGGTCATAAAACGATGATTTCAGGGGGAGGAGATTGCCCTGAAAATGGAGCACACCCACTTGGGGAGTGCTGGCTGCAATATGAAATTGGAATTTATTTCGCCGAGCCACATTCAACATAGGTTATTTTCACAGCAATAATTGGGATGATTTCCAGTAAGAAATACTATGTATTCGTATGCATTGAGAGAAAATAGTAACATACTCTCAATGCAGGTGTCAAGAAATGGAACATGAGAAATTGTACTAATGGTATGGCTGACGAATCCTCCTATTCCTGCAAAACTGCGTCCAATCGGGTAGACCTTCCTGCGCGCCGTTTATGTTACACAGGTGTATAATCCTGTGATCACTCTGCATTGGTAAGTTGAGAACAACGCGAAGCGTTCATGAACAAGCTGGTCACGAAGCGCAAGCAACCCACAATGTACGATGTCGCAAAACTGGCGGGCGTTTCTCAGCCAACGGTCTCGCGTGTGTTGAACCGCACCGAAACTACGGCACAGATTAGCGACGAGACGATTCAGCGTGTCCTGCTTGCGGTGAAAAAGCTTGGCTACCGCCCCAACACGCTGGCGCGGAGCTTACGTACCCAGCGCACCTACACCATCGCGGTGATGATTGCCGACCTGGGGAACAGTTTTTACCATCCAATGGTCAAGACGATACAGGCAATCGCTCGGCAGCACGGCTATGAAATCGTCATCTCTAACAGTGATCACCTTTACGAGAACGAGAAGC
>Ga0081539_10004318_pt1 | contig 15869 bp, 10 predicted proteins | sample TabmetS4T2R2_FD_71023 | JGI IMG/M metagenome (GOLD analysis project Ga0081539, IMG submission 71023) | Tabebuia heterophylla rhizosphere microbial communities from the University of Puerto Rico - S4T2R2 | ecosystem: Host-associated > Plants > Roots > Rhizosphere ...
CAATTTAGTGCGGAATCACCTGGTCAATTTAAGGCGGAATCGGTGGTCAGCTTCCCGCGGAATGTAGTGGTCAATATCAGCGAAATCTCCACTGGTATCATTCTCCTTTAAGGCATGAAAAGACGCCTTCTTTTAAAGTCAACACTAAAATGAATCGCTGGTATGATTGGGGCGAGGGTAAGGGAGGAAATCTTGTAGATTTCGGGACGCTTTATTATAACTGCTCCGTATCCGATTTTTTAAAAAAATTAGACGTGCCGGTATTGAAGACAGTCGAAGCAAGAAAATTTACAAGCGTTGATTCAGTCTCTGATGATGAAAAAGGAATAAGGGTTTTGAGTGTTAAACCGATTTCCTCATTTTCTCTTTTACGATACCTCGACAAAAGGAAAATTGAAAGAGAGATCGCCCACCAATTTTGCAGCGAAGTTTCCTATCAATTGAATAATAAAAATTATTACGCAATAGGTTTTTTAAACAATGCCGGCGGCTATGAATTGCGTAATGAATATATCAAAGCTGCAAGCGCACCAAAAGACATAACTTTTATTGATCTTGGTGCAAAAGACATTGCTGTTTTTGAAGGCTTTTTCAACTTCCTTTCATACCAATGTTTGTATCAAAAACAAGAGGAAAATCTGCGCAATTTTCTTATCCTGAATTCCACTTCATTTTTTGGAAAGAGCCTGCCATTAATGCAGTCGCATAAGAATGTACATCTTTATTTAGACAATGATAAAACAGGTCAAAAATTTACTGCGCAAGCGCTTCAATTGGACAAAGAAAAATTCATTGATGAACGCTCATTGTATCAGAAATATGATGACTTAAATGACTGGCTGATAAATTTTGGAAGAGCCCAAAAGCATAGTTTAATGCACAAACATTAACCTTCCTTTGGTCAGCAATTCAGCTTTTATGTCCTATCCCACAACATCATTTTATTGAGTTCTTCTAAATATTCATTGGATAAAGACTGCCCACAGTTCGCGGTTTTGAGATAGCCTGGTGTTACCCGCTATCTGCCAGATGTACCGTTGTACCCACAACGGAATCTGGCTGCCTTACTCCGAAGTCGTAGGCAGTCACCTGAAAAACGTTTGATAAAGTTCATTTTATAACTGTGAAAAAGGTATTGTGATGAAAGAAAAAAATGAGACAAAGGCGCTCACTTTTAAAATAAGATTTTCAGAAAGCGAGCTGGAGAAAATTAAATCGGGATTTTCAAATTCAACATGCAGAAGTCTTACCGATTATATGCGAAATCTGCTTCTTAATAAACCTGTAACTATCAAAACGCGCAATGAATCTTTGGATGCCTTTATGGCAGAGATGATTGCCCTTCGCGGCGAATTAAATGCAATCGGAAATAACTACAATCAACTCATAAAAAGACTGCACGCACTGAAAGATTTTTCGGACATAAAAACATGGTTGATTCATCATGAAACAGCCCGAAAAATTTTGATGAATAAGGTGTCGCGAATCGAATCAAAAATTGAACAAATCAACGACAAATGGTTGCAGTAGTAAACTTCAGCAGCAGTCTGCAAAGCACGCTCAATTATAACGAGAATAAACTAAAGGAAAACATCGCTGAATTGATCCATGCAGTCAACTTCGGTAAAGCGACCGAACGTTTAGGCTTTTCAGACAAATTCAAACGCATAAAGCATCAGGCTGATTTAAATGATAAGAGCGAAAAAAAGTTTGCTCATATATCCTTGAATTTTGATCCGTCGGAGAAGTTGGATAAGGACACACTGAAACAAATTGCGGAAACGTACATGGAGAAAATTGGTTTCGGTAAGCAACCTTATTTGGTTTATCAACACTTTGATGCAGGACACCCTCACATACATATTGTGTCCACAATTATCCGAAATGATGGAACCCGTATAAAGACGCACAACATCGGAAAAAATCAATCGGAGAAAACACGGAAAGAAATTGAAAATGTTTTCGAATTGATAAAAGCTGAAACCCACAGACAAAAAGAAGTGTTTCAATTGAAACCTGTAAATGCTTTAAAAGTACAGTATGGAAAATCTGAAACAAAGCGTGCTATCACAAATGTTCTCGATGCCATTCTTACCACTTATAAATACACTTCTCTTGCTGAATTGAATGCAGTGCTTAAGCAATACAATATCCTGGCAGACAGAGGTAGCGAAGGCTCAAGAATTTATAAGAACAACGGGTTGGTTTATCGCGTTCTCGATGAAGCAGGAAATAAGGTTGGCGTGCCTATTAAAGCAAGTGATTTTTACAATAAGCCGGGGCTGAAATTTCTGCAAGAAAAATTCACAAGAAATGAAACGCTGCGCCAGCCGCATAAACAAAGAGTAAAAAATGCAATTGACCTGGCATTTGCCAAACGTCCTCCAAAATCAATTGATGAATTAATAAAGGCTCTGCAGAAAGAAAAAATACAGCTCGTACTTCGGCAAAATGATAAAGGAATTATTTACGGGCTTACCTATATAGACCATCAAAATAAATGTGTGTTCAATGGAAGTGATTTGGGGAAACAATACAGTGCAAATGCTATTCAGCAAAGATTTAACAAAGTCGGAGAAATAAAACAGGAAAATGTTGAGCCGCAAAGGCAGCACGAGAAAGTTCAACAACAAGAAACTGCTCATACTGCACCGGCAAAGATTCATGCCGCTTCAAAGCATCCTTCCACTACAAACAAACCGCAGCTACAAAACGAGTCTGCAATTTCATTTGAAATCCCGCAAAATGAAAAAGGTGTTTTGCAGGAATTAATGCACCCTGAAAATAACAACGAACAACTTCCGCAAGAATTGAAAAAACAAAAACGCAAGAGGAAAAGAAAAAGAATACACCTATAAAAAAACAAGGAGGTCTTTATGGCTATGAGTGAAAATGAAATGGGATTGAAGAAAATCATAGACATGACAAGAATGATAAGCATTGTTTTGCTGCTCATACACTTTTATTATTACTGCTACGGTGCTTTCAAAGAGTGGCAATTAACTTATCCAATTACAGACCGGTTGCTTTCAAACATCAGTAATTCGGGATTGTTTAAAGCATTCAATAAATCAAAGTTGATTGCGCTTGTATTTCTTGTTATTTCACTTATCGGTGCAAGAGGAAGAAAGAGTGAAGTGCTGAACTATAAAAGCGCAGTCGCATATCTGCTTGCAGGCTTGTTGCTCTATTTTATAAGTGAACTCATTTTGCTGTTAAAAGAATTTCCCGTTACAACTGTTGCCCTTGCTTATTTCGGAGTAACGGGAATTGGCTACATTTTTATACTAACAGGCGGAACAATCATTTCCAGAATCATAAAAAAAAATTTGGGAAATGAAGTCTTCAATAAACACAATGAAACATTTCCGCAAGAAGAAAGATTGTTGCAAAATGATTTCTCGATCAACCTGCCGGCGATATACAATTTAAAAGGGCAAAAGAGAAAAAGCTGGATAAATTTCCTGAATGCACGACGCGGCTTGCTTTGTCTTGGAAGTCCCGGAAGCGGTAAGAGTTTCTATGTAGTAGAGAATTGCATACGGCAATTAATTGCAAAGGGTTTTGCTGCCTTTGTTTTTGACTTTAAGTATCCTGAATTAACACTTATTGCTTACAATCATTTTTTAAAGCATCGAAATAAATATCCTGCTTCAGCAAAGTTTTATTCCGTCAACTTCACAAGCCTTGAATATTCCAACCGTTGCAATCCGCTTTTTCCTGAATTGATGAACGACTTGCTCGATGCGATGGACGCAAGCAAAACGATGCTCTTGAGTATCAATAAAACGTGGGTGAACAGGCAGGGTGAATTTTTCGTGGAGTCGCCAATTAATCTGCTTGCAGCAGTGATATGGTTTTTGAAAAAGTTTCAAAAAGGTAAATACTGCACACTTCCGCACGCAATAGAAATTTTGCAGCTTGATTACGATAAGCTCTTTACGGTGCTTAATTCAGAAGATGAGATACGTACCCTGGTCAATCCATTTATAAGTGCATATTTAGCTGATGTGATGGAGACGGTCGAGAGCCAGTTGGCATCAGTAAAAATTCCACTGGGAAGGTTGTCATCACCGCAACTTTATTATTTGTTATCCGGTAATGAGTTCACTTTAGATATCAATAACCCAAAGGAGCCAAAGATTGTATGCCTCGGCAATGATCCGGTGAAGGCAGAAGCATTAGCGCCCGTTATATCACTTTTTTGTGACCGCTTGAATAAAATCATTAACCAGAAAGGAAAGCATAAATGTGCGACTATTTATGATGAATTTGGAACGCTTAGAGCCAGCAGTGTTTTACGAGTTGTTGCAACGGGAAGATCGAACAATATAATAGTGATAATTGCCTTGCAGGATTACAGTATGCTGAAACAAATTTATTCAAAAGAAGAAGCAGAAACAATCTTCAACATGATGGGTAACATCATAAGTGGTCAGGTAAGTGGAGAAACTGCAAAACTGTTAGCAGAAAGGTTTCCAAAAACAATGCAGGATCGGCAAAGCCTTTCCATCAACACTTCTGATACTTCGGTAAGCAAATCAAAACAATTGGAACAATCTATTCCTGCATCAACTATTTCAAGTCTTAGCTCCGGTGAGTTTGTCGGCATAACAGCCGATAATCCCGATCAGATAATTGAACTCAAAGCATTCCATTGCAGGATAACAAACGATTTGCAGGCAATAAAAAAGGAGAAGGAATCTTATAAGCCGTTGCCCTTTATAAGAAAAGTTGATGACGCTTCAGTCAAAAAGAATTATCAGCAGATAAAACAAGACGTGCAGAACATAGCCGATGCAGTGATGGAAGAGTTGCTTAATGATCCGATGAGGGAGCATTTGATTGTGAAGAAGTGAAATGAGGGTTTATGAAACTTTTTCTGTCAGCTTTAATTCCTTGTCTGTATTATATAATATAGACTGTGTAGAAGGGATAAAACATTGCCCTTATAAATACTTTGATTTGGCGTAAAGGACTTCCACTTTCAATTATTACCGGAGACAAATGCGAAACACAAAGGACCGAAATTTCTCCCCATTTTAAAAGAACCATTTATCCTGATGTCGTTGTAATTGCATCTGAGAGTATGGCTCCCAAAGAAGACTTTATCATGGTGCTTAGGAATGCCAACAGTTCAGCACAGTTAAATATATTTAATTGTGTAGTTTGCATCGTAGTGCTTGCTGAAAACCATGTTTATGTTCAACACAATTACTGCATTGAAGGCTGGTGATGAATTTGTGTTTAATGAGATATTTGATGAGTATCATCATAAAACTTATTTTTATATTCTATCAAAAACGCATTCTCCTTATCTCGCTGAAGAAACTACTCAACTTACTTTTATTAAATTGTGGCAGTATAAAAGTTCTCTTGATGAAACTAAATCTATATCCTGCCAAATATTCCGAATTGCAAGAACTACCTGTTTTGATCTTTTGAGAAAGGAAGCTACTAAAATTAAACATTCGCACTTTGCGGAAAAAAAGGAGACTGTTGGTAACAATGTTTCGGAAGCATTAAATAATAAAGAACTCCAAATAAGGCTTAGCACTTTAGTTAATCAAATGCCTCCATTACGTAAACAGGTATTTGAACTAAGCCGATATCATGGACTCTCTCATAAAGAGATAGCTAAGCTTCTCTCTTTGTCTCCCAAAACGGTAGAAAACCACATTGCTCTTGCAATTAAATATTTGAAGCAACTGCTCATAACATTGTCGGTTTGCATCTTATTTAAACTTTTTTAAAAAAATCTCTTTCTTGATTAGGGGAAGATTTCTTTTCAAACGTAATATTAATAACATCATCATTCGTGCAATCAATGATTAACCTTGAATTAATAAATAAATTTTTTAAAAATGAGTGTACAGATGATGAGCGGAGAGCCGTTTTGGAGTACTTTGAAATAAATCCTGACGCATGGGAAAAGTATTTTGATGAAGATGAATGGGAACGTTTTGAAACAAAGGATCACATGCACCCATCCTTTTCAAAAACGTTATTTAACCAAATAAGTAGAGAAACTTTCAAAAAAAATAAAAAGTATCAAACGATTTTAAAAATCGCGATAGCTGCATCTGTTATTTTAATTGCAGGTTTTGGATGGTGGATGCTCATGGATCAAAGTAGCAATAAGAATATATCAACTGTAAGTGAAAGAGTAATAGTTGTTGAGCCGCGGCTGATGGAAAGAGTCAACACAACAGATAAACCAATGACTATAGCGCTGGAAGATAGCTCAACAGTTGTACTGTCACCTAAAAGTTATATAAAATTTTATGAACCACTTGTCTTTAACAGTAAACGTGTGATCCATTTAAAGGGAGAGGCAATCTTTCATGTGGCTAAGGATAAATCAAAACCGTTTACCGTATTTAGTGGTGATATATCAACAACTGCATTAGGTACCTCTTTTGTCATTAATGCTTTTGATGATTCTAAGATTATAAGTGTAAAATTGTTTACCGGAAAGGTGGTAATAAAATCAGCAGATTCGGTACACATAAAACTTGCTGAAGATAAATATTTGCTGCCCGGGCAGGAATTAGTGTACTACAAAAAAAGTATGCTGGCAGATGTTAAGTCAATAAAAGAAAACAAAGCGATTGTCAAAAATAAATTCGGCGATAATCAGGGAAGCGTTGGTGAAGCGCCAAACTGGTACACATTTGATAACCAATCATTACCCATTGTTTTCACGCAACTTCAAGAAATATATAATGTACATATTGATTATTTAACGGAAGAAACAAGAAATATGTATTTTATCGGAAAATTCAATAAATCAGATTCTCTCCAAAATATTTTAAAGGATATAGCACTGCTAAATCACCTTAGCATAAAAAAAGTGCAAAACGGATATATTATAAGAAAAATAAAAAGGTGAAAAAATTTTAATGCAAAACTGCTGAGAGAATTTCAAATCATACATATGTTACTCTTCATATTATGTGTTGCTTTAATTTTCAAAAGCGGCATTGGAAATTGTTATCACAAATCCAACGTTATTGCGTGCTATAGTTATCCCGCAGTTATGCTTTCATCGGTAATTCAAATAGCAACGATGATAATAGACGGGCTGAATGTAAATCTCATCAATACTTTTTAAAATGATTGTCTTGTGTTTAAAACGATTATTTCTACCCACCAGCCAAGCGCTCAAGAGTGTAAACACCAAAATTTGTTTGTATTTATAAAACTTAAACCAAAACTTAAATAATCTCAGCATTTTGTAACATAAAATCTGGTATGCTTATACCAGCGCGATTTCATTTGCCAAACCATATCTAAAATTATTCGTCATGAGAGATAAATTTTTAACCAAACCAATCCTGCTTTACTTAATCTGCTTGTTAGCACTGCAACTTCCTTCTTTTATTTTAAAAGCGCAGAGAACTACGGTCGTAACCGGTATTGTAAAAGACGTTAACGGTATAGCATTAGGGAATGTTTCTGTTACTGCCAATAACAGCAAGAGTAAATTTTCAGCAGGTACGCAAACAGACAGTAATGGCGTATTTCATTTTGCAACACTTCCATCAGGAAGTGGCTATGATTTTATATTTTCTTCTATAGGATATGCTGATCAGACATTATCCGGGTACACCATAAAGCCCAATACAAGTCTTTCGCTTGTAGTAAAAATGGAAGAAAAGGTAAATACCATGAATGAGGTAATAGTTATAGGGTATGGCTCGGTCAAAAAAAGTGATCTTACAGGTTCTGTGGCTGCTGTATCTGAAAAGGATTTTAATAAAGGTATTTCAACAAATGCAGATCAGTTGATCCAGGGCAAGGCGCCGGGCGTTACAATTTTACAGTCCAATGCACAACCGGGCGGGGCTACCACCATTCAAATAAGAGGCATTACCTCTTTAAACGCATCTAACGAACCGCTGTACGTTATAGATGGTATGCCTATTGAAAATATTCCTTTAAATCCCCCAACAAATGATCTTTCCAAAAATGCTGTCTTCTCTCCCCCGCCACCCAATCCGCTAAACACCATAAACCCGGCTGATATAGCCTCTATTGAAATTTTAAAAGACGCCTCTGCGACGGCTATCTATGGCTCACGTGGATCAAATGGCGTTGTGCTTATAACGACAAAGCAGGGCAAAAGAGGCAAACCAAGTGTAAGTTATAATGGTTCAGTGGGTTTTCAGAATATCACAAAGGAATACGATTTGTTGAACGACTATGAATACGCTTCGGCATATAACAAATACTATGATTTTTATAAATCCATCAATCCAGCCGATCCTATTTTCAATAATAGCGTTGTAAAAGAGTTTACCGATGAAGAGATAAATAATTTTAAAAATAATGGCGGTACAGATTGGTTTAATATACTTTCAAGAAAAGGGCTTATCACCAATCATCAGGCTTCGGTAAGCGGCGGCTCTGAAAATTCAACTTACTATGCATCTATAGGTTATCTTAATCACAAAGGTGTTATTTCTTTATCTAAACTGGAAAGAATTTCAGCAAGACTTAACCTTACACAAAAAATTACGAAAATTTTTGAATTTGGTATCAACCTTTCAGTCGCCACATCTACAACTGCCAACATACCCATAGGTACAAGTGATGTTGGTGACAGTCGTGGCGGCGCTACCAGCGGTGCGCTGTGGTGGTCACCAACCATTTCTCCTTACGCACCAGACGGAACAATAAATATTCATCCATACAACAGCCAAAACTCAAATCCAGCCGGGTTAAAACTAATTGACAACAAGTCGGAAGAGAACAGAACCATCGCTACCTCTTACCTGCAGGCAAATTTCACGAAAAACTTTTTTGCAAAAATTACCGGAGGGTATGATAAAGCGTTGGACAATAGCCGGAGTTTCACACCCGCAGAGGCAAAGAATTCACTTGCCACAACTGGAGAAGCTATGCAAGGCAGCTTCGTAAATACAACAAAACTTTTCAACTTTATCATGAATTACAAAACCGGGTTTAACAAGCACCAGATAGATATAACAGCCGGTACCGATTATCAGACTTTTAAATATGAAAGTTTGCTTGCAAAAGCGCTTGGTTTTTCAACAAGCTCCTTTAGTTATAATAACATGTATGCTGCTACAACGCAAAATACTTTTTCAGGAAAAACAACCAGTACTATTTTTTCCTATCTCGGACGTGTAAACTACAATTTTGATGACCGGTTTTTACTTACCGGATCTTTCAGGTATGATGGCTCTTCCAAGTTTGCCGAAGGACACAAGTGGGGCTTCTTTCCTTCCGGCGCTTTTGCATGGAAAATAGGCAATGAAAATTTCATCAGGAACTTAGATATCTTTAGCGATCTTAAACTAAGGTTAAGTTATGGACAAACAGGAAACCAGTCCATAGGTAATAACAACTCACAACCGTTATTGGGTTCAACACAGGTGGGCACAATTGGCGATGTAAAAGTATTTCCGATTGGTCCCACATCTCCCGGCAATAAAGACCTTACATGGGAAACTACTACGCAGCAAAATCTTGGTCTTGATTTTGGATTTTTTAAAAACAGGCTTATCGGAACAATTGATGTGTATAAAACAGTTACCAAAAACTTGCTGCTTGGCTTCCAGCTACCTTCAACATCTGGATTTACTACAATTATTAAAAATGCAGGTGCTATACAGAACAAAGGAATAGAGCTTGGTTTAACTTCTCTTAATTTCACCGGTAAGTTTGAGTGGTCAACAAATTTTAATATTTCTTACAACAAGAACAGGTGGAAAGACCGGGCGGGCCTACCATTTGCGCCGCAACAAGAGTTTGGACCTGTATATGGTATTTATGGTTATATAGTGGATGGATTATGGCAAACAGGCGACGATATAGCCACCAGCTCGCAACCACTTTCGCAGCCGGGTCAATTTAAATTCAGGGACATAAACGGACGTGATGCTAAAGGTCAACTTGTGTCTAAACCCGATGGTGTACTTAATGCTGACGACCGGGTTTTAATTGGCAATTCTTTTCCAGCTACCAACTTCGGATTAACCAATAATATCGGGTATAAGAATTTTAGCCTCACCTTTTTTATACAAGGGATGTTTGGATTCAAAATTTACAATCAGGCAAAAGCATCTTTTGAAAATCCCTACAACTTCCTGCAGCTTTATGGTGTAAGTAAAGCCGGGGCTAACTTTTGGACGTCTGAAAACACCAACACGTTGATACCAAGTGGTCTTGCAAATTCTTATGGCAGTTACGACAGGGATGGAAGAAGTGTGAATTCGATATACGTAGAAAATGGAGATTTTGTAAGGTTAAAAAATATCAATTTGTCCTACAGGTTACCTTTCAAAGCTTCTTGGTTTCAAAACGCTAATGTGTACATTAATCTTGACAATGTTTTTCTGATAACAAATTACTCGGGTCTTGATCCGGAAACTGCAAATCCTGTCAACGCAAAAGCGGGAAGCGAAAACGATGTGTACCCTAATGCCAAAACGTATTCAATAGGATTCAATATTAATTTCTAAAGGTCTAAATTATTTATAAAATGAAAACTCTTTTTTATATACTCATTTGCACTACCATTGTAGGCGTTTCATGCAAGAAACAACTTGAAGATAAAATATACGACAGGCTGGTGCCCTCTAACTACTTTCAAAATAATGATGAAGCACTATCTGCAGCGAATTCAATATATGGCGCTTTAAACGGCACAGGCTGGGACTATTACGGTGCCGGTAACGAACGTATTCAAATGCTAAGTGATGCCACAACAGACGAGTTTGCACCAACTTCGGGCAGTGGTTATTATCCAAATCTTAATAATTTTAACTGGACAGCACAGGATTACGCTTTTTCAATCAACTGGCGAGATGCATATAAAGGCATCAGCTATGCTAATTATATTCTGCAATACTTGCCGCAATCAGATAAAGTAACGGAGGCTATCAGTAAAAGGGTTTTAGCCGAAGCGAGGACCGGCTTGGGTTTATTTTATAAAGACCTTGTTGAATTGTTTGGAGATGTGCCTTTGATCACCTCTTTTGATGAAGGAATTACTGCATCACCTATGAGAACACCAGCTTCTGATGTTATGCAATATGCTACAGGACAATTGAACCTGGCTATTCCCGATCTCCCTGTTTCTTACAGTTCGGGGGACAATGGCAGGTTTACGCAAGGAGCAGCCTATGCTTTGTTATGTAAAATTTATCTCTATCAAAAAAAATGGGACTCGGTTATATATTGTGCTGATAAAATTATTGGCAGCGGGCAATATTTATTAGATGAAACCGGGTATGCCAATTTATTCATTCCTGAAAATCAAAATAACAAAGAGTTCATTCTCGTAAAACAGTGCTATCCTGATTTTAACACTGGAAATACTATGCCTACTTATTGCTTGCCTGCAGATTACCAGTTGCCGGCAGGTGTAAATATTCAAATATGGAATGCCTACCGCATACGCCGCGCCTTCTTTGACAGTTTTGATCCTGCCGATACAAGAAGAGCGTTGATCGTTGACCAATATCCAAACACAAACGGTGGCATTACAACACTTAATGCTCCTGCAGATGTAGTGTGTTTGAAATATGCCTTTGACAGTAAGGCAAGCATTGTATTTGCCACTAACGATATGCCGTTAATTAGACTCGCAGATATCATTCTCGCAAAAGCAGAAGCATTAAATCAAAAGAATGGACCCACACAAGAAGCTGTTGATCTCGTAAATCAAATAAGAGATCGGGCTTTTAATCATGATCTTGCCAGATATAAAAAGCTTTCAGATTTTGGTTCTAAAGATGCATTAAACGATTGGATATTAAAAGAACGTGGATGGGAATTGTATTTTGAAGGACATCGGCGTGCCGATCTTATCAGAAACAACAAATTTCTTGAAATGGCTATAGAGCGAGGTGCGCTGGATCCGTCTGAAAAAAGAATTTTATTTCCTATTCCTCAATCGGAAGTTGACGTTAATGCGAACCTCAAACAAAATCCCGGATATTAATTTTTTCATAGCAGCAGTTATGGTTTTTAATGACAAGCAATCATTTTGCCCTTTCTTTTCTAAGGAAGGGCAAATTTGTAAACAACAGTATGCTTTTGTTGTATTAAAATTTTTCAAGCTTCGGATAAATCTTATAAAGACTCGTTGCTTACTGTGCATTCTAATGTTAAGCAAAGCGGAAATTCAGAAGTTAAACTTAGCACTTTTACTATGCTGCCACTCTTTTTTCTTTATAGGCATTCCATAAGCGGCAAATAAAATTCTATGAAGCAAATTGTTACGTTTAAAAAAACCAGCTTTAGAAAGTTATTTCAGAATTAACAAGCAATCGCTTCACATAAATTGGTCACATGAAAAAGTATTTTTTTATTTCTGCATTGATTCAAGTATTGTTTGCAGATGCGCAAAATATCTATTCTATAGACGCATCAGATGCAGCAACAACAGTAGTTAATGGGCAATTAAAAATGGGTAATCCCGGAGCAACTGGAAAAGAAATTTTAATTAATAACCGCTACATGACCTTGAATGGCAAACCTATTATTCCGGTAATGGGCGAAGTGCATTTTTCACGTGTTGCGAGAAACGAGTGGGAGGACAGGATATTGAAAATGAAAGCATGTGGTGTAACGATTATTGCTTGTTATGTTTTATGGATTCATCATGAAGAAGTTGAAGGACAGTTTGAGTGGGGTGATAATAAAGACTTGAGAGCTTTTGTACTATTATGTGCTAAGCACGGCTTGTGGGTATATCCAAGAATCGGTCCGTGGTCGCATGCAGAAGTGCGAAATGGCGGCACACCCGATTGGCTGTTGCAAAAAACAAATATGCAGGACCGTTCAAATGATCCGGTGTATCAGCATTATGCAGAAACGTGGTACCAGCGGATTGCATTGCAACTAAAGGGTCTCTTCTATAAAGAAGGCGGACCTGTCATTGGTGTACAGTTAGAGAATGAATACAGGTTAGGCAAAACAGGTGAAGCTCATATTTTATGGCTGAAGAAAACCGCACTGAAATATGGGATTGATGTTCCTATATACACGGTAACTGGGTGGCAAAATGGTTCTGTGCCACCTTATGAAGTCATTCCGTTATGGGGCGCTTATCCAGACGAACCCTGGGCTGACAATCTTAAAAGGAATACGGGTTGTGACAATTTCAAATTTACTTCTTTGCGGGATAACGATAATATTGGAAATGACGTAAAAAAGAGCAGAGAACAGTACATAGATTATGATGCTTATCCGTTTTTTACCTGTGAAGTAGGTGTAGGTATTGAAAATACAGAACATCGTCGTTTGCAAATTGGTTCTATTGACGGTTTAGGGTTAATAATGAGCAAGATTGCGTCGGGCAGTAATTTAGTTGGGTACTATATGTTCACTGGCGGCAGCAATCCACATGGTTTGCTTACAACTCTTGAAGAGAATAAAGACGAAACAGGTTATTGGAATACAAATCCTGTTATCTCTTACGATTTTCAGGCAGCTATACGCGAATCGGGCGAATTGAATGACTGTTATTTTAAAATAAAAAAACTGAATTACTTCCTAAATGAATTTGGAGACCGGCTTGCTCCTATGGAGTCTGTAATTTCCACAAAGCAGGATACCCTACAGTATGCGGTGCGTGTGAAAGACAGGAGTGCATTTCTGTTTGGTTTAAATTACTGCAGAAACAACACAGCAGCGAAAAAGAAAAACGTACAGTTCAGCGTAAAATTGAAAAATGAAACAGTTTTATTTCCTGCAATAGCGGTAAATATTGAAGACAGCAGTATGTTTATCTGGCCTATAAATTTTTTCTTGCGTAATGTGTTGCTGAAATATGCTACTGCACAGCCGCTCTGCCATATTAACGACAAATGGATTTTTATACAGGATATAAATATTAACCCCGAGCTTTGTTTTGATGCTGCAAATATTGAAAAGGTTGAATCTGTTAATGGTCGTATTACGCAGAAGAATGGCAGGTATATCGTTTCAGATCTTAAACCTGGTTTGCACTGTATAATTACCGTTCGTGATAAGCAAAAAGGTGAGCAAAAAATCATACTGCTGTCAAAAGAAGAAGCACTGCATGCATGGTTGTTCTATGACCAGAATAAAAAACATTTTCTTATATCTGATGCCAACATGTATATGAACAAAGGGCATCTGCATGTATTTGACACTTCTGGCAGCATTAAGATTTACATGCTAACTAAACAGCCGAACGTAAATGATACTTTCTCCTTGTTTACTTATACCATTCCCGCAAAACATCCCGATATTGCTTTTGAAGAATTAAAACCTTTGGATAATGCACAATGGTTAAAGATTAGTGCCGTAGATAGCTTGAATAGCAGCAATCAATTAATGCACCGCTTTTTTCTTAAAGAGTTTAACCTTGGAAATCCTTCAAAAATCAAAAAAACAATTATCGTTATTTCGCCACAGGCGGTATGTAGAATGCAGTTGAATGATCTTTGGATCAATCAGAAAATCAATTCTAACTCAATAAATGTGCTTGATCTTACTGGTTATGTACAGAAAGGAAACAATAAACTTTTGGTGGTTTTTCCTTTTGAAGAGGGATCAAAAGCTTTTGCCGCGAAACTCGTAGTAGAATATTTTAACGCAGACAGGGTAGAATTCAATACGGATGAATCGTGGATCACCAAAGACACATACACTTACCCATCTTATCTAACAAAAGATGGCGGTTATAAAAGGCCTGAAAAAGTAGCAGCAGTAGAAAGTTTGAATAAAAAATTGGATGACAAAATCGCGTACAGGTTTTTGCTGCCGGAATATGATACTGACAACCTGAACAATACTTACCTGAAAATAGATTACACTGGTGACAAAGCGAGATTATATTTTAATCATACACTTGTTGCAGACGACTTTTATAATGGCAGTACATGGAGTATTGAATTAAACAGGTTTAATAAGACGCTTTATGAGTCTTTGCAGCTTCACATTGTTCCACTACAAGAAGATGCACGGGTTTATTTTGATAGTAAAACTGCAAAACGCTCGGCTTTAAAAGCAACGGTTCAAAAAGTAAGATTGGTACCTGAATACACAACTGATTTTATTATAGATAACGGTCTTCTAAAACAAACTGCAGAACAATAATTAAAACGGTGTACCCTTCATGGACGCACCCAATTAAACTGTAACATTGTTTGATAAATACTCGCTGATGAAGGGCTACCGAAAACACAAGTATTGCCAAAGGACGAGTTTGATGTTGTTAAATACTTGTGCAACAAACTTTTGATATCTCTTTCCAAGTAACGAAACTACCCAAAATACTTTTACAGTAGCAATTGAAATAAATCCTCCACCCCCAGCGAGCACGTCACGATTGCCGGAAGAAACCAATAATCTGCAATACCATTTTATGGGAGTAGCGACTTATCCATCAACAGGAACTTCAAAAGCGACTGAACGGCGATCAGACAAATTCCAACCAGCCTTTATAACCAGAGGGTCTATAAGGTTATAGCGGGTTTCGGCTTCATTAAATATGTTCGGGTTATTGAACATGCTTTACAAATAAACGAAAATCTTGAGAAAAACAAATATGCTTGAACTAATACAGTTCAGGCATTGACAATTCCACGTTGAATGTTTGACCAAAAAAACAAAGATGCAAGCTATTGGTTGGTGTATCTCTTACCATCCATTGGTATTTTTTCGGCAGCATTTCCATTTGCTGCCGTTTATAGAATCAACATTTATATTAGAATTACGTCGCGAACTGTAGAAGTTTTCCTTCATAATCGAACTGTAAATCAATTTCTTATATTACAACCATGCAAATGTAACATTTTGTGTTATATTTGCAGGGATGATAAAAAGGCGACTTGAAATTCAAATAAGAGAATTGTTAAAACGAA